>Ga0070734_10001021_pt1 | contig 45510 bp, 40 predicted proteins | sample Coa_R1_8_FD_66444 | JGI IMG/M metagenome (GOLD analysis project Ga0070734, IMG submission 66444) | Surface soil microbial communities from Centralia Pennsylvania, which are recovering from an underground coalmine fire - Coalmine... | ecosystem: Environmental > Terrestrial > Soil > Unclassified ...
TCCCGGCCATCCCAGAATCTTTGTCCATTCGCTCTCGCTCATCCTCCCGAGCGTACTGAAAAATCCCCTCTTCGAAAACCCCCGTTAATCGAAGAGTTATTCAGATTCCTGCGCAGAGCCGTTTTATTCGGATTTCTCATTTCGGGCGCATGGCTCCTTATGATCGGCGTCTACGAGACGACACCGGATGATGAAAGCCATGGCGACAATTGATTCGAACGCGAAAGTAAATGAGAGTTCGTGAGCGAAGGGAACGAGGCAGGGTGGTTGTAGAAATCGCGGCGATAAGAGTCAGGGAACCTGCTGGGCATTCTAAGTGTCATGGAGATTCATCAACCGTTGCGAGAGAGAGAAACAACCTAGGAATAGTTTTTCGAAATGCTCAGTCCTCTTCGATACACCACTTTTTAATGCGGTCACGGGCTGTCCGAAGAGCGGGAACAAGAAGCCGGATCGCGCCAAACCGGACTGAGGGTGAATGGAAGGACGAAGTTTTGTTCTTGACATCTCTGCGAACGTGTGATAACTAACACGCCGCAAGATTCGGCCTAGGGTCCCTGGGTTCTCGCGTTCCCCCCTCGGAAAATTCAATTCAACGGCGAGACGTACCGCGCTCCGCAGCCGTCGTCGCAGACCGCCTGCCGCGTCTTACGCCTAGCCCGAACCGCAGGTCAGGAGGAACCAAAAATGAGACTTCTTCAGGTCGTTGGAACGTCAGTTGTTGTGTGTGTGCTGGGGGTGAGCCTAGCCAGTGCACAGTTTTGGACACCCCTTAACAATCCGCCTGGCGCGAACGTCGGCGTCATGATCCAGTTGCGCGATGGTCGCATCCTGGTGCACGAAGAGCAGTCCGGCAACTCGCAGAACTGGCACATCTTGACGCCCGATAGCACGGGCAGCTACGTCAATGGCACTTGGAGTTCGGGTGGCACACTGCCGGCTGGCTACTCTCCATGGTATTTCAGCTCGCAGGTGCTGTTCGGCAGCGGCAAGAACGTGCTGGTCGAGGGCGGCGAATATAACTTCGGCAGCGCAGTGTGGACGACTTTGGGCGCCCTTGCAACCTGCATCCCGTTCGGGCCCTGCACCTGGGCCTCGAATACACCGCCGTCGGGATGGGCCAAGATCGGCGATGCCCAAAGTGTGATCTTGTCGAACGGTAAATACCTGCAGGCAAGTTGCTGCTCGGCCCTGACCGCCGAATTCAAGGCGAAAAACACTTGGGTATTGTCCACCAACACCACCAACTACAACGACGAACAGGGATTCACGCTTCTTCCCAACGGAAGAGTGTTAATGGTCGATGCCTGGCAGAATCCAGCTTGTGGCAACAGCACCATGGCGACGGAACTGCGTTCCAAAGACATAGGCACAACGATGGGAACGTGGTCCTGCGGCCCGAACACCACGGCTCAGTTGTGGGATAACAGCGGCCACGAGCTTGGCCCGGTGGTCCTGACCTACGACAGTGTCAATAACGCGATCGCCTTCGGCGCGACGAATAACACCAGCATCTACCACATCTCCAGCAACAGCTTCACAGTTGGCCCCACTCCTCCCAGCGGCCTCACAGCCTACGATGCGCCCGCTTCATTGGAGCCAAACGGCAACGTACTGGCAATGCTCGGCCCTTCGGGATTCGGTGCGGGCTGCCAGTTTGTGGAATACACGCCCGCTACCAACACCATGGCCACAACCGTTAATCCAACGGATTGCCCTGCCGATCCGTCATTTGTTGGGCACCTGATGATCCTGCCTACGGGACAGACCATGTTCACGGACTTTAGTGGTCTTGTGGAGATCTATACTCCGGCACCCGGAAACATCTCAGGTACGGCACCGATCATCACCTCGTACCCCGCCAGCGTGACGCCCGGCGTGACCAACTATGTCCTGAAAGGCAAGCAGCTCAACGGTCTGACGCAGAACAACGCCTATGGCGACGACTACCAGGGCGACACCGACTATCCCTTAATCTACGTTACCAATGGAAACCAGGTGTACTGGTTCTTCACTCACGGCGACAACACTCACGCTATCTATAAGGGCGTGCCCATGGCCACGCACTTCGACGTGCCTTCCACAGTTCCCCCCGGAAACTACACTCTCTATGTAGTCGCCAATGGGGTGAAGTCGACGGGCGTCGCGATCACCGTGATTTAACGCTCGGAAGTCATCGGAAACCATTCCGTGCCACCTCGAAAGGGGTGGCATTTTTGTACGCGCCAAAACGTTTCGCATGGCGTAAATTATGGCGGCCAGCGCTGCCGCAATCGCCAGAAAACTAGAAAGCTGGGTGCCACGCTTATCGCGATTGCGCATATCGCGACCAAGCTGCTTGAAGCGCCCCCAGACGACCTCGGAGTTGTTCGCTCTGGGAGAAACCGAGTTTGTGTCGCTTGATTTCGGCTTCAGAGCAACATCGCTCCGCCCCCGATGTTGTTAACACCATTGCACTCAGAACCGCTCAGGGCGCGGGCATGATGAGTGAAATACGGATATTTCGCCTGCTTGCCACGAGCAGGTTAGGCAGTGGCTGGGTCTGGTTTGGCCTTGCGTGCAGTACTCGATAAGGTTTCCACAAAATAGAACACAGCCGTCAGTGGAAGACCAGCTGACGGCCGCGTGTTAATGTTGACAGACTTGCAGGTTCTTTTATTGCGCTCTGGCTGCCTCGATGGCTTCGCGTACTTCGCGTTCAGCTGCCCGCAGATGCTCTTCTGCTCTCACGCCATGTCCTTGCATATCGTAGTGGTTCGCGGCTCGAGCATTTTCCATCTCGTGGATCGCGTCCTGGATGTGGTCATGGCACTTATCCAGGTCGTGCCAGTCATGCACTCTCTGGGCAACCGCGATTCCTGCCACGAAAGTCAGGCACGCAGAAAGAATGGCAGCTCCGATTACTTTATTCATAGTTTTTCCCCTCGACCTTGTAGATTGATCTCCTGCACGCACTCAAACATCCTCATCGACGACCAACGTTGCGGTCAAAATGAAGCAAGTGCTTGTACTTCGGTAACCTTCTGCCTGACTTGATTCAGAGATTCCGGAACTCGGCGCGGTTAATGCGCGAAGCGGGACTTACCGCCGACCATAGTTGTTCCAACAGAATCCGAAGAGTGAAACAGCCAGTCAGTCCCAAGATTGTCCGCCTGGTAGCGGGAGGATGCAGGCCGATGCTGCCGTTCCGCCATCGCAGGCACTACTACTCATTTCGCACCGTTGCGTGCGGGCAATTCAAGGAAGGAACTTCTCTTCGCTTCCCGATAGAGCGTCCATGTCGGTGTTACGTCGGCTGGGTACCGCTGAAATATTCCTGCGTCCGCACCGGCCAAGGCAAGGCGGATACGATGGCCTTTTCGCAGGAGCACCGAGGTGGGAAAAAGTGCGAGGCGAGTGGTGGTTGGTTGCCCGGGTTCCATCGGTTCGGCGTCGCTGCGCAGAAAACTGTGGGCTGGGCCAAGAGGTACGTACGGCAGCGTCGCTGGATCGACTTCTTTTCTGTCCATGAATCGCAGTATGCCTTCGTCGACGTAGGTAACCCGGCCCTCGGGCGAGATGTCTTCCAAATATGCATGGACTGCGCCGTCGACAGTCGTCGACGCAATTTCGAGAGTTAATACTGGGCTCCCGGTGATCTCGAGATCATTTTCCAGCGGCGGGCTGTCGTAGAGGAGCAATTTCTTGTCTTCGGCGGCGCGATCGGGATACACAACATCTCCGCCGCCATAGCCGGTAGCCCACATACTTTGTTTGCCCGTGGAAGCGGTGAAGTCAACGGTGTAGGAATCAGTCGCATTCTCTGAGGAAGGCGCCTGGGGCGTCAACGCATGGTTCGCCCCGAGGTAGACGCGTTTCGCGGAGAATCCTTCGGGAGGCCACGTCGTGGTCGTGTGCCATTGCCCTTCTCCCATCGTGTAATAGCGAATTGAAGATTGAATCGGCGCCGGCGGATCGTTCCTCAAGGTTTGATCAAAGAAGTCTGCCTCCACTCTCAATTGATCTTCGACCGTCGGCTCCGCCGGAGTGTGCTTTGATGCGAATGGGTCGACATTGAATCCGCCGCCATGCGAAAGGGGGCCGATGACGACGACCTGAGGATTTGAGAAGTTCGTGTAACGCGTCAGTGCATCTCGCCCACCGCCTCCGTCCAGCCATCCCGCCCAGACCATCATCGGAACCTTCGAGGCTTCAATTTTCGTGCGCAAACCCGAGGGGCTGATCTGGGACAGGCTGTATTCCTGCAACCGATTGTCAGCGAATTCAATCTTCGCAGCGGCTTTCGCAACGTTGAAGTTGCGATGTTGCCGGACGAGTTCTGCTAATTGTTTTCCTCCGCTGTCCGCGTCGACGGGGCGGACGCTGGGAGTCATCAAACGGTCTCTCCAGCAATTCCATCCCGTTGCCTCGTCGGCGCCGCACACATCGTCGCGGTCTAATGCACCGACAACATCGCTCCATTCTTGCAGTAGACTCCCTTGTGCCACGCCTCCAGTCTGAATCGCCCACAAGACATCAAAATTGTCATAAAGGGGCATCACTGCGCGAATCGCGGGTTGATTCGTTGCTGCCGCCAGTTCGGCTGCATTGCCGTCATAAGAAATTCCAAACGTTCCAACTCGGCCATTCGACCAGGATTGTTGCGCGGCCCAGGCTGCGACCTCTCCCATGTCGGCCACCTCTTCCGGGGACCATTCCACCGGCCGGTTACCGCCCGACGCGCCACTGCCACGTGCGTCCACGGCCAGAACGACGAAGTGACGTTGATTGAAGTAGCTTCCCTGTTGATCTCCGATTTCGTCGGGAGTGTTCACCAAGTGCAATCCGATCAGCATGCGGAGAATCCAACCGACTTGCGGCTCACGCCAGTAACGCGTCGTCCGCATCAAGACAGGACACTTATCACCCGTCTTAAAGTCCGCCGGCAGTTTTACGGTTACTGCGATCTCCACCCCGTCGCGCATCCTCACGTAGGTTGAGGTCGAACGCCGGATGCCGGCAGGTGTCATCTCCTCACCGGGTAGTTTCGTTCGTACAACGACAACGGCCAGCACCATCGCAATGGCGAGTCCTAGCCCTAACAGTCCAGCACCGACAGTTTTCAGTCGTCGCTGCATAGATCGTTGCTCAGACGCTCGAGATTTTCCTTCGCCGACTTCGCGTTGAGGAAGACAATTCCAACATCATGCGTGCAATTCGCGGAAAGGCATTTCGAGACCCGGGCACTCGTTGTCCTCGGGCCACAAACCCAAGCCATGCCAGATACAACATTTCGACCAGATGAGAATCGCCGATGATGCGTTTTAGAAGTCGAATCCGCTCCCTCTCAGAGCGGTTGACTCGCTGGGCTACCTCGGGTGAGACCGCGGCCCAAGCGAAAACTGCGGCGTCCGACGGCAGGAGCCCTTGTTCGCCAAGGGGCACTCTTTTCACCAGCAGTCGCACTAACGACAGCAGACCCTCTTTGCCCCGTTGGCCTCGCAAGCGGGGGATGATGTCTTCTGCCAACTCCTGCTCCCACTCACGAAGGAGGAGTTCGAGCAGTTCTTCGCGGTCTTTGAAATGCCAATAGAAACTTCCCTTAGTAACAGAGAGGTCGCGTGCGAGGCGTTCAACCCGCACCGCGTCAACGCCACCTCTCAACAAGGCCAGACGGGCAGCCCGCAACCAGTCGTCTCTCTCCAAATCCACCATACGGTACCGTATGGTACGGAGGATGGAAGAGCGAAGTCAATATGGGCGCTGCGAAGAACGAACGTTGGCAGAGTGGCAATTGGGTCGGGACGAAAGGCGGAAAAGGCAGAACAACTGCATCCGGTGACTGCTCCGTTACTAGGCTCAGTAACCGGCCAAAACCATCGTGCAACGGCACTTCAATCTCGTTAAGTTATTGGAAAGATTGGTGGAGCTAGTCGGGATCGAACCGACGACCTCATCGTTGCGAACGATGCGCTCTCCCAGCTGAGCTATAGCCCCGTGCGGATGGTTCGGAGTGCTGGGTTATTTTATCAGCCTTCGTCGGAAGCCACCAACTTCTCAGCACTTCCAGTGCACGCGCCGGAAACAATGAATAGTAAATGTCGCACCTCGATCCGCGTGACCCGATTTGTTGGGCGAGAAGCCAAAGGCTTTGACCACAGGGGACACAGAGGATCCACAGGGTGAACCGGCAATCGATGGATATCAGTCGGCTCCACTACCACGGTCCGTCTCGGCGTATTGGCCCCAAAGAAATCACCTTGACGAAGCGGCTTGTTCTGCGTCTAACTAAGGTGAGAGACATCGGCCGACTGGGGAATCGCTTTTCATGTTCACGCAGATAAATCCGGCGACGGTGCGCCGGTCGTATTGGCTGCGGACAGGTTCGGTTGTACTGCACGGTCTGGTGTTGGCGTGGTTGCTATATCCGCCGGAACCAAAGCTGCTGAATCCTCAATCCGTTGCTCTGGGACAGAACGGCACTTCTGTCACGCGCCTGTATTGGTCCAGCAAATCTTTCGACGACAGCACGCACAGTTCCTCAGACCTCGCCACGGTTCGCTATAAACATGAACGCCTCGGACAGAAGCTGACCTGGAAAGCTCCACCAAAATTGGCGAAGCTGACGGCACCCACGACTCCGCTGGCGCGCGTAGAAGAGCAAGATAGCTCGAAGACGCAGACTCTCTCGGCATTGGGTCATGGCGCGCAGGCTGGCGCGCCCTACGGGACTTTGAGTCAGGGACAGCTATACGGCGATGAGGTCCGTCCAGCACTGCCGATTGCGACTTCTGATCCCGTCGTCTATCCCTGGCAGCTTCCGACGGCACCGGGCAACGAAGTTATCGAAATTACGATCGACGAGCGCGGCGAAATTACGAACAAGACCGTCCTCGCAAGCCTGGGCCCAGATATCGACACGAAGTGCCTTGCCGCACTCGAGAACTGGCATTTCCATCCGGCCACGCGAAACGGTTCGCCCATCGCGTCGAAACAAGACGCGATCTTCCCGTTCAAAGCCAGGGGATAGCTCTCCTGCGCTTCTTCGATTCCTCAATGCTCTTCCAGAAGTTTCCGCAGGTGTGAACATATCGGACTTTTCCGGCGCACTCAGAACTTCCGCAACGTGCTATGGGTTACAGTGAACCGAGAGCGAACGAAGCTCTCTGGGACCTTCGCGGATCGTAGTCGAGCGGCGCTCATTGCCTCAATGCTGGCTATCTGGCCAATAGCCACCTTCGCCTTACATTTTTGGAGAGAATTATGAAGAATCGCATTCGCCTTGTGTTCGGGCTGACCTTGCTTTGCATGGCACTGACAACGGCTCTGTCCGCATCTGAAAATGCTTATATGTATCTCGTTCAGGGAGTTCCCGGACGTGACTATACCGCGACAACTGATCCTCAGTTTCCTGTTGATGTGCTGATCAACGATGAGACTTGCAATGTGCGCGGATTGACGTATGGGTCCATTCAGGGACCGTTCACGTTCGTTCCGGGAACGTACGATGTCAAGATCAGCGTCGCTAACACGCTGGCACCTTGCAGCAACGCTCCGATCGTCGATAGCAGCGTTACGCTGGCTTCGGGCCAGAACGTGTCGGCCGTATTCTCATTGAACGACTCAGGTGCGCCTGCGTTGTCCACGTTCACCAACAACTTCTCCGCCATTAGCGCGAACAATGCACGGGTTCTATTCGCGCTCGCGGCCGATTCTTCTACGGTGCAACTGGTTCTGGTGAACACCACGACCAAGAAGCAGTACACCTACTCAGTCAAATCAGATGCGTTGTTGACCACAACGCTCCCGTCGGGGAGTTACACAGTCCAAGTCAATCAAGGCACAACTACCCTGGTACCATCGACAAGCGTCGATTTGTCTTCCCAGTCGGCCACTCTGCTCTTTGCAACCGGCGAAGCGAGCAATAACACCGTGAACCTTCAAATCAAGACAGTGAAGGATGTGATCTGATCTTTCACCTGAAAGAGGACGGGCCGCCGTTGCTGGCGGCCCATTTCTGTTGCTTTCCAATTGTCAAAAGTTTTACATCAATGCTGCGGAGAGCGGAATGGGCGGGTTTTCCTCGTTATAATGAGCAGGTGACCAGTAACGACGTTGAACAGGTTGCCTCAGCAACTTTCCCAACCCGCTGGGGTAATTTCAGAATTTACGGTTTCCGCGGACAAGCGGCGAGCGATGGGGATCGTCGCGTGGAGGAGGCCGTCGCGTTAGTCATGGGCGACGTAAAGTCTTTGGCGCCCCTGGTTCGGGTCCATTCACAGTGTCTGACCGGCGACGTCTTCCACTCGTTGCGTTGCGACTGCCGGCAACAACTGGAACTCTCGCTATCGATGATTGCCGACGAAGGTGCCGGCATCCTGATCTACGAACAGCAGGAGGGTCGAGGAATCGGTCTGATGGCGAAACTCCAGGCCTATGAGTTGCAGGATGAAGGACTCGATACTGTTGAAGCCAATGAGAAACTGGGATTCAAGGCCGACCATCGCGACTTCACTTTGCCGGCTGAGATTCTAAAAGCGCTTGGAGTCACACGCGTGCGCCTGCTTTCGAATAATCCTGACAAAGTCGAAGCGCTAGAGCGTGCGGGTGTGAAAGTTGTTGAGCGGGTACCTTGCGAAGTTGTCCCTAGTCCTCACGCGGAAGAATATCTGAGAACGAAGAAAGACAAAATGGGGCATCTGTTCACGTCGAGCAAGACCTAGGCAGCTGAGGATCGCCGCCATTTCATGCCAGAAACCGTCGGGTGCTTGACCCCTAAATTTGAATCGACAACGGCAGCGCCGCAATTCAAACTCGCGTCGTCCCGGCGTTTTGCGGCCCTCGCTTTTGGGCTCGCTTTGCTCGGCGCTGGAAGCATGGCCTACTATCATCTTGGATTATTTGTGGAACGCGCGGCGCAAGTACGCGCGGCCAAAGATCTCGCCGGCGGATATTCATTTGCCAACGACTTCTACCAGATCTGGCTGAGTGCGCGAGACTGGCAGCTAGAGCGCCGCGATCCTTACAGCGACGAGATGACTCGCCGCATTCAGATCGGACTTTACGGCCGGCCGCTCGATCCCCATCGTCTGTCCGACCCTATAGACCGGAGGGGTTATCCGTACCCGGCTTTTGCTGACTTGTTATTTTGGCCTACGGCCGAATTCCCGTTTACCGCGGTGTCCGTTGTGGTCTTTGCGACGCTAGTCGCGTTAACGTTCGCGACCCCCTCGCTATGGATGCTAGCGATGGGCTGGGATGCAGGATGGCTCTGGTCTTGCACAGTGACTGTACTGTTTGTCTGCAGCTATCCAATTTTGGAAGGGCTTTATGCGGGACAGATAGGCCTGTTGGTCGGACTCTTACTTGCCGCATCCCTGCTTGCCTTGCGGCGTGGAAGGCTGCTGTTCAGCGGCGTACTGATGGCGCTCACGACGATTAAGCCCCAGGTGACGATACTTGCCATTTTGTATTTGGCGATCTGGTGCTTTTACGAATGGCCCAAGCGCCGTGCTTTTCTGGCGGGCTTGCTAGCGACGGAAACATTGCTGGTAGGAGCAGCGTTAGCGGTCTGGCCGCGCTGGATCCAAACCTGGGTGCAGACAGTTGTTCAATACCATGGGTATACGCCGCCTCCTGTGATTGGGGAAGTACTCCTCGGCGTTGTCGGCAAGCCGATTGCATCCCCGGCTTCGCTGGTTCTGACGGTTGCGTTGATCGGCGGCGCTGTGACGCTCGCGTGGATGAATCGTGCGGCGGAGTTTGGCTCAGTTGAATTCTGGTACACATTGAGCCTTCTGTTCGCGATTACGACAATCGGCATACTCCCTGGCCAGGCGATTTACGATCATGGAATTCTTCTTCCAGGCGTCCTTCTGCTGCTCGCGAGATGGCGGGAACTGGCTATCAATTGGGTTCTTCGAGCAATGCTGCTGATTGGAGTTACCGTTCTCGTTTGGCCATGGATCACTGCTCCTGGCGTGCTACTGGTCCGTCCACTGCTCAGCGATGAGCAGTTTTATTCCAAACCCGTTTTTGGTCTGCCGTTGCGCACTGTCGCGGTGTTTCCCTTCGTGTTGCTGGGATTATTGGCATTGGGTCGCCGGATAACGGCGAGGACCGCGATCACAAGGCCTTCACTTGCGGGCTGATTGCAGAGTTTCCCGCAGTTCCTTCTGGTTCCGCACCGGCAGGTACCGCAATGCCGCGTTTGCAAGCGCCACGTAAACCGCGCGAGCCTCAGGAATTCTCGCGAGTACGCGCATATGCCGTGCGACGGTATCGACGTCTCCGCGAACGATGGGACCGCTAAATGCTCCCGGCGCGCCAAAGCCGGCGTAGTTTGCCAAGGTTTGCAGCAGGATGGGAATCATCCGGCGACGGGCTTCCGCCGGGAGCACGCCAGCAGCGGCGGCCACTTTTTCCGATGTCGCTAATAACGCCGTGAGCAGTGGAGAGGCGAACGTACCCCAAGCGTGATAGGCAGCCTTTTCGCTCTTGCGAATTGGGTAGGCGTGCCCGCCCAGGTCGCGGATGATTCGCCGGGCCGTCCTGAGCGCCGCAGCGTCTCCTTCGACAGCGAAAGGTACACCTGCCAGGGAAGGATTCGACCTTCCAACGAAAGTCATGAGCGGATGCGCCGAGGCCACAGCCGCACCTTTCGCGCGAAGGATGGCCAGCTCGTCACTGCTGAGGGCGCCGCTGGAGTGCAGCACCACTCTTCCCTTCCATGCACCTTTCTCAGAGAGGGCGCGGGAGGTCCGCGCAATCTCGGAGTCCGGCACACAAAGCCAGACGAGATCCGTAGTCATCCGTGCTGGAACGTTTGTGGTGGCACGGGCGCCAACCTTGCGGGCGAGTTTCTCCGCCTTCTTCAACGACCGACCGCGAGAGCGGGCAACGACCGATTCGATGACGTAACCGGCGCGCCGCAGCGAAACCGCTAATGCACTCCCCAAATTACCCGCACCAACGATCACGATGCGTGCTTTTGATCGCATGTCCGGCAGGATAGCAGAACGCCACAGAGCTCCAAGTGCTTGGAAATAAACGAGGGAAACAACAACACTAGTTTTATGTTGCGTTTCGTGAAAAGAGGCGTAGACTCGCTCGCCATCAGGTTCGGAACCAGCCGGATGGAGGTGCGCTTGTCAGCTGCGCGTATCGTTCTCCTTGTAAGCTTGCTAACCGTTCCTGCACTGACCCAGCAGTCGGGAATGATTGCGCCACAGCTTCCGGGCCGAAACTGGGCGCTCCCTCCAGGCGTCAGGCCTGAACCACCCCGCGGGGACGATGCAAGAGTAATGCGGCTTCAAGCAATTCACGAAGACGCCGAGCACTTGTCCGCACTCAGCAGCTCTCTCCAATCAGATTTGCAGCAGTTGCAAAAAGGCATGTTGACCAAGGACCTCGCGGAAAATCTGAAGAAGATCGAAAAGCTCTCTAAGAAACTGCGGCAAGAAGTCGCACAGTAACATGCTGTCGATGTGGCCTGCTTTATATTGTCTGCATGGCCAAATCGTCTTCGACCAAGCCTCATTCCAAACGACAACCTAAGGCTCGCCTCGTCTCCTCGCGCGTCGCATATCGCGGACCAGTCTTCTGGGTAACGACCGATCACATCATTGAGCCGGGAGGGATCAAGGTACGCCGAGATCTGATCCATCATTCCGGATCAGTCGTGGTGCTCGCTGTAGACGATTCGAATGCGACACCCCGTGTTCTGCTCGAGCGTCAGTATCGGCATGCAGCAGGGGATTATCTTTGGGAGATACCCGCGGGACGCATCGATCCTGGTGAAAACGAACTCCAGGCCGCGAAACGAGAGTTGATTGAAGAAACCGGCTACCGCGCCGATAGCTGGCGTCGCATTTTAAAGTTCTACGCCAGCCCAGGATTCGTCGCCGAGACGATGGCGGTGTACATGGCTACAGGGTTGCGCCAGGGAGAAGCAGAGCCTGAGGAGGATGAAATCATTCATCACCGGATGGTCCCGTTGCCGAGGGCGGTAAAGATGGTTCTGAACGGAACGATTCGCGACGCAAAGACCATTTCGTCCGTCTTGTGGCTGGATCACGTGAAGCGTGCAAAGTAGGAAGGCGAGAACTGTCAAAACTTGATATGTTGCCTCTAGTAAGTCGTTTGGTTGTGCGAAATCTTCTGCAAGTCATCCCTCCGCATTTCCTTGACACTGCAAAACCCTCCGCATCAAAATGCATCTCAATGACTGCGGGCACGTCCTTCCGCCCCCTGAGAGGACGTGCAGAAAGAGGGGCTCGTGGAACGACTGAAAGGAACCGTAAAGTGGTTCAATAACGCGAAAGGATACGGCTTTATCGGGCGCGCAGATGGGCCGGACGTTTTTGTTCACTACAGCGCGATTAGTTCCGAAGGATACAAAAGTCTGCAGGAGGGTGATCAGGTTGAATTTGAAATAACTGAAGGCCAGAAAGGCCCTCAGGCCGCCAACGTCACTAAAGCAGCTTAGAAACAAGCAAGGCCCGAATTCGGAGATTGCATCAGAGCGGCGGAGAGGGATACTCTTTTCCCCGTGAGCCGACGGGAAACCATTGTCAATGTGTGTCTTCGGTAGCCTTCTTGTCCTTAGTTTCTTCCTCATCCTAGCTTTGCCGTTTTTGGCACTTCGTTTTGTGATGTACCTTCTTGCCCCTTTCCTTGCGCCCCTCCTCCCGAGTATTGCTTTACAGGAAGTCACGCTGACGGCGATCATTGCTGGAGTCTTGTTGATTGAAATGATCCACGCACTTCGTTGGCACTGCTGGCGTGAGGCATTTCTCAAGTTCGCATATGCTAACGGCTTCGCCGTCGTTGCGATAAGCCATCTTCGATTCGGAAACGGTCCGGATGCTTTTTGGGGGATTCTCCTGCCAGCGCTTCTCTTAGGAACCACGCCGAGGAAATTGTCAGACCGCAAGGATATTGGGCGATCTCAATTCTTTCTGAGCCTGATTACGTTGTCTGTTTTATTTGCGGTCGAGGCGGGGTTGTTGGGAGCCGGTCTTTTCAGCCATATCGTCAAGGGATGCGCCTACATTGCATTATTTGTATGGTTCGCAATTCGCGCTCGGAGAGGTTGGGCACAGGAGAATGACGGCCCCATAGCTAGCTCCGCTTCCGCTGCTGGATAGCCTCACACTGTAGCTCTTCCCGCGAGTCTGATTTACCCTTGTTTCTTCCATGGATAACAAGGCCATTGCCAACATTCTTTTTGAGACTGCCGATCTACTCGAAATCGACGGGCAGGACTCGTTCCGCATTCGTTCTTACCGGAATGCGGCGCAGGCGATCGAGAATCACTCCCAGCAGATCAAAGACATCATCGATGATCCTAAGCAGGTCCTTGCGATTTCCGGCATCGGCAAGGGGATGCTCGACAAGTTGAAAGAGTTGTTCAGCACCGGCAAGCTGGCCGCGCAGGCGGAATTGCTCGAGAAATATCATCCGTCGATGCTGCAGTTGCTCAAGATTCAAGGCCTTGGTCCAAAGACTATCGCGCTCATCTGGAGTTCGTACAAAGTCAGCGACGTCGATGGCGTCGAGAAGCTGGCGCGCGAAGGAAAAATTCGCACTTTGCCGCGCATGGGCGAAAAGCATGAAGCCAAGCTGCTAAAAGCGATCGAGGATTATCGCAGGATTGGCGGACGATTCCTGATTGATGCAGCTGAACTGGAATGCGAGAAACTCACCGCATACATTGAAACGTTCGAGGGCATCGACAAGATCACGCCGGCGGGATCCCTGCGCCGAGGACGCGACACGGTTGGCGACCTCGACATCCTGGTGACCGGTAAAGCGTGCTGCATCGAGGAATCCCGGCAAGAGGCCATCGCGTACATTGCGAAATATCCGCCGATCATGGATGTTATTGCCAGCGGTGATAACAAAATCAGCTTTCATCTGCGCGACGGGATGCAGGTTGATGTCAGATTGCTTCCGCCGGAGTCGTTCGGCGCCGCCATGCAGTACTTCACCGGTTCGAAAGCGCACAACGTTGCGCTGCGGCAGCGGGCTCTCAAGATGGGGTACACGCTCAACGAATACAGTCTGGCCACGCTTGAGGGAGAAAAACCAGTCGCGGGCCGCACTGAGGAAGAGATCTACGGCAAGCTCAAGCTCGACTACATTCCTCCGGAGATGCGCGAGAACCTCGGCGAAATCGACCTCGCGCAGAACCATGCGCTGCCACCGTTGCTCGAACAGGCAGATCTGCAGGGCGATGTCCACATGCATACCGTTGAAACCGACGGCAAGAACACGATCGAAGAGATGGCAGAGGCCGCCAAGGCGCACGGCTATCAATACATGGCCATCACCGATCACTCGAAGAATCTGGCTTTCGCGAATGGTCTGGACGACAAGCGCGCCGTGGAACACATCCAGCGCATACGCGATGTGGGAAAGAAAATTAGCGGTATCACCATCTTTGCGGGGATTGAAGTCGACATCCTCGCCGACGGCGATCTTGATCTGTCCGACGAGGTTCTTGCCCAGATGGATATCGTCATCGCCAGCGTGCACTCGGTGTTCAACCAGGAACCGGCGAAGATGACTGAGCGATTACTCAAGGCGATCGAGAATCCGAACACCTCGATCGTTGGACATCCCACTGGCCGCATCCAGTTGCGCCGTGACGGATATCAGTTCGACATGCACGCCGTGCTCACGGCAGCAGCGAAGAACAAAGTTGCGATGGAGCTCAATGCGTATCCTGACCGCCTTGACCTGAACGACGTTCACCTACGGCAAGCCAAGCAGCATGGGGTGAAGATTGTGATCAACACCGATGCCCATCACACCTCGCACATGGAGAAGATTCGCTTTGGAGTACTGCAGGCGCGCCGGGCATGGCTCACGAAAGACGACGTTTTGAACACGCTGCCGCCCCAGAAGTTCGCCCAAGCCATGAAACATGCCTGGTAACTCCATCAGACACAAGGCATTTTAGTTTTCCACAGATTTATTTCGGCCGATGTTCAGATGACCTTTACCCTCGATTTCTAGACTCCCATACTGAGCTCGCAAACTCAGCAAAGGAGTCGAATCTTGAATTCAAACAAGGCCGAAACAGAGACCGAAATCGAAATCAATTCGCAGGCGTGGACGTATGCGCAGAGGACCGGCGAACTCCAGCAGGACGGGCAGCACGTCGCAATGGGCAATTCCGGAACCGGTAAGGGCAAGAATAATCCTGAGATGCAGTCTGTCCGGAATGTCGGCCCCATTCCGCAAGGCGACTGGACGATCACCGGACCTCCGGTAAACACCGCCGATCACGGCCCCTACGTTCTGCGGCTGAGTCCGAAGGACGAGACCGAAACCTTCGGCCGCAGCGGTTTTCTCATGCATGGCGACTCGAAAAGCGCTCCCGGGACTGCGTCTCACGGCTGCGTCATCATGCCTCGAACAGTGCGGGAGCAGGTCTGGGATAGCGGAGATCGCGATTTGCAGGTCGTGGCTGAGCTTCCAGCTCCTCCCGCTAAAGAGGAGTAGAAACGGTACTGGCGGGCATACTATTCCCCAACCGCTCTAGCGGCTACGTACAACCCCCACTTCTCGCGCACAGAACGCGCGAGAAATGGGGCACCCATGTAGTTTATGGTGGTTTAGAAAGGGTACGGGCGTGGTCTTGGAAGCGTAGAATCAGGCAAGCACGGAGAAACTATGTCTGAACCTGCTCAACCCCTTCGGCCTCAGACTCCTTCTGCGGCGACGCCCTCCGCCCCGCCCGCTCAACCCGAGAAGCCCGCAACTCCTGTCGGCCCCACGATCAATATCGGCGAAGAATACGGTACGGCCAAGAAGAACCTGCCGCCAGCCAAGATCGTTCTGATTGCGATCGGCGCGGTGCTGGTGGTCGTTCTGATTGCGTCCTTTCTGAAGCGCGCCAAGCCGCAGGGGGCTGGCTCTTTGGACAACGTGGTCGCGGTGGAGATTCCCGGCCAGAACTCGACCATGGTGGCATTGACATTTACTCTGCACAACGCGAGCGAGAAGGCGCTCTATGTCCGTGAGCTTCAAAGCTCGATGAAGGCTCCCAGTGGAGACGCCACGGCAGACGCGGTCTCCGCGGTGGATTTCGACCGCTACTTCCAGGCGTTTCCGGACCTGAGGAATGGCGCCCAGCCTGCGCTTGCACCCGAAACAAGGATCGAGCCCGGCCAGAGTGTGACCCGAACGATCATCGTCGCTTATGAAAAGACGCTGAGTGATTTCAACCAGCGAAAATCCGTAAGTGTTGTGGTCTGGCCGTACAACGAGACCGTACCCATTGTTTTGACGAAGTAATCCGCTTGCACAAATGGTGTCGAATAGGTTTCCATAGCGGGATGAAACTTTCGCGCCTTTTTTCAGTTCTGCTGCCTGCAGTTCTCCTTCTTCCAATCACCGCCGGATACGCCACTCCAGCGCCAAAGGAGGGCAAGTACCTTTTTTTCGTCGGCACGTACACGCAAGACGGAAGCACGAGCAAAGGGATTTATGCTTACCGCTATGACGCGGCCAGTCATGAGATCACTGACTTGGGTGTGGCGGCCGAAACTACCAACCCGTCGTTCGTCGCGCTAAGCCCGAATGGCAAGTACCTTTACGCCGTGAACGAACTGGGGAACTACAAAGGTCCCAACAGCGGCGGAGTCAGCGCCTTCTCACTCGATTCTTCGACGGGCAAGCTGACGTTCCTCAACGAGGTTCCTTCGCGCGGAGCGGACCCTTGCTACATCACCGTGGACAAGACCGGCAAGTGGGTGCTGGTCGCGAACTATACCGGTGGAAGCGTCGGCGTCTTTCCTGTACTAGCCGATGGCAAAATCGGCGAAGCCAAAACTTTCGTCCAGCACACCGGACACGGCGCCGACCCGAAACGCCAGGAAGGCCCGCACGCCCACTCCATCAATCTCTCGCCCGACAACCGCTTTGCCTACGTGGATGACCTTGGGCTCGACGAATTGCTGATCTACAAGTTCGATGCTGCTAAAGGGACGCTGACCCCGAGTGATCCGCCGTACGTGAAACTTGATCCTGGATCTGGTCCGCGGCACTTTGTTCTCGCGCCATCGGGCAAGTTTGCTTATGTTGTCAGCGAGATGAAGGGTACCGTTACCGCTTTCTCGATCGATCCCCACACCGGGACTCCACACACGTTGCAGACCGTTTCGACGCTGCCCGAGGGGTTCAAAGGAGACATTGAGGACGCGGAGGTTGAGATTCTTCCGTCCGGGAAATTCCTGTACGCCTCAAACCGCGGGGATGGCAACAGCATCGCGGTGTTCGCGATCGACAGCGCCAAGGGTACGTTGACGCTAGTCGAGTACGCTCCTACCCAGGGCAAGACGCCGCGCAGCTTTGAGATCGATCCGACGGGCACGCTGCTGTTTGCGGAGAATCAGGCGTCAAACAACATTGTCGTCTTTAAGATCGACCAGCAAAGCGGAAAGCTTACGCCCACTGGAAAGGTTGTGGACGTGCCCTCGCCGGTGGATGTGAAGTTTTCGGCCACTAAGTAAGACAATAGGGTGACAGTGTCAGTCTGCGGCATGCGACGGTCGGCGTCCTTGGATTGCTAACTTACTCTCTCTGGAACGGCATCAGCAGCCATGGGCCAAGGCCTGCATCGAGTCCCCAGATTTCCTGCCACACAAGAGGGCGGTCGCGCTCGTTCGTGCTTTTTGCGTACCACGCGCGATATTGAACACTGGCCTTTTGCTCCCATTCACTCGTACTCGGCTGGGGAGTTGCCGAAACTTCGTCTTTCGGATTCGCGGCCAACAATGCGTAGGCTTCCGCAAGAATGAGATGCACGCTCGGTGTCCACTCGTCTTCGGGGAAACGCGCAAGGAACGTTTCTCCTTCTTTTATGATCTCGGCGCAGTCCGCCGACTCGGAGTAGCCCGACCACTTACATCGATTATCGAGAATTGCTAGATGGGCTAGTTCGTTCACAGGGCCATCGGGCGCCAACTTTAAGACTTTTTCCATCAGATTGCCCGCGTAGGACTCGTTTCCGATACGTGCCGGAATTTGGGTCTCGACGCCCAGATTTTGTAGGTCCTTCTTCAGTGCACCGTAGTCTTTCTGCGCCAGATCCTGCTCTTCCGTGGAAAGTGCGCCAGAGTTTGAAAACTCCGCGCACGAATCCAAGCGCAACAGTACCCGGTCCGCCAGCAGAATCGCGGCGCCCTGCTCCTGCGGTTTGCTGTGGGCTGCAAGATCGAGCCATTTCCGCAACGCGGGAATCAGCTGCTTCTCGCAGTAGAAGGGCGGCTGCTCATAGTAATCGCCAACACGAGGAGCAAGAAAAGATAGCATGTCGAGCGTGGCATCTTTCGGAAGTCCGGCCAGAACCGCTGCTCTCATCTCTAGCCACGGCTGGCTGGCTAAAGGGTTGATGAGCTTCGCTGAGGGCTGGCCATAATCTAAAGTTCCCCATCGCCACTCCAGAAGAACAGCGGGCGCATCATCGTCTTTCGAGGTCTTTGCATCGTGGGAAAACAGGTAGTGATAAGTAAGCGGCTGGCCAAACTTGTTGAATGAATAGACCGGTTTCCAGTAGACGTCTCTCGCCGGCAGCACTAATTTTCCGGGCTCCTCTGACCGCTCCCCAGGAAGTTGCCGCGCGATGGTCTCGAGCAGAGCTTTCGAGTCAGGCGCTCGTTCGAATTCATGAAAAATCCTGACCAGTTTGCATCCACGGTTGCGAAGATCTTCACCCGTTTCTATCGGTAGTGTCGGCAGAGGTTTTCCGTAGGTGAGTTCAACGAGCGGCTGATAAAACAAAGCGGTGCGGCGAAGGTGTATGCCCCCGGTGAGATCCGTTTCAGTCACGGACCGTATGCACCATCGCCCCTCCAGACTGCGATCGTTTTGTTCCCGTGGGCTCAGTTCGTACGTCTTGTTCGGGTCGTCCCCACCAATGTCTTCAAGGGCTTGCACCACTTCGCCGGGATGGTGAGCCGACCATTCGGCGATTGTCACGCCATACAACGTGGCAGCCTCGTGCACACTCTGCTCGATGTAAGTGTCGAGGTTAGGCCTCGCGGCTTGGGCGTTGCCGAGCGAAGGGTAGAAGACAGAAGAGATCGACAGTGACAAGGTCGCAGCGGCAAATCTGACTTTGAAGATAGTCCACATCGGTCGGGACGCTCCGTTCATCTGAACAATCGACGCTGTTCAAGGTTGATGAAAGCCTGCTGGAGGCGGTGCAGCGGGCATCCGGGGCTGACCCCTACTTTTTCTGAATGCCCTTTCTCCGTACCAAATGTGTGTTCGCATCCGGCTTGATCTCGTCATACTTCAGGCATGAGATTGAGCCGTCCACTTCGAGCACCGATAGCGCCACCTGATCGACGCTGTTGATCCCGTGCTCGCGCAGTGCGCGATGCAGCTCGTCCATGCTGATGTGCTCTCGCGCCATGTGCGACTCGATCACTTTGCCGTCGTGAACCAGCAAAGACGGTTCCCCTTGAATCAGCTTGCGGAAGCGGCGGTTCGTACCGGAGATGTTGGCGACGAAGTAGTTGAGAACGAGCAATGTGGAGGCCGCGACGGCACCGCCCGCCAGTGATGTATCCGGGCCGGTCATGGCGTTTTGGACGGAGTTGGATAGGAGAAGCAGCAGGGTGAGATCGAACGGGGTCATTTGTCCGACCTCACGCTTGCCGCTAAGACGTACGCCGATCAGGACGAGCAGGTAGATCACGCCCGTGCGCAACACGATCTGCAACAGAACGTGCGCGCCCGGGAAGAACATGGCGTTCAATTGCCGCTACCCGATACTCCTCCCGCGGTCACCGGCACAGGAGCGTTCTTGGGCGTGCTCAGGTATCCCGTGGCTTTGTTCTTGTCGACCGTCCAGATCACGAGTTCGAACAGCAGGTGGTCGCGGCCCGAGTAGAACTGAATCGGCTCGGCGATATTGCGGTCCTTCTTCTCAAGCGTCTTGTCGTCCGAAGTAACGTTCAGGGTGAACTTCCCTTTCTTCGGATCGGACTTCTTGAGCTGCAGGCTTACGGTCGAAACCGGCTGCGGCTTCGCGTTCTTCAGCAGGGTGAACTCGTAATAATTGCGGTCGCCCTTGTGCTTGAGAACCTCAAGATCGGAGCGAGTAGTGGCGATGAGTCCGCTCTGGACTCCCAGGTCGCCGACAGTGCTCTGCAGCTTTGCCTTGGTGGCTTCCAGGTCGGCCTTGGTGGAGGCAACGTCGGTCTTAACGCCGCCCACATCCGTCTTCACTCCAGCGACGTCTCCGCTGACGGCGGTGATCTGAGCCTTCTGCGCCGTGGCTTCCTGCTCGAGTCGCTGCTCGGCGGCTTTTTGTTGAGACTGCAGTTCCCTGGTTCGATCGGTCAGTTCTTTCTTGGTCATGCCGGCCTGACGGGCCAGAGTTTCTTCCTGAGCCTCTGATGTCTGCATCCGATTTTGCAGTTCTTTGACCTCTGCTTGACTGCCGGCAAGGTCGCCGGTCAGCTTCTCGATTGCCAGATGATTCGTATACTGCGCGTATCCAGCTACGGCGACAACCGCTATCGCGAGCAATATAAGAATCCACTTGCCTACGTTCGATTCGTTCTCCATTGGTACCTGTCCGCCTTCGTCGGCCATACACTCTCCTCCTCGGGAGTAGAAAAATATCAGGGATGACTAGAACTTATCTCATAAGTGGCCTGCCGGAAAGGACCGGCGAACCTCAGGGGCTAAAGCCCAAATCTTTGTTGAACTCTAACGGCACGGCTGAAAGCCGCGCCTTTTCCAACCCTATTTATGAGACCAGCCCTAATTGTTCAGCACAGAAATCCGCACTGTCAAATACAGTCTAGGATGCATAGATGCCCGTTCGCGTCTACCGGCGCAACTGTATGGCTTCTTGCCATAGTGGCTCGGGATTTCGGCGAACGGAGACCGCAGCCGGGCCCAGGTGCTTCTCCAACCGGGACGTCGTCCCGATCACGGATTCCGGAAGCGGCGATTTGGACGTCGTCTTGGCCACGGCTTGGGCCTTCAGCAGACAGGCATACGCCAGCTTCTCAGGGAACCCGGACTCATCGAGGAAGCGCCCGTAGGCGAACCAGTCCATAGCGCTCGCCGAATCGTCGCCATTCGAGGCATCCAGTTGCAATGTCTTTTGATATAACTCCAGCGCCTCGTCTAGTTTACCCGCCCGCGCTTGTAGTTCCGCCTCATTGACGGCGGCCACGCTCTCCAGTTTCGGCAACCTTGTTTGGGCCGCAAGCTTTTCTGCCATCTGATATGACTTCAAAGCCAAGTCGCCCTGCGACGAGCGCATCTGGCAATCCGCCATTCGCAGAACGATGCCAATCACAAACTCGGGCGCAGGCTTCTTCTGCGCATTCGGGCGGCTGATCTGCTCCAGAAACGCCCGGTACTGCGCCGCGGCTTCCAGGGCTTTGCCTTCCCGATCCAACTCATGAGCCAGGTACAGATGCGCCAGGTTCTGGTTTGGATCGATAGCCAAAGCCTGCTTCCAATCCTCGAGCGCCTGATCGGGATGATCGAACTGAAGCGACAGAATCCCGTGATTGACCAGCAGATTTGGATCGGTCGGACTGGATTTCAGGGAAGTCTCTGTTAGCGAAAGGGCCTCGTCGAATCGCTTCTGCTCAAGCAGGAATTTCAGTAAACCCTGCTTCGGACCGGGGTCCGAAGGACTCGTTTGCATCGCGCGGCGCCAGGCTGATTCCGCATCATATGAATTTCCGTTCTCCATTTCCTTACGCGCCAGCCGCATTTGCAGTTGACTGTCAAACGCGTCCAGAGCCGCCGCCCGCCGCAACGAAGTCATATCGTCGCTGCGGAAGGAAAGGTAATGATGCACCTGATCGACAGTTCCCCAGACGAGCAGCAACACCGCTGCACTTACCTGCAAACGGCGCGCGCCGGGGGTATCTCCCGCCAGCCAGCGCATCCTCGACACCACCGAACCGCCTGCATTGGTAATCGCCTTTTCGACCTTCTCTCTGGAATTCAGCAGCAGGGATGCAATCCGTCCGTCGCGTAACTTCCAGATTGCTCCATCGAGAATAAAGTGATGAATATTTACCAGAGATCCGAAAAGCAGGAAGCTTGTCGTCAAGTCGTAGTGAAACACCCGGCTCGCCAGCCATGGCCCGGGGATGAATAGCGCAATTCCTCCGGCCACCAGAACGGCAAAATATGCCAGCGGCTTCCAGCTTCGTTGTGTCTTCTCGGCTCCGCTAACGGCTTCACGACGGGCATAGTAGCTGGTGATCCAGAGATATTGCGCCGAGTGCATTACCGCCAGCACTCCGTTGCTGTAGCGGCTCTGGGGAATATCAAAATGCTTGAGCACAGAAATCGCCGCCGGAAGCAGAAACCAGAGAAACTGCGACGAAAACAACGTTAGCGATGGAAATAAGGCCCGCCAGCCGGTTTCCCTGCTGAGCCGTGAAAGTCCAAAGACCGAAAGCACTGCGAAAGCCGCAAGAAGGATGATCTGCTCCCAGCGGCTTACGATCGCGGGGATTCCAATGGACACGAACAGAGGATCGGTTGACGGTCCCGTATGGAACCCAAGGAACAGGACGAGGTAAGAAACGATGAAGGCCCCGTAGAGGGCGCCGCGTGTCCGCTTATCGGGAGTCGCCCCGGCGCGCCGGGCAAACATCATGAAGAGGCCGTAATTCTGTCCGCTATAGTGCCAGGGACTCCAAGTCACATAGATGGTGAAGATCCACGGCAAGAGCCACACCCAGAAGTGGGACACCACCAGCGTTATCAGCACCAGCGCGGTGGTATGCACGGTGAAGATGCGGTACTTCTCAAAGTCTTCTGCGCGATGATAGGCGCGGTAAATCGTCGCCATGTAGTGCGGATAATTGAAGAAGATCGCGAGTACATAGAAGAGAGTCGACCAGTTGCGCACGCTCGAAGCCAGCACAAGGTACGAGACGACCAACAGGGGAAGCGACCATGCGCCGCATCCCACGATCAAGTCGAGCCACGGATTGTAAATCCAGAGTGTGCCCGGCTGTCTTGACTGACCTGATTTTTCCATGGCTTTTGGTAAGGCAGTGCTCGCCCACAATTTCGCGCTGGAACGGCGGAGTCCACCGCTGCACACGAACAACAGTTTGTGTGGCTTGGGAAAATTATAGGGGGGATGCAGGCAACATTAGATACCCGGAGGGGTTCCGCGGCGGTAACGAAAGTAATGGTTTAAGGGACTGGATGGGTCAGCGATACGGTGTTATTCGAATCGCCAGCGCGTGGATTTCGTCTGGAAGTACTTCTCCCAGAGTGCAAACACCACCTTGGGGCGGACCGAGAAGACTGGTTCCTTCATCGAGAGCATGTCATCTTTCATCTTCGAGAGATCCCAGTCGTATTTGCGTTCGTAGGCGGGAATCATTTTGCGTCGTGCGGCCACGTCGGCAATTTCCGCGACTCCCTCGACGATGACCGCCTCGTGCGCGTGCTCGGTGGAGACTACACAGTTTGCATTCTGTGCCAGGTTCTGCGCCTTTCGTGACTTGCTGCCAGTGCTGAAGAGAAATCGGCCGTCCTGCCACATGCCCCAGACCACCATCACGTGCGGCGATCCATCGGGCCGGACGGTCGTGATCCAGTAATTGTGCGATTTCTTCAGCCGCTGCTCGGCCCAGGACCACGCCAGCAGTCCTTTGGTGCCTTCGGGGAAACCGTAGCCGGGTGCCTGGGGACGACTGGATTTCGGAGTCTTCGGCGCTTTAGTGGTACGCATGAGGAGTTTCCAGAAATGCAATCTTCAAATATTCGCGCCCTCGCCCCGCAGCACCCGTGGTGTCTGGTGCAAAGGTCAAAGGCTCTAACAACAAAGGGCGCTAAGGATCATTAAGGAAACCGGCGGGGCCACGCCCCCCGGCTGGCTAAATGCTAATTGCCAAGTGCTAAATGCCGGGTTACAGATTCTTCTTCGTCCACTGGTCGATCCGGTCAAGCGCCAGTTGAAGATTCTCCAGCGAATTTGCCACGCTGAATCGTAGATATCCTTCGCCGAACTCCCCGAACGATGTGCCCGAAAGTGCCGCGACTCCAGCCTGCTCCAGCAACGCATCGGCCAGCGGCTTCGACTTCCATCCAGTCTTCGTGATATTCGGAAACACGTAAAACGCACCCTTGGGCATGCGGCACGAAAAACCTTTGATCTTGTTCAGACCAGCCACAACCACATCGCGCCGGCGCTGGAACTCATCGCGCATATGATCGACAGAACTCTGATCGCCTTTGATTGCCTCGATGCCAGCGACCTGCGTGAAGCTTGCCGTGCAGGAATTTGAGTTCGTCATCAGGCGGGTCATATGCGTCGCTAGATCGGGGCGCATCACGCCATAGCCCATGCGCCATCCTGTCATCGCGTAGGTCTTCGAGAATCCATCCAGCAGAATGGTGCGCTCCTGCATGCCCGGGACCGACATGATCGAAAAGTGCTCGGCGCCATCGAACAACAGCCGGCTGTAGATCTCATCGGACAAGACCATGATGTTGCGGTCGCCGATCACTTTCGCGATCTGCTCGATGTCCCGACGGACTAGCACTCCGCCAGTCGGGTTCTGTGGCGAGTTCAAAATGATCAACTTCGTGCGATCGCTGATGAGAGCCGTCAGCTCACTCACATCGAGGGAGAAGTCGCGCTCTTCGCGCAGATGGATTGGCACGGCGCTCCCGCCGACATACCGGATCATCGACTCGTAAATTGGGAAACCCGGATTCGGATAGATGACTTCATCGCCCTCATCGATCAGCGACAGGATGGTGAAAAAGATGATCGGCTTTCCGCCCGGGACGACCACCACTTCGTCGCTGGTGACCTTCACACCTCGCGTGCGACTGACGTATTCCGCCAACGCCTGACGCAACTCAGGAAGCCCTGCCGATGGACCGTAATGCGTCCAGCCTTTATGAAGGGCATCAACAGCGGCTTCTACAACGTTCGGCGGAGTGTCGAAATCCGGTTCCCCAATTTCAAGATGGATGATGCTCTTACCTTGACGCTCGAGCGCTCGGGCCTTGTTCAGGACTTCGAAAGCTGTCTCTGTGCCGAGCCGGGACATGCGTCGGGCGAGTTGCAGTTCGTATTGCGTGGCTCTCTCCATGGCGGGAAAACTCCTAAAAGACGCAAACGGCTTATTATACGCCCGGATTCTGCGGGTGCTGGCCTGTACCACGGGAGTACACTCGGCCTTTCTGGAAGGAGTGCTCGTGGACTCTTACCTCGTGGAACTCTACGGACACCAGGAGTGGGCTGATGCGGAACACTGGCGCGCTTTCGAATCGCACCCTGCGGCCTTGCAAGACAAAGCCATTCGCGAACGGCTGCTTCACATCCATCTGGTGCAGCACGCGTTCCTGTGGGTGCTCGGCCCGCGGAATCCTGGGTTCGAAGTGAAGAAGATCGAGGACTTCGCCGGCATCTCGGATCTGAAGAAATATGCCCGCGAAGGGCTATCGCAACTGAATGACTTCGTGAAGGACCAGGACCGGCAGCGTGCGGAGACGATCGAGGTGCCGTGGTTCAAGCCGCCGGCGAAAATCACGGTTCACCAAGCGTTAATGCAGGCCGCGATGCACAGCCACTACCATCGCGGGCAGAATGCTACGCGCCTGCGGGAACTTGGGGGCGTGCCGCCAACCACGGACTTCATAGTGTGGCTGCACAAGGGGCAGCCAGCGGCGACGTGGAAATGAGTATTGACCGACGCCGTAACAGCGAGCAAATTTAATCACAATTTGCAGCGTATCGAGCGGCCTGCGTTGAAAAGCAATGACGAAGCCAAGCGACGGCATCTGGATTATTGATTCCGATGGCTCGACCCTCTACGCCAACGCGGCGATGAGCGAAATCCTCGGCGCAGAACCAACTGAACTGCTCGGCAAAACATCATTCACTTACGTCTTTCCCGAGGATCTCGACGCTGCCCGGCACCTCTTCGAGAGCAAGCAACGCGGGGACGTGAAGCCTTTTCATTTTCGCCTGAGACGGAAAGATGGATCGGCTATCTGGGTCGATGTGCAAGGGACACCGATGCACAACGTCGCAGGAGAATTCCTGGGAATCGTGGGGACATTCAGGGTTTCAGACAATCCCTAGCGAGAATAGAAATTATTCTGAGACGCTATGCTCTTCGTTCTGCGAGCGCAGAACACGGTCAACGGAATAGGGCGCCCGCCGACTGGGCTCGTGATAGTGCCGCACCTGCATCTCGCCCAATAGGCCGATCGCTAGCAGGTTCAAGCCGCCTAGCAGCAGGCCGAGAGCGGCCATCATCAGTGGGCCGTGGGTCGCCATGACGTGCTCATGCCGGATGAACTTCTCCACGCCGAGCCAGGCCACCACTCCGCTGCCCGCCATGATGCTCATCATGCCGAAGCCACCGAAGAAGTGCAGTGGTCGCGATAGATAACGCAGGAGGAAGCGGATGGTAAGGAGATCGAAGAATACGCGGAAGGTCCGCGAAATTCCATAGTGCGACGCTCCGCGCTCGCGGTTCACATTCTTGATCGGCACTTCGCAGATCGTCGCGCCATGCCACGATGCGAGCGCGGGGATGAAGCGGTGCAGTTCTCCATAGAGGGGAACCTGCTCCAGGATGTCGCGCCGATACGCTTTGAAGGTCGTTCCGAAGTCGTGGATATCGACGCCGCTGATCTTCGCCATCATCCAGTTGGCGATCCGGGAAGGAATGCGGCGCATCCAGAAATTGTCGACTCGATTCTTGCGCCAACCACTGACAATGTCGTACCCGGCAGCGATCTTGTCCAGGAACATCGGAATGTCGTTGGGATCGTGCTGCAGATCGCCATCCATGGCGATGATGTACTCGCCGCGCGCGTGGTCGAACCCAGCCGCAAGCCCGGCCGTTTGCCCAAAGTTCCGGCGCAGCTTGACGACCGTAACGCGGCTGTCGACGGCCGCAATTTCGCGCAACATGGCGAACGTATGATCGCTCGAACCGTCATCTACTAAAACGATTTCGAAGCTTTCGCCATGTGTTTCCATGACCACCTTGAGGCGGTCGTAGAGGTCGGTTACGTTCTCTTCCTCGTTATGCAGAGGAACGACAATGGAATATTTGGGCACAGTTTTTTGATTATAGCCGAAATGCCGTCTCCATTCAGATCTCGAGCGTTCAACTGGTTACTCCGGTGAACCGATAAAGCAGTTTAGAAATTCATGCGGTCCAACGCCATCGCTTCTAATCCAGCTGTCATTCCGAGCGGAGCGAGGAATCCCTGCCCGCGGCAGTTGCTCTGGTAGGGATGCTTCGACTCCGCCGGAGTTCCGCTCCGCTGCACTCCCGCTACGCTCAGCATGACATCGCTTGAGGTGCGACCGAGGACGCCACAGTGTTTCCTAGAACACTTAGCATGCAGAATCTGCGGCATCAGCTCTTCTACTCAAACTCTAGCATCACAATCTCTGGATTTGATCCCAACCTCAGCGGGGGTCCCCATGTCCCAACTCCACTGGAAGTGAACACCTGCATCTTACCGATCCGGCTTAGGCCGTAGACGAACTGGCGGTAGATTCGCCGCGCCATCCAGCTCCAGGGAATGAATTGTCCCAGATGCGTGTGGCCCGAAAGTTGGAGTGAGAATCCGTGTGCCTCGGCCGCGCGCGGATCATCCGGGGCGTGCACCAGCAGGATGCTTGCCCGATCCTTATCGATTGAAACACCTCTTAGAGCGGAAGCTAAACCTCCGTTCGCGACAGCGTCACGGTAAGGCACACCGACCAACTGCAAGCCATTGACATTGACCTTTTCGTTCTTCAGAACGCGAACTCCGGTCGCTGCGACAGCGTTCAGATATTTGCTGTCATCACCGAACTGTTCGTGGTTTCCCGCAACGAAATAGACACCGTGCGGAGCAGTCAATTGATTCAGCGGCTCCGTGGCCTTCTTGGCGTCGATTGCCGTTCCGTCAAACAGGTCGCCCGCAATGAAGATCACGTCCGGCTCTTCGCTCAGGATTTTGGCGACCAGCCGTTGCAGGAAATTTCGATTCCTGACGTGTCCGAGATGAACGTCGCTGATCAGAGCTGCCTTGCGCCCGCGCCACGTGTCCGGCAAGTTCGCCAGACGGACGCGGGCTCGGGTGATTCGTGTCCAATTCGCGTTGAAAACGCCATAGACACCAGCCAGAAACGCGATCGCGAAGAGCACCTGCACCAGCAGATGGAAGTTCAAACCAAAGTGCGCCACAGTGGCGACGGAGAGCACCAGCCAGCCTGCCACGCCTGCCAGGAAGAAAAAGCTAAGAAATCCCATCCACACCGCAGCTGCTCGATAAAAAGCGCGCACCAGAGCGCCGGTGTGCGAGAACGCGAGTAGCGAGGCCGCCACGAAGCTCACTGAGAGCACACCCAGAATCGCTTGCAGCCAATGTGTCTCGGTTGTGCTGGCCGCCCCAAGCCCAAAGGTCCAAGTCTGGTAGATGAAAAAGTGCGCGAGCAGCAGGATGAACTGCACGACAAGGACAAACCTAATCAAACGTTTTCGTAGCCTCATCAAAAAATTAGATTCGCCCCCACCCCCGCAGGATTCTCTTGAATTTGGCTAGAAACCACCGGAAATCAGGCACGAACAATTTGAAGGACCGCAATGCCGCCTAAGCGGATGCCAGTCGACTCGTAAATGAAGGCTCGAACACCCTATTGAAGAGTCGGTGTGAGAAGTTCAGGCGCGCCTCCGGCACGCGGCCAGATTTCCTATTCTCCGGGCGCTGGAAGCGCCGGGCTATTGTCAAACGCCCCTCCGGGGCGAAGACTTCATGCGTTCGTCCCACTGCGTTTCCCGAAGAACCAGTCTCACACATTTCCAAATATCCGAACAAGGCGTTCCGTTGGCGCGTTTATCCCTGATCTTTGAGCTTCAGCTTCGACTTGTTTTCTTCCATGAAATCCTTGATATCATTCGCGGCGCCCAAGAGGCGATTCCACTGCTCGTAATAAAGTGTGACCGGGAAGCGGCCCAAGCCGTAGACGCTAACCCCGCCCTTTTCGCCTACCTTGAAGATGAGATCTCCGCTTCGTTTCTTGGTTTCGACCTCTTTTTCCAGTTGAGCCAGTTTTGCCTTCAGTTCGTCGTAAGTCGGTTCTGCCATGTATCCCTCGCTTCAAAATGAGTGCTGCGGCGACAACTCTCAGCCCTCTCTATAGTAACTGGTCGAAGATTGTCGTATCTCGGATAACCGTTATAAGCTGGATAGAGTCTAATTCCAAAGCGGGAAATGATGCGTGTCTGGGCGAAATGGTCGACGTGGCTCTGCCTGTCCTTGATGGTTTGGACAGTCGCAGCGGAGTCGACCCACCATCATCCGAATCCGAGCGCAACGGCTTCCTGCCTCATTTGTGTTGCCGCCCATAGCGCCAATCCCGCACCGAATTCGGCCGACACCACTCCCGTCTTCGCCGCGGTGGAGCTTCTGCAGGAAGAAGCGGTAGTGGCAAACGTCCGGCCCGAGTTTTCCGACCTCAGCAATCGTGGTCCTCCTACCCTGTAAGAACTTCGGCAGCGCAAGATTCTGAGCCGGTGCTTCAGGTGTTCCCTTTTTACAGTGGAGGACTCATGCATAGGAGTTACGTGCTGCGGCTTGCCGCCGTGGTGCTGCTAAGCGCCTCGGTAGCAGGCGCAAACGATGGTCAATCGGTCGGCAATGCAACAACGCTGACCGGAACTGTCGTGGATGCGACCGGCGCCATTGTGCTGGGCGCAACGGTAAAGATCCACAACCCGGTCAGCGGATACGACCGCTCGACTGAAACCGACACGTCTGGGCAGTTCAGCTTCAGCAATGTGCCGTTCAATCCCTATCATCTGACCGTTACCGCCAGGGGATTTTCCAATTACGCGCAGGACGTCGAGCTGCGTTCGAATGTACCGGCCACGCTGGCCATTACGCTGCAAGCTGCTGTGGAAGCGACCACAGTCACGGTTCGCGAATCCGCCGGTGACCTCGTGGAAACCGATTCTACGTTCCACAGCGATGTCGACCGAAACGAACTGGAGCGGCTCCCCATGCCACCAGAGTCATCGGGTGTGGCTGCGGCGGTCACAGCCGAAACGCCAGGTGTTTCCGCCGATTCCAATAACATGATGCACGGGTTGGGAGACCACGCCGAGAACACCATCTCCGTCGACTCACAGGCAAACTCGGATCAGACGAGCAAGACGTTCTCGAACCAGATTCCTTCGGGCTCAATCCAGTCGATGGAGGTCATCGCCGGCGCACCGCCGGCCGAATTCGGCGGTAAGACCAGCCTGATCGTAAAAGTCAGCACGCGTTCCGGACAGGGAGTCACGACTCCCACCGGTTCGTTGACCACCTCATACGGCTCTTTCGGCACTACGAACACTGCGTTCGACCTCGCTTACGGCGGCCCGAAATGGGGTAACTTCCTTGCACTCGACGGCACCGACGGTGGACGCTTCCTCGACGCTCCCGAATTTGCGGTCATGCACGATAAAGGCAACGTTGAGAACGCATTCGACCGCGTCGATTATCAGATCGCCAACGGCGATACCCTTCATTTGAATCTTGCGTGGTCGCGTTCCTGGTTCCAGACTCCGCAGACTTACGACAATCTAAATATTGGCCGCGTCGATCCTGCAGGAAATCCTGTTCCTCCCATGGATCAACGTTCGCAGATCAAGACGTTCAACATCGCGCCTTCCTGGACGCGTCTAATCAGTCAACGGGCAGTCTTCACGCTCGGCGCCTATGTGCGGAAAGACAACTATCACTACTACCCGAGCGCCGATCCTTTCTCCGATCTCGGACCAGCCAACTTGCAGCGGTCGACCGTCGGTCAGCACCGTAGCCTGATGAACGCCGGCGTGCACACGGATCTCGCATACGTGCGCGGGATCAACAACATGAAGTTCGGCTTCACCTATCAGCAGACTCCGTTGAACGAGTTAGACTCGCTGGGCGTTGTCGATCCAACACTGATCCCGACGCTGACCACGCCAAATGGGCTGCCCTGCTTCAATCCGATTACGCAGACTGCGTTTGCGGCGCCGTGCACAACTCTGTTGCCGTACGACCTGACCCGCGGTGGCTCGCCTTACTTCTTCAGCGGCCACACCGACGTAAAAGAAATCGCAGGCTACGGGCAAGACACGATCACAGCCGGTCCGTGGTCGATGAACCTAGGCCTGCGCATCGACCGCTACAACGGACTCTCCACCGCCTACCAGGTGCAGCCGCGTGTGGGCGTTGCGTACAGCATTAAGAAGACCAGCAGCGTGCTGCGAGCTTCGTACGCCAGGACGCTTGAATCGCCCTTCAACGAGAATCTGGTGCTTTCAACGACTGGCTGCAACTTCCCGGTGATTGCCGCCCTCGTGCCTTGCGTGCCCGCGTCATTGAATCCAGGGTTTCGCAACGAATTCCATGCCGGCTTGCAGCAGGCCTTCGGACGTTATCTGGTCTTCGACGGCGAGTACATCTGGAAGTACACGCACAACGCCTACGATTTCAGCGTGCTGGGCAACACTCCGATCACATTCCCGATCGAGTGGCACAATTCGAAGATTCCCGGATATGCTGCCAGCGTAAAAGTTCCCAACCTTCATGGACTCACCGCGACCGCTGTCTTCTCCAGCGTTGCGGCGCGCTTCTTCCCGCCGCAGGTCGGTGGTCTCGGCGTGACCGTCGGCCAGAACGGACTTCCGTTCCGCATCGATCACGATGAAAAATTTAACAGCTCAACCCATCTGCAATATCAACCATGGAAGGAAGGCCCGTGGTTCGCCTTCAATTGGCGCTACGACAGTGGCCAGGTGGCTGGCTCGGCTCCGTGTTATGGATTGAATCCTGGCAATGATTGTCCGGCGTCGACCACGCTCAATGGACAGCCTGCTGTGCAGATGGTGGCGAATGGCGCGGCCATGACGGCCGACCAGGAATTCGAGGCAGGACTTTTTTGCGGGAACATTCGCGCGTCCTTGACCACACCGCTGCCATTTGTCTGTCCCGCGTCGCAGTTCGGATCGACACTCATTCACATTCCTGCACCGGGAACGCAGAATGATGATAAGAATCCGCCCCGCATCGCTTCGCGAAACCTGTTCGACGTTTCCATCGGACACGACAACTTGTTCCATGGCGATCGATACAAAGTCAGCCTTCAGCTGACCGCAGTCAATCTGACCAACGAATACGCTCTCTATAACTTCCTTTCGACCTTTAGCGGAACTCACTACGTGAGCCCGCGATCGCTGAGCGCGGAGGTGGGCCTCCACTTCTAAGGACGATAAGAGATGAGTTTGGAGCTCTGATCCTGCGCCGGGATCTTTGGGTTCGACGCGCGCTTTTCTTTTCCGCGTTGGGTTCAGTATGGAGGGCAGGCAGAGCAATAACTTACGTGGCTTACGAAAGTTTGTGTAAAGCAATGTAAAAGAACGCCAAAGCGTTCCTGTGCATCAAATCGGGTTGGTACTATAAGCAAGAATCCCTCAAATAATTGAGCTTGATTCGAAATGACTGGGGACAACCGTATATGAAGGCTGCTATCAAGTTTGCGCTCTGCATCACTATGATGAGCGCACCTCCGCTGCTCTTGAGAGCGCAGCAGACTCCACCGCCCGCCAATTCTGATGCTGCAGCTCAAACTCAGCCGACTGATGCTGACAAGAGCAAGCAGGACTCTTCCGCACAACAGCCCGCTAGCCAGCAGAACGCTCCGGACAAGAAGCCAAACATCCAGGAAAGTGGCAACGGCAAGGTCGCAGGCACGTCGAACGACCGGCTCTTTTATGCCATGCCCAATTTCCTGACGCTACAGGGCCGCGAGAAACTTCCGCCGATGAGCTCCAAGGACAAATTCAAAGTCGTAGCTCTTGGGACGTTCGATTACTTCGAATATCCCTGGTGGGGAGTTCTGGCGGCAATTAATCAAGCGGAAAATAACGAGGCTGGCTATGGACAGGGTTGGGCCGGATACGGAAAGCGCTACGGATCAACTGCGGGCGACAGCATGATCGAGAACTTCCTGGTCGGCGCGGTTTTTCCATCGGTCTTACACCAGGATCCGCGTTTTTACCAGTCTGAAGGTGGCAGTTTTTTCAAACGTTCCGGATACGCCGTCAGCCGCATTTTTGTGACTCGCGGTGACTCAGGCAAATCGCAGTTCAACTATTCGGAGATTTTCGGAAGCGCCATCGCCGCCGGAATCTCGACCTACAGCTATCACCCGCGGAGCACTTTTGTAAGCACGCCCACGAACCCTCATTTGTTTGTGGCTTCGGAGCGGACTCTGCCGAACACACTCGCCACGTGGGAAACACAGGTCGCGCTCGACACGATCACGATCGCTGTGAAGGAATTTTGGCCGGATATTCACCGCAAGTTGTCGCGCAAGCCGAAAGACGCCACACCAGCGGGCTCCGATTCACATTGAAAACCCTGCTAGACCATTTTGCGGAGCCGGGCTCAGCCCGCAACGGAACCTTCGGTCGGGCGCGGCGGCGTGCGTCATCATCGCGTGGCTTCGCGACTCAGAAGATGAGCCATTGGATCCTGGCCTTTATCCTCGTCACCGCTGCGCTGTCACTGGCCCAGGACCAGAGCGCTCAGCCCCAGACCCAACCGACTCCGGCGTCACGTCCCGAAGCTACTCAATCTCAGCAAAAGTCGGAACAGGAAAAATCAATCGAGCGCCAGGAGCAGTCGCAGCGCGCAATAGGAATCTTGCCGCAGTTTGGCGTGACCAGCAGGCAGAATGCGCCGCCTTTAACTTCTCGCGAGAAATTTCGTCTGTTCGCAAAGTCCGCCTTCGACCCCGTCACGATCGGGGTGGTTGGCCTACAGGCGGGCATCAGTCAGGCTGAGAACGAGTTTCCCGCCTACGGACAAGGTGCGCAGGGCTATGGCAAACGATTCGGCGCCGCGTTCGCCGATCAGGTTTCTTCCGGATTCTTGAGTAACTATGCCTATCCCGTGTTGCTGAAGGAGGATCCTCGCTACTTCCGGCTCGGCGAGGGAAGCTTTACCACTCGAACCTGGTACAGCATCAAGCAGGAATTTGTGTGCCACACCGATAAAGGTGGACGCACCTTCAACTTCTCCAATGTTTTGGGGGCTTTCACCAGCGGAGCTATTTCCAACATCTACTATCCGGGAAACTCAGTAATCCACGTCATTCCGGCGACGGCTACCACTCCCGCGATTCCGGTTTATGAAGATGACCGCGGTGTGGTACTCACCATAAGCCGAGCGTCCATCGCTTTAGGGTACGGCGTGGCCGGGGGCTTGTTCAGTGAATTCTGGCCAGACCTTCAGCACAAGTTTTTCGGCAAGCACCACACCGATTCAAGCCCTTTGCCGGTCGACGCGAAATAGCTAGCGTCCGTCCGTAGTTTCCAGTCGCAAGCAAGACCATTCGCCTACAGAGCGCGCTTCGCGTCTACGGGACGGTCCACGACCACTTCAGGATGCAGCCGACGAAATGTCTCGGTCACATGGCAGTTCCAGCAAACCGGCTGATACTTTGAGAAGACTTCCGGGAGTTGCTCGGGATTGATCTCCCGCCACTCCGCTGTCCTGAAATCGGGGCCGAGTAATGCCGGAGCATGGTCCACGTGACTCAATGGCTCGATGGGTTTGTGGCAAAACACACACTTTTTGCCGTCGTACCATTTCGCGACAATGTTCCAGACCAGACAATTCTTTGGATCCGCCTCAATCTGTTGCAGGCATTCCTGGCCGCAATTTTGCCGTTCAGGCCAGCGCGAACATTGACTGAGCCGAAGTGTAGGCTCGTTGAAGAACACGCCGAGTGCGGCCTCGCTCGCAGACAGATTAACGGCAGTTGTCTTCTGCGTTTCCGGACAGGTCACCAGCCGTTTCCCACGAACGTTGAAATAGGTCCGCACGCTGGGAGTCGCCCGCAGGATGAACAATCCTGCGCCTAGCACCAGCACGGCAATGATGATGGAGAGAACGGTAATCGTCATAGGACACCTCCGGCGGGAATCACCCGGTCGTAGCATTCGCGCGCGAAACGCGAGCGCATGCTGCTTAAGTCAAGTCTGTGAGGGAAGGCCGGGAAAGGCGGTGTTTTATGTCACCGGAAGGTGTGATGCAAATCACGCTTGCCAGCACAGCCTTGACCCTCAGCAGCTGTCGGTTTGGCTGAGTGCGGAGTGCTGACTGCTCATCGCCAAGCTGTTACTGTGTCACGTGTGGTGATCGTAACTGCATCTTGACCGCAACGGACAGCCGGCGAATGCCTTCGCGAATCTGCTCGGGCTGGGAGTGTGAAAAGTTCAGCCGCATGTGGCGTCCGCCCTCGTGACCGTTGTTGGCGTAGAAGCTGTCACCGGGCACAAACGCTACGTCCTCGGCGATCGCCGCCTGGAATAACGCCTTCGAATCCATACCTTTCGGCATCGTCACCCAGAGGAACAAGCCGCCCTTGGGATGAGTCCACGTGACTTCGTGCGGGAAGTACTCATGCAAGGCCTGCAGCATGACGTCGCGCCGCTCCCGATAGACCTGACGGATCAGCTTGACGTGCTGGTCGAGGAATCCGTCGCGCGCTACTTCGTAGGCGACCCATTGATTGAATGTGGACGTGTGCAGGTCGGCCGCCTGCTTGAGCAAAACCAGTTTGCTGATGACATCCTCGGGCGCCACAATCCATGCCAGCCGGATTCCCGGCGCAAGGGTCTTCGAGAAGGTGCTGAGATAAATTACGTTGCCGAGCGTGAACCCGTTGTCCCGGCGCAGATTCTCCCGATCGAGCACCACCAAAGGGGTGATGTGCTCTCCCTCATACCGCAACTGTCCATAGGGATCATCTTCCACGATCGGGATGCCGTACTTATCCGCGAGAAGAATGAGCTGTTGCCGCCGTCCCTCCGAGAGCGTCACGCCCGCGGGATTCTGGAAGTTCGGCAGCACGTACATGAATTTCGGTCCTGCTCGGAGGCTCGCATCGAGTTGCTCTGTGATCAGACCGTCGGCATCCACCGGGACAGAGACATACTGCGCCCCATATACGTTGAACGCCTGCAAGGCCCCAAGATAAGTAGGAGCCTCGACAAGGATGCGGTCGCCGCGGTTGATCAGCAGCTTGCCAATTAAGTCGAGCGCCTGCTGCGAGCCAGACGTAATCAGCACGTTATCCGCGCTCGCCATGATGCCGTAGCGTGCCATGTTGCGGGCAAGCATCTCCCGCAAGGGCTGGAAGCCTTCGGTCGGCCCATATTGCAAAGCCTGCGAGCCATGCTCGGACAAGACCTTCTGGCAGGCTTCTTGGAATCGTTGCACGGGAAAAACGTCGGGCGCCGGGAGTCCGCCGCCAAACGAGATGATCTCGGGCCGCTGCGTAACCTTCAACAGCTCCCGGATCGCAGAACTCTTAATTCCCAGCGTACGATTCGCGTACCGTGACTTCCAGAGCGTGGACATGCACGATTCTCCTCGCTGCTGACGATTAGTGTCGCATCTTCTTAGATGCGTTCACCACTTTCCTCGGAGCATAGCCGAGGACATGACGATTTCAAGGTTTCCAAAGTTTCGGAGAAACTCTCAGGCGGAGTCCTTCGTAACTTTGAAACTTTGAAACATTGAAACCTGTTCTACTAGTCTTCTCCCACCAACTCGGGCTCATCCGACACATGCACATGCGGGTGCGCGTATGTGTCATTCTCTTGCGCATCAACCACGGCAATTGCCGCCACGTTGACGATCTCTTCTACTGTGGCTGTGCGTTGCAGCACGTGAACCGGACGGCTCATGCCCATCAAGATTGGCCCGATCAGTTCACCACCACCGACCTTTGCAGCTAGCTTGCAGGCAATGTTTGCCGATGCCAGATCCGGGAAGATGAGAACATTGGCGCCGCCTTTGAGCGAGCTGAAGGGATAGAGTTCATCGATCAGCTCTGGAGACAACGCCTCATCCGCCATAATCTCGCCGTCCACGATCAAGGTTGGATCGGCGTACTTAATCAATTCCACAGCCTTACGCACCTTCGCCGCGATAGGATGATCAACGCTGCCAAAGCTGGAGAAGCAGAGCAAGGCTACACGCGGTGTAACGTCGAATCGCCGTGCCATGTGCGCCGTGCACAATGCAATCTCCACCAGGTCTTCCGCCGTGGGCTCGATGTTGACGCTGGTATCGGCGAGGAAAAACACCTCCCCTTTGCGGGTGATGATGGCATAGCATCCCGAGACTCGATGCAGCCCTTCTCGTATTCGAACGATCTGCAACGCCGGCCGAATGGTGTCGGGATAATGCTGCGTGACTCCGGAGACGAGCGCGTCGGCGTCTCCCATGTGCACCATCATCGAGCCGAACACGTTGCGGTCATTGATTAACTTCTCCGCTTCTTGCAGCGTCACGCCCCGCCGCTGCCTAAGGCGGAACAACTCCAGACCGTATGCTCCTCGATGCTCTGAAGACGCCGGATCGACGATCTCCATGCCTTCCAGATCCACGCCAAACTCACGCGCGCGTGCGCGAATCCTGGCACCTTCGCCAAGCAAAATCGGCTTGCCGATATTTTCCTCGACGAGGGTGTGGCATGCCCGAAGGATTTTTTCGTTATCTCCCTCGGGGAATACGACTTGTTTCGGATTAACCTGTGCCTTGTGGATCATGGCTCGCGAAACTTCGTATGCCTTCCCAAGTCTTCGCTCCAGTTGCGCGCGATACAGCTCGAGATCAACGGGCTCCTGCGCGACTCCAGTGCGCATCGCCGCCTCCGCCACAGCTGAGGCCTCCCACATCAATACCCGCGGGTCGAACGGCTTCGGGATGAGATACTCGCGGCCGAATTGCAAGCGTGGAACTCCATATGCCCGGCAAACAGAATCTGGAACATCTTCTTTCGCGAGATTCGCCAGCGCCTGGGTTGCTGCCAGTTTCATCTCCTCATTAATGGCTGTAGCACGCACGTCCAGCGCCCCCCGGAAGATGAACGGGAACCCAAGAACGTTGTTCACCTGATTGGGATAGTCTGACCGCCCCGTGGCAATGATCACATCGCTCCGGCTGGCTTTCGCTTCTTCGTAGGTAATCTCAGGATCAGGATTGGCCATTGCGAACACGATCGGGTCGGGAGCCATGGACCGGATCATCTCACCATTGATTGCTCCCTTCACCGAGAGCCCCGCAAACACGTCAGCGCCGACAAGCGCCTCAGCCAGGGTTCGCAATTCCGTCTCTTGCGCAAAGCGCTGCTTGTATGAATTCATTCCTTCTTTGCGTCCCTGGTAAACCACGCCCTTCGTGTCGCAGAGGATGATGTTCTCGCGCTTGACTCCTAACCTCACGTAGTGCTCAGCGCAGGCGATCCCCGCCGCACCTGCCCCGTTAAACACAACGCGGACTTTGCGGATGTCCTTCCCAACGACCTCCAAAGCATTGAGTAGTGCTGCGCCAGAAATGATCGCGGTCCCGTGTTGATCGTCGTGGAAGACAGGAATCTTCATCGTCTTCCGCAGCGTCTCTTCGATATAGAAACAATCCGGCGCCTTGATGTCTTCCAGATTGATTCCTCCAAACGTAGGCTCCAGCAACTGACAGAGCTTGATGATCTCGTCCGGATTATGCGAATTCACCTCGATATCGAATACATCCACATCCGCGAATCGCTTGAAGAGAACCGCCTTCCCTTCCATCACCGGCTTTCCTGCCAGAGCTCCGATATCGCCTAGTCCAAGCACGGCGGTTCCATTGCTCAGCACGGCCACAAGATTCCCGCGGCCCGTGTACTTGAACGCATCATGAGGATTCTTCTGAATTTCCAAACAGGGTTCCGCCACTCCTGGTGTATATGCCAGGCTCAAATCACGTTGAGTACGGCACGGTTTGGTCGGGGTAATTTCTATCTTTCCTGGGCGGGACCCTAAGTGATAATCCAGCGCCTGCTGCTTGCTTACCATGATTTCCTCCGAACTATGAATAACGCCGGCGCTGTTCCAACTCACCACCGCAGCGCTGCGGCTGTATGAAAACCTAAACTCGTATCGTCAGTACCGGACACGTGGACTGACCGACGACCTCCGACGCAATTGGCCACGGCAAATGCGCTGAGAGCAATGAGACGCGCGCCCTGTGCACGCTCATTACGATCAGATCCACGTCTCTCTCCTGAGCCTCTCGCAAGATTGCCTCGGCCGGGTGCTCCCAACGCACGACACACTGGGGTATGCACCAGTCTCTGGCTTCCTCCGGAATCAGTTGCTCAAGCGCACCGCGCGAATTCTCCCGAACTTCCTCGTGGTGTTGCCACGGCACCAGCGGAATCGCGTGCAGCAGAATCAGTTCCGACTGATTCTCTTCGGCCAACGCGAGCGCATAGTTCACGACAGGCTCCGGGTCTTCGCTGACGTCGACCGGGCAAAGTATTCGGCGCAGATTCCACTTTTTCGATCCATGCGCTTTCGGCCCGACTGTCAGAACTGGACAGTTCGCCGAACGATAAATCTTCTCCGCGCTCGAACCGAGGATCAGCTTGGTGACGCCGCGTCGGCCATGTGTCCCGAGCACGACCAGGCCAACGTTTTCCGCGCGAATCATCTCCGTGATCACATCCCCGACTTCGCCCCGGTCGAGAAGAGTTTTTGTCGGTATCGAGTGAAAAGCTGGGTCGTCCCTGAGGGTCTCGAGCTTTTGCTGCGCGTCGTGCCAGGCCGCGTTGTCCTGCGCAGGCAACCGGTCCATCACGATCGGCTGGTGCGGTTCGGGGGGAATCGAATGTGCCACCAGAATCGTGGAACCATAGAGCTTGGCCAGCGATTGAGCAAACGGCAGCGCAGATTGCGATGCCTCCGAGAAGTCCGTTGGGAACAGGATGTTTTTTAGGGAAAGACGAGATACCTGTGCGAAGGCGGGCATGGTACACCTCCTTGCGGCGGGGATTGCCGCCACGAAAGAGCTTCCATACCCTTGGATATAAGCGGGGGCGAGGTTTCCGACAGTGATTGCCGTCACCAAGTGCGGTGCGCGTAGCGCTGTTGCCTCGCCATGCATGGCCGCGTGTGGCAATTATTCCTTCGGGCTGCGCCGCCACATCGGCACACACGGATTCCAGCTATGCACATCCTTCTGGAAATCCCGTCCTGCCTGTGTCGCGCCCACCGTGCTCAATTCATCCACCGGCGACTTCAGCAACTCGGCAATGTACTTTTCAATCTGCTCACGAATTCGAGGCTGCTTGAGGGCCTCGAGCAGTTCCGCATTTTCGATATGCGTAAATCCGCCGCACAGCGGACACTTCACAACGTCGTCATTTACCATGGCCAACCCTCGCGTGAGGAAACTCGGCACAAGGATGCCGTTTCGCATCCCTGATCTCGCATCTTTGATTAAAGGTCGCCCGCCAAGGATGCCACAGTGACAACCGTCGCCAGAGTTTGTGATCGAGATCACAAAACAAATGAGGGCGACGCACGTCAATACATGTAGCAAATATGAAAAGGGCCTTTCTTCATGTCCGCTATCGAACAGCTCCGTGTGTAATTGGACAGTTGCGGAGGATCCGCTTGTCTGTGCATTTTCCCAAACGTATAGGCGGCAGCGTTCTACAAGATTGTCGGTTTGGTCGATCAACTGCGCTAGGAACACCGAGATGAGCCGCGGAGGCGTGTATGCGTGCCCTGGCGTATGACTTACGGTATTCCGTTCGTTTGCTGCTGAAGTCGCCTGCGTTCAGCACCGTGGTTGTATTGACGTTGGCAGTCGGCATTGGAGCGAACACCGCTATCTTCTCTCTGGTCAATGGTGTCTTGCTCAAGCCGCTCAACTTTGAAGATTCGAAGCAGCTCTATGTGATCCACGAAATCATTCCGCAGTGGGCAAATTCAGCTCCCGTGCTCGCTGCTAATATCCCGGACTTCCAAATCTGGCGGAGCGAGGCGCATTCTTTTGAGGACATCGCCATCCTCGAATCCACATCGCTGATTCTTGCTGGAGCAGGGGAAACGGAGCAGGTACGAGGCACGCGTGCTTCTGCGAACCTACTACAGTTGCTCGGGGTGCATCCTGCAATCGGACGGCTGTTCCTTCCAGAGGAAGATGAGACGGATCACGGATACGCAGTGATCCTGACGGATTCATTTTGGCGCACGCGCTTCAAGGCCGACCCAGCGATCATCGGGCGCTCCTTAATGCTTGGCGAGCATCCTTACACCGTGGTGGGAGTTCTTTCCCCATCGTTTCAAATGCCGGGAGCGGTAAATGGACTCTCCAGTGCCTCAAAGTTCTTGGTTCCTTTAAACGGACCGAAATACTACGAGAAGGATCTGACCGGTGAATTCGACTTCACGGCGATCGGTCGGCTCAAAGGAGATGTGACAAGAGAGCAGGCACTCGCTGAGCTAAACGTCATTCAGGCGAGAATCGCAAAAGAAGCTCACGCAGACCTTGACCTGCGAGCTGAAATTATTCCGTTGCAGTCGCAAGTGGTCGCATCCTCGCAGCGCGGACTGATTCTGTTGTTCGCAGCCATCGGAGCCGTACTGCTCATGATTTGCGTGAATCTGGCTAACCTGATGTTCGCACGGCTGCCCGGCCGCTTGCGGGAAGCCGGCGTGCGGAAAGCGTTGGGCGCAAGCGAACGACGCCTGTTCCAGCAAATGCTGACCGAGAGCCTAGTGCTTGCGACTGTCGGCGGGGCCTTGGGCTACCTGTTTGCCGAAATCGGAGTATTTTGGCTGGCGCACTTCGGACCTGCGGGAATTCCACGCTTGCTGGAAGTTCGGCTCGATGCGAGGGCGCTCACTTTCGTTGTGCTTACGACTCTGTCGACGGCAACACTCTTCGGAGTAATGCCTGCATGGCTCGCATCGCGTGCCGACTGGCAGGAGACGACGAACTCCGGGGGGCGGAGCGTTTCCGAAAATCGCCGGACGCGCAGATTACGATCCATGCTGGTAAGTGCTGAGGTTGGACTGTGTACTGTATTGCTGATCGTTGCCGGCTTGCTCGGTCGCAGCTGGCTGCGTCTGACCAATCTCGATCCCGGATTTAATGTCTCGAATGTTCTTGCGGCGAACGTTGACCTTCCTCCTGTAGCGTACGACGATCTTGTCAAACGTGAAGAGTTCTACAGAAGCGTCCTCGATGGAATCCGTAGCATTCCTGGAGTCAAATCCGTCGCTTGGACACACATGCTGCCGCTCGAAGGAGAGGGATCGGTCAGCGGTGTGAACTTGCCTGGGAATCGTCTTCCGGAGGACCAAGCTCCGATGGTGAATTACCGTGCAGTGAGTGAGGACTATTTCCGGACGATGAGCATTCCCATCTTCGCTGGACGTGCATTTAATCAGCATGATCGCGGCCAAAGAAGGGTTATTGTTTCGCAAAGCCTGGCTCGGCGGTTGTGGCACGATCAAAATCCAATTGGTGAACAGTGCCTCGCCGAATGGGGAGAACTACAACAGTCTGAAGTGATTGGAGTCGTGGGGGACATTCGCACATACCTGGATCAGCCTCCCCTCTACATGATTTATGTTCCCGATTCTTGGGCGCAGCCTACACCTGGTGATCCGGGTTCCGCTTCCATTGTTATACGAACAATTGGAGATCCAGGCAGCATCACGACCGCGGTTCGTAACCTGATACACGCCTCCGATCCAACGGTGCCCATTGTGGCACTTCGGCCTATGTCCGAGGTGGTCGGGGAGAGTTTACAAGATCGTCGGTTCCAAACATTGTTAACGTGGTCGTTTGCCATTTCATCTTTGGTGCTGGCATCGATCGCGATCTTTGGCGTGCTTGCCTACTCCGTGGAACAGCGACGGCGCGAATTTCGCCTGCGGGCGGCGCTCGGGGCGCAGCGTGCCCAGTTGTTCGCGATGGTGATGGGTCAAGGACTCCGGCCAGTTGGACTCGGGCTTGCCGTGGGGCTTGTGGCATCACTGTTTGGCGGCAGGTTCTTGCAGGATCTCGTATTCGGCATCAGCCCCTTCGATCCCCTGACGTTTCTTGGAGTGTTCGCAGTCACTACCGCTGTTGCGGCTCTCTCTTGTTACGTTCCAGCCCGCGATGCAATTAACGCCGAACCTGCCGCAGTTTTGCGCTGCGAGTAAGTATCGATTCCTGATAGCGTGAGCGCCAGATGGCCGGTCCGAACAACGTTAGGTTCGTAGCTTGCGCGACGGGAAATGGAACTGACCCATACTAGCCGATTCTTTCGAGATACCAACGGAAATTGCGACCTGTCATGGAATACGGCAATCGAATAGACACGACTTTAAACAGGAGCACGGGATGGCTACGCTGGAAGTAACTTTTCTGCACGGCCAATTGGAAGAACGGAAACGGCGCCTGGAAACGGCGATCACGCTCGCACCGCAGAACTCCAGTTTAGCCGGTCTGCTGCGCGAGGTAGATTCGGCGCTCGATCGAATGGACAAAGGCAGCTACGGATTGTGCGAGGAATGCCACGAATCAATAGAGCAGGATCGGTTACTGGCGGATCCGTTGGTGTGCTACTGCCTCGATCATCTGACCGACTCGCAACGAGCCGCGCTGCAGCGTGACCTTGATCTGGCGTCGCAGGTGCAGCGGAATCTCTTGCCCGAAGCCAACCTGCGCGCTGGTGGTTGGGACACCAGCTATCATTACGCGCCTGTGGGCCCGGTGAGCGGCGACTACTGCGACTTGATTCCGTCCGATGGCGACCTCTTCTTCGTGCTCGGCGACGTCTCCGGGAAAGGTGTGGCCGCCTCGATGTTGATGACCCAACTCCACGCCTTGTTTCGCAGCCTCAGTGGGATGGGCCTGCCGCTGGGCAAGATGGTCACCCAGGCGAATCGTGTCTTTTGTGAGAGCGCACTGGCTGGGCAATACGCCACGCTGGTATGCGGACAAGCAAAGGCCGATGGGCAGGTGGAAGTCCATAACGCCGGGCACTGGCCCGCCATTATTGTCGGGCGTGGTGGCGTATTGCGGATTGAATCCACCGGATTACCGCTGGGGATGTTCCACAATAGCGATTTCTCAGCCACGCGTGTGCACCTGGAACCCGGCGACACGATGTTTCTCTACACCGACGGATTGCTGGAAGCGCGGCGCGGGGAGGACGAGTACGGCGTGGACCGGGTCGTGCATCTTCTGCGCCAGCAAGCCGCGCGGCGTCCTACTGAAGTAGTGGCGGCTTGTCTCGAAGACATGCGCGCCTTCGCTGACGGCCCACCACTAGACGATCTCGCTCTGCTCGCCATCCAGCGAGTAGCATCGTGAAGCCTCGGCGCTGAAGCGCGGTTCTGCTCCTCCGCGCTTAGCACACGAAATCATGGTGCGCTTCCCTGTCGCAATGCGGCGTCCCGAGCGGAGCCGTTTTTCAGGCGGAGCGGGGGATCTCGCGTGTACCAAAACGGACACCGATGCGCGAGATTCCTCAGTAAGGACGGGGCATCCACTTTCGCGGTGAATTCCAGAAAGTCAAAGTGATCCTCCACCTCCCCGACTTCCAGAGCTTATGCGCCTGTGCTTGACAATCGTCCCTCCCGCGCTATGATGGCCAGACTTTCCCCGTTGGACCCAGTAGCTGAACCGGCCTCGTACGCTGCAAGACCAATTTGCCATAACAAGGAGGATGTTCGATGGCCACTGATATCAAGGAACTCTCTCGCCGAATTCTCGATGAAGTATGGAACAATCAAAATCTGGATGCCGTGGACGAGATGATCGCGCCAAATTTCATGCAGCACGATTCGCAATCGCCTGTTGCCGTGCGAGGCATCGACGGATACAAGCAATTCGTCCGCTACTATCTCACTGCATTTCCAGATTGTCACTTTACGGTCGAAGATCAGATGTCCGAAGGACAGATGGTCGCAACCCGATGGACGGTCACCAGCACCCATGCAGGAAATCTGGGAGACATTCCAGCCACGGGCCGCCGCACTTCCGCCACTGGTATCAGCTGGAGCCGCGTGGAGAACGGAAAATTCGTGGAAAGCTGGACCAATTGGGACACACTCGGCATGCTCCAGCAGCTAGGAGTCATGCCCGCCCCAGCTCAAGAGGCGGCCTAGAAAACTGTTGGTGGTAAGCACCTGTCACGGCCTCGGACTCGAGGCCGTTTTTCTTTGTCGAATGCCCCGCGACTGGCTGGCTGGGTCCAACAGAAATCTCCCTTCTGACAGAATTCCTACCTGTCCGGCGGACTGGCGCTGGCGAATAACACTGAAGGCACTGGCAGCGAAGTGTACGTCGGCGGAGGTCAAGGCGACGATGTAGAAGAGACCGAGATCATCAGTATCTTCAACGTGCAGTCGGACGGAAAAACCTGCTCACTGACGGAAGCGGCGAACTCTCCCGTACAAAACAGTTCGAATGCCCTGGCGTGGCCGACGATTGTGACCTGGCCGCCGCGGGCTTTCTAAACAGAACCGGCTCTTCTTTTTGACAACGTCTTTGTTGGTTGCCCCACCCTTATCTCGCGGCTCTTAGCGAGATAGGGTGGGAATTCTTGACCGCTGAATTCGTCCGGTTCCTTCTGCGCACAAAACCAGCTCCGGACCTCCGGAGCCA
>Ga0070734_10001023_pt1 | contig 45372 bp, 49 predicted proteins | sample Coa_R1_8_FD_66444 | JGI IMG/M metagenome (GOLD analysis project Ga0070734, IMG submission 66444) | Surface soil microbial communities from Centralia Pennsylvania, which are recovering from an underground coalmine fire - Coalmine... | ecosystem: Environmental > Terrestrial > Soil > Unclassified ...
ATCGTCGTTTTCCTTTGCTCATGAGTTGGTCGAACGGCGGCCGGCCAGATCGACAGTGCGTGTCGGCGGAAGGCCCGAGATTTCGAGCACCGGCCGGATTTCGACGGTGCCCCAGCGGCCGGCCGGGATCTCGCCCGCGATCTGGATGGCCTGATCCAGGTTTGCGGCCTCAATCAGAAAGAAGCCGCCCAACTGCTCGCGCGTCTCGGCGAATGGGCCGTCGGTTACCACGCGCCGCCCGTCGCGCACACGCACGCTGGTGGCCATGGTGGTGGGATATAGGGGCGCCGCTTGCAGGTAGCGTCCTTTCTCGTGGAGCGTGGTCGCGTAGGCGGCGGATGCCTCGTAACACTGGGCGCGCTCGGATTCGCTCAGTGAATTCTCATCCAAGTAAATCAACAGCATGTACTGCACTTTTTCATCCCTCCGGAGATTGTCGAATGGGGCGGCCGCGCATCGACAACAGGCGGCGGAAAAATTTTAAGATCGGGTATGCCCGTCGACGCCGCTGCCGCCGTGGAAGCATTGTATCGCTCAGACTGGGGGAGGATCGTGGCCACCCTGATCGGTATGTTTGGGGACTTCGACCTGGCGGAAGAACATGCACAGGAGGCATTTGCGGCGGCTTTGGATCAGTGGCGGGAAACCGGGATCCCGGAATCGCCGCGGGCGTGGATCGTGCAGACGGCACGCCACAAAGCGATCGACCGGCTGCGGCGGCAGACCCTGTTTGCCGACAAAATCCAGCCGCAACTGGCGTACGACCAAGCCATAGCCGCGGCCCAACCGGTGCTGGAATCGAACGATATTCCGGACGAGCGCCTGCGGCTGATTTTCACATGCTGCCACCCGGCGCTGGCGCCCGAAGCGCAGCTGGCCTTGACGCTTCGGACGCTCTGCGGGCTCGAAACCGACGAGATCGCGCGGGCGTTCCTGGTGCCGACCGCCACCATGGCGCAGCGCTTGGTCCGGGCCAAACGTAAGATTCGAGACGCACGGATTCCCTACCAGGTGCCGGAAGCACGGGAAATTCCCGGGCGGCTCGATGCGGTATTGACCGTCATCTACCTGGTATTTAACGAAGGGTACGCGGCCACGCGCGGCGAGCGGCTACTCCGGACCGACCTTTCGGAGGAGGCGATTCGATTGGGACGGCTGGTATGCGCGCTGATGAGCCCCGCTCCGCCCGCCGAGGCCACCGGCCTGCTGGCGCTGATGTTGCTGCATGACGCGCGGCGGGAATCGCGGACCGACGCAGCCGGCGATCTGGTGCTGTTGGAAGAGCAGGATCGCCGCCTGTGGAACCGGGCGCAGATCAACGAAGCGCGGCAACTGGTGCCGGAGGCGCTCCGCGGCGGTGCCGGCCCTTACGCTTTGCAGGCTGCGATCGCGGCCGAGCATTGCAAGGCGGAGCGCGCCGCGGACACGAATTGGCGCGAGATCGCGCGACTGTATGAGGAGCTACACCGGCTCCAGCCATCACCGGTCGTGCTCCTGAACCGCGCGGTGGCGGTGGCTATGGCGTACGGGGCGCCGAGCGGGCTGACGCTGGTGGATGCGGTCGGCGAGAGCGGCGCATTGAACGATTTCCACCTTTTCCATGCCACTCGCGCCGATCTGTTGCGCCGGATGGGCGCGCGCGAAGCCGCCGCCGCGGGTTACCGACGGGCGCTGGAACTGGTCAGCAATCAGAGCGAGCGGCGCTACCTGGAGCGGCGCCTGCGCGAGGTCGCCGGCTGAGGGAGCCGGCAACGGTTACGCGAGCGCCTGTTTGTATAGCGCCAGCAGTTTGCCCCAGGCCCGCTCGGCGTCGGCCTTGTTGTAAATCGGCATGCCGTTCTGCATCGGCATGTCGGTGACGCACCAGCCGTGCAGAGATTCCGAATATACTTCGATCTCGGCCGGCACATGCGCGGCAGCGAACGATTCCTTTAACTGGTCCTTCGCATCCGGCTGCTGCTTGTCATCGTTCGAAGCAATCCCGAAATACATACGGCCTTTAATCTTCGACGCCAGCAGATGCGGGCTGTCCGGGTTCTTGGTGACCAGGCCGCCACCGTGGAACGAGCCGCCTGCGCCCACGCGATCGGACACAGCCGCGCAGGTCTTCACCACCAGCGGGCCTCCCATGCAATATCCCTGTGTGCCGATCTTTTTCGATTTGTTGACCGATTTCTGTTTGTCGAGCCACTCGACGTACGCGGTGGCGTCCTTCTCGCAGTTACCGGACGCGTTGATGGAGCCCATCAATGGGCCGAGCTTGGCGCGCTGCTCCGGATTTTGAAAATTGAAGTTTTTGACTTCGTCCTCGGTGAAGACCGGCGATTTCGCCGCGCGATAGAACGGATTCGGCACCAGCACGGAATAGCCTTCGCCGGCCAGGCGCCTGGCCATCTCGCGGAACGAAGGCCGCAGGCCGAACGCATCCGCCCAGATCACCACGCCGGGATGCGAACCGGACGCGGGATGAATGAACGCGGCATCGCAGGTGCCGTCGGGGGTTTTGATCTCAACGTTTTCTTCGACCACCTTGGCCGCGGCCGACAGAGAGCCGCCTGCCGCCACAATGCCCGCGGTCGCCGATACTACAAAGTCACGCCGCGAACGCTCTTTTTCGTCCTTTGCCATTACTGTCTCCTCCTCGATCTTCAAATTGTATCCAAGGCCCTCTCAGTTCAGCACGAAGGCATACAGCGTATCGCCGGCGGCGACTAGCAGATACTGCAACCTGTCCACGCGATAAGTTTCGGGCGCGTTCGAGATATTCGAGCCCAGATACGAATGCCACAGCGGCTTTCCGGTGGTCGCGTCGTAGCCCACGATGTTGCCGGCGACGTCGCCCGCGAATAACAGGCCGCCCCCCGTCGTGAGCATGCCGTTGCCCAGGTTGCCGCCCGGGGTGGGATAAACGTGGCGCCAAACCACCTTCGCGGTCTTGTAATCAATGGCGGAGATATAGCTTCGCACAGTGCCCAGGCTTATTTCTTCTTTGCCGCCCAGGCCCATGGCGCCGCGCGGGTCAGTCTCAGTGAGGTAGTACATCGCATAGGCATCGATGCTGGGAACATAGAGCAGGCCCGTCTCGGGATTGAAGGCCGGAGGCGGCCAGTTGGTCACGCCCTGATTGGCGGGAGAGACCAGCGCGCCGCCCGCGTCGAAATCCTTGCCCGGATCGCGCACGGGCTGCCCTTTGGCGTTGATGCCCTTGGACCAGTTGGCAGTCTCCCCGAACTTTGAGCTGGCGATGAATTCGCCGGTGAGGCGGTCGAGTGTGAACGCATAGCCGTTGCGGGCGGCCTGCATGACGAGCTTGCGCATCCGGCCGTTGATGGGAGCATCGAAAATGACTGGCGTCTGGGCGGAATCCCAATCGTGCGTGTCGTGCGGCGAGGTCTGGTAATACCAGGCGAGCTTTCCGGTATCGACGTTGATCGCCACCACGGAGCAGGTGTACAGATTGTCCCCCTCGCCGCGCGTGCCGGTAGTGTAAGCCGGCGTGGGATTGCCCGTGCCGACATAGTAGAGATGGGACTCGGGATCATACGCTCCCGGCACCCACATATTGCCGCCGCCGTGGCGCGCGGCATCGAGATTTGCCCACGATTCCAGGCCCGAATCGCCCTTCCTCATAGGAACGGCGTAGAATTTCCACTGCACGTTCCCGGTCTCGGGATCGAACGACTGCAGCATGCCGGGTGCATCGAGATCATTGCCGGTCCCAACCAGAATGTGATTGCCGACCACGATGGGCGCGGCGGTTGAGAAATATTGCAGGTCGAAATCGACCAGCTCTTTGCGCCAGATTTCTTTGCCCGTCTTGGCATCGAGACACAACAGAACGTCATCAGGCGTCTCCATGTAGAGGCGGTTGTGCCACATACCGAGTCCGCGATTGCCGATGTGGGTGCCGCCGCGCGTCTTCCACACGTAATGCCAGAGCTCGTGGCCGTCGCGCGCATCGAGCGCCCAGGCATTGTCGGGGGCCGAAACGTACAGTGTGCCATCCACTGCAAGAATCGAGCCTTTCACGTTCGCCGAGGCGGTGGCTTCCATCTCGCCAATTCCGCCGACCACGAGATTCGATCCGGCTTTGCTGTCCTGAGATCCGGTAACGAGGCGCGCGCTCCAGGCGAGCGAGAGGTCTTTGACCGTCTCCTTGTTAATCTGCTTGAGCGAACTGTAGCGCTTGCCTGAGTAATCGCCGCCATAGATCGGCCAGTTGTCGGTGGAGCCAAGCGGCTTGACGAGTTCGGAGGGATCGAGGCCCTGCGCGGCGAGCAGCGCGGGAACGGCAATGAGTAACGAGAGGCGGGTCATCGAGTCTCCTTACTTGAGAGTTGCCAGATAGGCCGTGACGTTGTGGATGTCCCGATCGGTGTACACCGACAGCAGATCCCGGTGCTGTTGCATGGGGTCGTGCAGCTCAACTTTCGGCACATCGCCGTCACGGCGGAACGAGCGGTTGGTTCCGTCAGCTTCCGTTAAGGTGACGATGAAGTCATCGATCCGGCCGAGCGTTCCCTCGACCTTGGTTCCATCAGGCTGTGTCACCGTGACTGTAACAGGATGAGCCGCGGCGCGGGCTCCGCCGGCGCGGCCCGGCAGGATCGGCATCAGCCACGTCTGTTGCAGGGTACGCGCATCGGAGATGCGTGCTGCGACGCCTTTCAGGTCGCCCGTCGCGGAATGGCATGAGCCGCATTTGGCCCCGAAATAGGCCTCGCCGGCCTTGGCGTCCCCCACCACAATGGTGGGCGGCCGCATGCGCCCCGGATCGCGGCTGCTTAACGGAAAATTGCGGATGTAGGCGGAAATGTCGGCTGCCTGCTGCGCGGAGAGATCGAATTTTTGCGGGCCTTCGCGCACGCCAGTGTGCTCGGCGCCGGTGGGATTCAACAGAAACTGGCGCAGCAGCGAGCCGTCGCTGTCTTTCATCGTGATGTCGGACCTCAGCAGGTTATTGCCGCCGCGTTCTCCGCCGCGCGCGTCCGCGCCATGGCAGGAGGCGCAATTGGTGTCGTAAGCCGCCTTGCCGCGAGCCAGCACATCGGCTGGCGCTTTGGGCCGCGCGGGGAACGCGGCGACCGGACCTCGATCGAACCCACGAGGCGGTCCTGAATTACTCTGCTGGGCCGCCGCGGAACTGGCGAGCAGGCCCGCCAGCAACGTGGCCGCAATCTTGATTTCCCTCTTCATCCGCTCCCCTCCGTTCGGGTACACGCGTCACTCCATAGCCTATCAAGCCCGCTTGCGGAATGGGGTAGCGTGGCGTCCACCGCGGATCGCGCCGGCGAGCGCCCGGCAAGACGGTTTAATCAGGGTCATTATCGCGGTGGATCGGCGGCCTCAAACGGGTTTTTCACAAGCGGCGCGCAGCTCCATAATCAGGGCGTCGAGCGCGATCGTCTTTTGAATGTTGCGTCGGAGGAGTTCAGCGATTTCGTCCACGCGCCCGACGGCTTTGCGGATCCAGGCAAATTCGATTTTCGCCGCCAGCGCCTCCAGATCGCGGCGGATATCCTGGTTGCGAATCGCGCCCGAGCCCTCGCGCAGAATCAGGAGGTCGCGCAAGAGATCGTAGAGCGCCTTGAGGTACAGCTCGAGTTTTTCGCTCTTGCTGCGGCCGAGCGCTTCGGAAACTGGCAGCCAGGCGCTGAACGGCGCTATTCCCGCCGCGGTTTTGAGCAGCGCGAGCATGGCCGAGCGGCGCTTGTCGTACATCTCCAGGTCGAGCGATACGGCGAGGCCGGGGCTTCCGGCGGCGAGCGCAATGCGGCGCTCCGGCTGGTCGAGAGACCGCGCTTTGACGAAGGCGCGCATCTCTTCCAGCGCCAGCGGCGAGAAATAGAACGGCACCGCGCGCGAGCGAATCGTGGGGAGCAGATCGTAGCCGTTCTCGGCCGTCATGATGACAACCAGGTGGGCCGGCGGCTCCTCGAGCGTTTTGAGCAGCGAATTGGCGGCCTGCTCGTTGGCGCGATCCACGTGGTCGATCAAGAAGACGCGCCGGCTGCCGCGGTTGGGAAGATATTGCGCCCGCTCCTTGAGGAGCCGCGTTTGCTGAATGGAGATCTGGCGCAGGGGGCCGTCGGGAGCGAAGGTGACGAAATCGGGATGGCTCGCAAACAGAAGCGGATCTTCGTTACGCTTGTCGGCCGGCCAGCGCTCGCGCCCGGAGACGATTTCCTGGTTGGGTTCGAGACTGAGGTCGTCGCGTTCGATCAACTCCGCGTGTCCGAGCAGGCGCGCCGCCAGACGCCGGGAGAGCGTGGCCTTGCCGACGCCCTCCGGACCGGAGAACAGCAGCGTTTGCGCCAGACGGTCCTGTGCGATCATCTGCTCGAGCGCTTCGACGGTCCGCGGGTTGCCCCAGAAATTCTCAAACATGCGCGCTCACGATATCCCAGACGGCCTGCTCGACTTCATGGATGCCGCGGCGGCCGTCCACACGCCGGATACGCTCCGGTTCGCGCGCCGCTAGCGCCTGGTATGCATCATAGACTTTGCGATGAAACTCGAGCGACTGCTCGTCCATGCGTGTCTCCGAGCCGGCTTCGGCGGTGTTTCGCGCGCGGGCGCGCGCCAGGCTGGTCTCGACATCGATATCGACGAAAATTGTGAGATCGGGTTTGAGGCCGCCGCAGGCTATGCGATCGAGCGCCAGCACAGTCTCCGATCCCAGGCCGCGGCCGCAGCCTTGATACGCCAGGCTGGAATCGGTGAAGCGGTCCGCCAATACGATTTCGCCGCGGCTGAGCGCGGGCACGATGAGCTGGTTGACGTTCTGGGCGCGGGAGGCGAAATAGAGTAGCAGTTCCGCGGTGGGACCGAGTTCCTGGTTGGCGGCATCGAGCAGGATGCGGCGGATCTCGCGGCCGATGGCCGTGCCGCCGGGCTCGGCGGTTTCCAGCACCATGCGGCCGAGAGCACGGAGACGCGCCGCCAGCCTCCACAGTTGCGTGGTCTTGCCGGAACCATCTATGCCTTCGAAGGTTATGAAAAAACCGCCGGCTCGCATCGGGAAATTCCATTGTACGGGACATGCGCGCGTCGAACGGCGCGGCGGGCCAATCGAAGTTAGAATGAGGGTAATTCATGGATAAATTTGTCATTACGGGCGGAACGCCGCTGCGCGGCGAGATCCCGACCAGCGGCTCGAAAAATTCCGCGCTGCCGGCGCTGGCCGCGGCGCTGCTCACCGACCAGCCCGTCACCCTCAAGCGCATTCCGCGCGTGCGCGATATCCGCACCATGCAGCGACTCCTGGTGGACATCGGCGCCAAAGCGGAGGTGGACGGCGAAACCGTGCAGTTGCACACCCCGCAGATCGTTTGCCCCGAGGCGCCATACGAGCTCGTCAAGACCATGCGCGCGTCGAGCCTCGTGCTCGGACCATTGGTTGCGCGCGGCGGCCGCGCTCGCGTTTCCTTGCCCGGCGGCTGCGCCATCGGCGCTCGTCCGATCAACCTGCATATCCTCGGCCTCGAGCAGCTCGGCGCGCGCATTCATCAATCGCACGGATACATCGAAGCGGAAGCGGCCGAAGGCCTACGCGGCGCTGTGGTGCATTTTGACCGCATCACCGTCACCGGCACCGAAGACCTGATGATGGCGGCGGTCCTCGCCAAGGGCGAAACGGTGCTGCGCAATGCGGCGCGCGAGCCGGAAGTGGTCGATCTGGCCGAGTTGCTGACCAAGATGGGCGCCAAAATCGAAGGCGCCGGGACTTCGACGATTCGCATCGAGGGCGTCACCGCGCTGCGCGGCGCCGAACACGCCATCATCCCCGATCGCATCGAGGCCGGAACTTTTCTGTGCGCGGGCGCGATTACCGGAGGTGATCTCACCATCACCGGCTGCGTTCCCGACCACGTGGGCGCGCTGGTCGCCAAGCTCCACCAAGCCGGCGCCGATGTCACGCAACCCGACGCCCGCACTCTGCGCGTCCGGGGAAGCGGGCGCCTGCGCTCGGTCGACATGACCACGGAGGAGTACCCCGGCTTCGCCACCGATCTGCAGGCGCAGTATATGGCGCTGATGACGCAAGCCGAGGGCATCGCGATCATCGTCGAGACGATCTTCGAAAACCGCTTCATGCACGCCCAGGAACTGGCCCGCATGGGAGCCAACATCCGGCTGGATGGCAAGCAGGCGATCGTCGCGGGGCCGCGCGAGCTGACCGGCGCCGGCGTCATCGCGTCGGACTTGCGCGCCAGCGCGTCGCTGGTGATTGCGGCGCTTATGGCGAAGGGCGAAACCGTGATCGACCGCGTCTACCACATCGATCGCGGGTATGAGAAAATCGAGGCGAAACTGGCGCGGGTAGGCGCGAAAATCCGCCGCGTGGAGTAGAAGATGGCGCATAATCCTGGATTTCTCAAGCTGGTGGACGACGCGAAATCGCGCGTGAAACAGACCGACATTGAAGGGTATAAGAAGATGGTGGCGGCGCGCGAACCCCATATTCTGGTCGATACGCGCGAAGAGAGCGAGTGGACTGCCGGCCATGTCAAAGGCGCGCTCCACTTGAGCAAGGGCGTCATCGAACGCGACGTGGAAACCAAGGTTCCCGATAAATCCACGAAACTGGTGCTCTATTGCGGCGGTGGTTTCCGCTCCGCGCTGGTGGCCGACAATCTCCAGAAGATGGGCTACACCAACGCGGTTTCGCTCGACGGCGGCTGGCGAGCCTTGAAGGACTCGGGCCTGCCGCTGGAAACGTAGTCTGCCTTCTCGGGGGTCGGCCGGGACGGGTATTGGGGCATAGGTAAGCAGGGCGCTGCGCCGCCTGTTTGGCGAGCGTTACTGCGCCGGCGCGAGCCCGAGATCGGTCAGCACCTTTGGCTTCTTCTCCTCCACCGCCAGAAGGTTGTGGCACGCATTGCAATCTTGCGTGATGGACCGCCCGTTTTTCGCATTATGACTGCCATCGTGGCAGCGGAAACATCCGGGAAAATCCATGTGGCCGAGATTATTGGGATACGAGCCCCACGTCACCTTCATCTCGGGGAACACGTTGCGGTTCCATAATGCCAGCACTTGCACAGCGGATGCGGTGATATCGGAGCGGCGCGCCGCATAGATCGATGGATAGGTGTCCTGATAGTATTTTTCGAATGCCTGCGGAATCCGCCGCCCCGCTTCTTCCCGCGACGCATAATTCACTTTGACGATCTCCAGCGCCTTCTTTTTCGCGAAGGGAAGCGTCGCGGAGATCAGACCCGCGTCCATCGCGTTGTCCAACCCGTGCTCTGGCAGTTCGTACGTGTGCGTCGGCCGGTTGTGGCAATCCATGCAGTCCATTTCGCGAATCGGCAGCCCGTCGGTCTTGGCGTCTTTCACGGCATAAACCGTTTTGCCGGCCGGACTGTCGTATTCGACCCACGGTATGTCCTGCCGCGCCTCGTCCGACGGCCGGTAGCGGATCATCACTCCGGGGCCGAGATGCGTTCCATGAATGCCGATGCCGTGATTGCCGCCGCCGATTTTCATCAGCAGCACCGTCTCGGTCCGGGTATTGCTTTCGTCGTCGGCGAACTTGGGGAGGATCTGCACGCGGTCCTGGCCGTATTTTTGCGGATAGTGGCAGGCCTCGCAGGTCTCCCGCGCGGGACGCAGGTTCCGAACCGGCGTCGGAATGGGCCGCGGATACGTGTCGAAGGTAACCGCGATAACCTGCCCCACGCCCGAGAGTTTGCTGCGCACGAACCACGAGGCGCCCGGCCCGATATGGCACTTCACGCATTCCACGCGCGAGTGCGGCGAATTCTGATAGGCGGTGTACTCGGGCTGCATCACGTTGTGGCAGGTCTTTCCGCAAAACGTCACCGAGTCCATGTATTCCACGGCGCCGTAGCTCACCTGGCTCGCCACCACGATGTTCACGACCGTGGTGACGCCGATGAAATACGCCAGCTTACGCAGTTCGGGGTTGCTCCAGGCCAAGGAGGGGAAATCGGGCGGATACAACGAAGTGCGGCGTTCGCGCCGCCGCTGCGCCCACATGCCCAGCGGGATCAGCACCAGCCCGAGAAAAAACGGCACTGGAACCACCAGATAGGAAAGAATGCCGGCGTACGGATTATCGATGCCGCCGCGCAGCGTGGTGGGCAGCAAAAACAGCCAGAAAATCGTAGCCGTGGTGACAATCACCACGCCAATCAGGCTGATCCAGTTGTTGCACAGATGAATCACTGGCCCCAGCCAGCCCCCGCCGATGCGATTCGCGTTATTGGGCGTCATGTTCTCGGTTTAGTCTCCCGCCGTGGGTGCTTCCTGCTTCTCGCGCAATTCCGGCGCCGCTGACGGCTGCTCGACGGAGTGCTCCCTCGGAGCCGGTGGCGGCCTCCTCTTTACACTAAACCCGGTAAGAAAGGAAGTGTCCAACGGGTAGACATCGGGATCGAAGATGGCCGTATAGAAATGCCAGATCACGATCGCGGCGGCGGCCAGGATCGCTTCATAAAAATGGATCGATGTGGCGATATCCAGCCAGCTCTTCGGAAGCAGCTTTAACGATAGATTGTTGGCCCAGAGCAGCAATCCCGAGACAGCCATCACCACCGTTCCCCAAATGAGCGCCCAATACTCGGCCTTCTCGATATAGCTGTGCGATGAGCGCACCGGTTCCGGTCCAAGCCCTAGGCTGTATGCGAATCCCGCGAGTGCTTCGCGCACGTCGCGGACTTTCGGCAGCATGCCTTTCCAGTGCGCGCGCAGGCCGCGGTTGGCGATCAACGAAACGGCGTGGGCGATCGCCGTCGCGAGGAACACGACGGCCGCGGTCCGGTGGATGAGGCTGCGCACCGACCGCGCGCCCTCCAGCAAAAGCAGGGGACGCGCCCACCATTGGTCCGGATACTTCAATGCGAACCCGGTCCACGCCAGTGTCACGAACGAGACGGCCAGGAGCGCATGCAGCACTCGCTCGAAGGGAAACATGCGCAGTTCCATCATCGGTTCCCCGCCGCCGGCGGCGTAGGCTCTAAAACGCGTCCGGATCAGTTTGCGGATCCAGTCGCCGCCGTTGTGCAGCAGCATCAGTCCCAGAGTCACCGGGATTACCAGCAGGTAGAATTCGCGGACCCAGCGGACCGTGTTTGGTTCGGTGCGGCCTTGAGTAACATGAATCTGGCTGATGGCGAACCGTGTGCCCGCGCCGGGATGGCACTTGCCGCATGTAGCCGGCAGGTTCTTCGCGTTGATCGTCGATTTCGCGTCTGACGACGGCAGGATGTTGTGCACGCCGTGGCAGCTCGCGCAGTTGGCGACGGTCTGATCGCCGGATTTCGCCGCCAAGCCGTGGAACGAAGAATCGAAGCTCACCAGCCGGTCAGCCGGCAATCCGAATTTCCGCGTCAGCCGCACGTCGCCGTGGCAGCTGCCGCAAGTGTCGCGAATGTTGGCCTGGTTGACCGGCGAAGCCTCGTTGGTGTGCTTCAGAATTTCGTGCTCGCCATGGCAATCGGTGCACAGCGGCGCTTGCGTAATTCCCTGGGCCAGCGCCTTACCGTGCACGCTGCGCCGGAACTGCTCGACGACGTCGCTATGGCACAGCCCGCAGGTATCCGGAACCGCGGTGCGAAAGGCTTGCGACTTCGGGGACAACAGTTCGTGGGCGCTCCCGTGACACATCCCGCAGTCGGGCGCGCCTTCATTGCCGTGCTGGCGCTCCTGCCCGTGCACGCCGTTGGCATAGGCCCCGGCCTGGTCCTGGTGACACGTAGTGCATTGGGGTTTGGGGATATCGACTGCATGCGGATACGTTTCGTGGCCTTCGTGGCACGTGTCGCAGGTTAGTCCGGCGTGGGCGCTCTTTTCGAGCTTCTGGCCCTGCTCGTGACAGGAGGTGCACTCGGCCGGCTTTCCGGCGGCAGCCAGGGATGTTACGTTCGCCGCTCCCAATAACACACCAATCAGGGCAACTCCGAGCGGCGCGTGCGGCATGGCCCGGCTCCCTTACAACCCGAGATTCGATGCCCGGACCCAAGTCTGATACGTATAGGCCAGCGCCAATAACAGGCCGTACACTGCCGCGATGACGGTGAGCAGCTTGCCCCATTTGTCGATGACATCGAGCTTATGGGCGACCTGAACCTGGTGCATGCTTTCCGAGGCACTCCCGATGTGGAGCGTCTCGTCTTCTTGAACGCTGATGGTCTTGCGATAACCCGCCATCACCGCCACAACGACAGCGAGAACGAGCCAGATGACCGTGAATGGAGTGAAGTCGATATGCATAAGCACCTCGAATCTGCTGCAAAATGTGCACGCGGGAGTCCAAGGCTCCGGCGCTGCTAAGACTATGGAGTTCTACAACGTCTGGGTTTGGAAATGGGCTCGGCTGGGGTTAATCGCGCAGGAATCGAAGCGACGGTGGGGGAAATCCCGCCAGCGGTCTCAAGGTTTTTCCTTAGTCTGAGAGAAGCCGCCATGACCGCCAGTAGCACCGTCGGCAGGGTGTCGTCCAGAGAGGCTACCGATACAATGCCGGCATCCCACGCCCGCGCCAGCAACTCGGGATCCTGGCGGCTGATCAGGACGACGCGCTCGGGTTGGACCAGCGGGAGACTCACGCGCTCAAAGTTCAATTCGTCGAGCACCAGAACACACGGCACAGCCGGATTCGGGCGCTCGACGATCTCCACATGCCACGGCCCGCTATGGGACAAGGCGTCCCGTAACGCCGCTGCATACACGGTGTCACTGATCGCCAGCTGAACCGTTCGCATCATGGCGTGCCTTCCTTCCGGGTCCCGCGTCTACTTGGTTTCCTTGTAGCCGTCCAGACTCTTATGCTCCTGGTAATACTTGCCGGGATCCTTCAATTCCTTGGGGGCTTTTTGAGCGTCCACATGGCAATAGACGCAGGCTTTCTTGGTGGCCTTGGTATACTCGGCCTTGCCATAGGAGGCAGTCGTGAAAGCTACGAAGCCTCCCATCAAAATAATTGCGGGGATGACAACTTTGAGATGGCTCATGAAGTCTCCACAGGCAGTGTTTGCAATTGCATCGCCACGTACGTAGTGACTGGTTTCCCAGCAGCTTCCGAGGTATGACCCGGTATTGGCAAGGGGCAATTGCCTCGACCTTCCGCCAGTTGAGCCAATTAACCCAAAGCGTACCTTGTTATACTTGAACTTCAGACGCCGTCATGTCGAAACTCACGCCCGGCTGGCAGAAGACCAGCGTTTTGGAATCCGTCTTCGATCAGCTCTCCGATGCCCTGGTCCTGTACGACCCGGACTTCATGATCACGGGAGTGAATCTTGCCGCGGAGAAACTCTTTGGGATGTCCTCCGAGGAGATGCTGGGTAAGCATTGTCAGGAAATCTTCAAGTGCAGCTCCTGCGAGCCGGGCTGCGGCATTTTAACTGGACTGAATCAATCTCCTTCGGCGCCCCTTGGGACAGTCCGTTTAAATAGCGGCAACGGCATGGAGCGCCTGGTGGTCATGCGAACCACTCAGATGTTCGACGACAGCGGGAACGTGTCCGGCGTGGTGGCGACCATCAAAGATATTACGGAGGAAGCGGCTCCGCAAAAGCGCGAAGTCATCGGCGATTCCGGACCGATGCGGGAGGTCATGAACTTCGTGCGGCGCGTGGCGGCGAGCGAGGCCACCACGATACTGCTCGAAGGCGAAAGCGGGACCGGCAAGGATCTGATCGCCAAAACGCTCCACTACCAGAGCCTCCGGCAGGCCGAACCGTTCATCGCCATTAACTGCGCGGCGATTCCGGAAACACTGCTCGAAAGCGAACTGTTCGGCTATGAGAAAGGCGCGTTCACCGACGCGCGGGCGCAGAAGCGCGGCATTTTCGAACTGGCCGACAAGGGCACGTTATTTCTGGATGAAATCGGTGAGATCCCACTCATGCTGCAGGCCAAGCTGCTGCGCGTGCTGGAGGAGCAGAGTTTTCGGCGGCTGGGCGGATTGAAGGACATCAATCTGGATTTGCGGGTGATCGCCGCCACGAACAAGAACCTGCGCGAGGCCGTTAAGGAAGGAGCCTTCCGCCAGGACCTGTATTTTCGTCTGAACGTGATCCAGATCGCGATCCCGGCGCTGCGCGACCGCCCCGACGATATTGTGCCGCTCACGCGTTTTTTCATCGAGCATTACAACCGCAAGTTCAAGCGTAATATCGAAGGCGTCAGTGACGCGGCGGCAAAGCTGCTGATATCGCATAGCTGGCCGGGCAACGTGCGCGAGCTGCGCAATGCCATCGAGCGCGCCATGATCCTGGAAGAGTCGGCCCTCATCACGCCTCCGAGTCTGCCGATTTCGGTTTCACACCCGGATGCCAGCCCAGCCGGTTCGCTCGACGCGGTCCCGGAGATTCCGAGCGACGGAATGTCGCTCGAAGATAACGAACGGCACCTGCTGGCTCGCGCGCTGGAAAAGACCAACGGCAACCAGACCCAGGCGGCGCGGCTGTTGCGTATCACGCGCGACACCCTGCGCTATAAAATGAAGAAATTCAATTTGCGATGAAGAAAACGATTTTCGCCATTTGCGCCGCAGTGGCTCTGGCGCCGGCGCAGACACCGCATCTGGGAGCCATTCACCAACTCACGCACGGCGGGGAAAACGCGGAAGCGTATTGGGCGCCCGACGGCAAGCGTATCATTTTCCAAACCACCCGCGATCAGTACAAGTGCGATCAGATCTTCATCATGAACGCGGATGGGTCGAACCAGCACCTGGTTTCGACCGGCAAGGGCGTCACCACGTGCGGCTATTTTCTCCCGGATAACAAACACATCATCTACGCGTCCACGCACCTGGCCGGAGATGCCTGCCCGCCGCCGGCGGATCGCAGCAAAGGCTACGTCTGGAGCGTATATCCCGGCTTCGACATTTTCCTCGCCACCGATGATGGCAAGATCGAAAAACGCCTGACGGATGCGCCGGGCTACGACGCCGAAGGCACCGTCAATTTCAAAAGCGGGCAGATCGTCTACACGTCCAAGGCTTCGGGCGACCTCGACATCTGGACCATGCGTCCGGACGGAACGCAGAAGAAGCAACTCACCAAGACCGATGGGTATGACGGCGGATCCGTCCTATCGCGCGATGGCAAGAAAATTGTATGGCGTTCGCATTATCCCAAGACGCCGGACGATATGGCGAAGTCCAAATCTCTGCTGGCCGATAATCTGACCGCGCCCATGAAAATGGAGATCATGATCGCCGATGCCGATGGCAGCCATATCCAGCAGTTGACGAATTTCGGCTGCGCCAGCTTCGCGCCTACGTTCACGGTCGACGGCAAGCGCATCCTGTTCTCGTCCAATAAACAGGAATGTGACAGTCGTAAATTCGAGCTGTACATCATGAACGTGGACGGCACCGGCCTCGAACAGGTGACGCACTTTGGGGGATTCACCGCATTCCCCGAGTTTTCCCCGGATGGCAAGTCGATCGTCTTCGCGTCGGACAAAGACGCCAAATCGCGCTACGAGTTTAATATTTTCACGGCGGAGTGGCGGTAGCACGCGGGTTTAGGCGGCCGGACAGGCAGGACGCTATTGAGCTGCGCTTGCTCGCGGCGCTGCCTCCTCGACGAAAAGATCGGCAAGGAGCGCGCCCGGCATACGGAACCGCGTGCTAGTTCATCGACACGCGGCGCAAGAGGCCGAAATCGCCGAGCACTTTACCGGCTCCCAACGCCACACAGGTGAGCGGATCCTCGGCCACGGAGACACACAGGCCGATGTCTTTCTTGATGCGCGCATCGAGGTTCTTCAACAGGGCGCCGCCGCCGGTGAGCACGATGCCGCGATCGGCGATGTCTCCGCTGAGCTCGGCCGGTGTGCGCTCCAGAGCGACGCGGATGGCCTCGATGATTCCGTTGACGCAACCCGTAAGCGCCTCTCGAATTTCCGCGTCGTTCAATGTCAGCGTCTTGGGAATTCCGGCTACCAGGTCACGACCCTTGACTTCCATGGTCATGGGATTGGCTAGAGGAAAGGCGGAGCCGATTTCGATCTTCACCGATTCCGCGGTACGCTCGCCGATCAGCACACTATACTTTCGCCGGCAATGTTCGATAATGCGCTCGTCCATGGCGTTGCCCGCGATTTTTACAGAATGGGAGTAGACGATGCCGGCCAGCGAAATAATCGCGACGTCCGTCGTGCCCCCGCCAATATCGACCACCATATTGCCGAGCGGCTCGGCCACCGGCAGACCCGCGCCGACGGCGGCCATCATCGGCTGCTGAACCAGGTGCACCTCGCTGGCTTTGGCGCCGTAAGCAGCGTCCATTACGGCGCGCCGCTCGACGGGAGTTGTTTCCGACGGGACTCCAATCACGATGCGCGGATGGACCAAACGCTTGCGCGCATGGGCCTTTTGCACGAAGTGCTGCAGCATGTGGGAGGTAGCGGTAAAATCGGCGATCACCCCGTTGCGCATCGGGCGCACCGCCGTAATCTGCTCAGGGGTGCGGCCGAGCATCTCCTTAGCCTCGCTGCCTACGGCTTCGACCGCGCCGGAGTCCTTCCTAAGTGCAACAATTGAAGGCTCGTTTACCACGATCCCCCGATTGTGCGCATAGACGAGTGTGTTGGCAGTACCAAGATCGATTGCCAAGTCGGAGGAGAGCCTGCTGAAGAGCGATCGTGCGTTCATTTCCCTAACACCTTCTGTAAGTGACCTGCGAACCTATTGATATATAAACGTGAAACTCCGGTCAGGTAAAGATGTCATGGGATAGTTAGTAACTGCTATATAACGCTAACTATTTACCCGTATTAACCCTATTCGAGCGGCACGGTACCGCGTCCGTTACCCCCGGTACTACCGCGCGGGGACAAAGCGCGAAATAATTGGTGCATGTGAGGGCCGATCGGATTCGCTCTCGCAGTCACGGTTGGGCAGCAATATTCGGAGGATTTGAAAAAATATGTCAAAACTAGCCGTAGCCGAAGTGTGTCTGGAAGGAGTCGAGCCTCGTCTATCCGTCAGAGGCTTCTGGGTGAGCTTCTCGAAGGTTTTCGCGAAACTCCATTGCCGCCTCGTCCATAACAACATTTCACGTCCGGTCAATGGCAAATACCGCTGCTGGACCTGCCTGCAGGAATTCAGCACCGACTTCTAGGACGGGTCGGCACGCGCGCTAACCTTTGACAGCTTGTTGCACCCCCCCTGGAAGCGTAAACTGCCTCTGGAGGGTAACTCATGAAGTCGATGTTGACCCGATTTTGGAATGAGGATCGAGGCCAGGATTTGATCGAATATACGCTGTTGATGGCATTCGTGGCGTTGGCCTCCGCCGCGTTGTTTATTGGCGCCGGTGGTAGCATTTCGGGGATTTGGACGGTAAGCAACAGCCAGTTAGCAGCAGCCAGTACATCAGCGTCGTAAATGTCCCTCTGCGAGGCTTCGAAGCGGTAGGGAGCTTCGAGCAGCCGAAACGAGGCGGGCTGGTTGCGGGGACCGGCCGCGCGCGTGTCTTTCAAATTTTCCACTCAATCCAGCATGGTACAAAGGGCGTATGGCCTCGTACCGCGTTGACACGCCGTCACGCCCGTATTGCGCGACTGTGGAACGCGGAATTGCCGGGCATATGGCCGAATTCTTGCCGGCGAAGGTCAAGGTCTTTGTCGTCACCACCCAGGATGTCTGGCACCATCAGGGAACCACGTTAGATCAAGGGTTGGCCGGACGGGCGTACGACGTTCTTTACTTGCCGGGCGGCGAGGACCAGAAACGCCTGGCGCCCCTAGAAGCTCTCGCCGAGGAAATGGTGCATCGCGGGGCGGACCGCTCCAGCGTGATCGTGGGATTCGGCGGCGGAATCGTCAACGACATGGCTGGATTTTTGGCGGCCATCTTCATGCGCGGCATTTCCGTGATCCAGGTACCGACCACCCTGCTGGCGCAGGTGGATGCGGCCGTAGGCGGCAAGACTGGCGTGAACCTCATCTGCGGCAAGAACCTGATTGGGAGTTTCCATCAGCCGCTGGCGGTGCTAATCGATCCGGCGGTTCTGAAGACTTTGCCGGAGCGGGAATATCGCGCGGGCCTTTGGGAAATCCTCAAGGCCGGCATCATCCGCGATCCGGCGCTATTTCGTTTTCTGTCCGAGCGCCGGGGTGAAGTACTCGCGCGCGCCCCGGAAGCCGTCGACCGCATCATTGCCGATTCGGTGCGCATCAAGGCGGAGGTGGTTTCGGCCGATGAAAGGGAGAGCGACCTCCGCCGCATTCTGAATTTCGGACACACGTTCGGCCACGCTCTCGAAGCGGAAACCGGCTACCGCCGATTCCTGCATGGTGAGGCGGTGGCTTGGGGAATGCGCGCCGCGATTTATCTGAGCGAGCGCACCGGTCATGCCTCGGCCGAAGAAAGCGTCGAGATGCTGGATTTGATCCGCCAGTACGGGCCGGTGCCGGCGCTGAACGGTATCACTGCGCCGGCGTTGCTGGCGCGACTCGCGCACGATAAAAAGGCGGTGCTGGGAGCGGTGCACTTTGTGCTGCCGGTCCGCATCGGGGAAGTAAAGATCGTTTCGGGAATACCGGAAAGAACCGTCCTGGACGCGATCCAGTCGGCGCTGCCATGAAAGGAACTACGCCGGCCGGCGCGCGCAGCGAACAGGAAGCGGCGGCCTGGGTGCGGGGCATGTTTGCTCGCGTCGCGCCGCGCTACGACCTGGCCAATCACCTGCTCTCTTTCAACATCGATCGTTATTGGCGTGACCATACAGTGCGCCGCGTCCGTGACATCCTCGCCAATCCCAGGGCGTGCGTGCTGGATATCTGTTGCGGAACCGGCGATCTGGTGATGGCGCTCGAGCGGGAACGCCGGGGACCCGTTTTAGGATCCGATTTTTGCCACCCCATGCTGGTTGCGGCTCGTCAAAAAATCGGCCGCGCGCCGATGAGTTCCCCGCTGTTCGAAAGCGATGCCCTCCATCTGCCGCTGGCGGACGGCGCGCTCGATCTGATCACGGTAGCTTTCGGCTTTCGCAACCTGGCCAACTATCAGGCAGGTTTGCGCGAGATGCGGCGGGTTCTCAAACCGGGAGGCACTGCGGCCATCCTGGAGTTTTCGCAACCGCCGAATCCGGCGTTTGCGGCTCTGTACAACTTCTACTCGCGGCGGATTCTACCGGTCATCGGCGGATTGATTTCCGGCAACCGCGACGCCTATCAATACCTGCCGGAATCTGTCCGCAAGTTCCCCGCCGCCGGCGAACTGGCCGACGCCATGCGTGCCGCCGGTTTCGCGCAAGCCAGTTATGAATTTTTGACCGGCGGCATTGTGGCGCTGCACCTGGGGCGCTAGCCTCGGACGGCCCCAGCGCGTTCAAAGGCCGCTTCCAGAGCCGGCTGCGCGAGCGAAGTGCTGATGAAAAGCTCCTGGCGCGCGCCGGCGCTGAGCGCGATGGCTTTCCAGCCGTTTTGAGTCGGCACGGTAACGCGGACTCGTACTTTGCCTTTGGCGTCGCGCACGGGGCGGATGACGCCGGGAATTACGGAACGGATCTCCGGCTCCGCCGCGAGCAGGCTTTCAAGAACGCCGCGCAAACCATCGATGATGCTGTGCTCGATCTTGAGCCGGTCCTTGGCGGTGCGAAGACGCATCTAATGCCAGCCTTCTGCGCCGCGTAAGGGGACGAACCGGCAAGCGACCTCGGCGCGGCTTTCCAGGCTGTTGCCGCGTTTCCAGATGACGCGCAGTTCCTGGTCGCCGCGCTCGCCGACCGGAATGACCAGCCGGCCGGGATCATTCAATTGGTCGAGCAAGGCCGAAGGCACATCGGGCGCGCCGGCCGCCACCGAAATGGCCTCGTACGGCGCGAGCTGAGGATAACCCAAAGAGCCATCGCCGGCGATCACCAGAACGTTGGCATCCCGCCCTGTACGAGCCAGGTTGGCTCGCGCGGCCTTGGCCAATGCCGGGACCAGCTCGACGGTGACCACCGTGGCAGCCAGGGCGCCGAGCACCGCAGCCGCATAGCCCGAACCCGCACCGACCTCGAGCACGTTTTCGCTGCCGGTTAACTCCAGCAGTTCGGCCATGACGGCCGTCATGTAAGGCTGGGAGATCGTCTGGCCGCCGCCGATGTGAATGGGCTCATCGCCGTACGCGAGGAAACGCTCGTCGGCTGGAACAAATTCCTCGCGCGGGATCTGCTCCATCGCGCGGAGCACGCGCTCGTCGCGAATTCCGCGGCGGCGCAGTTGAGTTTCGACCATCGTACGCCGCTCGGCTTCCCAGTCGGGGACCATAACTGCACTCACCTTTATAATAACTGTGTGGCTCATCAGGTAACGCTGATTCCGGGAGACGGTATAGGACCCGAAGTGGCTGATGCCACCGTACGCGCGGTCGAGGCCACCGGTGTCGAAATCGAGTGGGAACGCGTGGAAGCCGGCCTCAGCGCGCTGCATGACTATGGCGAACTGCTTCCGGAAGAGGTGTTTGCATCGCTCGAAGTGACGCATGTGGGGCTCAAGGGCCCAACCGCGACCCCGATTGCCGGCGGCCATCAAAGCATCAACGTGCAACTGCGCAAGAAACTGGGACTGTATACAAATTTCCGTCCGGTCCGGATGCTACCCGGGTTGAAGACGCGGTTCCACGACGTGCCCGTGAACCTGGCGATTTTTCGCGAGAACACGGAAGATCTGTACTCCGGTCTGGAGCACGAGGTGGTGCCGGGCGTGGTAGAGAGCCTCAAAATCATCACCAATCACGCATCGATGCGGATCGCGCGGGCGGCCTTCGAATACGCGAAGCGGGAAGGGCGGTGCAAAGTCACGGCGATTCACAAGGCCAACATCATGAAAATGAGCGACGGCCTGTTCCTGAAATGCTGCCGCGAAGTAGCCGCCGGTTTTCCATCGATCCAGTACAACGAACTGATCGTGGACAACGCCTGTATGCAACTGGTAATGCGGCCCGAGACCTTCGACCTGCTGGTGCTGCCGAACCTGTACGGCGACATCATCTCCGATCTGACGGCGGGGCTGGTGGGCGGCCTCGGCATTGTTCCCGGCGCCAATATCGGAGATACCCAGGCAATCTTCGAAGCCGTCCACGGGACGGCGCCCGATATCGCCGGCAAGGGCTTGGCGAATCCTACGGCCTTGATGCAATCGGCCGTGTTGATGCTGGCACATCTGGGCGAGCGCACGGCGGCCACGCGCCTCCAGGCCGCCATCGAGCGGGTCTACGCCGAAGGGCGGGACTTGACCGGAGATGTCGGCGGCAAGGCGTCTACGGCGGAATTCACCGACGCTGTCATCCGCGCGCTGCAATAGACCGGCCGCGCCGCTATTTCACCCGCTTGAACTGGAAGCTCTCCGCCTTCCTCAGCTGGCCATTTTCGAAGAACTGCCATTCGCCGACGGAGTGTTCGCTATCTACAAAGCGGAATGCGCCATTGTGCATGTGGAGCGCACCGGGAGTGGCCAGGTTGGTTACGTCCCGAAATTCGAATTTCAGCTCGCCGCTGGCGGGATCGTCTGCGCGGGCTTCCATGCGGGGCTGGTTTCCAAGCATGCAATAGTGCGTCAGCAAAAGGCGGGAACCATCCAGGTGGTACACGGTCTGCATCGCCGGCATGCCTTCCGGCAGTTGGCGTTCGACCAAGGCGGAACCGCCGGCGATGACTTCGTAGGTGACATTGAGCTTGCCCCGATCGGTTTGGGCTTGCCATTCTCCCGCCAGGCTGCGCAGGCGGTCGAAAGCGGCTTTGGCGTCGATTGCGGCGGGTTCGGACCCCGCGGCACAGATTGCGGGCGCGGCCAGTAACAGGCCGGCCAGCAGGACTCGCTTCGTCATAACTGGCCTCCCTCGTAGCACGTGGACCCATTCCGCGAAACCGGGCGGGTCCGCGGGACGCCTTTTTGTAAATACTTGGTCTTCAATCTTTAAGAATCTTTACGCAGCACGCGCCCCGGCCGACGCCATCTATATAGGTGGCTACTATGACAAAACAAAAGCTCCTGATGGTGACCGCGGCCATGGCGGCGGTATTGGGTTTGGGGGCGTGGACGGCCTTGCGAGGGCCGGCCGACACGCAATACCGGACGGCCCCGGTGACGCGCGGGGATATCGCTGCCACCGTTTCCGCGACCGGCACTCCCAACGCGGTGGTGACAGTCCAAGTGGGGTCGCAGGTTTCAGGCAACATTCTCGCTCTTTATGCGGACTTCAATACGCCGGTGAAGAAGGGACAGGTGGTGGCGCGGATCGATCCGCAGATCTATCAGGCGCGCGTGGACCAGGCGCGCGCCACTCTGAATGCGCAACAGGCCGCCGTCGTCAACGCGCAGGCGCAGATCGAAAAGAGTAAAGCCGATGTTGCCAATGCCGAGGCCGCCGTAGCCACGGCAAAAGCCAACGCGATGCACTCGCAATCAGCCGTGAACGACGCCCGATCCAAGCTCGGCCGCCGCGTCGAGCTGGTGAAGGAAGGCGTGCTCTCGCAAGAGGACGGCGAAACCGCGCAATCCACTTACGATCAGGCGGTGGCCAGCCTGGATGCCTCCAGTGCTCAGGTCAAAGCCGCGCAAGATAGCGTGAATGCCGCGCAGGCCGAGGTTCGTGTCGCGGAGACGAGCCTGGAAGCGGCACAGGCCCAGGTCAAGCAGCAGCAAGCGTCGCTGGCCCAGGCGCAGGCGGATCTCGATCACACCTACATCGTCGCCCCGGTCGACGGCGTGGTCGTTTCGCGCAACATCGATGTCGGCCAGACCGTGGCGGCCAGCCTGCAGGCCCCAACCCTGTTTACGATCGCGCAGGACCTTACCAAGATGCAGGTGGACACCAACGTCTCGGAAGCCGACGTGGGGCGCGTTCAGGTCGGGATGCTGGCGACCTTTACCGTGGACGCCTATCCCGGCCGGCTATTTCATGGCTCGGTTACTTCGATTCGCAAAGCCGCGATCAACGTACAGAACGTGATCACGTACGATGTCGTGATCTCGTTCTCGAACCCCGATCAGAAGCTGTTTCCCGGTATGACGGCGAACGTGAAGATCCTGCTCGATGAGCACCACAACGCACTAAGGGTTCCGGCGGCGGCGCTGCGATTCCGACCGGCCGGAGCCCCGGCGAACCTAAAACCGGGAGCCTCCGCAGTCTGGGTACTCGATGGGAAACGGCAGCCGAAAGCGGTGCCGGTCACGCTCGGGCTGACTGACGGCGTGTCGGCTGAAGTCACTGGAAGCAGTCTGAAGGAAGGCGATCCCGTGATCGTTGCGTCATTTTCTACCAAGAGCGGCGCGTCTGCGGCTCCTCCCATGGGCGGCGGCCGCCGCGGCCCGGGGTTCTAGCCATGTCCGTTCTGATTGAAATTCGCGATCTAGTGAAGCACTACAAGCTGGGCGCCGTCTCGGTCCACGCGCTGAAAGGCGTGTCGCTCGAAATCGAGCGCGGCGACTTTGTCGCCATCATGGGGCCATCCGGTTCCGGCAAGTCGACCCTCATGAACATTCTCGGTTGTCTGGATAAGCCGACATCCGGCACGTACCTGCTCGATGGCGTCAGCGTGGGCGCGCTCAACCGCGACCAACTGGCGGACATCCGCGGCCAGAAGATCGGCTTCGTCTTCCAGCAGTTCAACCTGCTGGCGCGGACCAGCGCGCTCGAGAACGTCGAACTGCCGCTGCTCTATACCCAAACGCCCGCGGCCGAGCGGCGCCGGCGCGCGCTGGCGGCCCTGGCCGCGGTGGGCCTCGGCGGGCGCGAGGAGCATCACCCGAACCAGCTTTCCGGCGGGCAGCAGCAGCGCGTCGCAATTGCGCGGGCCTTGGTCAACGATCCGCGGATCATCCTTGCCGACGAGCCCACCGGCGCGCTCGATACCCGCACCAGCATCGAGATCATGTCGATTTTCCAGCGCCTGAACCGCGAGGCCGCCATCACCATGATCGTGGTGACGCACGAGCCCGATATCGCGGCGTACGCGGGGCGCAACATTCATTTTCGCGACGGCCGGCTGCTCAAAGACGTGCGCATCGAGCAGCCTCGCGAAGCCGCCGCCGAACTGGCGGCCTTGCCGGCCGAAGACGAAGAGGAGGCGGTAGCGGTATGAAAACCCTGGCGGCGGTTCGCATTGCGCTGCGTGCGCTGCGGGTCAACCGGCTGCGCTCGGCGCTCACCATGCTCGGGATTGTGATCGGGGTGGCGGCGGTGATCGCGATGGTTGCGGTCGGCTCCGGCGCCACGCAGCGGATCCAGGAGCAGATTCAGGCGATCGGCAGCAACCTCATCCTGGTGATTCCGGGCAGCATCACGTCCAATGGCGTGCGGCTGGGCAGCGGCGCCACCGTGACGCTCTCCGAAGATGACGCCAAAGCGATTTTAGCGGAGTGCCCCGCCGTGGCGGCGGTGGCCCCGGGTGTGCGCGGCGCCGCGCAGGTCACGTTCGGCAACGCCAACTGGGCCACCTCGATCGTGGGCACCACTCCCGATTACCTCGCGATTCGCGAACAATCCGCCGTCTTGGGCAGCGCGTTCACCGCCGATGACGAGAATTCCGCCGCGAAAGTGGCGCTCCTCGGCCAGACCGTGGCGCAAAACCTGTTCGGCGACACCGATCCCACCGGCCAGACCATCCGTATCAAGAACGTGCCGTTCACGGTGGACGGAGTGCTAAGCCCCAAAGGCCAGTCGCCCACCGGCCAGGATCAGGACGACCTGGTGTTGATCCCGCTCTCGACCGCTAAGCGCAATGTAGTCGGCGCCAGCCAGGCGAATGCCGGATCTGTCGGATCGATTATGGTACAGGCGGGCAACTCTAGCGCGATGGACGAAGCTCAACGCGAGCTGGAGTCGTTACTGCGCCAGCGTCACCGCCTCCAGCGCGGCCAGGATGACGATTTCACGGTGCGCAATCTCTCCGAAGTGTTCGCGGCTCAGGAGAGCTCGGCGCGCGTGATGTCGATTCTGCTGGGCGCCATCGCCTCCGTCTCCCTCATCGTGGGCGGCATCGGGATCATGAACATCATGCTGGTATCGGTAACGGAACGCACGCGCGAGATTGGGCTGCGCTTGGCCATCGGCGCCAAGGCGCGCGATATTCTCTCCCAATTCCTGGTGGAGGCGGTGACGCTCTCGATACTCGGCGGCATCAGCGGCATCCTTTTCGGCGTGGCGGCGTCGACGCTGATCTCCCATTTCGCCGGCTGGAACACACTCGTCAGCCCGACCGCGATCGTGCTGGCGTTCGTGTTTTCCGGGCTCGTCGGCGTGTTTTTCGGGTATTATCCCGCCCGGAAGGCCGCGCTGCTCGACCCCATTGATGCCCTTCGTTATGAATAGGGCGTCGCCGCGTTCTCAACTGCTAAACTCGTTAGATGGCATCCGCCACCGAGACCCCGTTCCAAACCTCGGGCCTGGTACGGCTCACGCGCCCGCAGTTGATGGGGACGATGGCCGGGCTGCTGCTTTCGGTTCTGCTGGCGTCACTCGACCAGACGATCGTCGGCACCGCCGAACCGCGTATCATCGCCCAGCTCTCCGGGTTTAACCGGTATCCCTGGGTCTCGACGGCATACCTGCTTTCCTCGACGATTGCGGTTCCCATATTCGCCAAGCTATCCGACATCTACGGCCGGAAGTGGTTTTTTCTGACCGGGGCGGCGGGATTTGTCCTTACCTCGGCACTCTGCGGCGCATCAGGCACTCTTCCACTGCCGTTTGACGGCATGAACCAGCTGATCCTGTTCCGTGGCTTGCAGGGATTCGGCGGCGGGATGATGATGGGCCTCGCGTTCACCATCATCGGCGATATCTTTTCACCGGTCGAACGCGGCCGCTACCAGGGTTTCTTCGCTGCGACGTACGGCCTCTCCTCGATTTTCGGGCCGACGCTCGGCGGCTGGCTTACCGATCAAATTTCCTGGCGCGCAGTGTTTTACGTCAACCTGCCGGTCGGCCTGATTGCCATCACCGCCATCTATTTGTATTTTCCGTACTGGCGGCCGCACGGCATTCATCGCCGGATCGATTGGGCCGGCGTCTTCTCGCTCATCGGCTGCATGGTGCCTCTGCTGCTCGCGTTGACCTGGGTCACCGATTATGGCTGGGGCTCGTTCCGTGTCGAATCGCTCCTGGCGTTTGCGGCGTTGATGCTCGTCGTATTTCTCTATTCGGAAACCAGGGCAATCGAGCCGATGATTCCGCTCTCGCTGTTTCGCGACCCGGTGATCAGCCTTTCGTCGCTGGCGGTATTCGTGCTCGGGATGGGCATGTTTGGCGTGATCATCTACCTGCCCCTGTTCATGCAGGGCGTAATGGGTGTCTCGGCGACGCAGTCCGGTAATCTGCTCACGCCGCTGTTGATGGCGTCGGTAGCGGGCAGTATCACCACCGGGCAATTGAATCTGCGTCTGCGCAAATATAAGCCGCAGGCAGTGGTGGGATCGATTCTCATTGCCGTCGGCATGGTCCTGTTCGCGCGCATGGACGCGACCACACAGCATTTTGAAGTTGTCCGCAATATGGTGATTTCCGGAGTCGGCATGGGCCTGCTGATGCCCGTGTATACCGTTGCGGTACAGAACGTCGCGCCGCGCAAATACATGGGCGCGGCCACCGCCTCCACCACATTTTTCCGGCAGATCGGCAGTACGCTCGGCGTGGCGGTATTCGGCAGCGTGCTGCTCACCAACTATCACCGGGATTTCGCCCGCGGCGTTCCGCCGGGCACGCCGGCGATCGCGCTGCCTCCATTTTCCAATCCCCTGATGCTGGCGCAAATCCGGCCTCAGCTCGAAGCTGCATTCGGCAAATATCCCGGCGGAACGGCCCTGCTGCGCGTCTTGTTTGGCAACGTGCGGATGGCGCTCGTGCACGGGTTGCAGTTGATCTTCGTCTCGAGCGCGGTCATCATGATTGCTGCGGTTGTACTCAATATCCTGCTACGCGATGTCCCGCTGAAGCACCACTCATCCGAACCGGTCGAGCCCCCGGCCTAGCAACCCCGCACTAACAACCCGGCCCTTGCTCTTGGTCTGCGATTGCGGTTGAATGTGTCGATAGCCGGTTTCGGCCCGATGGGAGGTCGCCGATGACCCGTTTCGCACAAATAGGCCTTTTCACACTGTCCGCCGCTGCCGCCGCGTACGGCGCGGATTTGGGACGAACCGTTACATTCAGCAAGGACGTCGCGCCCATCCTCGAGCGCTCGTGCCAGAACTGCCACCGGCCCGGTTCCATCGCGCCGATGTCCCTGCTCACGTACAAGGATGCGCGCCCGTGGGCGCGGTCCATCAAAGAGAAGGTCGTCCTGCGCCAGATGCCTCCCTGGCACATCGACCGCAACGTGGGCATCACCAGGTTCAAAGACGATCCCTCGCTCAGCGACCAGGAGATTGCCACCATTTCCACCTGGGTCGACCAGGGCGCGCCCGAAGGCAATCCCGCGGATATGCCCCCGCCTCGCCAATTCAGCGACCTCGACAAGTGGCACATCGGCCAGCCGGACGTAGTGGTCTCCATGCCCAAGCCGTATAAGCTGAAAGCCAAAGGGGGCGACGAATACTATGACATCGACGTCGATCCCGGCTTTACCGAAGACCACTACATTTCCGCCGTGGAAACGAAGCCCGACTCCGGATTCAAAGTCGTGCACCACGCCACAACCAATCTTGTCGAAGATCCCGACGATCCGGTCGGCCTTTTCCTGAACGAATACGCGGTCGGTAAAAACGCCGACTTGTTTCCGGAAAATGCCGGCCGCTTGATTCGCGCGGGTTCAAAGATCCACTTCAATCTGCATCTGCATCCGGATGGCGAGGTAACCCCGGTCCAGGTTTCGGTTGGCTTTAAATTCTTCCCCAAAGGTGTTGTGCCGAAATATGTCACCTTCACCCAGCACATGGGTGATGTGACCGAGCTCGATATCCCGGCCGGCCAGGTGGTTCGCAGCGACGGATATTTCCGGCTGCCCAAGCCCGCCATGATCTCCGCTTTCCAGCCGCATTTCCACACGCGCGGCAAGGCGCAGTGTATGGAAGCAATCTATCCCGACGTGCGTGCCGATTCGGCGCGCCCTGGTCCGGCAAAGAGTGAGACCCTCAGCTGTGTAAGCGACTACCAGTTCGGTTGGAGCATCACTTATCCCTATGCCGAGGATGTCGCGCCGCTGCTGCCCGCCGGCACCGTGATTCACATCACGACTTGGCACGATAATACCGATCGCAACAAGTTCAATCCCAATCCCAAGAACTGGGTGGGCTACGGGCAGCGCACCATCGATGAAATGAGTTTCGCCTGGGTCAGTCTGTACTATCTTGATCAGGCCGATTTCGACCAACGCGTCAAGGCCCGCGCCGCCAAGACCGCCCAATTGCGATGAAATTTGCCCCTCTGACTGCGGCAGTCTGGCTGGGCGCCGCTGCCGTTGCGGCATGCGCGCAGCCGCCTGCGCCCACTTACATCCCGCAAACGAAATTCAACGCGGGCCAGGACGTCGTGCCGGTTTATGAAGGCTGGCTCAAGAATCCCGACGGCACGTTCACATTCATCTTCGGCTACTTCAATCGCAATTGGAAAGAAGAGCTGGTGATTCCGGCGGGCCCGGACAACAAGCTGGAGCCGGGGCCGGTCGACCGCGGCCAGCCAACTTATTTTCTGCCACGGCGCCAGTCGTGGGTCTTTCGCGTGCAAGTGCCTGCGGATTGGGGCAACAAGGAGCTTGTCTGGACCCTTACTGCGCACGGCAAAACCGAGAAGGCGTATGCCTCCTTGCTGTCGGAGGAGGAAATCAGCGAGCGCATCATTATGACGCGGGGCAATCTCAATCCTGGCGACGATGACCCGAACAAGCCGCCCGTCATTACGATTGCGCCCCTGGCTGCCGCCACGGCCGACCAGCCAGTCTCGTTAACGGCGTTAGTGACTGACGATGGTTTACCGAGACCCCGCGTCGCCCGGGCGGCTCAGCCGGCTTCCGTCCCTACCGCGCAAAGCAATTCGGCGGCGTCCCGGCCGCGTGGCCTGACGGTGACTTGGTTTCAGTACGGAGGTCCGGCTCGGGTTTCGTTCGATCCCGCCGGTCCGCTTCCGGTGCATGATGGCCAAACGCTGACGAGCGCCCGTTTCCCGGCTCCGGGCACCTACATCCTGCGCGCTACAGCCAACGACGGGGAATTGGCGAAGAGTACTGATATCACAGTAACCGTCGCACCAATTCAATCGGGACGGCCGTAAACTGCTTAGTCCGACCAGGGTTCTATGAGATGTTCCCGGAGACGGCTGACGGCCCGGGTGGTCTGCGCGGAGATTCGCTGGTAATCCAGCTCGAGGGCGCTGCCCGGCAAAGGGTTCGGCGCATACGACCACATTCCCGCGCACCAGATTGTCAAGGTTGCGCAATACTCCAGTTGGATGGGTATCGCCCACCACTTCCACGCCACCTGGTCGAACCGCGAGCTGAGCGTGAACGTGATGACTCCGGTACCGACCAACAGACCATAGCCAATCAACATAGACCACAAATTGCGGCCCAGCGGAATGCGATAATGGACAACCAAACCAGCCAAGGTCATCAGGAACAGTGCCTGCACGACGCGAAGATTCCGGTCCAGTTCCCGCGTCGTTGGCACGAGATTCCGAATGGGACTATCGGATAGTTGAATGAGGGCGTTCAGTAGGATTGCCGCAAATACGACTAACAATACAGTGCGGGCCATTTTGCGCACGCCGGGATAAGGCAGTAAAGTCTGCCTGAGGATCTCCCACGTCACGCCAAATCCCAGCAACACGGTAACAACTTCCAGCGACCAACTGACTTTTGCAAACACTTGCGCATTCGTCTTGCTGAGTGCCAGGCAGACCTTGATCACTCCGGAGCAAAAGACGGAGAGAACGTAGGAGCAAAAATACTGATATCGGCTAAACAGACCGATCTTCCGCGAGCGGAGTATCAGCCCGGCCAGAAGGCATTCGCCACACCCCCATACCAAGTACGGAAACAGGGCCATTTACCAGGGCCCAAGTATAGCATATGGTGAGTGGGGCCCGACTAGTAATCAGGACCCATCCTTCTGGAGAGCACTGAGGCAGAACTATGCGGCGATGCCCAGCGACGTTCCGTTTGAGCCGGGTACGGCCAGCGGAACCGGGGGCGGCAGCGGATCAGGACCATCAGCGATCAGCGGCGCGGGTTGCGCCAGCGGAATCGGCGGCGGCAGCGGATCAGGACCATCAGCGATCAGCGGCGCGGGCTGTGCCAGCGGAACCGGCGGCGGCAGCGGATCAGGACCATCAGCGATGATAGGTGTCGCTGTCGCGATTGTTGTGGCGGGGGGCGCCGCCGTTGCATGACTTACTGTCACTAGTAAGACTAGTGCAAGTAGTAAAGTCGATAATTTGAACATAGAATCCTCCAGTTACAAATACATCTCTCGGGGAACGGGTGAAGGTGAGATGTTACTGTCGGATACGTCTGAGCAGCGTACTTACTGAAGAAAGGATAGAATGCTGACCTTTAGATTCGTCGTTTAAGACAACGCAACTAGAAGCGAAATCGTCTTTATAGTCACTTAGCGGACTTCGCCTCCTGACTTAATTGCAAATCCGGGAGACGGTGTGGATCGCGCGTTTGGAAACTGACCTTACCACGTGTTTGTTCATCCGCCCATTGATCGGGACACCTTGCTGGCTGAACCGTGTCTGGAAATCCCGCAGATCCTCGCCGGTCATTGCGCAATGTCCCACCTCTTCACTGCGAAAGATCGGCCGTCGTTGCTGCGAGCGGCCCGCCGGCAAGCGCCGTCCCCGTTACACCATTCGGAGTACATCCGGCTACTATGGAGTGGGTAATTACAAATGAAACTGCTAGCAAGGCCCGCCGCGGTTCTCGCGGTTCTGGTTCTGGCAGCTTGCTCGGAACCTCCAAAGACCACCGACACCAAAGCCGAGGAGGCTCCGAAACAAGAAGCCCCCGCCGGTCCCGTTACGGCCAAAACGGCGTTCTACGAGATGTATAAACCAGCGCGCGCGTGGGCGCCCGATTTTATGCTGCTCACCATGACCAGCAATGACGTTCCCGGCATCGCCAGCACGGGCGGTAAATTCGGCATGTGGACCGCTGTACTCGTATCGCCCGGCCGCAGCGAGGCGCGTACTTTTACTTATGCGGTCGCCAGTTCGGGAACCGATATTCACAAGGGACTCGATGCCACGCCGGCACAGTCCTGGAGCGGCCCAACGCCAAATTCCGCACCCTTTCAGACCATGGATTTCTCCACGGATTCCGATGCTGCCTACGAGACGGCGTACAAGAAGGCTGAATCCTGGGTGAAACAGCATCCCGATAAAAAGGTTGCGTTCACGCTAGGCAACGCATCCCGCTTTCCGACGCCAGTGTGGTACATCCTCTGGGGAAGCCGCTCCTCGGGCTACAGCGTGCTGGTGAGCGCGACAACCGGCTCCGAGGTCAAAGCGAAGAAATAGATGCGAAGAGCCGGATTCCGGCGCTTTCTGCTGCCGCTACTGCTGGTGTTGTGCGCGATCCGGCTCTGGCTCATGCCGCTCGCTTCGAGCTTCTGGCTCGATGAGACGGCCACTATTTTCGTAGCGCAGCACGGAGCCAATCATCCCTCGCTCGCGATTGCGGCGCCGCAAGCGTGGCACTCCTGGTATTACCCCGTCGTTCGCTGGCAAGGGCGTGTGCTCGGGTATTCCGAGATCTCCGTGCGCTTGATTTCCGTCCTGGCGATGGCGGTGTTCTTGTGGCTGTTCGCGCGCCTGGCCGCGCGCCTGGTCCACCCCGGCTCCGGCTGGTTCGCTGTGTTTGCCGGCCTGGCCTTGTCCGGCCTGGATTATCAGGCAGCCAACGCGCGCCCTTATGCGCTGGGAATCTGTGTGTTTGCAGCGGCGCTGCTACTGCTCGTAGGCTGGCTGGACTCCGGACGATGGCTGCCGGGCCTGCTTTTTGCCGCTGCCGCCGCTATCGTTCTGTACACTCACCTGTTGTTCTGGCCGTCTTGCCTGGTGTTTCCTCTTTACGCCGCCGCGCGGCTTCTCCGGAAAGAGACGCCGGTTTCATGGCGGCAGGCGGCTTCAGTCTTTGGTTTGTGGGTGATCCTGCTTTTACCCGTGGTCTCTGAGACTCTGAGTCTGCTTCGGGAGACACGCGCGCATGTGATCGCGCCTCTGCCCTCGTTGTCGCAGTTGCTGCGTTCGCTTCAAGCCCCGCTCGTGTTGGGCTGCGCAGGTGGCGCGTGGCTGATCGCGCGCTGCTCTCGCTTCCGACCGGAAGGGTGGAAGCCCTCGGCTCCCGCCATGGTTGCAATCGGCGCGTGGTGGCTATGCCAGCCCATCGTGCTGTTTGCATTTTCCTGGCTGACCGGCGATGGCGTCTTCGTTCCGCGCTATTTACAACTGGCGCTCCCGGGTGCGGCTCTCGCGGCCACGGCCGCGGCCGCACCGTTCCTGCCTTGGGCCCGGGGGAACCGCTTCGCCCTGATCGTGGGCCTCGGAGCCCTGGCGTTCGCCGGGCAATGGCGCACGCTCTGGCCCCGGCACCACAACTCCAATTGGCGTGCCGCGGCCGGGGCCGTAAACCAAATCGAAGCGGACAAGGCAACCCCCGTAATCTGCCCCAGTCCTTTCATCGAAGCCCGCGTGCCGGCCTGGCGCCCGGATTATCGATTGCCCGGGTTCCTTTACGCTCATCTGGACGTCTACCCGATTCAAGCCAGTCCTTACCTGTTTCCGTTCGAGACCTCTCCGGAAGCGGAGTCATTCGCTTCCATGCTGGCTCGCGGCCCCTTGGCAGCCTCACCGCGCTTCCTGATTTACGGCTGGGAACCCCAAGTGAACTTCTGGCGCGATTGGTTTGCGCGCCGGCGGGAATTTGCCGGCTGGCGCCAACGCCGGCTGGGTCCGTTCGCGGACGTGGACGTCATTGAGTTCCATCGCTGACTCAGGCGTTTCACCCGGTTGACACGCACTTTTCATGATTTTAGTATCTTAATATAGACTATATTAAAGAGTGGAAGCGTGGAGGCCTTTCCCGATGCGAATCATTCTGTCTCTCATCATCGCTTTTTGCCTGCCATTGAGCGCTCAGTCCAGCGGCAATGGCTCTTTGGCCGCGAAGGTCAATCCGGGGAGAGCGGGCGTCTTTGTGGATGGGAAGTATTTCGGTCCGGCAGCCAATTTTCGCGTTGCCCGAACGTATTCGCTGCCCGCCGGTGAGCATGAAGTCCGGCTGGTGGATCCGCGTTATCAGGAGTTCGTCACCAAGGTGAATATCGAGGCCGGAAAAAAACTCACCTTGCGTCAAAACCTGACTCCCGTGGCGCTCGCTAAGCCGCCATTCGGGCGACTACGGACCGTCAGCGCCGATAAGTTCGCGGCCGTTTACGTCAACGAGAAATATTGCGGCCATGCCGATGAATTCAGCAATTTCGCCCAAGGTTTGCTCTTGAATCCGGGCGAATACGACGTCAAGATCGTGCCTGCTGCCGGGACGCCGGTCGTCGCCAAAGTGAAGATCGAGGCCGACAAAGTCTCTATCGTCCGCTGAACTGCAAGGCTTGAGCCGAGTGAAGGAGGAGGTGTCTTTATGAGAAAAAGTCGCACATTCGCGATCGGAACGGCCGGCATTCTGCTGCTCGCCTCCAGCATCGCCTGCCAGAAGAAAACGGCGGTACTCGTCCCGGTACCACCCAAAGTCGAGGCGGCCGAACCCGTCAAACCCAATCCGCCGGTAATCGTGAGCTTCGCGGTGGAGCCCGCCACCATCGACCGCGGCCAGTCCGCGACTTTGCACTGGAAGGTCACCGACGCCACCCGTATTGAGATCGACCACGGAATCGGCGTGGTGGCTGCGTCCGCGGAACATCGCGTGGCCCCGGATGATCCGGTTACCTATCGCTTGATCGCCACCGGACCGGGAGGTGAGGCGAGCGCAACCACCACGCTCCAGGTGAATCTGCCGCCGCCACCGCCGCAGCCCGCTCCCGTTACTCCGCCGACCACGATAACCGAGCGCCTTGCCAACGAAGTCAGAGATGTTTATTTCGACTTCGACCACAGCGATCTTCGTCCCGACGCCCGCGCTGCGCTGACCGGCAATGCCGCCGCGCTCAAATCAATCCTGGCCGATTTCCCGAGCACGACCGTCGTTTTGGAAGGCCACTGCGACGAGCGCGGCTCGGCGGAGTACAATATCGCCCTGGGCGACCGCCGCGGCGCTGCTGTAAAAGCCTTCTTGAGCGATCTCGGATTAACCGAGCGCTTGCTGGTCATCAGCTACGGCAAAGAGCGGCCGCAGTGCACCGAAGCCAACGAGGAGTGCTGGCAGAAGAATCGCCGCGTCCACTTCTCCCCGGGTGAAGATCAGGTCAAGCACGTGCTTCACGGCGCGGAATAGACGCTAGCGCCTGGGCGCGCTGTCCAGCAGTTCGACCGTGAGTAGGATGGTTCGGCCCACCACCTCCAGGCTGTGGGCCGAAACTTTGTCCAGGGTATCGGTGTTGTTGTGATGAAACTCGCCCATGCCGTCAAGACCGGGCCCCATGCGCCCGTACATCGCATCCACTACGTCGACCGCCGGGATTCCCGCCCGGATGAACGGAACATGATCATCGATAATCCCGGCATCGTACTGAAAGAAGTATTCACTGTAGCCGAGCTTCGCCGCCGCCTGTGCGATCGCCTCCTGCAGCGCTTGGTTTGAGCCTGTTTCGCGCGCGACCCCCAGATCTTTATCGCCGATCATATCGAGCAGGAAGAATCCGCGGACGCGGCGCGCCATTCCGTTCGCCGCCAGTTTTTCCGCCAGGTGACGGCTCCCATACAAGCCATCGTCATCCGTAAATGACTGCAGCGCCTCTTCCAGGTCTGTCCATACCAGCCAGATTTGCATGCGGGTCGCTTGCGCCGCCAGCGCATCGGCGAAAGCCAGCAGGATCGCCGTGCTCGACGCGCCATCGTTAGCCCCGAGGAACCCCGGCTGGAACAGCGTGTCGTAGTGGCCGGCCAGAATGAAAATCGGCTGCCGCGGATCTGCGGTCGCATGGAACTTGCCGATGATGTTGTGGACGCCAACCGCGCCGCGCGGCGTCATGGCAGTGAAGTCGTCCGTTTCGATCCGGGCGCCATCCTTCTGTAACACCTGCCGGATGAGATCTTCGGTCTTCTTGTGCCCGGGCGAGCCGGGCCAGCGCTCCCCAAATCCGGCTACCTGGGCCGTATACGCATAGGCCTGCCGGGAGTTGAATGCGTCGTGCAGCGCTGCAAAGCCGCTGGGCGCCGGCAGAACCGCCGCGAGCAATACGAGTTGACGCGCGCCCCTCACTTCAGCTCGATCTGAATCTCGACCGCCGTGTGATCGCCGATGTTCTCCGTCTGGTGCTGGTACGCCTGGCGGAATGCCACTTCGCCGGGCTGGCGCGGATTATCCACCATGCGTCCATCGGCCAGCTTCATCGTGGTGTGCAACTCCGTCAGGTACACCACTACGTACGAAGGATGGCGGTGCATCGGACTCTTCAGATGCGGCACCAGGATCGTGCGCAACACGCGTACGCGATCGTTATCCACCGGGACGAGGTGATGTTCGGGATCGACCTGCACCGGATCGGGCGCGGTCATGGGCGGTGGCGGAGCCTTGGGCGCGCCCGGTTTCAATTCGACCACTACGGCCTCAAAGGGCTGATCGGATAGATTTTCTTCCGCGTGCTTCATCGCTTCCCGGTAAGCCACGTCGCCCGCTTTGTGCGTCACGTCCTGCGACTTGCCATCCGGGCCCGTCTGCCGTTCGTAAATATCGCTGAGGCAAACCAGCACCGATGCGGGGTGTTCGTGCATTGGAATCTTCCCGTGAGGTTCGGCTTTGACCCGGATCACTCGCACCCACGGATTGTCGATTTCGACCGTCTGCTGCGCGCCCGCTTCCGCTGCCAATACAGCGCACGCCGCCCATATGACGTACCGGCTCATTTCGACGTTGACTATAGCATAAGCGCCGCGCCCAGCATCGCGCGGCCGTTTGTGGGAAAATCCTCCTCAGCAACGTCAGAAGGAGTTTTGCCCATGTTCCAAAGATTCCGCTTCTTTGGGCCTCTTATCGTCGCCGCGGCGCTTCCGGCCTTGGCGCAAAAAACCGGGCCCCCGACTTGGCAAAATGACCTGACGCCCATTGCCGCCACGGATTGGAATTACGATTTCGCGGCGCATCTGCTGGAACGGGCCGGGTTCGGCGGCACTCCCGAGGAAATCCAGGCGCTTGCCAAGCTTACGCCGGCCCAGGCGGTGGCGCGCCTCGTGCGCTTTGAAGGCGTCGGCGATGGCAACCTACCCCTCTTCGACGAATCCGGCATCCACGATCCCGGCCTTGAGCCCTTCCCTCCCAGCCGGCCGGCGGTCACCGATCTCGCCAAAAAGAATGGCGAAGCGCTAGGCATCAAGGTGAAGCCGAGCGGCAACCGCCGCCTGCAGCCGGTTGTCGACAAGTTCTTCTACTGGTTGCGCGCCAGCGTTCTCGAAACCAACCGAGTGGCTTACTGGTGGGCCAATCGGATGCTGAACAGTCCGCGGCCGCTCCAGGAGAAAATGGCGCTGTTCTGGCACGGCCACTTCGCTTCCAATGAAGCGAAGGTTCGGGATTACCGCAAACTCCTCGGCCAGCTGCGGCTCTTCCAGCAGCAAGGTCTCGGTAATTTCCGCGATTTGACGGTGGCGGTGGCCAAAGACCCGGCCATGCTCTCGTTCCTCGATGCCGGCGTCAATGTCAAAGGCGCGTCCAATGAGAACTTCGCCCGCGAAATCATGGAACTGTTCACCATGGGCGTGGGCCACTATACCGAGAAGGACATCCGCGAGGCTGCGCGCGCCTTCACGGGTTGGAACTATGTCGACCTCAAATTTGTAATCAACAAAGATCAGCACGACGACGGCGAAAAGACTTTCCTCGGTCACACCGGCCGCTTCGATGGCGTCGAGGTGATCGACATCATCATGCAGCAGCCCGCCACCGCCGACTACATCGCGGGCAAGATATACCGCTACTTCGTCCGCCAGGATCTGTCGCCCGACCTGCAAAAGCAGCTGGGCGCAGTCTTGCGGCAGAACCACTACGAAATCCGGCCGTTGCTCGAAAAGATTTTCCTCTCGCGCGATTTCTATAGCCAGGCTTCGGTGGGCACGCGCATCCAAAGCCCGGTCGAGCTGGCCGTCGTGACGTACAAGAAACTCGGCCTCAAGAGCATCCCGGGTGTTCCTGATTTCAATTCCGTCACCGGCGCGTTGGGCCAGCAGCTTTTCTCGCCGCCCACCGTCGCCGGATGGGCGCAAGGCCAGTCGTGGATTACGCCGGGCCTGCTCCTCGAGCGCGCGAACTTCGCCCGCGATGTGCTGTTCCCCGACATCAGCTTTCTGCCCCCCGACCGCTATACCGGCGGCGGCGAGGTGCGCCGCGTTGCCGAGCGCATTCGCGAAGGAATGGATATCTCGACCGCGACCAAGGATGACGAAAAAACCGGCGAGGTCGCCGAGTCGAACAAAAACGCCGACCGCGATGAAGAGTTCAATACCCGTTACGGCAGCTTCCGTGGCTCCCAACTGGCCATCGAGCGCGTGAAGGCGATCCCGCGCGATACGGCGCAAATCAATCTCTCTCGCATAATACTGAATGCCGACCTGCAGAACACCACCCAGGTGGTCGACTATTTCATTCACCGCTTCATGAGCGTGCCGCCGGGCGCCGAAGCGCGCCGGAATCTGATCGATTTTTTGAACAAAGACCTGGGCACGACGAGCATCGCCGAGGCCCAAACTTACATGGAGCAGTCGTTGCGGCTGGTGCTGCACCTGATCATGAGCCAGCCTGAGTATCAATTGGGGTGAGGTGCCTATGAAGAACCGTTTCTCCTTCTCCCGGTCCAGCCGCCGCGACCTGTTGCGCGCCGGTATGTGCGGCGTCTGCGTCACCGCCGGCGCCACGATTCCCGTTAAGGCGTTCGCCCAAGCCGCCGCCGCCTTGTCCGCGCAAGGACGCGCCGATGGCAAAATTCTGGTGGTGCTCGAGCTCTCGGGCGGCAATGACGGCCTCAATACTCTGGTCCCGTACGGCGACGACGCCTATTACAAGCACCGCCCGAATCTCGGCGTGCCGCGTAAGCAATTGCGCCCCATCGACGACCACTTCGGCTTCAGCGGCGGCATGGCGGGCTTCGAACGCCTCTACAAAGATGGCAAGCTCGCCATCGTGCACGGCTGCGGTTACGAGAATCCGTCCTTCTCGCACTTCACGTCCATGGCCTACTGGCACACCGCCGCCCCCAACAGCGGCGAGGAGTACGGCTGGGTCGGTCGCCTGGCCGATGCCATGGCCCCGCAAGCCCCGTCCAATTACATCGTGAACATCGGGACTCGGCAGTCGCTTGCCGTGCGCAGCCACCGCCATGTTCCCGTGGTCTTCGACGATCCCAACAAGTTCTCGCAGGAACAATTCTACGAAGAGCGCCCGGTCCTCGCGTCCCTGCCGGACGCAGGCAAGGTCGATAACCCGTCGCGCCGTTTCCTGCTCGACACCGCCAGGAGCGCCAAAGATGCCTCGGCTCTGGTGCGCGAAGCCTGTGCCAAATATCATTCCCCCATCGACTACGGCATTGTCGGCCTCGACCTGCCCAAGGTGGTCGCCCTGATCGCCGCCGGCATGCCGACGCGCCTCTACTACACCTCGTACCGGAATAACGCGTTCGACACGCACGTCTTCCAGAGCGACACCCACAAGCGCCTGCTCACCTACGCGTCCGACGCCGTCTACGCGTTCATTCGCGACCTGGAGCGCATCGGCCGCGCCGACGATGTGGTGGTGATGGTCTTCTCCGAGTTCGGCCGCCGCGTCCCCGAAAACGTGAACCTCGGCACCGACCACGGCACCGCCAACCTCATGTTCGTCGCCGGCGCCAAGGTGAAGGGCGGCCAGTACGGCCAGATCCCCAGCCTGACCAAGCTCGACCCCGGCGACAACCTGATCTACACCACCGATTTCCGCCGGGTCTACGGCACTATGATCTCAGGCTGGCTGGGCTATCGCGATACTCACACGCTGCTGAACGGCGACTTCGAGACGTTTGATTTGTTCCAGCAGAAGGCGTAAGGAAAGCGGATAGCCCCGTCTATCCATTTGACATCCACACTCGATGTGTATAGAGTGTGGACAGGACGCGTCCTATGGCCAAACGCATCAACATCATCCTGGCCGATACCACTCTCAAGACGATTGACCGGTTGAGCCGTCGCGGTCAGCGCAGCCGTTTCATTGAACGCGCCGTGCAGCATTACGTTGCGACCAACAGCCCGCAGGCCCTCCAGGAACGCCTGAAGCAGGCAGCCCTGCGCGACCGCGATCTCGATTTGGAAATTGCCGGCGACTGGAGCGCCGTCGATCAGGAACAATGGCAACGACTCGAAAATTCCGTAGAACGGCGCCAGCGAATTGGCCGAAAAGAGGCGAAATCTACCTCACGGCGCTCGATCCGACGTTAGGCCACGAAATTCAGAAGACTCGCCCGGCACTCGTCATCCAGAACGATACCTCCAACCGGTACAGCGCCATCACCATGGTGGCGCCAATTACATCCACTATCCGCCAACCATTGTCTCCCCTGCATGTTCTGCTGCCCGCCCATCCTTTGACTGGATTGATGGTTCCGTCCGTCGCGGTCTTCAATCAGATCCGCGCCGTCGATCGGACGCGCCTCATCAGAAAGTTAGGCGCAGTCGACGCACAAATCCTGGCCCAGGTGGACGACGTCATAAGAATTGCATTCGGCTTAACGCCCACCGACGCAGCCCGCTAGCGCCCCCCAACCCGCGTACCTTGACACCGCCCCGCCGCCGGGAGTATCTCTAGAAGCACCTCGCTAGGGGAGGTTCTAAATGGCGATTCGCGCTTTCATCTTCCTGGCGGCTGCCGTGGCCGCCGCTGCCCAGTCCGGCGACATCCCGCGCCTCCCAGACGGAAAGCCCGATTTCAGCGGCGTCTGGGATCATCCGCGCGTCGCCGACGTCACCCGCAACGGGAAGGGTTGCGGCGGCAACACCCCCGGCTGTACCCAAACCGGCACCGGCGAACTTCCCTTGACCGAGTGGGGCCTCCAGCAGTGGAAGACGAAAAACGATCGCGTCGATTACTCGGCCCGCTGCCTGCCCTGGGGCTACACGCGCGCCTGGCAGGTCGAATATCCGGTCGAGATCGTGCAAACGCCGAAGCGCCTCGCCCTGCTCTTCGAATCCAACAACATCTTCCACGTGGTCCACACCGACGGCACCGGCCACCCCAAGGACCTCGATCCGACCTGGATGGGACACTCCATCGGTTCCTACGACGGCGATACGCTCGTGATCGATACCGTCGGCTTTAACGGCAAAACCTGGATCGACACCGCCGAGCACCCGATGAGCGATCAACTGCACGTCGTCGAGCGCATCCACTACATCGACCCGCAGCACCTCTCGTACGAAGTGACGTGGGAAGATCCGAAGACCTACACCAGGCCCATCAAGAACACGCGCGTCTTATCGCGCATGAAACCCGGTGACGAGTTGATGGAATACTGGTGCATGGAAAACAACAAGGACCTGCTGGAAGGCCACCTGTCGCGTTAGTGCCAGTGAGGCAAGTCTCCGATTCGCCTCAAGCTATTGTTTCCCTTCCGAAGCCGGCCCCGATCCGCCTGAGAACAGTTCCTTGCCATCCGGCAGAATGATGGAGCGTCCATTCCCCACGTTCTCGCCGTTCTTGGCGCGGAAGCCGGTAATGGACACCTCCAGCCCCGCCGGCACCGAATCTTTCCGCCACCCCAGCCGGACCATGGCGTTCGGCGCTCCCAGCTCGAAGCGCCAATTCACGACTTTGCCGTCGTCGCCCTTCACGTCGACGTACAGCCACGCGTGCGGGTTCACCCATTCGACCTTGGTGATGGTGCCCTTCACTTTTACCGGCTGATTGACATCGAACTCGGCCGCAAACGCATGATGCGCCGCCAGCGGCAGAGCGCACGTGAACGCCGCCACGATCCCCACCATCAGTTTCGTCCGCATACGTACCCCCTCACCGCTCCGGCGGATTACCAAAAATGTTGACCAGCGTCTGGCTGCCTTCCGCGCACGCGAATTCCAGCGACTGCGTCTCCTTCGGCGATCGCGCGAAATACCCCGCTACCCTCCACGGCTTCGTGAACAGCACCGGATCGTCGATCGTCACTTCGTAATCGATCGTATTCGCATCGGCGATCGTAAACCGCTCGATCGTGTGCAGTTGATCGCTCAGATACGGAATCTCGCGCGAATACGCCACCCTTCCGTTGAAGTTCGTCGTATCCACCACCAGCGTGTTTCCTTCCCAATGCCCGATCGAATCCCCCATGAACAACCGGATGCTCTTGCCCAGATGCGGACGCCCGTCCAGGTGAATCACGCGCGACGTGTGGTTATAGTCGTAAAGGATCGCAACCTCGCCCGCTCGCTGTAGAAACTCATACGGATTATTCGCATCCTCGCCCTGAAACGGTCCGGGCAGTGCGCAGCGCGCATTCAACTCGACGTGCCGCAAGTCCGCCGGCGGATTCATGTGCAGCAGGAAATCGCGCCGCTTGGCGTCTTCTTCCGGACGCCACGGCAGGTTCTTATCGGGAGGATCGACAATTCCGGTGCGCCGCTGCTGCCGCCCCTGCCGGATCAGCGACCCGCCCTCCTGGAAAATCTTCGGATACGGACCCAGGCCGTCGGCGCGCGCCGAGACCGAAAGCGGGTTCTTGTCGCTCGGGTCAATCGGATTCACCGGCGGGTTCGCCTCCAGCCCCACCACGCCGTTGCGCGCGTACATCCCCTGCATATCGGGCTGGCCGTCGGGCGTGCGCGGCGGCGTGTAACTCTGTGCGCCGGCCGCCGCGCCCAACACCACGCTCAGGATCAAACTCACTCGCATAAGCGCCTCATTGAAACGGAGCTTTCTTGAACCGCTCCTCCTGGAGGTAGTACACGCACTCGTATTCCAGCAATTTCGCATTCTGATCCAGGATGCGGTACAGCGGCATGCTGATCTTCCAAGGCCGCGTAAACACCTTCGGATCCTCGATCGTCGCCTCGTACCGGATGTGGTCGTGATCGGTAAGCGCGTAGCGCTCCACCACGTGCAGCGCATCGCTATGAAGATCGCCGGCCTGATCGAACCATGTCTGATCGTTGAAGTTGCTCACGTCGACCACTAGCGTGTTACCGTCCCAACGCCCGCGCGAATCCCCCATCCATGCGTCGCCGAGATCGGAATGCTTGCTGCCGTCCATCGGAATCGTCCGCGTCGCATGCGCGAATTCGTACCGAATCGCAATGAGCTTGGGTGTCTGTACGATCTCGAATGGGTAGGGCATGTAGGTGGCACGCGGCACACCGGGCAAAAAACAATTGGCCTCGGTCGGATCTAACTTGTGCCGGTTCGCGAAATTCTGCTGCCTTCTCGCGGCGGCTGCCGGCAGATATGGGATCTCCCCGCCCTCGACCACCCCTTGCCCCGGCGGCAATCCCAGCGCGCCGGTATGATCCTGCAGGTCCCACGCCGCCGTATTGAGAGCCTGCCAGATCCCGCTGAAATCCGGCTTGTTCTGCGCGCTTCCGGCGAGGGCCGTCAGGATCACGATGAGTGCAGGTTTCACGGCGCTCATCGATCTTATCAGATCGTTATTTCGCCAGCAGCCCCCGCCCGCGCAGCCAGTTGCTCAGCAATGTCGGCCATAGGCTTAGCGCCGGATCCGCCAGCGCCAGTCCCACCCCGTGCGGACCGTTTTCGAACAGATGCATCTCGGCAGGTACGTTCGCGGCGCGCAAGGCCAGATAAAAACGCACGCTGTTCTCCACCGGAACCGTCCTGTCCGCCGTCGTGTGAAACAGAAACGTCGGCGGAGTGGCTGCCGTTACCTGCAGTTCGTCCGACAGGCTCTGGATTAGTCCTGGGGCTGGATTCTCACCTAATAGACTGCGCACAGACCCGGCGTGGGCGATCGCTGGATCGAAGGAGATCACCGGATACGCCAAAATTAGAAAATCGGGACGGCTGCTCGCTCGGTCCACCGGATCGGCCGCGGCTGGGTTTCCCTGGTCGAAGTGCGTTCCTGCGGTCGCCGTGAGGTGCCCGCCCGCGGAAAAGCCCATCATTCCGAGGCGATCCGCCTGAACTCCGAATTGCGCGGCGCCGGTCCGCACCAGGCGTATGGCGCGTTGCGCGTCGCCCAATTCGATCGGATGATGATACCGCGGACCCAGCCGGTACTTCAGCACGAACGCGCTCACGCCCATGGCGTTGAGCCACGCCGCCACGTACCGGCCTTCATGATCGATCGCCAGCGCGCTATACCCGCCGCCGGGCGCGACGATCACCGCCGTCCCGTTCGGCTGGCGCGCCGCCCGATAGAACGTGAGTGTCGGCCGGTCGGCATCCGTATCACCCACCGCACCCGGTGCAGCACCCTCCCAAAGAGCAATCGTTTGCGGCTCGGGGTTCGGATTGGGACGCGGCGCTGCCGGCTGCGCTGCCAGCCGGGCGGCCAGAGACCAAATGAGTAACCAGTACTTCATCCTGCCGATCTTACTACGCGCCGCGTATGGCAGCTCACGTGCTATCTCCACGCGAATTATGATGCCCGAGCGGAAAAATCTTCTCACGTCATGGCGGCACGGAATCGGATCGCTCGCCGCAATCGCCTTCTGCGGAGGCGCGGTTGTGATTGCCGCGGGCCTATGGATGATTCAGCACAATCAGATCCAGGCGCTCAATGCCGATCGCTACCGGAGCCTCGCCGCGCTTCACCAGGCGCAGTCCCAGATCCAGGATTTGACGAGCCGTATCAATCTTTTATCGCAGCGCCAGATGCAAAGCGCCGACCGGACGGCGGAACCGCCGGCCCGGCCCGTCGCCGCGCCAGTCAAGCGCGCGCCGAAGCAGATTGCCAAGAGCGATCCGCGCGTCGACCGCCTGCAGGGTCAGCTTGCCGAAACGCGTAAGGAACTGGCTAGTACCCGCGAAGATTTGACCAAGACCCAGGAATCCCTGGATGGAAAAATCAACTCCACCCGCGACGACCTGGACGGCTCGATCGCACGCACCCACGACGAAGTCATCGCCCTGCAGAAACGCGGCGAGCAGAATGTCTATGAGTTTCGCCTGACCAAGTCGAAGCAGATGCAGCGCGTCGGGCCGGTCAGCCTTTCCTTACGCAGCACCAGCACCAAGCATAAAACCTACGACCTGGCGATGCTCGTCGACGACAACATGCTCAACAAGAAACACGTTAATCTTTACGAACCGGTCTGGATTACCCTAACCGACCGGCCGCAGCCGGTCCAGCTTGTGGTGAATCGGGTCGGCAGGGATGAGGTGGAAGGCTACGTGACCGAGCCGAAGTACAGGAAATCGGATCTCGTCACCAATGCCGAGGCCCAGGCTCCACCGAAGGACTTGCCTACGCGCTAGGCGTCGACTCGTCGGCAGCCACATCAGCACTCCGGCACGCACTCACGCAGCGCCGGATCAGCAGCGTCAGCGCGACCGTCGTAGCTAGCGTCAGCGAACCGACCGCCACGTGTGTCACGCCGATCACCACCACCGGCAGCGTCCCCTCCGCCATCATCAGCCGCGTGATGAATGCCCCCATTCCCAGCATCACCTGGGTGAACGTAATTCCGATCAGCAGCTTGGCCGCCGGCCTCAGCCACCCGTGCTCAGGATATTGGTTCGTCACCAGCACCCCCAGCAGCAACAGCACCAGCGTCACCAGCAGCGCATTGATGATGTGCGGCATCACGCCCATCGCCTTGTGCCGATACGCCGCGCCCAGCCCCACCTGGATAATGAGCAGGCCGAGCGCCCAGAGCGACAGGGTTCTCAGCGACAGGCGCCCGGAATCATTCACCTGTTCCGGAGATTCTCGCCAGCTTCGCGACGTGGCCAGCGCAATGGCGACGGTTCCCGCAAAGATCAGCTGCGCCAGAAATGCATGAAACGTGCCGATCGCGGGGCTGCGTCCGCCGAGCGCGGCTTCCACCACCACCGCGGCCAGCAGAAACCAGCCCGCTCCGCGAAACCAAAGCCCGAGAGCCGCGGCCAGAATGCCCGCGGACACCGCGGTAATCGCGTGCGCCTGGCGCAGGAATGCGGCAGGCTGCGGATCGTTGCTGGTCACCAGCGCTCCGCTAAGGATGAGCGCAAAGGCGCCCAGCGCGACCAGGATCGCGAATCGGTGTAACCAGGGGCTCGTCATCCGGAAATCGACCGTGCGCGCGGCCTCTTGTTTCACTGTAGCGTGCGCCACGGGTTCCGCGGCCCCCGGCGCGGCTTCCCCCCGTGTCTCCGCGGCCGCGTCGCGCAGCCAGCGGATTCC
>Ga0070734_10001024_pt1 | contig 45352 bp, 36 predicted proteins | sample Coa_R1_8_FD_66444 | JGI IMG/M metagenome (GOLD analysis project Ga0070734, IMG submission 66444) | Surface soil microbial communities from Centralia Pennsylvania, which are recovering from an underground coalmine fire - Coalmine... | ecosystem: Environmental > Terrestrial > Soil > Unclassified ...
GCGCCAAGATCGACATCCGCCAGGGGAGCTGGCCGGCGTTCTGGATCCTCGGCGACGGCACCGCCTGGCCGCAGTCGGGCGAGGTCGACATCATGGAGTACTACGCCAACAAGGTGCTGGCCAACGTCTGCACGCCGAACGGCAGCAACTGCACCTGGGACAGCACCAACCAGTCGCCGGCCTCGCTGGGCACCAACTGGGCCGACGACTTCCACGTCTGGGCGATGGAGTGGAACGCCACCACGATCAACCTGTTCCTCGACGACAAACAGGTGAACACGTACACGGTCTCGACCGCCAACTCGACCAACCCCAACCCTTACGACAGCAAGAAGTTCTACATCCTGGTCAACCTGGCCATCGGCGCCAACGGCGGCGACCCCACCAACACCACCTTCCCCATCACGTACCAGGTCGACTACGTGCGGGTGTACCAGAAGGCGAACTGAGCGCCGCGTCCTCGCACGGCCACCGCAGATGACGCTCGAGCAGGCGGCGATCGCGTACCAGCAATCGCCGATCTTCAAGGCCGGCTTCGTCGTTCTCCTGCTCGCGGGCGCGGCCCTGGGGCTCATCGGGGCGCAGTCCGGGTGGGCGCTGCGGATCGCGCGCGGCCAGCCGGGCTCGCGCGCGCGGCTCGGCCTCTGGCTCTCCCTCGGCAGCATGGTGGGCAGCACCGCCACCGCGTGCATCAACGGAGGCCTGGCGCTGTTCCGACACGTCTGCGTCCAGGGGCCTCCGAATCTGCACGATCCGGTGGCCTGTCGACTCGGCGCCGCCGGCGACGTCATCTCGCTGGGCGCGTTCCTCGTCTTTCTCTCGAGCTTCTTCGTCTGGCCCCCCTGGCGGGAGCCCTCGCACCTGCAGGCCTTTCGGATGCTGCACGCCGTGGCCGGAACGCTGGCCTTGATGACGACGATCCTCGTCGGCTGGGACTGATTGACACGCTGGCGGGCCGCCGCCAGACTGCTCTTTCCGGATCGCCGGAAAGGAGGAGCCCATGCGCGTCAGTCGGGTGCTCGTTCCGATGGCTCTCGGGTTGGTCTCGCTCGCAGCTGGAGGCTGCGGCAACAGCGGCTCGTCGGCGGGGACCGGCGGCGCGACAGGCAACGGCGGCAGCTCCGCCGCCGGCGGCGCGACAGGCAGCGGCGGCGCGACAGGCAGCGGCGGCGCGACAGGCAGCGGCGGCGCGACAGGCAACGGCGGCAGCTCCGCCTCGGGTGGAACCACCGGCACCGGCGGTAAGGCGTCGGGCGGGACCAGCGGCACCGGCGGCAGCGTGTCGACCGGCGGGACCACCGGGTCGGGCGGCGCGACGGGCACCGGCGGGGGCGCGATGACCAACGGCTGCGGCGCGACGCCGCCCGCGCTCGGCCCGTCGAACCCGCAGATGCTCAACGTGACCGACAGCAAGGGCACCGTCACCGCGCGGCAGTTCTACGTGACGCTCCCCAGCGACTACGACCCGACGAAGCCGTACCGGTTGATCTTCGCCTGGCACTACGCGGGCGGGTCGGCGGCCACCCTGGCGGGGACCGGCTACAGCGGCAACTACTACGGCGTGCAGCCCAAGCTCCCCGAGGCGATCTACGTGGCGGGACAGGGGCTGGAGAGCACGCCCGGCGACGCCACCACCACCGGCTGGCCCAACACCAACGGCGGCGACATCGCGTTCCTGAACGCGATGCTGACCTGGCTGGAGTCGAACCTCTGCGTCGACACCACGCGCATCATGGCCACCGGCATGAGCTACGGCGGCATCATGTCCGACAGCCTCGGCTGCCAGATGCCCGACGCGTTCCGCGCGGTGGCGGTCATGTCGGGCTCGCTCTTCAGCGCGCGCGGCTGCAAGAGCCACGACATCGCCGCCTGGATCACGCACGGCACCGCCGACACGACGGTCGACATCTCGGGCGACGAGACGGCGCGCGATCAATTTTTGGCCGACAACCACTGCGGCACGACGAGCACCGCCGTCGATCCGTCGCCCTGCATGTCGTACGACGGCTGCGACAGCGGCTACCCGGTCGTCTGGTGCCCCGTCGACGGCGAGGGGCACACCATCCCCAGCTTCGCCGCCGGCGCCATCGCCACGTTCCTCGGGCAGTTCTAGCCGTCCGGAGCGTCCCCGATGGGCTAGAGTACGGGCCGTGACCGCCCCCCTGTTCGTGCGCGCCTGCCGTGGTGAGACGACCGAGCGGACGCCGCTGTGGCTGATGCGGCAGGCCGGGCGTTACCTGCCCGAGTACCGCCAGGTGCGCGCGGGGGTCAGCTTTCTCGAGCTCTGCAAGTCGCCCAAGCTGGCCGCCGAGGTGACGCTGCAGCCGATCCGCCGGTTCGGGTTCGACGCCGCCATCCTGTTCTCCGATCTGCTGGTGCCGCTGGAGGCGATGGGCCTGGCGGTCGAGTTCACCGAGGAGGGGCCGCGCCTGCCCCAGCCCGTGCGGACCGGCGCCGACCTCGTCCGCGTGGCGCCGTTCGATCCGGCGGCGCGCACGCCGTTCGTGATGGAGACGATCGTCGAGGCAAGAGCGGCCCTCGGCGAGACGCCGCTCATCGGCTTCGCGGGGGCGCCGTTCACGGTCGCCACCTACGCGATCGAGGGGAAGACCTCGAAGAACTTCGGCGAGACCAAACGCCTCTTCTATCAATCGCCCGACGACGCGCACCGGCTGCTGAGCCTCATCGGCGAGGCGACGCGTGACTACCTGCTGGCGCAGATCCGCGCCGGCGCGGCGGCGGTGCAGCTGTTCGACTCGTGGGTCGGCGTGCTGTCGGCCGAGGACTTCGAGACCTACGCGCTGCCGCCCACCAAGGCGCTGGTGGCGGCGCTGCGCGAGACCGGCGTCCCGGTCATCTACTTCGCCAACGGCGCGGCCGCGATCCTCGACCGGGTGGCGCGCGTCGGCGCCGACGTCTACGGGCTGGACTGGCGGCTGCCGATCGACGAAGGACGCGCCCGGCTCGGCGGCGCGCGCGCCGTGCAGGGGAACCTCGACCCGGCGGTGCTGCTCGGTCCGCCCGCCGAGATCGAGCGCCGCGCGCGCGAGGTCGTGAGGCGCGGCGGAAAGCGCGGGCACGTCTTCAACCTCGGGCACGGCATCACCCCCGACGTGCCGCTCGAATCGGTCGCGGCGCTGGTGGCCGCCGTCCGGGGTGCCTGATGGCGGCTCCGGCGGACGCGGCCGAGGCGGGCCACGCGACCAGCGCGCGGGCGACCTCCGGCCCGCTCGGCCTCATCGCCCTGAACCTGGGCGGCCCCAATTCGCTCGACGACGTCCGCCCTTTTCTCGAGCGGCTGTTCGGCGACCCCGACGTCATCCAGCTGGGGTGGATGAGCCCGCTGCAGAAGCTGGTCGCCTGGTCGATCGCCCGCTCGCGCGCGCCCTACTCGCGCGAGGCCTACGCGCAGATCGGCGGGCGCTCGCCCATCCTCGCCGAGACGACGGCGCAGATCCAGGCCGTGGCCGCGCTGCTCGGCGCGCGCGGCGTGACCACCGTGCCGGTGGTGGCGATGGCCGCCTGGCACCCGCTGGCCGATGAGGCGCTGGCGGCGCTGGCGGCGCGCGGCGTCCGGCGGGCGATCGCGCTGCCGCTCTACCCACAGGAGTCGCGCACCACGACCGACTCGTCGCTGAACCAGATCGAGGCGGCGCGCGCGCGCCACCCCGGCCTGGAGATCGCCGCGGTCCGCCGCTACCCCGACGCCGACGGGTACCTGCGCGCGGTGGTCGAGCGGATCGAGGACGCCATCCACGCGCTGCCGCCCGAGCACGCGGCCACCGCGCCGGTGCTCTTCTCGGCGCACGGGCTGCCCGAGGACTACATCCGCAAGGGGGACCCGTACCTCGACGACATCCGCGTGACGGTCGAGGCGGTGTCGCGCCGGATGCGGCTGGGCGAGCGCGCCCGCCTCTGCTTCCAGAGCCGCGTCGGGCCCAAGCGCTGGCTCGGTCCGACGACCGAGGAGGTCATCGACGGCCTGGCCGCCGCGGGCACCCCGGCCGTCGTCGTCGTGCCGATCGCCTTCACCGGCGAGCACATCGAGACGCTGCAGGAGATCGACATCCTCTACCGCGAGCGCGCCGAGAAGGCCGGCATCGCCCACTTCGCCCGCGCCCGCACGGTCGGCACGCACCCCGCCTTCATCGCCACGCTGGCCGATCTGGCCGAGCAGGCCGCCCGCGCGCGCGGCTGGCTGTGAGCGCCGTGCGCGTCGTGGTCGTCGGCGGCGGCATCTCGGGGCTGACGGCCGCTCACGCGCTCCTCGGGCGCGGCCACGACGTGACGCTGGTCGACGCGGCCCCCGAGCCGGGCGGCCTGGTCGCCACCACGCGCGAAGACGGGTTCCTGTGCGAGCAGGGGCCGCAGGCGGTGCTCGACGGCGGGGAAGACGTACGGGCGCTCATCGCCGCGGCGGGCCTCGAGCCGCGCATCGTGCGCGCGCTGCCCGCCTCGCGCCGGCGCTCGATCTACGTGGGCGGGAAGCTGCGCGCGTTTCCGGCCAGCCCGCCGGCGCTGGTGAAGACCGACCTCCTCGGCGCGGCCGGCAAGCTGCGCCTCCTCGGCGAGCCGTTCGTCCGCCGCGGCGGCGACGACGACGAGTCGGTGTTCGACTTCGTGGCGCGCCGGTTCGGCCGGCAGGCGGCGGCGCGCGCGGCCGGCCCCGCGCTGATCGGGATCTACGCCGGCGACGCCGCCGCGATCTCGCTGCGGGCGGCGTTTCCCCGCCTGGCCGCGCTCGAACAGGCGCACGGCAGCGTCCTGCGCGGGATGTTCCGCGCCCGCGGCGGCCCGCGCCTCGGACGCCCGATCTCGTTCCCCGACGGCCTCGCCGAGCTGCCCCGCGCGCTCGGCGGCGCGCTGGGCGACCGGCGGCGGGTCGCGCGAGCGGCCGCGCTCGAGTCGCGCGCCGGCGGCTGGCGGGTGGCGTTCGAGGCCCCTGCCGGGTCCGGGGGGACGCTCGACGCCGAGCGCGTCGTGCTGGCGACGCCGGCCGCCGTGACCGCCGCGCTGCTGGCGCCGCTGGCCCCGGACGCGGCCGAGGCCCTGCGCGGGATCCCCCACGCGCCGGTGGCGGTCGCCTGCCTCGGTTTTCGCGGCGTCGAGGGCGACGCGCTGGGGATGGACCTCGATTCCTACGGGTTCGTGGTGGCGCGCGGCGAGGGGCTCTCGCTGCTCGGCTGCCAGTTCGACTCGTCGGTCTTCCCCGGCCGGGCGCCGGCGGGCGGCGTCCTCCTGCGCGCGCTGGTCGGCGGCGCGTTCGAGCCGGCGCTCGTCGACGCCGACGACGCGACGATCGCCGCCCAGGCCGTCGGAGATCTGCGCCGGGCCGCCGGCCTCCGCCGCGACCCCGACCTCGTACGCGTCTTCCGGGCCCGCCCCGGCATCCCGCAGGCCCACCGCGGACACCTCGCGCGCGTGCGCGCGGTCGACGAGGCGATCCGGCGGCTCCCCGGCCTCGGCGTGATCGGGCACGCGCTCCGCGGCGTCGGGGTGAGCGCCTGCGTCCAGGCGGCCACCACTCTCACCACCCTTTCTGGCGACTTCTCAACTTGATTCTGCGGCCGCGCGGTCCGATTCTTCGGGGCCGAGGGAGGTCATCATGCGCGCCCTGAAAAATCTATTCGCACTGGTCGTGATCGTGGTGGTCCTGGGCGGCGGCGCTCTGGTGGCGTTTCGCGTCGCGCGTCAAAAGCCGTCCAACCCCGAGGAGATCAAGGCCAACATCATCGCCGTCAGCTCGGCTGGCAGCTACATGTACGCCGCGCGCGTCGGCCAGCACGTCGTGTTGTTCGACACCGGCGCCGATCCGGGCGGCAACCCGGTCGACATGGCGCTGGCCGGGCTGCACGCCGGCCGCAGCGACGTGACCGACGTGTTCCTCACCCACGGCCACGGCGATCACACGGCCGCGGCGGGCGGGCTGGCCAGCGCGCACGTCCACCTGGGCCAGGGCGACGTGCCGTTCGCCGAGGGGCGGGTCCCCTGGGACAGCCTCCTCCTGCGCGTCATGGCCAAGGGGATGGGGATGCCGTCGATCAACGTCTCGAACCCGCTCAGCGGCGTCCAGGAGATCGCCCTCGGAGACGGCAAGAGCGTCGTCAAGGCGATCCCCGTCCCGGGCCACACGCCCGGCTCGTACGCCTACCTCTATGACGGCGTCCTCTTCCTCGGCGACACGGCGGTCTTCAAGCAAGGGCGCCTCGATCGCGGGCCGTCGCTGTTCGACAGCAACAGCGATCAGGTGAAGGTGTCGCTCGGCTCGCTCAAGCAGCAGCTCAATGGCGTCGACATCGGCGCCGTCTGCACCGGACACGGCGGCTGCACGCCGCTCGGGCTCGGGCGCACGCTGTTCGACGACTACCTGAGTCGGGTGGGCGGCTGAGCTTGTCGTTGCTGACCACGCTGCCGCTGCTCGCCACGCTGCTCGCCCTCGGGGGCTCGCCCCAGCGCGTCCCGACCGCGGAGGAGACCCGCCTCTTCGACGAGGGGACGCGCGCGCTCGCCGCCGGCGACGCCCGCGGGGCCGAGAGGTCCTGGAAGGCCGGCTACGAGATCGCGCACGATCCCGCCTTCCTGGTGCACGTCGGCGAGGCCGAAGAGAAGGCGGGCGCCCCGGCCCAGGCGCTGGAGAGCTACCGCCGCTATCTGCGCGAGGCGCCCGACGCGGCCGATCGCGCTGACATCGAGCAGCGGGTGGCGCGCCTGGCCCCCGCGGCCCCGGCTGCCGCCGCCCCGCCCGGGGGCGCCGTCGAGACGCCCGGCAACTTCGGCGACACGCCCGGCGCCCCGGCGCCCTCGCCCGCCCCGCCGCCGGCCGTAGCCGCGCCGCCCGCGGCCGTGGCGCCGCACGCCGACGCGGAGAAGCCGGCCACGGCCACCGAGGACGACTCGGGCTGGAACCGCTACAACGCCACGGCGGTCATCGCCGCGGGAGCGACCCTGGCGCTCCTGGGCGGCGCGGCGTTCTACGGCGCCGAGGCGAGCTCGAAGGAGAGCGACATCAACCGGCTGGTCACCTTCCGCTATCCGCCGCCGCAGTACTCCAGCGTCGCGGCGGAGTACACCAGCGCGATGAACGATGGGCGCAGCGACGCGCACGTCGCGCGCGTGCTGCTCATCGCCGCGGCGGGGACGGGCGTGGTGTCGGCGGTCTTCTTCGTGCTCGACGCGCTCCATGGCCCGTCCGAGCCGGCCGCGCCCGCGCCCGCGGTGCCGGCCGTCTCCGTCTCACTCGCCCCCGGAGGCCACGGGCTCGGGGCTCTAGGAGCTTGGTCATGGCGCTTCTGACCGCGCTGCGGACCCTGGGCCTGCGCCGCTGGGGAGTGCTGCTCGGCCTGCTCGTCACCGCTGCAGCGGTCGCCGTGCCCGCCTGCTTCAATCCCCAGCAGCCGGGCTGCGCCTTCTCCTGCGCCGGCGACGGGCTCTGCCCCTCGGGATACAGCTGCGGCACCGACCAACTCTGTCACCGCGACGACGGCCAGGGGAGCTGCGCCATCCCCACCGACGCCGCGCCGTCCGACGCCCTGCCGACCGACGCCGCGGGGCAATAAAGTTCGGGACCCTCGAGGGGTCCCGAGCCCCCCCGCGATGAGCTCTGGCCAGCAAAGCCGGCCTGTGCTCGACGCGATCACTCGGGCCCTCAAAGGGTCGCCGCGCATGCTTTTGGCGTGGAGCCGGCACGCCGCCGCGTATAGACTCCCGCGCGGAAACGACATGGGGCTTCTGGACCTGTTTTCGAAGGAGAAGTCGCGCGAGCGGAACGCCAACCGCGCGATCAACAAGTACGCCCAGTCGCCCGATCGGCTGAAGGCGCTGCAGACGCTGCTGGCCGACGGATCGCCGGACGCGCTCTACGCCGTGATGCGGCGCTTCGGGATGATGTACGACAAGACGATCGAGGACGAGCAGGAGAAGGACTACGTCTTCGAGAGCCTGGTCGAGAAGGGTGGCGTCGTCCTCGAGCCGCTCAAGAAGTACCTGCTGTCGGCGGAGTCCGTCTCCTGGCCGCTGCGCGTGCTGGACAAGGTCGTCGCCACCAAGGACGAGGTCATCAGCGTCCTCGCCGAGGTGATGAAGCGCCACGAGCCCGGCTACGAGCGCGACCCCACCAAGAAGACGCAGCTCCTCACCCACCTCGGCGGCATCAAGAACGCGCGCGTGCCGGCGCTGGTGATCCCCTACCTGGCGGACATGGACGCCGGCGTGCGCTACGCCGCGGCCGAAGCGCTGCTGTCGCAGGGGGACGAGGCGGCGGCCTCGGGGCCGCTGCTCGAGCTGTTCGTGTCCGATCAGGAGGAGAGCAAGCGGCTGCGCATCCGGATCGCCGAGGGGTTCGCCGAGCTCGGCTGGCCGGTGGGCGACAAGCGCGCCGAGGTCGAGAAGCGCCTCCCCGAGGCGTTCACCATCGAGGCGCGCGGCAAGGAGCCCGCGCGCATCAAGAAGAAGGCGGGCAAGGAATAACGTGCCAAAGCGTACCGACATCAAGACCGTCATGCTGATCGGGTCGGGCCCGATCGTGATCGGGCAGGCCTGCGAGTTCGACTACTCCGGCACCCAGGGGGTCAAGGCGCTCAAGGAAGAGGGCTACCGGGTGGTGCTGGTGAACTCGAACCCCGCGACCATCATGACCGACCCGGAGATCGCCGATCGCACCTACGTCGAGCCGCTGACCGTCGAGGTGCTGACCAGCGTGATCGAGCGCGAGCGCCCCGACGCCATCCTGCCGACGCTGGGCGGACAGACCGCGCTCAACCTGGCGCTCGACCTGCACAAGGCCGGCGTCCTCGACGCCTACGGCGTCAAGCTGATCGGCGCGCAGGTCGAGGCCATCGAGAAGGCCGAGGACCGCCAGCTGTTCAAGGAGGCGATGGCCAAGATCGGCCTCGACGTGCCGCTCTCCGGCTACGCGCATTCGCTGGAGGAGGCGCGCACCATCCAGGCACAGATGGCGGCCGAGACCGGCGTCGCCTACCCGGTCCTGCTGCGGCCGTCGTTCACGCTGGGCGGCTCGGGCGCCGCCATCGTCTGGAACGCCGAGGAGTTCGACACCAAGGTCGCCTGGGGGCTGCAGCAGAGCCCGCGCGGCGAGGTGCTGGTCGAGCAGTCGGTGCTCGGCTGGAAGGAATACGAGCTGGAGGTGATGCGCGACAAGAAGGACAACGCGGTCATCATCTGCTCGATCGAGAACTTCGATCCGATGGGCGTGCACACCGGCGACTCGATCACCATCGCGCCGGCGATGACCCTGACCGACAAGGAGTACCAGATCATGCGGGACGCGGCGCTGGCCGTGATCCGCGAGATCGGCGTGGAGACCGGCGGCTCGAACATCCAGTTCGCGGTCAACCCGGCCAACGGCCGCATGATCGTCATCGAGATGAACCCGCGCGTCTCGCGCTCGAGCGCGCTGGCCTCCAAGGCGACCGGGTTCCCCATCGCCAAGATCGCCACCAAGCTGGCCATCGGCTACACGCTGGACGAGGTCCCCAACGACATCACGCGCGAGACGCCGGCCTGCTTCGAGCCGACGATCGACTACGTCGTCACGAAGATACCCCGCTTCGCGTTCGAGAAGTTCCCCGGCGCCGACGACGAGCTGGGCCCGCAGATGAAGTCGGTCGGCGAGGTGATGGCCATCGGCCGCACCTTCAAGGAGAGCTTCGGCAAGGCGCTCCGCTCGATGGAGATCGGCCGCTGGGGGCTGCACCTCGACGGCGCGCCCCCGCTGGACGAGCTCAAGCGCCGGATCGTCCGCCCGAACCCCGACCGGCTGTACCAGCTGGCCGAGGCGATGCGGCTGGGGCTCGGCGAGGCCGAGGCGCACCAGCTGACCAAGATCGATCCCTGGTTCCTGCGCAACCTGAAGCAGCTCACCGACGAGGACCGCGCCCTCGAGCAGGGCGGCGCCGAGAAGGGGCCCGCGCTGCTCGACGACGGCCCGGCGCTGGCCCGGCGCAAGCGCCTGGGGATGTCCGACCGGCGCATCATGAAGCTGACCGGGACGTCCGAGGAGCAGGTCCGCCAGGCGCGCCTCAAGCACGGCATCCGCCCGGTGTTCAAGCGCGTCGACACCTGCGCCGCCGAGTTCGAGGCCCAGACGCCCTACCTCTATTCGACCTACGAGGTCGGCTTCGAAGAGCAGGTCGGCGCCCCGGCGCTGACCGAGGATGAAGGCCGCCCGACCCAGAAGAAGAAGATCGTCATCCTGGGCGGCGGCCCCAACCGCATCGGCCAGGGGATCGAGTTCGACTACTGCTGCGTGCACGCCGTGCAGGCGCTGCGCGAGGACGGGTTCGAGACCATCATGGTCAATTGCAACCCCGAGACGGTCTCCACCGACTACGACACCTCGGACCGGCTGTACTTCGAGCCTCTCACGCGCGAGGACGTGCTGGAGATCGTCGACGCCGAGAAGCCCGAAGGGGTCATCGTCCAGTTCGGCGGTCAGACCCCGCTGCGCCTGGCCGTGCCGCTCATGAACGCCGGCGTGAAGCTGCTCGGCACCAGCGCCGAGGCGATCGACCGCGCCGAGGACCGCCAGCGCTTCGGCGACCTCATCCGCAAGCTCGACCTGCGCGCGCCAGCCTGGGGGACGGCCAAGGGGCTGACCGAGGCGTACGAGATCGCCCGCCGCATCGGGTACCCGGTGATGGTGCGCCCGTCTTACGTGCTGGGCGGCCGGGCGATGGAGATCGTCCACGACGAGTCGGGGCTCGAGCGGTTCGTGCTGGCGGCGATGGAGGCCTCGCGCCGCGAGAGCCTGTCGTCGCGCGCCGGTGAAGAGGACGCGCCGATCCTGATCGACCAGTTCCTCCCCGACGCCATCGAGGTCGACGTCGACGTGGTGGCCGACGGGACCGACCAGATCGTGGGCGGCGTGATGGAGCACATCGAGGAGGCCGGAATCCACTCGGGCGACTCGGCCTGCTGCCTGCCGCCCCACTCGCTCCAGCCCGAGACCGTCGAGGCCATCAAGTCGCAGGCGCGCGCGCTGGCGCGCGAGCTGGGCGTGCGCGGCCTCATGAACGTGCAGTTCGCGGTGCCGCGCGACGGCCGCGGCATCTTCATCCTGGAGGTCAACCCGCGCGCCTCGCGCACGGTGCCGTTCGTCTCCAAGGTCACCGGCGTGCCGCTGGCCAAGGTCGCCGCCCGCATCGCCGTGGGCCGCACGCTGAAGGAGATGGGGATCCGCGAGGTGACCCCCAAGCACGTCGCGGTCAAGGAAGCCGTCTTTCCCTTCGCGAAATTTGCGGGCGTCGACACGCTGCTCGGCCCCGAGATGCGCTCGACGGGCGAGGTGATGGGGATCGACAGCGCTTTTCCGGCCGCGTTCGGCAAGAGCCAGATCGGCGCCGGGACGCGCCTGCCGACCCGCGGCACGGCGTTCATCTCGGTCCAGGACAGCGACAAGACGAACGCCGTGGCGGTGGCCAAGGGCCTCATCGACCTGGGGTTCGAGGTGCTGGCCACCAACGGGACGCACGCCTACCTGAAGGCGCAGGGCATCGCCGTCGAGCGGATCAACAAGGTGCGCGAGGGGCGGCCGCACATCGTCGACCGCATCCTCGACGGCGGCATCCATCTGCTCATCAACACCACCGCCGGCGCCGAGGCGATCAAGGACTCGTTCCCCATCCGCCGCAACGCCCTGCTCAAGGGGATCCCGTACTACACGACGATGTCGGCGGCGCGCGCCGCCGTGGGGGCCATCGCCGAGCTGCGCGCCGGCAAGATGCGCGTGCGCTCGCTGCAGGAATACCAAGGACACGGAGGTTCGTAGTCATGGCCAAGTTCCCGATGACCCCGCGCGGGCAGCAGGCGCTGAGGGACGAGCTCAAGCGCCTGCGCGAGGTCGAGCGCCCCAAGAACGTCCTCGACATCGAAGAGGCGCGCGCCCACGGTGACCTCAAGGAGAACGCCGAGTACCACGCCGCCAAGGAGCGCCAGGGGTTCATCGAGGGGCGCTCGCGCGACATCGAGTCGATCCTGGCCCAGGCCGAGGTCATCGACCCGGCCAAGCTCTCGGGCAGCAAGGTGGTCTTCGGCGCGACGGTCAAGCTGACCGACGTCGACAGCGGCGAGGAGGTGACCTACACCGTCGTCGGCGACCACGAGGCCGACATCAAGGCCGGCCGCATCGCCATCTCCGCCCCGCTCGCCCGCGCGATGATCGGCCGCGAGCAGGGCGAGTCGGTCTCGCTCAAGACCGGCAAGGGGATGCGCGAGTACGAGATCTCGGAAGTCAGGTTCGTCTAGCGGGTTAACCGCGCGATTGGGCGTCGGTGCTGGCGTCGCTGGTGCCGGTCTTGCCGGCGCTGCCGCCGCCGACCCCGGTCGCGCCGGCGGCGCCGCCGACCCCGGTCGCGCCTGCGGCCCCGCCAGAGCCGCCGGCGCTGCCGCCGCCGACCCCGGTTCCGCCCGCTTCGCCGCCGCCGCCGCCCGTGCCGGTGAGGCCGCTGTCGAACCCGGTGCCGCCGGTCGCCGAGGTGGTCCCCGGCTCGATGCAGCGGCCGCCTTCGGTGGTGATGCCGCCGTGGGAGCAGAGCCCGCTGGCGCAGTCGCTGTTCTGAACGCAGCGCCCGCCGAGCCCCTGCGTACAGGCGCCGCCGAATCCGAACGCCATCGACGCCACAAAAACGAAGCTGAGCCGAAGATGCTTCAGAGACATGCGAGGTCGCTCAGTTACCACGCACCCACCCGGCTGTCTATGGCCGATACCTTGAGGTACGGTTCCAACATGCGCGTTTCGATTCGCTTGGCCCTCCCCCTGGTTGCCTGCCTGGGCGCGGTCGCCATGGCCGGCGACGCCGCCCGCGCCGTCGATACCCCCGCCCGCGCGGCGCGCCGGGCGCCGCCCCGCTCCGCGGCGCAGAAAGAGGCCGAGGCGTTCCTGACCACCGTCACGAGCCTGCTGGCCCCCGTGGCGGTCAGCGCCAACCTGGCCGATTGGGCCTCGCTGACCGACGTCACGCCCGAGCACACCGGCCAGCGGACCGGCGCGGACAAGGCGCTGGCCGCTCTGGCCGGGTCGAAGCTCATCATCGAGAAGACCAAGGCGCTGCTCAAGAACCGCAAGCAGCTGGACGAGGCGACCGCGCGCCAGCTGGAGAAGCTGCTGCTGGCGGCGGCCGAGAGCCCGGGGACGATCCCGGATGTGGTGGCCGCCCGGGTCGAGGCCGAGGCCCGCCAGGCCGGCATCATGGACGGCTTCACGTTCTGCGCGGCGCCGCCCCAGAAGAAGGGCGCGGCCTGTGCCCGCCCCACCACCGCCAACGAGATCGACGACGTCCTGCGCAAGTCGCGCGACCTCGGCGAGCGGCTGCGCTTCTGGACCGCGTCGAAGGAGATCGGCCGGCCCCTCAAGCCCGGGCTCGTCGAGCTGGTGAAGCTGCGCAACCAGGTAGCGCGCGAGATGGGCTACCACTCGTACTTCGCGCTGCAGGTCGCCGACTACGGCATGACCGTCGACGAGATGATGAAGCTGCTCGACGACGCGCTGGGGACCACCAAGCCGCTGTTCGACCAGCTGCACTGCTTCGCCAAGTACGAGCTGGCCGAGCGCTTCAAGCGCCCGGCGCCGCGCCTCATCCCGGCGCACTGGATCGGCAACCGCTGGGCCCAGACCTGGCCCGGGCTCATCGAGGCGGCCAACCTCGATCCGCTGTTCAAGGGGGCCACGCCCGACAGCATCGTGCACAGCGCCGAGAACTTTTACCTCTCGCTCGGGTTTCCCAGGCTCCCGCAGACGTTCTGGGAGCGCTCGGACCTCTACCCGGTGCCGCCCGGCCTGCCGCGCAAGAAGAACGCCCACGCCTCCGCCTGGGACATCGACCGGCAGGGCGACGTCCGCTCGCTCATGAGCGTGGAGCCCAACGAGGAGTGGTTCGCGACGGCGCACCACGAGCTCGGGCACATCTTCTACTTCCTGTCGTACGACCGCCCCGAGGTGCCTTACCTGCTGCGCGACGGGGCCAACCGCGCCTTTCACGAGGCGATCGGCGAGCTGGCCAAGCTGGCGAGCGAGCAGACCCCTTATCTGGTGAAGGTCGGCGTGATGCCCGAAGCGAAGAGGCCCGACGCCACGGCGTGGCTCCTCCAGTCGGCGCTGGACTCGATCGTGTTCCTCCCCTGGTCGGCCGGCACCATGAGCCACTTCGAGCACGACCTCTACGAGGACGAGCTGTCCCCCGACGAGTGGCAGCAGCGCTGGTGGGACGACGTGGCCGTGTTCCAGGGGGTGGTGCCGCCGATCGGCCGCGGGGGCGATCTGTGCGACGCCTGCACCAAGACCCACATCAACGACGATCCGGCCCAGTACTACGACTACGCCCTGGCGACGCTGATCAAGTTCCAGCTGCACGACCACATCTGCACGAAGATCCTCAAACAGGACGTGCGCGCCTGCGACTACTCCGGGAGCAAGGAGGTCGGCGACTTTCTCAAGGGGATCCTCTCCCTGGGCGCCACGCGCGACTGGCGCGCGGTCATCAAGGACGCGACCGGCGAGCCGATCTCGCCGCGCGCCATGATGGCCTTCTATGCGCCGCTGGTCGACGTGCTGGCCAAGCGCAACGAAGGGCGGGACTGCACGCGATGATGCTCCCCCGCCTCACGGTGGCCGTGGGATTGGCCCTGGCCGCCGTCAACGGCCCCACCCCTCCCCCGCATCTGCCGGGGACCGCCCCGCTGCCGCCGATCGCGATCCCGCCGCCGCCGGCGCCGCCCGCCGAGCGCGAGCGCGGCGTCGCGCTGGGGATGTTCGCCGAGGACGTCAGCTTCTCGTACAACGCGCTGCTGGCGGAGATCGTCGCGCTGGGCGCCACCCACGTGGCGCTGGTGGTGCCGCTCTACCAGACCGACGGCGCGAGCACCGAGCTCGCCCTCGACACCCGGTTCTCCCCCACCCTCGACGCCGTGGCCGAGACCGCCCGCGCCGCCAAGCGCGACGGCCTGGAGGTGACGATCTTCCCCATCGTCCGGCTGCGGGCCCCGCGCGCCGGCGAGTGGCGCGGCACGCTCGCGCCGCGCGATCGCGACGCCTGGTTTCACAGCTACGGCGATCGCCTGGGCGATCTGGCCGGCATCGCCGCCATGACCGGCGCCAAGCGGCTGGTCGTCGGGAGCGAGCTGTCGACGCTGGACGGCGACCTCGCGCGCTGGCGGCCGCTCCTCGAGCAGGTGCGCGGCGTGTTCGGCGGCAAGCTGGTCTACTCGGCCAACTGGGACCACTACAAGGACGCGGCGCTGTTCGAGCTCGTCGACGAAGAGGGGATCTCCGGCTACTTCAACCTGCGGGACGCCAAGGCCCCCGACGACGACGCCACCGCCGAGGCTGGCTGGCACCGCGTGCGGCAGGAGATCGAGGCCTGGCGCGTGGGCCGCCCGTCGCCGTTCATCTTCACCGAGCTCGGGTACCGGTCGCGCGCGGGGGCCACCGCCGCGCCGTGGGACGAGAGCTCAGGCGGCACGCCCGATCCCGACGAGCAGCGGCGCGGCTTCGCCGCCTTTCGCCGCGCCTGGGCCGGCTCGGCGCTCGACGGCCTCTACGTCTGGAACTGGTACGGCTACGGCGGACCCGCCACCACCGGCTACACGCCGCGCGGCAAGCCCGCCGAGTCCGAGGTGCGCGCTCTGCTCGAGAGCCTCTAGCGCTGCCGCGGCCGGGCGCTACTGCGCCGGCGCGCTCATCGCCGCCGCGGCGAACAGCGCGGCGATCGAGCTGAAGGCCGAGGTGGGCACGGTGAGGTCCGCCGTCCAGACCTTCCCGGCGCCGTCGCCACCGCCGGTGAAGATCAGCGGGATCGGCCCGGCGCCGCCGTGCGAGACCGCCGCCAGCATCGGGTTGCCGCTGGTGCTGCCGACCAGCCCGACGACCGGCGCCAGATCGAAGTAGTAGAACCCATCGCGGCCCTTGGCCGCCGACTCGGCCGCCGCGAACGAGGCGTCCTTGACCGGCGTGACCTTCTTCCCCGAGGCGATCGCGATCAGGCGCGCCTTGGCCTCGCGGCCGCCGGTCACCACGACGCGCGTCCCGGCGACCGCCTGGTAGACGTCGAAGCCCGAGCCGAACCAGCGGCGGACCACCTCGGTGTCGAACAGGCTGTCCTTCTTGACGGTGACGCGGAAGTGCATCGCCTTGGCCTTGCCGACCGTCTCGCGCGTGGCCTTCCAGTCGAACATCCCCGCGGCCCCCGCCATCTGCGCGCGCATGAGCGCGGACATCGCGGCGGCGTCCAGCTTCCCCAGCGCCGCCCCGACCTTGGCCGCGCCGGCCGCATCCTTGAGCGGCGTCGAGAAGGCGCCCGTGAAGTACGGCGCCGCCTTGTCGATGGTGACCGTGCCCGACGACTGCCCGTCCAGCGCGTTCAGATACGCCTGGTAGTAGGCGAGCGCGGCGGGCGCCCCCTTGCCTTTGTCGGCGGCGAGGCGCGTCTTGATCTGGTCGAACATCTGCCGCCAGAACGGCCCCACGCTGAGCCCGCCGATCATCGCCGCCTTGCCCGAGCCGCCCAGGACGACCGGATCGATCTCGAACGGCCGGACGTCCTTGGCCAGGTTCGCGAGCGCGCTCCCGGGGCGCGCGTCGAGGCGCGCCCGCAGCAGCAGGCCGCGCGCCGGGTCGGCCGACAGCCCGATCTCGATCGGGTCGGCGTCACCGACGAGCCCCAGCATCGCGCCCATCATCTCGCTGATCGAGTTGTCGGTCGCGAGCAGCGGGTTGGCCGCCGCCTGCGCCTGCTTCATCTGCTCGAGGAAGGCGGCGATGGCGCTCTTGACGTCGGTGCCGTGCGCCTTGGCGATGGCCTCGGGGTAGATCGTGGTCGTGACGTCGTCGGGCCCGGCGCGCCGCGCCTCCAGCGCCAGCATCACGCCGCGCGCCATGCCGTCCACCTCGTCGCCCAGGACCACCACGCTCCCCGCGCGGTAGACCCACCCCTGCGACTTTCCGGCCCCATTCGCGATCATGGTCAGCGGGCCGCTGGTCATGACCGGCTTGCCCAGCCCCGCGATCAGCTTGTCGGCCTCGGCCGGCCCGCGCGTGGGGATGGCCATCACCAGCCCGGTCCGACCCTTGTCGTCCAGGGCCACGACCGCCGCGCCGGCCGGGCTGGAGAGATCCAGGTTGGCCGCCACCTCGGGCGCCAGGCCGGCGTCGGCGAGCAGCTTGTCGCGCACGTCCTTGGCGGTCATCGGCAGCGGCACCGCCGACCCGATGAGCTTGACCCCGTTCTCCAGCAGCCGGTCGATCGAGCCGATCGAAACCGTGGCGAGCTGGAACGGGCGCGCCGTCGCGGCCGGCAGCAGGGTGACCGGAGGGCCGACGTTGACGGCCGGTTTGGCGGGAGCCGCCACCGCCGCGCCCGGGGCCGTGCTGGCCGCCGTCTTGGGCGGCGGCGTCGTCTGGGCGCAAGCAGCGGCCAGACACAAAAGGAGCACTCCCCCTCGCGCGCGCTCGATCATGGCGGCACCATAACCCGGGACCCGACGCGGGGACAGGTCTCGACCCTAGTCATTTTCGCGCCCCGAGTTGCGGTGGCGCGCGACGCTTGCTACCGTCGGACACGATGGCGCGATCGGCTCCCAGGGCGCGAACGGCGCGGGACAATCGGGGTGGCTTCACGGCGGCGGCGGTGCTCGTCGCCGCGCTGGCCGGGTGCGGGAGCTCGCCCCCGGTGGACATGTACTTCGGCACGAACGTGGGAGCCGACTTCCAGGCGCCCGTGACGGATGCGAGCGCGGGAGACACGAACGTGACGCAGGGGACGGGCGGCACCTCGGGCGGCGGATCCGGCGGGGCGGCCGGCGGACAGGGCGGCGGCGCCGGCACCGGCGTGGATGCCGCCTCGGACGCCCCCGCCTCGGGCGGATGATCGGCATGGACAAGCGCTTCGATTTGGTTGAAAAAAGCTCTATCGAACCTTCGTGCCTCTGACCCTGGAAAGGGAACCGATGCAGGTCCTTTGCGCCACGTGCCAGCTCAGCTTCGACGCCCCTGAAGGGGCGACGGGCCTCGTCTGTCCGATCTGCCGCGGTCCGCTGCGCCCCAAGACCGAAGGGGCGGAAACGGAGTCGGCCGGCGGCGCCAAGCCCGGGCAGGAGTGGAGCGGAGGCGATCTCGACGATCTGATCGCCATCCTGAGCGCGCCGGCGATCTCGGCGCGCGTCGAGGTGCTCGGCCCCACCGGCGACGCGGCGATCGGTGAGGTCCACCTGCTGGCCGGCGGCGTGTCGGACTCCATCTTTCGCGGCAAGGCGACCGACGACGCGCTCGATCGCCTGCGCGAGGAGAAGCCGACCCGGTTCCGGGTCGAGCAGCGCCTCCCGAACGCCGTCGACGGCAACCTGAGCGAGCCCGGGCCCGAGACGGGGACGCTGGACGGTCGCGCGCTGGCGCACCTGATGCGCTACTGCGAGGACTACGTCATCACCTGCGCCATCGACGTGTGGCGCGGTAACGAGACGGCGCGCGTCGAGTACAAGCGCGGCGAGATCAGCGGCGTCACCGTGGGTGGCATCGACGCCCCCGAGCGGCTGGCCGAGGTCATGCAGTGGGCCTCGGGGAACTACCGCCTCGTGGTCCCCGAGTTCAAGCTCCCGGCCACGGCGCCCAAGCGCGACAAGGCCCCCTCGGCGGCGCCCGTCCCGGTGCCGGCGCCGGCCGCCTCGGCCCAGGCCGCGCGCCAGGCGAGCGCGACCAAGACCATCTTCGGCATGCCGGTGGCCGAGATCGCCAAGGCGCGCGCGGCTGCCGAGGCCGCCAAGGCCGCGGCCGAGGCCGCGAAGCCGGCGCCGACACCGGCCCCGCGCGTGGTCACGCCGGCACCGACGCCGGCCGCCTCCCGCACCTCGCCGCCCGCGGCGACCCCGGCCCCCGCCCCGACCCCGGCGCCCGCCCCGGCCTCGGTGGCCCCGGCACCGATCGCCGCCTCGGCCCCGAGCGCGACGAAGACGATCTTCGGCGTCCCCGCGCCCAAGGCCCCGGACGGCTTCGTGGTCCCCTCGCAGGGCCAGCCGCGTCCCTCGGAGCCCGCCGCGCCCGCCGTGTCCGCCGACGCCGATTCGGCCCGGACCGAGACGGCCAAGGTCGACCGCAAGACCGGGGCGCGGAAGGTCGACGTGCCGGCGCCCGCGATGACGGCGGCGACCGCGCGCCCGGTGGCGGCGCCGGTCGCGGCCCCCGCCGCCGAGCCGAGCGAGCCCCAGCCCACCACGGAGCCGGGATTCGAGGTGAAGTCGCGCAAGCGCGCCGAGCCGGCGGCGCCCGCGCCCGCGCCCGCCGCCGTGGAAAAGCCGCGCAAGACCGCCGCGCCGACGCCGATCTGGACCTATATCGGGGTCGGCTTCGCGTTCGGGCTCGTCCTGCTCGGCATCTACCAGCTCTACGGCCTGCTCTCGCATTGAGGACCCGACCGTGCTGAGCGCCGTCGTCGACGCCTACCGGCGGACGCGGAAGCCCAAGGACATCCTCTGGAACCGGTTCGTCGCCCGCCCGCTGGCGGCGGTGGTGATCGTCCCGCTGGCGCGCACCAGCGTCACGCCCAATCAGGTCACGCTGGCGACGCTGCCGGTGTTCCTCGCCGGCGCGGCGTTGCTGGCCCTTCGGCCCGGCTGGGGCGCGCTCCTAGCCGGCGTGGGGATCCTCGAGCTCTCCTACGTCCTCGACTGCGCCGACGGCCAGCTGGCCCGCCTCAAGGGGACCTCTTCGCCGGCCGGCGCGCACCTCGATTTCCTGATGGACGAGCTCAAGGCCTTCACGCTGGTCGCGGCCGTCGGGGTGCGCCTCTGGATGCCATCGCACGAGGCGCGCTGGCTGCTCGAGGGCCTCGGCGCGCTGGTGGCGGTCGCCGGCGCGATCAGCCTCACGACGTTCATGCGCCGACCCGAGTACGCGGCCGCCACCGGGGCGGCCGTGGCCAAGGGGGCCGGCGATTACGGTGAGGGGTTCGCGGCGGCCGCCCCCACCCGCCGCTCGCCGCTGGCGCTCGTCGAGGCGGTCGGCCGCTTCATCGTCCACTATCCGAGCTACATTGTCTTCGTGGCGCTCGCCAATCGGATGGACCTGTTCCTCCACGCCTACCTGGCGATGAACGCCGCCTACGCCGCCCGCGCCCTGCTGACCATCGGCCGCGCGCTCGGCCGGGGCAATCGCGCGGGCGGAGCTGCGGTCGCCCCGGGCGGAGACAAATGAAGGCGATCATCGTCGCGGCGGGGCGCGGGCGCCGGCTCGGGCCGGAGACCGAGGAGATCCCCAAGTGCATGGTCCAGGTCGCGGGGCGCGCGATCCTGCACCGGCAGCTCGACGCGCTGGCGGCCGCGGGCGTCGACGACGTGGTGGTGGTGCGCGGCTACCGTGGCGACAAGATCGCGCCGCCGCCCGGCGGTCCTCCGCTCCGCTTCGTCGACAACCCCGACTGGGCGGAGAACAACATCTTCACCTCGCTGTTCTACGCCGAGCGCGAGATGAAGGACGGCTTCCTGTTCTCGTACTCCGACATCGTGTTCGCGCCCGAGCACGCGCGGCGGCTGGCCGAGGCCCCCGGGCCGGTGGCGCTGGTGATCGATCGGCGCTGGCGCGACGCCTACGAGGGGCGGACGCTCCACCCGGTGAGCGAGGCCGAGCTGGCGCGCGTCGACGGCGCGGGAGCCGCCGCCGCCGTGAGCCGCGTCGGCAAGCGCCTGGTCGCGGCCGACGAGGCGGCGGGCGAATTCATCGGCCTGGCCCGCTTCTCGCCCGAGGGGGCGGCCGCGCTGGCCGACGTCTGGCGCGAGGCGAGCGCGCGCGGCCGGCGAGCCCCGTTCGGCGCCGCCGCCACCCTCGACCAGGCCTACCTCAGCGACGGCCTCAACGCGCTCGTCGACCGGGGCGTGGCCCTGCGGCCGCTGTTCATCGACGGCCTGTGGCGCGAGATCGACACCGAGCAGGATCTGGCCAGCGCCGAAAAAACCATCCCGACGTGGACCTGAGCGCGGCGTAGATTCTGGGGATGCCCGGCCCCGATCCCGCCCACTGGCTCCACCGGCTGACCGCCGAGGAGTGGCTGGCCGCCGCGGCGACCGAGCTCACCCACGCCGAGGCAGCGCTGACCCGCCGGGCCTTCCGCCCCGGCGTCACCCACGCGCGCCGAGCCGCCGGGATGGCCTGGAACGCCGTGCTGGTCGTCCACCCCGACGAGCGGGCCGGCCGCAGCTACATGGAGCACGTGGTCGCGCTGTCTTCCGACGCCACGGTCCCTGACCAGATCCGCGCCGCCGCCCAGCGCCTCCGCGACACCCCCGCCGCCCCGCCCGAGCTGGTCACCCTCGGCAAGCCCGACCTCGGACCCGCGCACGACGCCCGCGCCATCGCCGACTACGCCCGGCAGCGCCTGACGTTGAATTAGAGCCGCCGAGCCCAACGGCGCAGCCGCGCGGAGCGACGGAGCCGGGGGGGCACAGCGAGCCCGCCCCCGTCTAGGTCAACGAGAACGGATACGACACGATCTGGCTGCCGTTCGAAGGCGGGAATCGCAGGCCGCCGACAACGCCGCGGACGCAGCCGGTGAGCCCTCCCTTCTGCAGGATCGCGGGGGCCTCCACCCGGACGCCGCGAACGTTGCCGGTGCGCTGGATCCGGAACTTCACGGTTACCCGACCCGGGACGTAGGTCTCCTCGTCCGGGCGCGCGCGGGCGATGCAGTCCAGGATCGCCTCTTCCTTGGCGCGGAACCGCAGGTCGATGTCGTCCTGATTGAGCTCGTGCGAGCCGGTGTCGTCGGTCGCGTCACCCAGGTGGACGACATCCGGGCGGGAGAGGTCGTCCCCCTGGCTCACCAGCTTGAGGTCGGCCGGCGACAGCTTGACCGGCTCTGGCTCGTTCTCGAGCGGGGTCCGGGGAGCGCCGCCCGCGGCCGGGCTGGTCCCCTCGTTACGCGCCACCCGCATGGCGCCGTGGCTGCGGTGCCGCTTCCTTTCGCGCGCCTCCTTGGGCGAGCCCTCGTCAGCGCCCGGGCGCAGCGCCGGCCCCGGGTGGCGGTTCATCTCCTTCCAGTACCTGTACCCGCCGTACGCCAGAGCCGAGACGAGGAGCCCGAAGAAAAACCCTTTCATTCCGGTCGACCGTACACTATCTCAGTCGGGCCCGACGAGCGCCCGCCGGGCGCTCAGGCGTTCCCCCAGGGGGCTCCTTGACCTTGCCAAAGCGAAGGAACTATCTTTACCGGGTTTCGAGCTGCGCAAAGGTCGCGGTCCGTTCCCCGTTCGAAAACCATCCAGGAGAAAACCAAGCTCATGAAGAAGGCTGATCTGGTCGACGTCGTGGCGCAGCAGAAGAATCTGCAGAGGCAGCAAGTGGAGATCACCATCGACGCGCTCATCGATGCCATCGCCGACGGTCTCTCGAAAGGCGAGCGGATCGATCTGCGCGGGTTCGGCGCCTTTGCGGTCCGCGAGTCGGCGGCGCGCACGGGGCGCAATCCCCAGACGGGCGCGGCCATCGAGATCGCCGCCCGACGCGTACCTACCTTCAAGGCCGGCAAGGAGCTGCGGGACAAGGTCAACGGCCGCACTGCCTAGTCCCGAGCCCCGGCCCCCCCGAGCACCAAAGCAAGCAAGCAGGCATTAGAAGAAGAGATGGGTACCCGACTTTTCATCGGCAATCTTTCGTACGCCGTCACCGAGCAGGAGCTTCGGGAGGCGTTCACCGGCGAGCAGATCGAGCTGCGCAGCGTTCGCGTGGCGCTCGATCGCGAGACAGGACGTCCGCGCGGTTTCGCGTTCGTCGAGACGGCCACCGACGAGGGGGCCAAGGCTTCCATCGAGAAGCTCTCCGGTCGCATCCTGCAGGGTCGCCCGATCATCGTCGAGGAGGCCCAGGCCAAGCCGGCCGGGCCGCGCCCCGGCGGCTTCGGCGCCGGCCCTCGGCCGCCCGGCGCAGGGGGCGGCTACGGCGGACCCCCGCGCGGACCTGGCGGCGGCGGCTACGGCGGTCCCCCGCGTGGACCGGGCGGCGGCCCCGGCGGTCCCCCGCGCGGGCCCGGCGGCTTCGGCGGCGGCCCCCGCCCCGGCGGACCGCCGCGCGAGTTCGGCCCACCGCGAGCACCGGGTGGCGGCTTCGCCGGCCCCGGCGGCGGACGCGACGGGGGTGGCCCTCCCCGGCGCGAGCGTCCCGAGAAGAAGCGCTCGACCCGTCCCAAGCCCGAGGAGCGCGAGCGCGGCAACTGGCGCTGGGACCGGAACCCCGACGACGAATAGCCCCGCGCTCGGGATTTCGCGCGGGCCTCGTGACAGGCGGCGCCGCCCAAAAGGTGCGATAATCCGCCCAGGGCGCGCACGTGACGCCGGGGCGGATTCTGGTTGTCGACGACGATCCGTGGATTCAACGGATCGTGGCGCGCGCGCTCGGCCAGCGCGGCCACCAGGTCAGCCTGGCGGGTGACGCGCAAGGCGCCTTCGTCGTCGGCTCGAAGGTCAAGCCCGACCTGATCATCACCGCGGCCTCCCTGCCCGCCATCGAAGGCTGGGCCTGGTGGGAGCGCCTGCGCGCCCTCCCCGCCTGCGCCGACGCGCCGATCATCTTCCTGTCGGCGGACCTCGACGCCTCGGCCGCGATCCGGGGCGCGGGGACGCGTGATCAGCGTCTCCGCAAGCCGTTCCGCGTGGAAGATCTCGAGCGCGCCGTCGTTACTGCCCTCGGGGGCGGGACAGTGCATACGCTCGTTGGTCAACCGAAGGCGCCGGCAGAGACCGCCGAGGTGCGCCCCTCGGCTGGCCACCGGCCGCTGTCCGCGCTGCGCGGCGCGCTCGATCAGCTGAGCCTCTCCAGCGTGCTGACGGTCCTGGAGATGGAGCGCAAGACCGGGATCCTGCTCGTCGAGCGCGAGGCCAGCGTGGCCCGACTGTTCCTCCGCAAGGGACACATCATCCGCGCCGACAACGACCAGCCGCGGCTCAACGGCGCCCCGGCCGTGTTCGAGGCGCTCAGCTGGCGCACCGGCTCGTTCGACTTCCTGATCGGCGACATCGGCGGCGTCGACGAGATCCAGGCCTCGACCACGTTCCTGCTGCTCGAGGGGGCGCGCCGGCTGGACGAGGCCAACGAGGATCGCCGGACCGGCACCCGCGACAGCAAAATCTAGCCGACCCTGCTAGGGTCGGCGGGTAGCCCGTGCAAGCGCGAACCACGGAGTCGGCCGATCCCGACATCATCGAGCTCGACATCGTGGTCCCGGTCGAGTGCGGCGGCTGGCGGCTCGACCATTTCCTCAAGCGCCGGATCGGGCGCCTCTCGCGCACCCGCATCCAGTCGATCATCCGCGAACAGATCTTCTTCTCCGACGGACGGAACGCGCGGCCGGCGGCTTCGGTGCGCGCCGGGGAGACCATCCTGCTGCGCCGCCCGGCCCCGGTCGAGCCGGAGGTCCCGCGCCACTTCGGCATCCTTCACCAGGACGCGAGCGTGCTGGTCATCGACAAGCCGGCCGGCCTGCCGATGCACACCACCGCCAAGTTCTGGCGCAACACGCTGACCGCGCTCCTGCGCGAGCGGTACCCGGACGAATCGATGGAGGTCGCCCACCGCATCGACCGCGAGACCTCGGGCGTGCTGCTGGTCGCGCGCGGCCGCGAGGTGGCGAGCTTTCTCACGCGCGCCTTCGCCCGCCGCGCCGTCGACAAGACCTACCTGGCGCTGGTCAAGGGACACCCGCCCGACGAGGGTCGGATCGATCTGCCGCTCAAGCTGCTCGACACCAAGTCGCACGTGATGATGGGCCCCGCGCCCGACGGGCTGCCGGCGGTGACCCGCTTCCGCGTCCTGCGCCGCTTCGCCGACCATGCCCTCTGCGCCGCCCACCCCGAGACCGGCCGCCAGCACCAGATCCGCGTCCACTTCCAGTCGCTCGGTCACCCGATCGTGGGCGACAAGCTGTACGGCGCGGGCGAAGCGCTGTTCATGCGCGCCTGCGACGAGGGGGTCACGCCCGAGCTGCTGGCGGCGTTCGACGGCCTGCCGCGCCACGCGCTCCACGCGCACCGGTTGACCTTCCCCCACCCCGCCAGCCGGCAGCCGATGACCGTCGAGAGCCCCCTGCCCGCCGACCTGGCCGACTACATGGCGGCGCTCGAACCTGCCCGCGTCCAGCCGGGAACCTGAGAGGGTTCCCGCGACGGACCGCGCCGGGCAAAGCCCGGCTCCGTCCACGCGCGCTATTCGCTGCGGGGCGTGTCGAGCACGCGCGAGATGCTGAGGTCGAGGCGCGAGAGCAGCAGCCCCGCCAGCGAACGGAACTCGCCCGGGGGCATGCGCAGCTTGGCGCACACCTCGCGCTCCGTCGCCTCCAGCACCTGCTCGCGCGCGCGGGCGATCCAGCGCGTGACGGTCGACTGGTTGACGCCGTAGATGTTCGCCAGCTGCTCGTGCGAGAGGCCGCTCACGATGGTCAGCTTCAGCAGCAGCCGATCCCGGTCGGTGAGCCCCACCAGCGCCTCGCGGACGGCGGCCTCGAACTCCGGCTTGTACCGCGTCCGCAGATAGTCGATCTCGGGGTGCTCGTGGGCGGCCAGCACCTCTTCGACGAGAGGATCGCCCTCGGGCGCGCGGGCCGCCGTCCGCCGCAGATCCAGCGCCACCCGCTGGGCGGCCACCGCCACCCAGGCCACGAGCGGCCCGCGACCGGCGTACGACCGGATGCGCGGCGGCTGCTCCGCGGTCCCCACGAAGATCCGCTGCCACAGGATCTGCCGGACCTCGTCGCGGAGATCCGGGCTGCGATCGACGCGCGCGACCGCCACGGCGATCGCGCCCGCGCACAGACGATCGCACTCGGCCAGCGCGTTGGGCACGCCGTCGGCGCAGGCCAGCGCCAGCGCGAGATCCTCGACGTAGAGCTCGGGCAGCCCCGCCTCCGCCTGGTCGTCGCCGAGGGCCCGGGCCATCGCCTCGACCAGCCCGATGGGATCGATGGACAGGTCGGGCCAGGCGCTGGTGGCGCGGGCCACCAGCGTGCGCAAGCGCACCTCCAGATCGGGCGACTGGCGCGCCGCAGGGCGCGCGCGGGCGAACACCTCAGCCAGCTCCGGCTCCCGCGCGGCCGCCATGACAGGAATAACCTATCAGACCAGCGGACCCGGGGGGGTTGTCGCGTCGTCCAGGCCGTCTTTCCCGCCAGCCCCTCTCTCCGCCCCTCTCCCGACCCCGGTTGGGGGATAATCCCCCGCCGACCATGGACTGTCTCGACGAGGAGACCGTCGTCGCGTTCGTGAGCGGCGCGCTGCGCGGGCCCGCGCTCGCCGCCGTCGAGCGGCACCTGGTCGACTGCCCGGCCTGCGCGACGCTGGTCGCCGTCGCGGCGCCCGCCCCCACCCGCGCCCGCCCCGGCTCGCCGGCCCCCGAGCTGTCGGTGGGCCGCTACCGGCTCCTGCGCCTGGTCGGGCGAGGCGGCATGGGCGAGGTCTACGCGGCGCACGATCCCGAGCTGGATCGCAAGGTGGCCATCAAGATCCTGCGCGCCGACGCCCGCCCCGACAACATCGAAGCCGCGCGCCTCGCGCGCGAGGCGCAGGCGGTGGCGCGGCTCTCGCATCCGAACGTGGTCGCCATCTACGACGTCGGCTCGTCGGCCGGGCGCATGTTCCTGGCGATGGAGCTGGTCGAGGGGGAAACGCTGGCGGTCTGGCTGGCCCGGCAGACGCGCACACCGAGCGAGATCCTGACCATGTTCCTGATGGCCGGGCGAGGCCTGGCCGCCGCGCACAAGGCCGGCATCGTCCACCGCGACTTCAAGCCGCAGAACGTGATGGTGGCCCGCGACGGCAGCGCCCGCGTGATGGACTTCGGCCTGGCGGCCGCCGGCGGCCTGGGCAGCGCCCACCAGATCCCGCTGACGAAGGTGGGGGCCATCCTGGGGACGCCGCTCTACATGTCCCCCGAGCAGATGGTCGGGCAGCCGGTCGATCCGCGCGCCGATCAGTTCAGCTTCTGCGTGGCGCTGTGGGAGGCCCTGCACGGCGCGCGGCCCTTCCAGGGGACGACCGTGCTCGAGCTGCGCGGGGACGTGCTGGCGGGCCGGCCGCGCCAGGGGCCGCTGCGCGGCCGGGTCCCGCGCCGCGTCCAGAAGGCGCTCCTGCGAGGTCTGTCGATCGATCGCGCGCGCCGCTTCCCCGACATGGCCGCGCTGCTCGAGGAGCTGGCGACGGCGCCGGCGCGCCCGGCAGGACACACCGCCGTCGGCGGCGTCGCGCTGGGGCTGGCCCTGGCCGCGCTGGTGGCGGGCGCGGTCGCCTGGCGCGCGCGCGCCAGAAGCGCCGCGGCCTGCGATCCCGCCCCCAAGCTGGCCAACGTCTGGGAGATGGCCCCCGACAGTCGCGTGCGCCGCGAGACGCGAGCCGCCTTTCTCACCGCCGCGGGCGACGTCCCGGACGCGGCCGACCGGTTCGCGCGCACGAGCCGGCTGCTCGACGCCTACGCGCAGAGCTGGAGCCTCGCCTCGCGCGAGTCGTGCGAGACCGCCGGCCGCGCGGCCGACGGCGTGACCGGCCTGCGCGCCGCCTGCCTCGATCGCCGCCGCGCCGAGCTGGCGGCGCTGACCGACGTGCTGGCGCACGCCGACGCCAAGGTGGTGCGGCGGGCGCTCGCTGCCGTCGCCTCGCTCGAGCGCGTCGAGGCGTGCGCCGACCTGGTCGCGCTGCGCGCCGTCCCGCTGCCGCCGTCCGACCCCGCGCTGCGCGCCCGGGTCGATCAGCTGACGGACCGCCTGCTGTCGCTGCGCGCGGCGGCGGCGGCGGGACACGACTGGCCGTCGGTGGAGCCGGCGGCCGCCCTGCTCGAGGACGTCCGCGCCGCGGGGTACGAGCCGCTGCTGGCGGAGGCGCTGCTGGTCGACGCGCGCATCCGCTCGCCGTTCGATCCCGAGGGGGCGCTCCCGCTCTACGAGGAGGCCTTCCGGCGCGCGAGCGCGCTGCACCTCGACGACTTCGTGGCCGAGGCCGCCATCGAGCTGACCACCATCGTCGGCACGATCCAGCACCGGTTCACCGATGGCGAGCGATGGGCCGGGCTGGCCGAGGTGGCGCTCGGCCACGCGGGCGAGCACGAACGGCTGCGGGGCTGGTTCTACAACGTCCGCGGCGCGCTCGAGGGGGGCGAAGGCCAGTGGCGGCGGGCCCGCACCGACTTCACCACCTCGGTGTCGATCCGCGAGCAGTCGCTCGGCCCCGGCCACCCCGAGCTGGCGGCGTCGCTGGTCGGACTCTCCAGGGCGGCCTTGATGCTGGATGACGGTGACCAGGCGCTGGAGACGGCGGGCCGCGCCTTCAAGCTGGCCAGCGCGATCTTCCCCCCCGACGCCTACGAAGTGAACGCCGCCCAGCTGGCCCGGGCGCACGCGCTGTGGGCCGTGCGGCGGACCGCGGAGGCGCGCGCCGACGCCGCCGCCGTCGAGGCCGCCTTCGAGAAGGTCCTCGGTCGCGATCACCCCTTCCTGGCCGATCCGATGACGGTGCTCGGCGAGGTCGCGCTCGCCGAGGGGCACCCGGCCGACGCGCGCGCCGTGCTGGAGCGCGCCTGGGAGTTCCGCTCGACCCACGTGACCGACGCTGGCGCGCGCGAGGAGACGGCGTTCGCGCTGGCCCGCGCCATCTGGGAGTCGGCCGTCGACGATCGCCCCCATGCGCTGGAGCTGGCCGGCGAAGCGCGCGACGGCTACGCCGCCATCCCGGATCTGGCGCCGCGCCTGGCGGTGGTCGAACGGTGGATCGAGGAGCACACCGAGGCGCGCGCGCGCCGGACGGTCACCGCGCGCCGCTGACAGCAGCGCCGGGCCCTTCTTTTCAGGGGTTGCTTCAGGCCTTGGCGGGGGCGAGCTCTTCGTCGACGATCCGCTTGACCGCGGCGGGATCGAGCTTTCCCTTATTCGCCTTCATGATCTCGCCGACGACGCGGCCGGCCGCCTTCGAATCCGAGACGCCGAGCCGCACGACCGCCTCCCGGACGATCGCGCGCGTCTCGTCGTCGGAGGCGGCCTTGGGGAGGAACTGCGCGCAGAACCCGATCTCGAAGTCGATCTGGGCGACCGCGTCGGCCCCGCGCGCGCCGATCGCGGTGTACTCCTCGCGCGATTTCCGCAGCTGCTTCTGATAGGCCGTGATCACGTCCAACCACAGGGCGTCGTCGAGCGGCCCCTTGAACCCGGCCGCGGTGCGGCGTTCCATGTGCTTCGTCTTGATCATCCGGATGCAGTCGGCGGTGCGGCTATCCTTGGCGCGCATCGCCTCCTTGAGGAGGTCATTGAGCTGGACGTCGATCGGCATGACGCTGCAACCTAGGCCGAAATCGGTGGCCCCGCAACCGCACAGCCTGTGAAAGCCAGGCACGCTTTGCCGCCCCCGTCGGGGCGAGGTGCTATATTCTTGGGGACCTGGCGCCGCTTGCAGTGGGCGCGCCGCTTGCTTACTTCCGGGGGTGGTCATGCGTGTCACAAGCTCACTCTCCGCGCTCGCTGGAATGGTTGGCCTGGGACTGTGGGGGGCCGGAACGGCCCACGCCCAGGCCGAGCAGGCTCCGCCGCCGCCGCAGGAGGTCGCGCCGGCCGAGCAGGTGCCGGTCCAGTACCCCCCGGCGGCTGTCTCCGAGCAGGCGGCGCCGCAGGCCCCGGTGCCGCAGGAGCAGGACTACCCGATTCCGCCCGGCGTGCAGGCGGCGGCGATCCAGGTCCAGGGGGGCGGCTACTGCTTCGGCGGCCCGCACCCGGCCCCCGGCGGCGGCTGGGAGTCCTCGCCGAACCCGCACGTGCACAACTACGCGCCGTTCGACCTGCGGCTCTTCTCGTACCACAACGGCTGCTACTACTTCATCGGCGATCCGCGTGACTTCGGCTACACGGGCGAGTCGTACAGCTATTACGGCGCCCACCCGATCTCCGACGTATACGGCGGCGGCTGGTGCTTCATGGTCGGCCCGCACTACCACTGGTGGCGGCCGTGGTCGCCGTACTTCACGACCGTAGGTTCCTGGTACTACTGGCAAGGGCCGTACGACCCCTTCTTCTGGGCTTACTGGCCGTTCTACTCGTTCTACTACCGTAGCTATTACCCGTCGTACTACGCGGGCGGCCGCTACTTCCGCGGCGGCTTCCGGGCGGCGCCGCCAATCTCGCGCGTGCCCGCCTCGGTCGGCGCCGGCTGGCATGGTGCCCCGGGTTATCGCGGCGCACCGGCCGCGGGCGGCGGATGGCACGGCTCGGCGGCGGCCGGAGCCTATCGCGGAGGGACGGCCGGACGTCCTGCCTACGGTGGCGCCGGTGGCGGATGGCACGGCGCCGCGCCGGTCCCCTACTCCGCCCCGCGCGTCGGCGGCGGCGGGACCTTCCACGGCGGCGGTGGGTTCCACAGCGGCGGCGGCTTCCACGGCGGCGGCGGCTTCCACATGCACGGCCGCTGACCTCGCGCCCGGGTCTCCGGCCCGTCGCCCAGGCCCTCCTCGACGGACGTTGTCTCAACAGCCATTGCCTTGGGTCTTGGTCGCCGCCCTCGCGGCGTAGTTGAACCCCGCTCCGTGCGGAATCGGGCCGCGCCCACTCGATTGCGACCGATCCTCCGCACGGGCTTTTTTCGGCGCGTGGGCAGCCCTTGAAAATTGGGAGCGCAGCCCACGCGCCGAAAAAAGTTCGCGCGCGGAGGCGGGCGAGGAAGCGAGCGGGCGCTGTGGATTCCGCGCGCGGCTCGGGTTCAACTACGCTCCCAGGGCGGAGACCAAGACCCAAGGCAATGGCCGTTCGAGCGCGGCCCGCGCCAAGACCCAAGACCCAAGACCCCGAGCCCCGGCGCCTGGGCGAAGGACCCGGGTCAGTTGTTGCCGTGGGGGAAGAAGCTGTCCTCGTATGAGAACTGGGGGAAGCGGTCGAAGCCTATGGCCAGGAACAGGTTGATGGCGAAGGCCACCACGATCAACGCGCGGAACAGCTTGGTGAACGGTCGGTTGCCGACCGCCAGCAGCACCATGAAGTAGATCATGTAGTCGAGGCTGAAGCGGTAGCCCCACTGCACGTAGCCGGAGTTCTGATACAGCAGGTTGGGCAGCGCGACCGCCAGGATGGTGATCCAGAGGGCCCGGGTGAGGGGGCTTCGCTCCTGCGGCATCACTGTGTAGGCCAGGTTCGGCGAGGTGACGAGCAGGCTCATGCCGTGCTGGCTGATCCGCACGTACGGGTAGCGGTCCATGATGCGCGGCAGGAGGACCAGCGCGCAGGCCAGGTTGCGGGAGAGGAAGTGGTAGTTGAAGAGGCCGAAGCGAAACATCCGGTCTTGCCACTGGACCGGCATGTACTTGTGGCCGAACTCGAAGGGGTTCTCGAACCGGGCGTAGTTGTAGGCCGCGAGCGCCAGGCCGCCGATGGCGATCGGCGACGCGAACCGAACCAGCTTGACGAGCAACGCGCGGCGCGCCTTCGGATCGCGCAGCGCCTCGCGCCCACCGACGGCCCGCAGGGCCTCGAAGAGAAACAGCGGAAGGGCCGCCAGATACGGCGGCCGCGAGGCGAAGCCGAGCACGATGCAGGCCCCGGCGAGGACCGGACGACGCGCCTCGAGTGAGGCCCAGACGTACCCGATCGACAAGGTGACGGCCACGATCTCGGCGGTGAACCAGACCTGGCCGACGACGGAGCAGAAGTAGTAGACCGACCCGACGCCGAACATGGCGGTCAGCCACAGGTCGTCGACCTCGCTCCGCCGCGAGTAGCCGCGGGCGCGCAACGCCCGCAGCAGCAGGAACAGCAGCATCGGGTTCAGCGCCGCCCAGAGCGCCGTGAACAGGACGTCGTTGTATTGCAGCCCCCAGATGGCGACGAAGGGCAGCATCACCACCGCGGGGAACGGCGGGAACGAGACCAGTCGGATGGTCGAGCGCGAGGCGATGTCGGCGGCCGGAACCGTGAACGAGGGACCACGCAGCGGGTAGAGCCGGTCGCTCGGCCCCCCGATGCGGCCACCGTAAATCCCGCGCAGCTCGCGGCCATCCTTCAGCTTGAGGACGTCGATCTTGGCCCAGTCGTTCTCGTTGGGGGGCGGACCCGCCAGCGTGAGCCGCCCGTGCAGCCAGCCGTCGGCCAGGTAGACGTAGTGGTTGTATTGCGAGTGGCCGCGCAGGCGGCCGCCCGAGGCCCCCAGGTAGGCGCCAGCGAACGCCAGATAGACGACCACGGCGCCGCGCCACCCGCGCAGCAGGCGCGAGAGCCAGGGCGCGGCGGGCGTCGGGGTCGTGGCGGGCGGCTTGGCGACCGGAGCCGCGGGAGCGGCGGCCGGCGGCGCAGCGTCGGGCGGCGCGCTCAACGGCCCCTCCCGTACAGCGTCACCATCGGGACGCCTTCGCGCGCGCGGACGTAAACCGGCCGGGTCGTCCCGTAGTACTGCCAGAACCAGGCCTCGTACTTGGCCCAATGTTTTTCGTAGAAGAGAATTCCGAGCTCCGAGCGTTTGATCCCCTCCTCGCCGAAGCCGGTGTCCCCGACCTCCAGCGAGAGGCGACCGTCCCGTTTGTACATCGAGATCGCGTCCGAGAGGGTGTCGTGCCAGAACAACCGGCGGTTCTCGGGGACGCGGCGGTCGAGGTCGGGGAGCATCGGCAGGACCGAGTAGCCCCAGAACTGCCGGTTCATGCCCAGCGAGGCACCGCCGGCGAACCCGCCGGCCAGCAGGTTGTAGTGGCCGAGCCCGTCGGGGTGCGAGCGCCGCGTCTCCACCAGCGCCGGCAGGCAGACCAGCACCGCCAGCCCGGCCAGCGCGGCCGGACGCCAGCGCGCGCGCGCCGCCGGCAGCGCCTCGGCCAGCGCGCGCCCCAGGGCGGCGAGGCCGATCCCGGCCAGCAGCGCCAGGTACGGCATGGCCGCCAGGAAGTGCTTCACGCCGCCGAAGATGGGGAACGACGGGACGGCGAGCACCGTCAGCGGCCCCAGCGTCTGGAAAAGGACGAAGGCCCCGGGCGCCCGGTCGACGTCGGCGCCGGGGCGCAGCCAGCTGGCGCGCAGCCCGCTCGAAAGCTCGGTCGTCGGCGCCTCGGCCTCCCGGCTCTCCGGCTGGACGGCCGAGCCGCGCCGGCGCCGAGCCAGGACGCCGGCGCCGATCGCCGCCAGCGCCAGCGTGGTGACCGGGACCGTCAGACCGGTCTCGACGAAGGGCGCCGTCGCGCGGATCCACTTCATCTTGGTGGTGGTCGGCGGCTGGTTGAAGTTGAAGCCGAGGTACTCGAAGTTGTAGTGCTCGTGCTCGAGGTGGCGCAGCACGTAGGCGCGCGTCCGCGCCACCGGCGACACCCACAGCCAGGGCCAGTGGGCCAGGAAGATCGGCGGGGCCAGCACCAGCATCGCCACGAACACCAGCGGCACGCGTGGCAGGCGGCGTGCCCGCAGATCGCCCCGCCGCATCCAGAGGTAGTGCGGGACGAGGAAGAACGGGATCAGCCAGGCGTTGTGCTTGACCCCCAGCGCGATTCCGAACAGCACGCCGGTTGCGATCCCCCAGCGGGGATCGCGCAGCGACTTCCAGTAACCGAACCCGACGGCGAAGGCCATCGCCGCGATCGGGGCGTCGAAGCAGGAGATCTGCGCGTGGAAGAAGTAGTGCGGCTGCGCCAGGGTCAGCACGGCCGCGACGGCCGACGGCCCGCGCGGCAGCCACCCGCGCGCGAACCGGTACACCATCCCCACCAGCAGCGCGGCGAACAGGATGGCCGGGAAGCGGAACGCCGTCGATTCGCGCGCGAACAGCGGCAGCGTGGTGTGGCGCTCCCGGATCGCCACCGGGTGGAACCCCCGCGTCGCGTCCATGCAGTGGCAGGTGTGGAACATGCGCCAGGAGATCCCGTAGAGGACCTTCATGACCACCGGGTGATCGGGCGCGTTGTCGCTCCAGTAGCGATCGATGTCCGAGGCGGTGAACGAGCGGCCGGGGTGGCCGTGCTCGAGGTTGTCGGCCAGCTCGCTGAACCACCCCCAGTAGCGCTCGCCGGCGCGGAAGTACTGCGCCTCGTCGCGGCCGATCCCCTGGCGTCCCTCGACCCCCAGGAGCCAGAGCACCGTCCCCAGCGCCAGCACGGCGGTCACCAGCCAGTCGAGGCGGCCGGGGGTGAGCCCGGGGCGCCTCATTGGCGGGCCTCCGCGGCGAAGGCGAAGAACCGGTCGTAGGGATTGTCCGAGGTGATCTCCAGGCGGACCGGCACGATCTGTCCGGCGCGCGCCGAGGTGTCGACGCGGGTGCGGGTCCACCCGCTGTCGTCGGTGGTGAGGGGGAGCGCGGTCGTCTGGTCGCCGACCACGAGGCGCGCCGCGACGGTCCCCCGCGCCGCCTTGCGCATCCAGGTGTCGTGCAGCCCGGTGGCGATCACCAGCGCCCGGCCCAGCGGAACGGCGGGGAACTCGATCGCCAGCACCGCCCGTGACATCGGCTCGGTCAGCAGCGCCTGGCGCAGCTTCTGGTCGACCTCTACCAACTGGCGGCGCAGGAGCACGCTCGCGGCGCCGGGGCAGCTGACCCGTTCGCCCGCCGGCTGGCACTCGACGGTGGCGCCGGTCGCGTCGCGCCGGGTGACGCGCGCGTCGGCCGCGTGGGCGGCGAAGTCGTAGCTGACGGTCTCGGCCGCGCGTTCCAGCAGACGGAGGCGCAGCCGGCCGAAGCGCTCGTCGCGGGCGACGGTCGCGGCGCCCCAGGGGGCGTCCGGGGCGTGCGCGCCGCGCTGGCCCACCTCCCACAGACGCGCGAAGCGGTCGTCGTCCATCCGGGCAGCCACCTCGGCCGGGATCAGATCGCCGAGGTGCTGCCGCAGGATTGGATCGGCCCAGGTCGGCGCGGCGGCGATCAGGTCGCCGGGCCGGAACCCGGCGCGCACCGCCGCGGCGGCGGCCGCCCAGTCCGCCTCGCTGGGCGCCAGGGCCGGCGCCACCAGCGCCACCGTCGTCTCGACCACCGCCAGCGAGGCGATGACGACGGTCGCGCCGAGCGCCAGCTGGCGGCGGCTGGGACGGGTGCTCACGGGTGCACCGCGATCTGCAGGAGGCGCAGCCGGTCGCGCCCGTCGGCGAGGGTGGCCGGCGACACCGGCAGCCGCTGCCCCGCCTTGTAGGCGCCGAGATAGAGCGTGTAGACCCCGGCCGGCGCGCCGGCAGGGATCGGGACGGCGAAGCGATCGCGGATCCGCTGCCCCGGGCGCCAGCGCTCGAGCGGCATCAACCCCTCGACCGGCTCGTGATCGAGGTTGCGGCTGCCGGCGGGGCCGTCGAGGTGGAAGAACATCCGCCACCCCTTCCCCGGCCGGCGAAGGACCGAGAAGTGCGCCACGACGTCGATCGTGTCGCCCGGGCGCGCGTCGGGCGCCGACAGATCGTAGCCCTGGACCTCGATGGCGTCGCCGAGACGGGCGTCGAGCGCGCGGCCCGGCGCAGGCGCCGGGCGCCCCGGCGGCGTCACGCTGGCCGACATCTTGGCCGCGGCGCCCGGGGGAAAGGCCAACCCGGCGACCATCCGCCGCAGGTCGCGCGCCAGGCCGACGCAGAGCGGATCGCCCGCCGGGTCCCAGATGTCGTGCGCCTCGGCCGGATCGCGCGTCCGGTCGTAGCACTCGGTCGTGTCGCCCGGGGTCTGGTTCCAGATGAGGTGCCGGCGCGTGGTGACGAAGGCGCGCTTCTTCCCCCGCTCGGACGTCACCTCCTGGAACACGGCGCGCGTGTCGGTGTCGGCCGCCGGCGGCCCTGCGAGATCGGGGACCAGCGAGCGGCCGATGAAGCTCGGCTCGGCCGGGCCCCGCGCCAGGTTCACCAGCGTGGGCGCGATGTCGACGTGCCCCGCCGGCGCCGCGATCCGGCGCGGCGCCAGCCCCGGCACGCGGACGATGAACGGCACGCGCGTCTGCGCCGTGTAGAGGTCAAACCCGTGCTCGGTCACGCCGTGCTCGCCGAACCCCTCGCCGTGATCGCCGGTCAGCACGATCGCCGTCTTGTCCCACAGGCCGACGGCGCGCAGGTGCTCGAGCAGGCGCCCGAAGTGGAGATCGGTGAAGCGGATCTCGCCGTCGTAGAGGTCGACGCGCGCGGTGCCGAACGAGGGCACCTCGGCGTGCGGCTCGTACGACAGGTGCGGGTCGTAGTAGTGCAGCCAGAGGAAGAACTTCTTGTCGCGGTGGGCGTCGACGAAGGCGATGGCGTCGTCGGTCATCTCGCGCGACGACGAGCCGCGCGACTCCATCGGCCCGTTGACCGCCACGTGCAGCACGGCCCGGTCCGAGCGGTAGAGGTCCATCCCCCGCTCGAAGCCGCGGTGGTCGCCGATGGCGAAGTAATTGAAGCTGAACATCCCGGCCGTGAAGTAGCCGTCGTCGTGCAGCGCAAGGGCGGTGGTGCGCATGTTGCGCCCGATGCGCGGCCACCAGATCGACTCGTCCCAGGTGATGGCCGAGGGCCAGCGCCCGGTCGCGATGGCCGGCATCGAGTAGCGGGTCGACGGCGCGTGCGCCCACCCGTTCTCGAACAGCGCGCCCGACGCGGCCAGCGCGTCGATGGCCGGCGAGGTGGGGCGGCCGTAGCCGTAGCAGCCGAGGTGATCGGCCCGCAGCGTGTCGATGGTGACCAGCAGCAGGTTGAGATCGGGCGGCACCGAGGCCGGCAGCTCGGCCATCGTGGCCGGCGGAGGCATGGCGTCGGTGGCGTCCTGGCCGTCGCAGTCGGCGTCGATCCCATCGCCCGGGATGTCGACGGCGCCGGGGTGGATGTCGGGATCGGCGTCGTCGCAGTCGCCGCCGCCCAGCGCCCGCGCGTAGCCGTCGCCGTCGAAGTCCAGCAGCGCCCTCCCCGTCTCGAGCGCGGGTCCCACCAGGGCGGCGCGGGCGCTCCCCACCTTGCGCGCCGGCTCGGACTCGGCGGCGCGAAACAGGGCGACCGTCGCCACCAGGCCGACCGCCGCGGCCACGCCGGCGGCGGCGCCGCGGGCGCGCGGCAGCCGGGGGCGAAGCAAGAGCGCGCCACCGACGCCGGCGGCGGCGATGGCGGCCGCCCCCAGGATGTCGGTCCAGGGGGCGAAGCGGAGGTCGTCGCCCCAGAAGACCGCCAGGGCGACGAGCGCCGCCCCGCCGTAGACGCCCCCGGCGAGGAGCCCCACCGCGCGCCAGCGGATGGCGCGCCCGCCGACGGGAAGAGGGCGCGCCTCGGCCCAGGCCAGCCCGAACGGCAGCAGGAAGGCGGCGCCGGCCGACCAGACGCTGCGCTCGATGAGCGCGTCGCCGCGCAACGGCGCCCGCGTGCGGGAGAGGGCCGCGAACACCACCGCGCCCGCCGCCGCGACGAGCAACGGACCGAGCAACGCGAGGGTGGGCTCGGGGGCGCGCGGCGCCACCGGGACGCTTCGCCGCCCGCCCAGGAGCCGCGCCGCGGCGGGCGCCAGCAGCGCGCCGGCCAGCGCCGCCAGGACGCCGGCCAGCGCCGTCAGCCCGGCGGCCAGGAAGCGGTTGCGCCGGAGGGCCGTCGCCGAGACGACGGCGGCTGCCGCGGCGGCCGCGCCGGCGCCGGCCGCCGCGCGCGCGAGGAGCCGTCCCCAGGTTGGTGGTCGCGCGCGACGGCCCCAGACGGCGAGGCGCACCAGCGCTTCGGCCACCGCCCCGCCGAGGACGCCCACCAGCGCGTCGACCGAGGCCGCCAGCAGCGCCGTCGCGACCACGACCCGCGCGCCGCCGCCGACCAGCAACGCGGCGCGGACGCCATCGAGGAGTCCGACCCCGGCGCCCGCCAGCGCGCCCGCCAGCGCGCCGAGGCCGAGGTTCGAACGGGGGTGGTCAGCCATCCCGCGCAGCAAGCTACCACGCCGCGCCCGGCGGCGACGGTGCCGCGCGTCTCAGTCGCTCGCGTGGACGGTGCCGGGCCCTATCGCGCCGACGAGGCACAAGGCGCAAGCGTCAGCTTGAAGCCGACGGGGACGCCATGGTGGGTGGCCATCCCGACGATGGCGCCGTGCTCGTTGATCCCGTTCGCCTGCTCGAGCTCCCAGCCCTGCGCCGGATCGACGAACTCGTTCAACGCCCGGAGCCCACCCAGGGCGGCCCCGTAGACGACCGCCACGTTGGTGTGCGCGTCCTTGGCCACCCAGCCGACCACGTCGCCCGCGCCGTCCACGGCCCAGCCGACGCTGGCCCCGGTCCCCAGCGTCCCCAGGTCGTCGACCTGGCCGCTCGAGAGGGTCAGCCGAAAGGCTCGGCTCTGGCCGTCGTGCAGGCCATAGCCCACCACGAACTTGTCGTTCACGTCGTTCGCCCCCCGCAGCACCCAGCCCGGCGCGTGCACCCGTGCGTTCAGGTCCTGCAGGGTCGGGTGCGCGGCGCGCGAGTCGTAGAGGAAGGCGTGCCCCACGTCGTCGGCCGCCGAGCCGGCGAGCTGCGCGTTGCCGACCACCAGCCCCGCCTCGCTGATCCCGCTGGCCGAGCTGCGAGCGCCCCCCAAGGTCCCCAGGGTATGCAGGCCGCCGCCGGCCGACCAGAGGAAGGCCTGCCAGCTCGAGGTGTCTCGGCCGAGAAGCAGGCCCACCGCCTGCCCCGCGCCGTTGAGGTCCCAGACCGAGCAGCCGCCCGGGCAGATCTCGACGCGGCCCCCGGTCGGCGTGTAGCGGTAGCCGTACAGCGTCCCGGTCCCGTCGCCGTGATCCGAATGGCCGCCGATGGCGCCGTCGGGCGCGATGGCGGCGGCGTAGCTCTGGCTGCCGAACCCGGGTAGCGCGCCCAGGTCCTGCACCCCGCCGAGATCGGTGTAGCGAAAGGCGTGGTAGCCGCCTCCCTTGACCTGGGCCGAGCCGACGGCGACGCCGTCGTCGTTGATGTCCTGCATGAACACCAAGCCGTCGCCGAGCGGCGGGATCTCGGTGACGGTCGCGTAGGCCTCGGCGGGCGGGACGATGCCCGCCGCGCAGTGGGCGCGCTGCTCGGCGTGGGTCGCCACCAGCGCCGCGGTGGAGGGACCGGCGGTGGTTGGCTCGTGCGGGCGCTCGTCGGAGCAGGCGCCGCAGCCGAGCGAGGTCGCGACGAGCGTCATCGACAGCGCCGCCGGAAACCTGAGCCTCGAAGAGAAGGTTCGCATCACGCGCGCGGTTACCCGTGCGTGATCACCCTACACCCAAGCTCATCTTTTCGACGAGGACAATGTACGCGCCATCGCTCTATTTGAGGCGCGTTGCGCGATCTCGACCCCGGGTTGCCGGGCGGGAACGACAGATCTCTGGCGTCAGATCTGCGACAGGCCGCCCGGGGTCAGCCGCTACTTCTTGGTTGCGCCCGCGGGGTTGGCGGCCTGCGCGTCGGGCCCGGCGACCAGGTTCGGGCCCGTCCGCTTGAGGACCACCACCGTCTGCAGCGACTGCACCTCGTTCGACTCGCGCGCGAACACCTGCACCAGGTTGCTGCCGGCGCCGATCGGGATCTCGGCGTCGAAGTCCATCTTGGTGCGATCGCCGGTGAGGCGGTTCGGCTGATAGAAGGCCTTCTTCACCGGGATCTTCGCGTTGCGGTTCCAGACGCGGATGTAGACGTCGCGCACCAGCCGCTCGTCGGAGGCGTGTCCCTTGATGTGAACGGTGTCGCCCGCGGCGACCGTCGGCGCGGTCACCGTCAAGAGCGGCGGCGTCACCTCCCAGTCGGGCTTGAACGTGCCGTGCACGGTGCCGCCCGACTTCAGGTCGGCGCTGGCCACGAAGGCGGAGCGGGTCGCGTCGACGTCGACGCGCGTGAACGTCCCGGTCTTCCCGGTCACCTTGAACGCGGTCCCCTTGTCGACGTGGCCGACGACCAGCGCGCCGTCGGCCGGCGTCTCACGCAGCGCCACACCGTCGCGCACCACCGTGGCGGTGCCGGTCAGCGTCTCGGGCGCCGGGCCGGTGGGGGCGATCTTCACCTTGATCTTGTCGGTGACCGACTCGCCCAGCGTGGTGTCGCCGACCGACAGCTCGAGCTGGTAGTCGTCGCCCTTGTAATCGGGGCGGACCTCGTAGACGAACGAGAAGGTCTTCGACTCGCCCGGGCCGAGGTCCTTGGCTTCGAACCGACCCGCGCTGATCAGGATCCCCTCCTGGCCCGTCCCGTTGCGCAGCACGGCCTCGGTGTGGAGCGCGCGCCCCTGCCCGATGTTCTTCACGGTCACCAGCGTGCGCACCTGCTCGCCACGCTGGACCAGGCCGTCCTTGTTGGCGCCCTTCTGGTCGTCGATGGTCTGGTAGCTGTAGGCGAACATCGGGCGCTGCTTCCCCTCGATGTTGACCAGCAGATCGGCGGCGCCCGCCTTGGTCACCCCGCGCTGCGTGTACAGCGTCGCCTTGATCTCGTCGGTCCGCGTGAAGGTCGAGGTCGGCACCTTGACCGACAGCTCGTAGCTCTTCGACTCACCGGGGGCGATCTTGCCGAACACCATCTCGTTCTCGTCGAACAGCGGGTTGTCGCTGTCGAACACGGCGCGCACCCGGTAGGCGGGCGCGTGGCCGACGTTCTTGACCACGCCCTTGAGGTGCGCGGTCGTCCCGGCCTCGATCTTGCCGGTGTCGCTCTTGGCCTCTCCGGTCGACGTCAGGGTCAGCTGCAGCTCGGGATCGGCGCCGGTGGTCGGCCCGGCGGTCCAGTCGACCCCCTGCTTGTCGAGCGCCTGCGACACCTTCTTGTCCTCGGCGGCGCGCACCTTGTCGAGATAGACCTTCGACTGGGCCACGAGGTCCCGCCGCTTGCTGCTCTTCGCCTGGGCCAGCAGATCGCGCGCGAACTCCATCAGGAAGTCGGGCTTCTGGTTCTCGTCGTCGTTGTCGGCCTGATCGTCGGCGTCGTCGTCGAGATCCTCGTCGTCCTCGTGCGCCTTGGCCTTCTCGTTGGGCTTCGTCGGCTGGAAGAGGTAGGTGACGGTCTCCTCGGGCTTCTCGCCGTGGCGCGCGCTCGGGTGCTCGAGGTGCCACTCGTAGTCAGCCTCCCGGCGCTTGTGGGCCGAGGGCTGCAGCCGGATCCAGGACCGCTCGCCGTCCTTCTGGACGATCAGCGCGTCGGTCTCGATGTCCGGCACCACGCCGACCCCCTGGATCGAGATGTCGCCCGGCGTGAGGTACTGCGCCGTCGTCAGCTTGAGCCCCAGCTTGTCGTCGTCCGAGCCTTCGCCGAAGGAGATCGGCGAGGGGATGTCGAACAGCACCTGGACCGAGCCCTTGCCGAAGGTCTCCTCGCCGACGATCACGCCGCGATCGAGGTTCTTCATCGCGCCCGCCACGATCTCCGAGGCGCTGGCAGAGTTCTGGTTGACCAGCACGGCCAGCGGGACCGTCGGCTCGTGGCCGCTGTCGGTGGCGGTCTCGTCCTTGCGCTGCGCGCCGCCCACGCCGACCATGGAGACCAGCGTCCCGGTCTTGACGAAGGCGTCGGACACCTTCTGCGCCTGCTCGTAGAGACCGCCCGGATCGCCGCGCAGGTCCATGATGATCCCCTTGACGTGCTCGCGGTCGAACAGCGCGAGCGCGTCGGCCAGATCGCCGGCGCTGTTGGCCGAGAAGTGCTGCATGTGGAAGTAGCCGACCTTGGCCGCGGGCTGCCCCGCCCCGCCCGGCACCGCCAGGATGCGGGCCGGCGGATCGATCGAGGGCGGGCGGATGAAGGCGCGCGTGATGGTGAACTTCTTGGTCCCGCCGGCGCCGTCGCGCTCGACGTAGACGTCGACGGACGTGTCGACGTCGCCGCGCAGGCGATCGACGGCTTCGGTCAGCGTCATGTTGACCGTCGACTCGTTGTTGATGCGGACGATGTGATCCTTGGCCTTCATGCCGACGCGCATGGCGGGCGTGTCCGGCATCGGGCGCTTGACGGTGATGCGCCCCTTCTTGTCCATCTCGATCACGATCCCCAGCCCGCCGAACTTCCCCTGCGTCTGGGTCCGCATGTCCTTGTAGGTCTCGACGTCGAGCAGCACCGAGTGCGGGTCGAGCGTGTAGAGCATGCCGTTGGTGGCGGCCATCTCGATCTCGACCAGGCGGCGCGCCTCTTCCTTCTCGGGGACGGGCTGCAGGTTCGGCTGCACGAACCGGAAGATGTCCTGCAGCGTGCTGCGCAGGCTCCAGGGCGCGTCCACCTTCTCGATCGAGAAGCTGCGCGACTGACCGTTCACCCGCACGGTCACCTGCTTGGGGTCGTGCTCGGGCCAGCGGTCGATCAGGATCTCGGGGACGTCACGCTGAACGAAGTCGAGCGCGCCGACCAGCATCCGCTTGGGGTCGAGGCGGTTCTTGTCGAAGTAGTTTTCGCGGACGTAGAAGAGGGTCTTCGAGAAGATCGGCAGCTGCGACAGATCGTACTTGCCGACCGCCTGTCGGGTGGCGGCGCGCAGCTGGTTGTCGGCGCCGACCCGGATCCCGTCGCCGCCGTGGCGAATGGTCAAGATCAACGCCGCGCTGCAGGCGGCCGAGAACGCGAGGACCTTGCTGAACCGCCGCATGCGCGACTCCGGGGGCAGTGAGGAAGGGGAAGACGACGAAGAATCCGAGGGCGGACCGTCGATGAGATCCATGAACAGTTTTGGAATGATAACCAGCCTGCCCCGGGGCTGCACGCGGAGATCGCGTTATACTCATATTCTTTCATGGTCATGCTCGACCCGCGCGGGACGCTGGCGGTCGTCGCCACGCCGCTGGGCGACGCGCGCGATCTGTCCGCGCGCGCGGCTGAGACGCTCCGCGCGGCGGACGTGATCGTCGCCGAGGACACGCGCAGCGCGCAGCGGCTCCTGGCTGAGATCGGCGCCGGCCGGAAGACGATCCTCTCTTGCTTCGACGCCAACGAGGCCGCGCGCGCGGCCGAGGTCGCCGAGCGCCTGGCGGCCGGCGCCAGCGTGGCGCTCATCTCCGAAGCAGGAACGCCGCTCGTCTCCGACCCCGGCTACCGCGTCGTCGCCGCCGCCATCGCCGCCGGCGCCCGCATCGTCCCGATCCCGGGTCCGTCGGCCGTGCTGGCCGCCCTGGTCGGCGCCGGCCTGCCGACCGATCGCTTCCTGTTCCTCGGCTTCCCGCCGCGCAAGCCCGGCGCGCGCCGCCGCCTGTTCGAGAGCGTGCGGCTCCTCCCCTACACACTGGTCCTCTACGAATCTCCCCTGCGCGCCGCCGCTACCCTGGCCGACCTCGCCGCCGTGCTCGGCGCCTCTCGCCGGGCCTGCCTGGCGCGCGAGCTGACCAAGCCTCACGAGGAGCTCGTTCGCGCGCCCCTGGCCTCCCTGGCAGACAAGTACGCGACCGATCGCCCGCTGGGCGAGGTCACGTTGGTCGTCGAAGGCGCGCCGGCGGATGCCCCCGCCGAAGAGCTCTCCGATCCCGAGATCGTCGAGCGCGCCCAGGAACTGATCGCCGACGGACAATCGACCGGCGATGCCGCCCGCACCCTCGCCTCCCTGACCGGCCGTCCGCGCAGGGAGATCTACAACCTGATCTCCAAATCCTCTTCTGGTTCGGATCCCTGATTCGGACCCCTGATTCGGACCCCTGATTCGGGCCCCTGATTCGGACCCCTGATTCGGACCCCTGATTCGGACCCCTGATTCGGACCCCTCCGATTCGGATCCCTCTAATTCGGATCCCGATCCCGATCCTGATCGCCCTGATCGCCCCCGTTCGCCCGTCCGTCAGCTTCGTGCGGTTCGAGCGCCAACGCTCGCCCCCCGCCGAGGACCGCACGATGCTTTTTGCGGCGCGTGGCCTGCCTTCAAAATCGTGGGCGCAGGCCACGCGCCGCAAAAAGCCCACGCGCGGACGAGGCGCCCCAGTCAAGCCGCGAGGCTCGCGGCGCGCGTAACGGAACCAAGGCTTACTCGAGGGCACCCGGCGTTCGAGAGGGTACCCGGCCCTCGAGTGGGTACCCGGCCCTCGAGAGGGTACCCGGCCCTCGAGTGGGTACCCGGCGTCTGAGAGGGCACCCGGCGCCTGAGAGGGCACCCGGCCCTCGAAAGGAACCGCGGCGAGCACCCCGGCCCCGGTGAGGGTCTGGGAGAGGCCCTAGGCCTCTCCCAGCCTAGAACATGAGGGACCCTTCGATGACGAGCCGCCAGTCCTTCGACTCCTCAACCCTGAACCGGCGCCCCGGGATATCGATCGCCTCCCGGTACGTCGGGTTCGCCTCCTTGGGGTCCGAGGAGTTGACCTGCCCGTCCCCGTTGGCGTCGACGCCGGCGCTGGCGTTGGTGATGAAGTGAGGGGCGTCCACCGTCAGCCCGAACAGCCCCCGGAAGCGGATGTACTTGCCCACCTGGACGTTGAGCCCGACGTCACCCCCGAACGAGCCGTAGGCGTCGATGTCCGTCACGCCCGGGTACGGCGCGGGCTGCATGGCCCCCGTCCCGTTGGTCGCGACGTCGAGGGCCGGGCGGCACTGCCCGACCGTCGTCGGGGCGGACAGCTGGCAGGCGGGGTTGCCCGAGAGCGGCTCCCACAGCTCGCTGAACCCGCGGCCGGCGAAGTGCTCCTCGATGTGACCGCGCGCCTCGACCGTGATGCGCTGGTCGCCGCTGGGGTTCTCCCAGGCGATCTGCTCGACGCCGATGACGATGGTGGCGAGCTGCTGGGGGTTCACGCGGGTCTGGCCGCCGCCGTAGTCCTGGAAGATGCTCCCGTTGGTGCGAATCGGGAGCATGTACGCCGCGCCGAAGTACGGATCGAAGTAGCGGAAGCGCTTCGAGATCCAGGTCGACCAGATGAGCTGGTGATAGCCGAGCCCGACCGCCGTGTTCCCGTTGGGGTCGGCCGGGTTGAAACGCTGGTCCTTGAAGATGTCGAGCTTGGCGTCGAAGCCCAGCGTCCAGGTCGGCTTGGTGTCGTCCCGCCGCTGGTTGAACACCGCCCAGGCGATCCCCACCCCCAGGTTCTGGAGGCCGCTGCGGGTCGGGCTGGAGAAGACCGTCGACGAGGCCGGGTTGGACTCGGGGTAGATCCCGTCGCGCACGAAGGTCGAGTTCGCCGCGTTGACTCCTTGATCGTAGGTCAGGTTGTTGGAGTCGCGCAGGATGATCGGCAGGTCGACGTGGAGCCCGACGTCCCAGAGGACGCCGAAGTCGACCCTCAAGTCGAGAGCGTCGGTCGTCCGCGCGTACTTGAGGTCGCGGACCACCTGGATGCTGTCGGTGCCGTTCTCGAACTCGCGGTTGACGGCGGCGCTGCGGGCGTCGTGCAGCCAGGTGGCCGTCAGGTTGAAGTCGAAGGTGTCGTTCTGATCCAGCGCCGAGACGGTCCGGGTCACCTCGGCCGCGCGCGCGGCGCCGGCCGCCAGCGTGAGCGCTGCGACGATTGCCCAGGACTTCCGGCTGACGGTAACGAAGCTCAAGGACTGCGCGACGATAACACAAGCGCTGCGCTT
>Ga0070734_10001025_pt1 | contig 45335 bp, 39 predicted proteins | sample Coa_R1_8_FD_66444 | JGI IMG/M metagenome (GOLD analysis project Ga0070734, IMG submission 66444) | Surface soil microbial communities from Centralia Pennsylvania, which are recovering from an underground coalmine fire - Coalmine... | ecosystem: Environmental > Terrestrial > Soil > Unclassified ...
AAACAGGCTTTCCTGGCGCATGACCGCGAAGATCCAGTCTGCAGGCACTTGCGTGAGACCGCTCGCGCGCATGATGACGCTCGAGTAGGGTCGCGGATAGCGCAGCACGACGTCATCCCACTCGTTGGCCTGTGCAAGCGTGGTGATCGCCTGCGAGGACCAGCCCCAGCGCGCGGCGAGCCGCGCGGCCTGGATCTTGAGGGCAGGCGGGGCCGCGCCGAGCGCCGCGCTCCACTCGACCTGCGCATCGTCCGCGAGATCGCAGTCGAACAATGCGTGCGCGCGCACGAGCGCGGGCTCGACCGCGAGCGCAGCCTGCACGCGAGGCTCATCGACGGTGGGATGGATGTTGAGCTCATAGCCGCGGTGCAGGCGATCGGCGGCGAGGTAGCCGAAGTAGTCGCGCGATCCCGCGAGCGCATCGAGCAGCGGCGCGGCCGCCTGCGCTCCCGAGACCTCCGCCATCGCGCGCGCCCGCCAGTAGCGCCAGCGCGGCTGCGCGGCGAGAGGGGCGGGCATCGCCTCGATCCAGCTCAAGGCACGGGCCTCATCGCCGGCCCACAGCGCCGCGCGCACGCGCCACTCCTGCAGCAGCGTATCGTCGGCCGCCGCCTCGATGCCCGCGAACCGCGCCACTGCATCGGGCTGATGCGAGAACGCGGCGCCGAGCGCCGCCGCCCGCGCCAGCTGATCGCGCGTCGCGGGGCTCAGATCGGGTCGCGCCGTCAGCAGCGGCAACAGCACGCCTGCGTCCTGCGCATCGCTGTAGCTCAGGCGTGTAAAGCCTGCGATCAGGGCATCGGGCTCGACGCCGACCTGCGGCGTCATCGCGAGCAGATCGAGACTCGATTTCGGCGCATCGAGCAACTGCGCCCACTGCAGCAGTGGTCTTGCGCGCTCCTCGGACAGCCCGACGGTCAGCTCACGAGCGAGGGCCGGGGTGCCTGCGTGCAGCGCCGCCCTTGCCCGCGCCTCCTGGCGCTCGGGCGTGATGAGACCCTCCTTGCGCAACCACTCGAACACCGGGTCGCATTCGCGCGGTGCGCGCTGCGGCAAGGACCAGCGCGCGAGCGCCTCGTCCGCGAGTCCCGCAACGGCCCCTGTGGCGAGCCGTCCGGCGAGGCGGTCGCAGAGCAGGGTCGGGTCGGTGACATCCGCCGAGCGCGGCAGAAACCAATCCCAGCGACCCCGCTCGGCGAGGCCCGCGAGCCAGGCGCGACGCAGGCTGCGCACGACCGGCTGTCCGGCATGCGTTTTGAGAAAGTCATCGATTGCGGAGTCGAGCTGCTCCTGGGGTGCCCGCTCGAGATCGCGATGCAGCCGCGCAGCGATCAGATAGGAATAGATCGGATAGTGCTTCAGTGCACGCGAGTCCTCGAGGTCCGGCAATCCAAGGCGAACTCGTTGCATCGCTGCCATGAACTCGAGACGCGTCCGCTCTGTGCCCGCCGAGGAAGCGGGTGCGCTCGCAGCGCCGCTCGCAGGGGGTCCCGCGGAGTGCGCCGCGGGCTGCACCGGCTGCGGGGGCTCCAGGGGCGCCGGCTGCGGGGGCGCCGGCTGCGGGGGCTGCGCGGAGGCTTGCGCGGCCGGGGTATCGCCCCCGCTCACCGAGGGGCCAATCGTGCTCGCGGGGGCCTCGGAGAGCTCCGTCGGGGGTTCGCTGCTCGGCGAGGAGGGCGTGGTGCTCGGCGCAGACGGTGCCGCGCTCGGCGAGGGTCGCGGGGTGCTGGATGACTCCGGTGCCGCAGGCGCGGGCGATGGGACCTCTTCGAGCGCCCCTGAGCGGGTTTCGAGAGCGAGGCAAAGGACCAGGAGGACGGCAGCGCGCGATCGCATACCGCCATCTTATAGGCTCGCCCGCGTCACATTACAGCGCAACGCCCCGCCGGGCGGCCTTCAACTCGCCGAGGGAGCGATCTCGCTGAAGCGCATGTCCTCGCGACTGCCGAAGCGGACCCACTCGCAGCGCAGGCGATAGCCGTCCGCCGCGTGCACCTCGGACCAGCCCCGCACACCGGGCTCGAGCTCTTCGCTGCGCCGGGGCTGGGGACCTTGGCCGCCATGACGGGCGAGGAATTCCTCGATGCGCTCCTCGCGATCCGGCGATACGTCGGCGGCCAGGTCATGATCGGGTTGCATGGTTCTCTCCCTGGGGATTTAATGCGAACCTTGAGAGTAGAAAGCACCCGTGCAGGTTGCAATGGAGTGGCTCGAGTGCCCTGTCGTCGGTCGATTCCTGCACCGAGGCCCGGTCTGACCCTCGCGAAAGCCTCGCGCCGGGCACACTAAGCTCCATTTATGCCGATCTACGAATGCGATCCGTGGCGCGAGCAATACTTCGCCCATGTCGAGTGCCCGCCTGACGTTCACATTCCCACCGACGACGTCGATGCCTGGCGCTTCAATCCGGCGCACCGCTTCATCTATGACAAGCTGAGAGTGGCGCGCTCGCAGGGCATCGAGTGTGGCCCCTACCAGGTGCCGCCGCCACACTATCCGGTTTTTTGCAAGCCCATCATCAATCTCAAGGGCATGGGAGCGGGTAGCTGCGTGTTGCGCAACACGCAAGATTATCGCGAGCGGTGCCGCCCCCAGGATTTCTGGATGACGCTGCTCACCGGCGAGCACATCAGCACCGACTGGGCGGTCGTCGAGGGAGAACCGATGTGGTGCCGCCACACTCGAGGCATCCCCGGCAAAGCCGCCACCTTCGATTACTGGATCATCCAGGCGCGCCCCCGACCTGCGCTCGAGAGCTATTGCGCGGAGTGGATTCGCCGCCATCTGCGCGATTACACCGGCATGGTCAACATCGAGACGATCGGCGGGCGCATCATCGAGCTGCATCTGCGCTTCGCGGACCAGTGGCCGGATCTGTACGGGGCCGGCTGGCTCGAGGCGGTTGTACGCCTGTACCGCGACGGTGTGTGGCAGTACGCCGACCTCGATCGTCGCGACGGCTACAGCGTGGTGCTTTTTGGTCCGCACGGCCTGCGCTATGCGCATCCCTCCCGCGAGTCCCTGGCCGCGTATCGCGCGACTCCCGGCGTGAGCAGCGTGCAGATCACCTTCTTCGAGGATCTCTCGCCCGACCGACACATCATGCCCCCGGGTGGGTTCCGTCTCGCCGTCATCAATTGTGTGAGTTTCGCGGCAGGGGTCGCCCTGCGCTCCACGATGGCGCGCGATTTCGGGTTTGCCGAGACCTCGCGTCTTGCGCTGGGCGCAGGCTGAATCGGTGGAAAAAGCCGCCTGAATGGGTGGCGAAGCCGCCTGCTCAGTGCGTGCGGAGCGCCTCCAGGAGTCGTGCGGCGAGCGTGCCCACGTCGCGGCTGAAGGCGGCGGCAGTCGCCGCATGCTCATCACCGCTCGCTCCGAGCGTCTCGACGAGCAGCGCGGCACCCGCCGTTTCGCGCGGGCTACCGGGCGCGAGTATCCGCCAATGCGCTTCGAGCAGTGCACGATGCTCGCTGGTGACGGTCATCTGTGCAATGTCCACCGTGATGCGGGTGGCCTGCTGGCCGGCCGGTGCTGCGCCGCCGATCCACAGCTCAGGACGCAGCGACTCCAGATCGGCCCCCAGCGCCGCCCTGATCTGATCGGACGGCAGGCCCAACCAGCGCGCGTGCTCGAGCACCAGCACTTGATCGCTCGACGTGTGCACGATCATCTCGGCGCGGTCGATCGCGGGTGGCACGCGCACGACGAGGGTGGCATAGGCTTGCGGCGCTCGCACAGCATCGCCGCTCGCCGGCGCCACGGCGGCGAGCGTGTAGAAGTGATCGCGAGGGCTGGCACAGGCCCCGAGCACGAGCGCAAGCGCGAGCGCGGGCACTCGCGCTCTCACGGCGCATCCTTGGGCTTGCCGCGAATGAGAGCCTCGGGATGGCGCTCGAGATAATCGGCGAGCGCTTGCACCGATTTCGCGGCCCGGGAGAGCTCGAGCAACGTGGCGCCCAGATCGCTCTGCAGGGGTGCATCCGGCGCCAGCGCCTCACGCGCCGTCTGCATGGCACCGCGGGCTTGCGCAAGCGTCGCCTGCACCTGCGGCGCAATCTCATCGTTGACCCTTTGCATGACCGCATCGGTGCGCTTCAGCAGCGCTTCGAGCTGCGTCAAGGTTGTGAGCAGACGCGCCGAGAGCTGATCGTAGGGAACGCGGTCGAGCTTCTTGGCGATGTCGCCGAGCGAGTCCTGGATCTCGTCGAAAGCGCCGGGCGCCGTCGGAAAAACCGGCGGCTGCGCATCCCAGCCGACCTGCTCGCGCATCGCCCCCTTGTGCACCTCGACCGAGACGTATTTTGCACCCGTGAGGAGGTTTCCCGACTTGATCTCGGCGCGCATCCCGTGCGCCACCATGCTGTCGATGAGCGTGCGATCATTCTCCTCGGCCGGTGCGGGCGGGCTGCGATGTCCGTGAATGCGTTGTGTAAAGAGGTCGACCTCGACCGGGAAGCGCAGCTCCCCTGCCTGGCTGTCGTATTCGATCGACACCTTCTTGACCTCGCCGATGTCGATGCCTCGCAGGGTGACCGGTGCGCCGGGGGACAGGCCGCGCAGCGAGCCCTGAAAGTACATCACGAATCTGCGGGCGAGCGTATTGGGCTCGCGCTGCGCGCGCTCCTCATCGCCAAAGAGCCGAAAGGCGGTATCGGCGGGCGACTCCTCGGCGGGAATCTCCCCGAACGGCCGGAATGCGATGCCGCCCTCGATGATGGAGGCGAGCGATTCGGTGCGCAGATGAACTCCTGCAGAGTCGACTGCCATATCGATGCCGCTCGCCTGCCAGAAGCGCGTCTTGGCGGTGACGAAACTGTCGTAGGGGGAGTTGATGAACACCTTGATGGTGACGGTCTTGCCCCCCGGGTCGAGCGCATAGGCGACCACCTGACCGGCGGGGATATGGCGGTACAACACCACCGAGCCGATGTTGAGCGAGCCGATGTCCTCGGCATGCAGCACGAATTCACGGCCGGGCTCGCCTGCGGTCACGATCGGGGGCACCTCGAGGCCGACGAAGCGTCGCTGCGCAACGGCCGAATGGCCGACGTCGACGCCGATGTAGGCTCCGGACACCAGGGTTCCCAGCCCGCTGATGTTGCCGGCGGAAACGCGCGGGCGTACCACCCAGAAGCGGGTGTCGGCGACGAGATAGTCGCTGGCACTGCGCTTGATGTGCGCTTCGACCACGACGCTTTTGCGATCCGGGCTGACCCGGATGTGAGCGACCTCGCCGATCTCCACGTTCTTGTACCGGATCGTGGTCTTGTTCGGCTCGAGGTCATCCGCAGTTCGAAAGCTGATCTCGATCGTCGTTCCCTGCGCGAGCTTCTGCTGGATGGCGACGAAGATTCCCGCCGCCACCACCAGGATGGGCAGGATCCACACGTACGGGATGCGGATGCGCCGCGGCTCATCGGGGATTGCTCTGGGCACCTCATCGAGGGGCGGTGTCTCAGCCATGGGCCGCCGAGTCCCACAGCAGGCGCTCGTCGAAGGACTGCGCGGCGAGCATCGTCAAGACCACGACCGCTGCGAACGCCAGAGCGCCCGGGCGCGGCTCGATCTCCGCCAGCGGTGCGACCTGCACCAGGGTCGTGAGGAGCGAGAGCGCGAATACGTCGAGCATCGACCACCGTCCGACGAACTCGACGATTCGAAACAGGCGGCTGCGCTGTCGCGCATGGCGGACCCGTCCGCGGTGGACCGCATACAGGATCTCACCGAGGAGCACCAGCTTGAGCATGGGCACCACGATGCTCGCGAAGAAGACGAGCACCGCGAGCGGCCAGGAGCCGCTGCTTGCGAGCGTCATCACGCCGCTCATGATCGTGTCGTCCTCATCGAAGAACAGTTGGTGGGTGTGCATCACCGGCAGCAGATTGGCCGGCAGATAGAGGAGCGCGGCGCTGATCACCAGGGACGCTGTGGTCGCGATGCTGTGGGGCTTGCGCACGTGCAGACGGGCGCCACAGCGGGGGCAGCGTGCGCTGGCGGCCGAGGCGCGCACGGTGAGACGGCACAGGGCGCAGCTCTGCAGGCCGAGATCGCGACCGGTGACGAGCGCGCTCACGAGCGACTCTGCGCGATCCAGCGCCACAGCTGCTCCCTGGGCGTCGTGGTGACCAGCGAGGAGAGCATCAGCATGAAGGAGCCGTAGGCGATGAGCCCAATGCCGGGGACGATCGTCGCCAGGGTCGAAAGGCGCGTGAGCGCGACCAGTGCGCCGAGCAAAAAGACCTCGACCATGCCCCAGGGTCGCAGCGGCTCGAGCAAACGCAGGCTCGCGATCGGCTCGGCCCGCGGCTGTCCGAGCTTGATCGCGATCAGCACCCAGAGCAGGACGCCAAGCTGCGCAAGGGGCACCAGGAAGGTCGTGAAGAACACGAGCCCAGCGACGCTCTCATAGCCCTGATCATACAGACCGAGCGCTGCCCCGAGGAGCGTGGTGAGCCGCGTGAAACCGCTGACTTTCATGGCGACGAGCGGGTAGGCATTGGCGATGATGAACAGCACGAGCGCGCTCATCGCCCAGGCGATCGGCGTATCGATGCTCGCCTCCGTGGTGCGAAGGATCTCCGCACGACAGCGCGCGCAGCGGATGCGCGCGGGGCCGCTGACCGCATCAAGACGATGGACGAGGTCACACGCGTGGCAGATGATCAGAGCAGACACTCGCCCGGTTACCTTATTGTTCGCTCATGCAAATCACCGAAAAATTAACACTTGCGCTCCTACGATGACGCTAAGACATTGCGCATGATCGACGTAGGACCGATCCGGCCTGCGCGCTATCTGGCCGTGCTGCTCGCGGCACTGCTCAGCTTGCGGGTGGCTCAGGCCGCGGATCCGCAAGCTTACCGCATGGATCTGGCTTCCACGGGCAATGCCGCGCTCGATGCGACCCTCAAGGCATCCTCCAACCTCGAGTCGCTGCGCGAGCGCGCCCCCGTGAGTCCGTTCGGCTTGATTGCACGGGCGCGAGCCGACCTCGATCGATTGAAGACCGTGCTCGAGAGCTATGGCTATTATCGATCGAGCGTCACCATCAAGATCGAGGGTGATGCTCTGGGTGATCCAGCGCTCGCCGACATCCTTCAAGCCTTGCCTCCCAAGGAAAGCGCGCACGTCGCCGTGAGCTTCAGCCTGGGGCCGCTGTATCACCTGGGCGCCCTCAAGGTGGAAGGTGATCTGCCGGCGGGGAGCGAGAGCCTGCTCGGCCTTCACGAGGGCGCACCCGCCGTGGCGTCGGACGTGCTCGCTGCCGGGGCGCGGCTCCTCAATGGGCTCGAGGATCGGGGCTATCCCTTTGCCAGGGTCGACACGCCCGTCGCCTACGAGGATGCGCAAATGCCGCTCCTCCACGTCACCTTCCATGCCGAGGCAGGTGCGAAGGTGAACGTCGGTGAGATTCACATCGAGGGGCTGAAGCGCGTGCACGAGTCGATGGTGCGGCGCCGGCTGCTGCTGCACACGGGCGAGCTCTACGACGCCCGCAAAGTTGAAGCCGCCCGGCAGGATCTCGTGAAGACGGGCGTATTCAACGCGGTCACCGTGCGGCTCGGCTCCGCGGTCGACTCGACAGGCGGTGTCCCGGTGACCTATGTGATGCACGAGCGCCTGCGTCATGCGCTGAGCTTCAATGCAGCCTTCTCGACCGATCTCGGCGGCAGTGTCGGCACGACCTGGACCGATCGCAACCTCTTCGGCAACGGCGAGCAGCTCACCGTGGCGGCGACGGTGCTCAACCTGGGAGGAGGCGATACCACGGGGGTGGGCTACGACACGAGCGTCAAGTTCATCGAGCCGGATTTCGGACATCGGGATCAGCAGTTGCAGATCGCCGTCGGCGCGGTGCGCCAGTTCCTGATCGCCTATGACCAGAGCGCGGTCACGACCTCTGCCTCGCTCAACCGCAAGCTCTCGAGCGTGTGGACGGCAAGCGCCGGGCTGTCGGCCGCGGAGGAGCATATCCTGCAGGCGGGTATCAACTACAACTACACGTTGCTCGGCATGCCGCTCGGCTTGAGTTACGATTCGACCGATCTCAGGTCGCCGCTCGACGACCCAACGCACGGCATGCGCGATGCGATCAGCCTCACACCGACGCGCTCCCTCGGCCACCCGAGCGCAAATTTTCTCATCACCCAGGTAAGACTCGCGGCCTATCTCGACCTCGACCCGCTGTTCCATGCCGGCACGGGGCGCAGCGTGATCGCCGCGCGCGCGCTTGCGGGGGTCGCGCAGGGCGCCGGTGAGTTCAGCCTCCCGCCCGATCAGCGCTTCTATGGCGGCGGCAGCGGCACGATCCGTGGCTATCCGTACCAGGGCGTGGGACCTCAGATCTTTTATCCACCGCCCTGCGCGAACAATTCCGGAAAGGTCGCCTGCGCGCCGACGAATGACATACCGATCGGTGGAACTGCCATCATTGCCGGGAGTCTCGAGTTCAGGCAGCGCATCGTCGGCAACTGGGGCGCCGCCGCATTCATTGATGGAGGTCAGGTGAGCTCGACTCTGAAACCCTTGCCGAGCTCGTTCTACACCGGCATCGGCGCCGGAGTGCGCTATTACACCCCCATTGGACCGGTTCGCCTGGACTTCGCCGTGCCGACACGCGTTTACACGTACGATGGGGCGCGCTTTCAAGTCTACATCGGTCTCGGTCAGGCCTTCTGATGCGCCGGTTCCTCAAGGTTGCGGCGCTCGTCGTCACGGGTCTCGTGCTCGTCCTGCTGCTCACCGTGCTGCTCGCCTACGTTCTCGGCAATACCGAGCGGGGGCGGCTGCTGATCACGGGTCTCGTCGATCGGCTGACGGCGCACCAGGTGCGCCTCACCGGCCTCGCGGGCGATTTCCCCGCACACCTCCAGCTCGATCACCTGGTGCTCACCGATGATCACGGAGCCTGGCTGACCGCCGATCGCATCGTCCTCGACTGGTCACCGCTCGAGCTCATCAAGCGGCGCGTGTCGATCGAGCGGCTCTCGGTGGCGCGACTCGATTTCGAGCGCACGCCGCAATCGAGCGAGCCTAAGGGGCCTTCGCCCTCGATTCCGCACATCGAAGTGGGGCAGCTCTCGATCGATGAGCTCGATCTCGGCGCGCCGCTGGTCGGCGTCCCCGCCACACTCGTCGTGCACGGCAGCGTACGGCTGCGCTCGCTCGAGGATGCGAGCACGGACTTGAGCGCGCAGCGCACGAATGGCGCGGGCGACTATCGCCTGCACCTGCATTTCGATCCGCAGCGCCTTGACGGCACGCTCGATGTGCGCGAGCCCGCCGGGGGTCCGCTCGAGCATCTCCTCGACCTTCCCGGCCTCGGCGCGCTCTCGGCCCAGGTACGCCTGGCCGGCGTGCGCCGCGCCGAGCATCTCGAGGCCGCCGTGAGCGCCGGACCCCTCACGGCAAAGGCTGCAGGCGAGATCGACCTCGAGGCGCAATCGGGCAATCTCGACCTGGCACTCGATTCGGCCGCGCTCGCGCCCCGTGAGGGCCTCGCCTGGGATCGGCTCGCCCTGGGGCTGCATATGAGCGGAACGCTGAAGCTGCCCGTTGGCGACGGTCGATTGGAGGCGAGCGGGGTGCGCATCGCGGGCGCGCAGCTCGTGGGTTTGACAGCCCGCGTTCGGGGGCACGGCGGCGCGCTCGAGACGCAGGCGCAGCTCAGCGGCGTGCAGCTGCCCGGCCCTGCGCAGCAACTCCTCGCCCCCTCACCGCTCGAGATCTCCGCGCGGCTCGAGCTGATGGCGCCCCATCGGCCGCTTGACGTCACGGCGACGCACCGTCTGTTCGCGCTCGAGCTGCATGCGCAGACGCTGGAGCCGATGTCGAGCACCTGGTCACTGCGGCTCCCCGACCTCGCGCCCTTCGCGAATCTCGCGGGCCTCGGCGGCGCCCTTGCCGGGGGTAATGCGCTCATCTCGGGCCGCATCGAGCAACGCGCCGGCGATGTGCTCGGCATCGCGCTCAAGGGCGATGCCGCGCGGCTCACCGGCTCGGCCTCGTGGCTCGAGGCCATCGACCATCGGCTCGCCCTCGATCTCGCGGGACAGGTTTCGGCGCAGAGCTTCGACCTCGAGCGCCTGCGTCTCACGGCGCCCGCACTCGCCGCGACGCTTTCCGGGAGCGCTCGCCGAGCTTCGGCGACTGCCCCAGGGCGCTCCGGTCTCGCGAGCGTGATCGAGGGCGTGCAGACCCGCTGGGCACTCGATCTCGAGCGGCTCGAGCGGTTCTCGAGCAACTTAAAGGGCAACGCGCGCCTTGCGGGTCGACTCGAGGGCGCGCCCGGCGCTCTCAATGCAAGCGGCGAGCTGCGCGCCGCGCTCTCGATCCGCGATTCGCCGACAGGCGTGCTCGCTGCCTCGTTCACCGCAAGCGGTCTGCCCGGGCTGCCGAGCGGTTCGCTCAAAGCGCATGGCCTGCTCGATGGCGCGCCGCTCGAGATCGATGCGGAGATCGAGCCGGCACGTCGGGGGGTCCACGCACTGGTGCGTCGCGCCGATTGGAAGAGCGCGCACCTCAAGGGTGAGCTGGCCTTCGACCCCAAGGCCGCCGCCGCTGATCGAGGCGAGATGCATCTGACCGTGGGGAGCCTCGGAGACTTCGATCGTCTGCTCGGCACGACGCTCGCCGGCCGCATCGAGGGGCGGGTCGCCTTCATGCCGAGCGGCCGCGCGACCGAGGCGCATCTCGACCTCGATGCGAGCGATCTGCGCGCCGGCGCGTTCAGCGGTCAGATCCATCTGCAAGGCCAAGGCAACGCCGACGCGGTGGCGCTCCAGGTTGCCGCCACGCTGCCGCTCGCGGGTACCCCTGCGGCCCTGAGCTCAGCGGGCCGGCTCGACCTCGACGACCAGACGCTGCGCATCGATCGCGCGGTGCTGCATTATCGCCAAGCCGAGGTGAGCCTGCTCGCCCCGGCCGAGGTGCGCTTCGCGCAGGGACTTGACCTCGAGCACGTCACTCTCGGCCTCCAGGGGGCGCGGCTCGAGGTCGATGGCAGCGTGCTGCCGAACCTCGCGCTGCGCGCCTCGCTCGTCGGCGCCGACGCGGCGCTCGTGAATGCATTCGCTCCCGACACGCTCGCCGCAGGGGCGATGCACGGCAGCCTGCATCTCAGCGGGCGGCTCGCGGCCCCCGAGGGCGAGATCCGTCTGGATGCCACGGGATTGAGGCTCGCCGAGCAGGACGCCGCATCGTTGCCTCCCGGCGATATCCGGGTTCGTGCGCAGCTGCAAGCCGGAGTCGCGCATCTCGACGGCCACATCACCGCGCGCGGCGAATCACTGCTCGCGCTCAGCGGCGAGGTGCCGCTCGATGAGATGGGCCGCTACGATCTGAAGGGCGTCGGCAAGCTCGACATTGCGCTCATCAATCCGTTGCTCGAGGCGCGCGGAATGCATGCAGCAGGCGCACTCAAGATTGACGCCGCGCTCGCAGGCACCCGGGCGGCGCCGCAGATCCAGGGCACGATCGAGCTCGAGCGCGGGAGCCTGCGCGACTATGCGCACGGCATGAACCTCACTCACCTGAGCGCGAAGGTGTCTGGAAATGAGAACCGGCTCGCCATCGATCATTTCACCGCGAGCGCTGGCTCCGGCACCGTGACCATGACGGGCACCCTGAACCCGCTCGAGCGCGGGGTGCCGCTCGCACTCGAAGTGATCGCAACCAACGCCCAACCGGTCGCCAGCAACCTGCTCACGATGACGCTCGACTCGAAGCTCAGCGTCCGCGGCACCCTGCTCGAGCGCATCGACGTGCAGGGCAGCGTGCACATCGACAAGGCCATCATCGGCATTCCCGATTCATTGCCGCCCGAGGTCGTCGTCCTCGATGTGAGGCGAGCCGGCGAGCACGCCCCGGCGTCGCCCCCGCGCGCACTCACGTATGCGTTCGACATCACCATGAAGGCACCGAACCAGGTGCTCGTACAGGGGCGGGGGCTCGACGCAGAACTGGGCGGCGAGGTGCATGTCGGCGGCACCTCGGAAAAACCGCTGGTGTCCGGCGGCTTTGATCTGCAGCGCGGAACCTTCTCGATCGGCGGGAGCACGCTCAAGCTGAAGCCCCCAGGACGGGTGAGCTTCGATGATGCGGGTCTGCGCAACAAGATCGACCCCACCATCGATTTCACGGCGGAGTCGACGGTGGCGGACGTCGGCACCTCGGTGACCGCGACGCTCAAGATCAGCGGTTATGCGGATGCGCCGAAATTCGAATTCTCGAGCGTTCCTGAGCGGCCGCCCGATGAGATCATGGCGTTGCTGCTGTTCGGACAGCCGCCGGGGCAGCTCTCGGCGCTGCAGCTCGCACAGATCGGCGCCGCGCTCGCCTCACTCACCGGAGTGGGAGGGGGCGGGCCCAACCCGCTCGTGAAGCTGCAGCGCTCGCTCGGCCTCGATCGGCTCACCGTCGGATCGAACACGACGACGACCGCGACCGGCGCCATCGAGAGCAACGGCGCCGCGATCGCCGCCGGCCGCTATGTCACCCGCCGTGTCTACGTCGAAGGCCGCCAAACGACGACCGGCGAGACGCAGGTTCAGGTTGACGTCGATCTCACCAAGCACCTGAAGCTGCAGACCCGGCTCGGCAACGGCAGCAACGCCGTCACGCAGGGCACGACGCCGGAAAACGATCCCGGCAGCAGCATCGGCCTGTCCTATCAGTTCGAGTATTGAGCGCAAAATCTGCAGCGGGCGGCGGCCATCCCCGCTTGACCAAGACTGGCTTTGTGCTGCAATCGCGCGAACGAGGTCCGGCGTGCTGGGCGGTTCACCCTGCGCTCGATCCGGCGCATACTTGGGCCCAGCGTCGAAACATTCCAAGTCTTACATACGGCTACTTCGAGCCAGGAGAGCTGGCGATGCTAAATACCCGTATTGTCAAAGAATTCGAAAAGCTCCTTCCGGGGCGTGTGCTGACCGCGAACAGCGCGGACTTCGATCACGTGCGCAAACTCTATAACGGCATGATTGATCGAAGACCATCCCTCATCGTGCGTTGCCGGGAGACGAGCGATGTTGCGGCTGCAGTGCGCCTCGCCCGCGCTCACGATATTCCGGCTTCCATCCGCGGCGGCGGTCACAACTTTGCCGGGAAAGCAATCGTCGAGAACGGGCTCATGATCGACCTGTCGGAGATGAAACGCATCAGCGTCGACCTCGCGCGGCGGACTGCACGGGCGCAAACGGGACTCAAGCTCGGTGAGTTTGACCGCGAGACGCAGAAGCACGGGCTCATGACCCCGCTCGGCGTCGCGACGACCACGGGAATCGCCGGACTCACCCTGGGCGGGGGCTATGGATGGACGGCGGGCCGGTTCGGCCTGGCCTGCGACAACGTCAGGTGGCTCGAGGTGGTCACTGCGGACGGTGATGTCGTCGAGTGCAGCGAGGAGCAGAACCCGGAGCTGTTCTGGGGCATGCGCGGCGCGGGTCAGAACTTTGGCGTGGCGACGCAAATCGAGTATCGCCTGCACGCTCTCACCAAGGTCTACGGCGGTCCGCTGTTCTTTCCATTGAGCGCCGAGGTCATGAGCTTCTACGACGAATTTGCAGCCGGCGCACCGGACCCGCTTACGATGCTGGGAGCCTCGACCAAGATGCCCGACGGCACGCTCGCATTCGGGATCATCGTCTGCTACCTCGGCTCGCCGGCCGAGGGCGAGCAAGCGATCAAGGCTATTCGCGGCTTCGGCAAACCCATGGTGGATATGCTTGCCGAGCGGCCGTACCTGGAAATGCAATCACTGTTCGACAAGGACATTCCCCCGGGCAAGCGCTACTACAACAAGGCTCACAACCTGCGACGCCTGACTCCGCGCGCCATCGAGGCCGTGCTGCGCTTCACGGCGACCATGCTGCCGTATCCCTCGGTGATCGGCTTTCAGCAGTTGCACGGGGCCGCTGCGCGCGTATCGGCGACTGCGACGGCTTTTCCCCATCGTTACGACCATCACGTCGTTTGGATCAGTCCCGTCGAGGAGGACCCAGCGCTCGATACGGAAATGATCCAGTGGACGCATGACTGCTGGGAGGCGCTCGCGCCGCACGCCGACCGGGCCGTGTACGTCAACGCGCTCGATGACGGTGCCGTCGAGGGTGAAGCGCGCGTACGTGAAGCGTACGGGGTGAACTACGCGCGTCTGAAGGCGCTCAAGCAGATCGTGGATCCCACCAACTTCTTTCGCCAGAACTCGAACATCGTGCCGGAACAAACAACGCGTGCCGCCTGACAGTGGCGGCTTGCCTCGGGGTGAGAGTCATAACTCGAACGGCCGAAATACTCGTGAGGAAACAACATGACAGCGAGGACGGATGACTATGACGCCATAGTTCGCGTCATGAAGCTCTATGTGGATGCATTCAATGACAATGATGTCAGCAAGTTCAGAGAAGCATTTGACGATGACGCCTGGATCTTCTACATCGACGCCGAGGGCAGCCTGCATAAGCACCCGATATCCGAGGACTTTGAAAGATGGGCGACGCCCCCCAGCTGGGACGTGGTTTGCCGCTTCATCTCCGTCACCCAGGTTGGAGACGCAGCTGCCGTCCAGCTGAGCTTTGATTCAGAGAAATCCGGGGGCGGCTGGATCGACTTTCACCACCTGGTCAGGATCAACGGTGGCTGGAAGATCACGAACAAGACGGCCACGCACTGTAGTCGGTGAGCCCGGGACGTGATGAGACTATAACCGAACATGGGTCGCGCGACCTTTCCGGCGACACTTGCCTCGACAGGGGTGGTTCTGATGCATAACTGGTTTCGCCTGACTTTCATCGGCCTGGTTCTGAGCGCTCTCGCAGGGCTCGTTGCGGCGCAGACGCAGCCCGTTCCCTATGTATGGGCGCAAACGTCTCTGGGATTCAATCCCAAGTCACGGTGCCCGGATCTGCGGATCGCGGATGAGGGAACCATCGCAGTCATCGTCTTCTGGCTCCCGAGCAGCGGCATCCCGTCAAAGATCTCCGTCAAGTCGTCCTCGGGATCGGACGCGCTGGACTCGGCCGCCATCAGTTGTATCTCCAAGCTGCGATTCGCATCCGCAACCCGGGTGGGCACCGGTGAGCCCGTCGATTCATGGCAGCAAATTGCCTTCCGGTGGGCCGATCAGGGCAAGCCGGGTCCGTCGCGAGCGACGTCCACGCAAACTCCTTCATCGGGCGCGAGTCGATCATCCGAGCCCATCGCAGGAGCCTCGGCGGCGACCGCGACCCATGCCCGACGTGAAGGCCCCGCGAGCGAGGCTAACAGCGTGATCGTGCACGTCTGCGTCGATGAATCGGGCAAACTCGAAAAGGAGCCGACGATCGTCCACTCTTCCGGAGTGGCCTCACTGGATGAGGCCGCTGTGAAAATCGCAGCATCCGGCTCTGCTTACTACCGGCCCGACACCTCGTCGAACGGACCGTCCGCGTCAGGCTGTGCGCAGCTGGCGATCAAGTTCGAATGAGGGTATTGCGTCGCGGCTCCCTGCATTGACTGCCGCTCATTTCATCTACGCGGGCTCGATCATTCCAGGGAGATTCGATCACAACACGGAGACAGTCATGCGAAAAACCCAGCTCTTTGTACTCATGTCTGTGGTTGGCGCGGTTTGCCCTCTGTCGATTGGTGCGAAAGCTTTCCCGACACCGCCTGCAGCTGAGACAGCGCGCATCACAGTACTCTACGATGCTTTTGGCAAGGATGCGTCGATGACCAAGGACTGGGGCTACGCCGCGCTCGTGGAGATTGCCGGTAAGCGCATTCTGTTCGATACCGGTGATGACCCGGCGATCCTCGAGAAAAACGTGAAGGCCAAGGGCGTGGATCTCACCAAGCTCGACTTCGTGGTGTTATCGCACCGCCACGGTGATCACACCAGCGGAGTATCCTATCTGCTCAGCACGAATCCAAAGGTCAAGATTTACGCTCCCGCGGAGGGCTTGGGCGGCATTTTTGGCGCCGAGGTAAGCAGCAAGTTTTACCGCAAGGACGAGACGCTGCCAGCGGAGAGGCGCTATTACAACGGCACACCCCCTGAGATCATAAAAATGGGCTCAGTTTTTCCCGGCGCCAACATTCAGTTGATCGACAAGACCACGGAGCTGGTCCCCGGCATTACGTTGATTGCTCTGGTGTCAGATGTGCCAGGAACGAAGGAGTTGAAGGAATTGTCCTTGGCTGTGAACACGGCCAATGGCATCGTGTTGGTGGTGGGCTGTTCGCATCCGGGCATTGAGAACATCGTTGCCGAAGCCGCCAAGATCAATCCACATATCCACTTCATTGTGGGTGGGTTCCACCTTGTGGCTGCCCAGGACCCGGCTATCGAAAGGATAGCCGCAACACTGCATGACACTTACAAAGTGGACTACATCGCTCCCGGTCACTGCACCGGGGAACCGACTTTTGCTGCACTTCAAAAGACTTTTGGCGATCATTACCTCTATGCCGGCTTGGGGACGACACTGGATCTGGGCGCAAACCCGCGCGCCGCATCCGATCGAGGCGCAAGCGGTGTGCTGGACGAAAGCGACTTGCGCACCTACCGCACTCTACTCGCCCAGGGCGATGACCTGAGTGATGGTGGGCTGGAGATCGTGCGACTCGTGCAGACAAAATAGAAAGTAGCCTTGTGCCTTTGAAGCCCGAGTGCCGGAGGCTTCAGCACAGCCGTTAGAGCTTCTCGACCTTGCCAACCTTGATGGCCTTGACCAGCCATTGTCCGTTGACCCGTGCGAGGTTCATCGAGGTGAAAGCGTGTGCGCCGATGGTATTGTCGTCCACGTTCATCCACAGGCACTCGAAGTAAAGCGTGCCCGTGTCTCCTCTCAGGTGGCTTTTGATCCGCATCGCCGGTGTGTAGCCGATCCAGTGATGCTCGGGACGGAATGGACCGCTCACGTCCGCCCAGTAAGTGCGGACCTGCTCCTTGCCCCGATACACCTTGTTATCGTGTGCCGTATCAGTGAGCACGGCGTCATCGGCATAGAGGCTCATCATCAAATCGAGATCCTTCTTGGGAAGGACGCTGCCGGCGGTGTGAAATGTTATCTCGATGTTCCGCAGTGCGAGGATGTCTGCCGGAGGCCCGCTATCCTGCGGCTCGGCGAAGGCCGGCCCGCACAGCAGCAGTGCAAGCACGATGAACGGTCGCTTCATGTCGATTTCTCCCGAGGTTGGCCGAGAACGATGATGTAGGTTGAGTAGAGGGCGCTGGAACAGCCGGTGGTCGTTTAATGGGCCGGCATGACCGGCGGGTGATACTGCAGTGTCAGACCCAGAAGCCACAGCAAGACAAGCACGACCGGCAAGTGTATGCAGGAACGTGAAGCCGATCAGGTCGCGCGCCTTCAGACCAATGATACCGAGGAGCGGGAGCATCCAAAACCGGTTGATCAGGTTGAGCAGCGTCACCATTCGTATTCTGCGCACAGCATACTCTGAGACCCGATCGCACGGGGATTCCGCGTCTTCACGGACTCGCGAAGTGTCCAATGGGTCGCCGCGAGCTCAAGCATCTGACCGATTGGAATGACGGGCAGCCAGGGACTGAGCTCAATCTCAAATTCTATCGGCAAGCGATCAACAAGATAGTCGGTCTCTCCGATAGTGCGGCTTCTTTCCTCAGCAAATGCTTCTAACGCACCAGCTGGTCGGGCTGCCGCGAATCGATCGGGGGCGACTCTCGGATGGTGGAGGGTGTTGAGACCAATGGCTGCATGCGGGGCCAACATCGGACGGTGGGGCGAAGGATTACGCCTCCTGTGAGCAGTCATTCCAGAGTCTGTCAGTGGCAGTAATGGACGCTCAGGACTTTGTTATCGAGGGTCACCGAATTTGAGCTATTCTAAATTTACGACGAGGTCAATCGTCTTGAGGGGGCTCTGTGCGGCTATTGATTGTGGTGGCGATTTGCGTCGCGACGGCGGGTGTCGCGTCTTGCGGAAATGCCCAGGTATTACCACCATCGAAACCGGTCCCGGAACTGGGGTACAGAGTTTCCCCAGATTTCTTCCAGCTCCCTCCGAATTGGGTCGAGGGAGAGGCCGCCGGGGTAGCAGTAAACTCTCAAGGCCATATCTTCCTGTTCCAAAGAACGAAGCCGATGTTGTCGGAGTTTGACGAGAACGGCCGCTATTTGCGCAGCCTCGGCGAGGGCCTGTTTGATCATCCGCATGGACTCCGCATTGATTCGGACGACAACATTTGGACCACCGACGATACGAACAGCACAGTTTTGAAACTGAGCCCGGCGGGCAAGGTGCTATTGATCTTGGGGCGACGAAACAATAGTGGCGAAGCCAATTGGCTTTTTAACAAACCAACTGATGTCGCGTTTTCGAAGAACGGCGATATCTACGTCACCGATGGCTACGGAAATTCTCGCGTAGTTAAGTTTGATCGCAACGGCAATTTTATCAAAGCATGGGGCACTTACGGTTCTGGTCCGGGCGAGTTCATGCTTCCGCATTCCGTGGTGATCGACAAAAACGATCGCGTTTATGTTGGCGATCGAGAGAATGCGCGTATCCAAATATTCGACGCAAACGGTAATTTTCTTACTCAATGGATCGGTATCGGCTATCCGTATGGGCTCTGGATCGCGCCCGATCAGCATGTCTGGATGGTCGACGGCGGGTTCGATCGGATCATCGAGCTGGATCAAGCAGGGAAAATCTTGGGTTCGATCGGTTCCCCGGGTCATCAGCCTGGACAACTGGCCTGGGGGCACTTTCTCGCGATGGGTTCAGATGGCAAACTCATCGTGGCGGACGTGCTGAATTGGCGGTTTCAGGTTTTCGTTCCGACGAAAGCGTCGGGGAAGGTTTCCGAGTACGTGCCAACTGAACGAAAGTTCTTTGGATTCAAGCAGAGCGACGGGTATGTGTTCCGCTCGCCAGGGTGGCCAACGAAGTAGAGCTTCCTAGTCGCGATCATCCCTGCCAAGGGTACGCACTTTCATTTAGCAAGGAACTCCGTGACGATCTTGATGGTGGCCTTCGGATTCTCTTCCATGATCCAGTGACCTGAATTAGGAATGATTCCCTCGCTCACATTGCTTGCCACAAATCGCAGCTCAACCGCCTCCCCACCCCCGAAGGACTTTTCCGCGCCGACCGCCAATACCGGCATCGTCAGTTTGCCGCCGTGCGCGAGGAGCGCCTTGTTGTCGGTGGCGTCCTGATAGAACGCGCCAAACTGCTCGAAGGCATCGTGGATGGCATGGGGTCTGGCATACAGTGCTGCATAGTGTTCGCGCGTTACGGTATCGATCGATTTCGGGTCGGCCGATAGCTCATTGTAAAAGCGATCTAAATAAATGCGCTCCCGTCCCCGCACCAGCCGCTCCTCATCGGGGCCGCGGAAATTGAAGTGCCAGAGCAGAGGGCTGAGAACGATGGTGTTCCAATTGCCGATGCCGGGGAGCGGCGCGTCGATGACCACCCAGCGGGTGACGCGCTGCGGATACTGCGCAGCCAGAGCGTAGCCCACCATATCGCCAATGTCGTGGGTGACCAGATCAGCACGGTCTACCTTCAGGGCATCCATCACACCTGCAATGTCTATCGCCTGATTTTTCTTCGTGTAGCCCGCATCCGGGTGCGCCGACAGACCCATGCCGCGAAGGTCAGGGACGATGACGGTGTGATCCTTCACCAACGCCGCAGCGAGCGGCGCCCACATGTCTCCAGTATCCCCAAAGCCGTGCAGCAAGACCACGGCCGGTCCGCGGCCACCGACGCGAACAAACAAGCGGGTGCCATTGGTCTGCACCATCTGCGTATGAAAAGCTGCCGGAAATGCCTCGATGCGCGCGAAGGTTGGCGCGACGAGAACAGCCGCCGCCGCGAGGGCCGCCACATACTTGAACATGAAGCCTCCAATACTCTGAGGTTACCCAGTCAGTCGCACCTCGTACTATAGTTTCCACAGGGGATGCGCGATAGCCGAAAATTGGCCGATCCAAATTTAGGAAGAACCGATCAATGCTCGAGCTCGAATCCATCGCCGCCTTCTCCGCGATCACGGAAGCCGGCTCTATTACGAGCAGATGATGGCTGCCGAGCTCTGGTCTTTGTCTGGTCGGGCGTGAGCAAAGTAAGTTGCCTGGCGACATGACTTCATGCATGACATGTGAAAAATGGCTTCTCCGGAGCGGCCGGTCACATCAGACAGCACTGGGTGGAAAATGCGACCCAGAGAATCGATCCATCGCTCTCATCTTATGCAAGGAGTAGTGGCATGTCGGAACCGAAAAGCGATCCGGGGAGTGCTGATCAAGCCAAGAACTTGGGAGTCTCACGCAGGATCCTTGAACGTATACCGATACCTGGAGATCACCGGGAACTTGTGGTAGCCGAGGTGACCTATCCGCCCGCCGAAGGGGCTCCGATGCACCGGCATCCGGTGGCTGGCATCGTTTATGTCGTTGAAGGCATTGCCGAGTCCGCCTACGGCCAGGACGAGCCACGTCAATATCTAAAAGGTGAGACTTTGCAAGATCGTGCTGATCTCATCCACACACATTTTCGAAATTGCGATGCTCACGCGCCTCTTCGCTTCTTGACGATTTATGTGCTGGAACCCGGCCGTTCCTATATTACGGACCCGTGAAAGAGGAAATCTTCGCAACGTCCAAGCTGCCGTTGAACTATGCGCTAGACTTCTGCCGTACCGCGTAAATGAATACGCCAGAACATCGTGAACGTTGTGCTCCACGACCCGACATCGATTCAAGTCGAATCCGTCGCCGCCCCCCATTGCGGCCGCCACCGCTGCCGGCGGACCGTCACCTGACGAAGCAGCGGGAATTCTCGCCGCCGCGCGCTTTGCGCAACGGCCAGGTGCAAACGACTGTCGGCAACCTGCCATTCATCCAGTGGCTCACTCGGCGACGAGGCGTGGCGCTCCTTGCGCACGCGCGGGAATGGCTGCTCGATTGCGGCGACGGCGTTCGCCTGCAGGGATTCCTCAGCCTGACTGGGCGAAATGACGCGGCGAAAGCGATTACCGATGACCCGGCAGAAAGTCGGATTGCGCTGATCTTGCACGGCTGGGAAGGCAGCGCCGAGTCCTGCTATGTGGTCTCTCTCGGCGCCCAGCTGTTCGCAAATGGATTCGACGTGCTGAGGCTCAATCTGCGCGATCACGGCCAGAGCCACCACCTCAACCGCGAGATCTTCCATTCCTGCCGACTGACGGAGGTGGTGGGCGCTACGCGGGCCGTCGCGGAACGCTTCCCCAAGGCGCAGATCTTCCTGGCAGGCTTTTCACTCGGCGGAAATTTCGTGCTTCGAGTGTCGGCCGACGCTCGCGCTCCCGCAGCCGTTGGTGGCGCAGTCGCAATATCCCCGGTACTCGATCCGGCGGTCACTCTCGAGGCGCTGGAGCGGGGTTGGTCTGTGTACCGCCGATACTTCGTGCGACGCTGGTCCCGTTCGTTGCGTCGCAAGCGGCGCGCATGGCCCGACCTACCGGACTTCGAGTCGCTGCTGCGCACCCAGGATCTACGCTCGATGACCGAGGGACTGGTGCGCCAGTTCACCGATTTCGCGAGCCTCGAATCCTACCTCGATGGCTACGCGATAACCGGACCCCGGCTCTCAACCTTGCGGTTTCCGGCGGCGATACTGCTCGCGGAGGACGATCCGATGGTGCCGGCTGCCGACCTCGCGCGCCTGGCACAGTCGCCGCGTTTGACCGTGCTGCGCACCCGCCACGGCGGTCATTGCGGTTTCATGGAGCGACTCAACGGGCCAAGTTTCGCGGACCAGTTCGTGCTCACACAGTTCGAGCTGTTTACAAGGGACGATCCGCCGTCGGTCGAGTCCCATCCCAGGTAAGTCGAGGAGCAACTCGTCGCACGGCATTGATGTGTTGCAGCGAGAATCGACGGCGGCACGGAATCATTCGCTTTACTCACTGACTTTGTATGACTCAAGTTCTTGCGTGTAACGTTCGTTCCTCACTCCACCGGCGCTGTAATACTCCTCGACCGCCTTCACCCATCGCTTGACTTCGGGTGAATACCAGAACGCTTTATACGTCCGGCCAGTTACCGGCTCAGACCTCGTTCTCTGCGCCTGTGTGACCATCGAAGTGGAGTCTGCCGTCGACTGAGCACCTTGTACGACGGTCTGCATGGGCTCTAGTTCCGCCGTCCAGTGACCTTCGGACTCCACCTTGACTGCATTGAACTGCCCGGCCGGTACCTCAACTGTTTCAAAGCCTACGACAGTGTATTTGTGGTTCCACTGTTCGGACTTGTGCGTCTTCGTTGGATGCTGTTCGGTATATTCAATCTGCCACGATTTGCCCACCGTCAAGGGAAAATACAAGGGCCGGTTGACAATGGTTTCTTTGCCGTTGACGTCCCGCGCACGACTCCAATCGAGCCCCGAGATGGATTCTCGAGGGGGCTGTGTGGAGCCGGCGGGTTTTAACATGTAGTAAATCGAAGATGCCGTCACGCGCGATATAGTCACTTCGTCGCGCGACTGATTCCAGCCAGACACGCCTTTCTCGGTGGTCTCGCGATATGTCCAGGTATCGCCCGCTTTGATTGCTGGGGCATTCACGTTTTGAGCCCAGGCTGCTGCTCCGCCAAGGATGCTCAACAATGCGATAACCGTGCCTTTCATGCGTACTCCGCCGCCGAAAAACCTATCCTACCCCATCAAGCGATCGGGGCCGCGGTCGAAATGTTTCCCTCTTTTTGCGGGATTCCCGACGGTCCGCAAAAGCGCGGACTGACCTCACAATCAGCTTCTCTAGACCAGACATTCACCCTGGTCAGATGGAAGTTGTTGAAAAATGCCAGATCTTCGCCGGGCTTCTCAACCCTTCCTGCTACAGGAGAGGCGCCTGAAGAGCGACCTGGCTGACTAGCAGAAGGGCACTGCCCGCGGCAGAGCGAGTCAACTCGTGAGTCTTTGACCACCCACCGTCTCTGATCGTCAGTGACGCGCGGCAGACCGGGCAGACCAGTTGTGGTTCTGCTCGGTCGTCCGTCGCAATGGCAGGAACCTTCGATCAACTCGAGGCTCCCGTGCCTCAACGATCTCCGGTCTGTTGCTTGATCGCATGGAGGAGTGCGTGCGGATCGGCCGGCTTGGTCAGGTCCTCGACTTCCTCGGCACGGCTTTCGTCCGAATGGCCGCGCAACCGTAAGAGGTCGCGGCGCAACTCATCAACGATCTCCACCACCTTGGTCACTTTCTGCTCGGTGAGCAGATTGATCTGCAGGTCGAGGTGTGAGCGGTGTTCCGCGAGCTGAGCCATTCGATTTTGCCGGATCAACACGGCGACCGTCAGCAGCAGCGCATTGAAGCTCACCAGCCCCTGCAGCCACGAGAAAGGCGGCGGATCGAGGGGCTGCGCGCCCGAGTGGGCGGCGAGCAAGTTGCCGATGATCCAGGCGGCGCTGAACACGACCACGAAGATGAAGTAGAGGGGGTTGCCGAAGAACGCGCTGACGCGCTCGATGGCGAGCTGCACGCCCGAGATCCGGGCCTCCTCGGCGCCGGCGAAATGCTCGAGCACGCCAAGGTTCTCGCGGGCGCCCGGCGAGAGATCGGCCGCGGTGCTCGCCGCTTCGCTTTCCGGACGGGTAGAGGGTTGCGATGTCATGGCTTCTGAGACTCAGCGCCCGGTGCCTCGTTCAACTCACGCGCGCTGATCGGAATTGATGGTAGCACGCACGGAATCTTGATATTTTGCGCCCGCCACGTACGGCAAAGCAGCACCAAAGCAGTACCGATGTCCAACATCTCCGGTGGTCTCATCGAGCGGCGCTCCATCGATTATGTCCCGCTCGCCGAGCGTCATGGCAAGGTGTGGCACCTCTGGCCGGTATGGTTCTCGGGCGATGCGCACCTCGCCACCATTGCGGTGGGGGTCGTCGGAATCGCCCTCGGCGGCAGCCTTTCCTGGACCGTGCTTGCGGTGCTGACCGGCTCGGCCTTCGGCACGTTCTTCATGGCATTTCACTCGACGCAGGGACCGCAGCTCGGCCTGCCCCAGATGATTCAGTCGCGGCCGCAGTTCGGCTACGTCGGGGCCTTGCTCGTGTGGGGCGTGGCGCTGATCGCCTACATCGGTTTCAACGCATTCAACCAGATCCTCGCCGCCCAGACCATGCAGAACCTGTATGGCACGCCGAGCGGACCGACGATGATCGTGTTCGCACTGCTCGCAGTCGGCCTGGCGCTCGCGGGCTACGACCTCATCCATCTGGCGCAACGCTGGATCGCCTACACCGTGATTGCCGGGCTTCTCGTGTTCACGGTGGCGATTCTTTCCCGGGTCGCGTTGCCCTGGACGCCGCCCGATGCGGCGAGCTTTCGCGCGGTGCCGTTTCTGGCCGCTTTCTTTGCCGCGGCCTCTTACCAGGTTTCCTGGTCGATCTACGTCTCGGATTACTCGCGCTACCTGCCGCGCGACGTGGGTGTGGCCGCCTCGTTCTGGTGGACCTACCTCGGGGCCTTCATCGGCGGCACCTGGGCGATGCTCGTCGGTACGATCGCCGGGGCGCTGTATCCCTCGATCGATTTCGTACCGGCACTTCGTCAGGCGGCCGATGCGGCCTGGCCCGGCCTGGGTCGCCCGCTGCTGCTCATCACGCTGTTGGGACTCGTGACGATCACCACGCTCAACTTCTATGGGGCCTCGCTCACGCTCCTATCGGTCGCGGACTCGATCAAGCCAAGCCGTCCCACGCTCGCCAAGCGCGTGGCGAGCCTCGCGGTGTCGACCCTCGCGGCCGGTGCGCTCGCGCTCGCCTCGACCCACAACTTCGTCGAGAAGTTCGGCGAGTTTCTGGCGGTACTCCTTTATCTCTTCACGCCCTGGACGGCCATCAATCTGGTCGATTTCTACTGGGTGCGACGCGGTCACTACTCGGTGCGCGAGATCTTCAATCCCCGGGGCATGTACGGCCGCTGGAACTGGCGAGGACTCGTCGCCTATGGGGTCGGGTTCGTCGCGATGATCCCGTTCTTCAGCATCGAGGGCCTGTACATCGGCCCGATCGCCGCGCATCTCGGCAAGGCCGACATTGCGATGCTGGTGGGATTGCCGGTCTCGACGCTCGTCTACCTCGTCGCGTGCCGCTCATTCGACGCCGAGGCGGATCGGCGCCTTGCAGAGACCGCCGATGCGGGACTCGAGCCCGCTGTCCCGGGCGTGCCGGCCTCGGCGGTGCCGCTGGCCGGTTAGCGAGAATTCCGGGTTGCCTCAATTCTTCAGCCGGTAGCCGGTACGGAAGATCCACCCGATCAGCAGGAGGAGCGCTCCGAGCACGCCGAGCAACAGCGCGACGCTCAAGACGATCCTCACATCCGACTTGCCGAAGAAGCACCAGCGAAAGCCGCTGATCAGATACACCATGGGATTGAACAGGCTGAACGTGCGCCACGCCGGGGGCAGCATGCTGATCGAGTAGAACGCGCCGCCCAGAAAGGTGAGCGGCGTCACGACCAGCATCGGAATGAGCTGCAGCTGTTCCCAGCCCTGCGCCCAGAGTCCCAGAATGAAGCCGAACAGGCTGAAGGTTATCGCGGTCATCAGCAAGAACAGGATCATCCACAGCGGATGCACGATGTGCAGCGGCACGAACAGCGAGGCCGTCGCGAGGATCACGAGACCCAGGACGATCGATTTGGTGGCGGCGGCCCCGACATAGGCGATGACGATCTCGAGATAGGAGATCGGCGCCGAGAGGATCTCGTAAATGGTGCCGATGAACTTTGGAAAGAAGATGCCGAAGGAGGCGTTCGAGAGGCTCTCGGTGAACAGCGCGAGCATGATGAGCCCCGGCACGATGAAGGCGCCGTAGGCAACGCCGTCGACCGAGCTCATCCGCGCACCGATCGCCGAGCCGAAGACCACGAAGTAGAGCGAGGTGGTGATGACGGGCGTCACCAGCGTCTGCACGAGCGTGCGCATCGCCCGCGCGATCTCGTGCTTGTAGATGGCCCATACCCCGTGGCGGTTGAAGGCAAGGTGCAGGCGCGGCGTCGACCGACCGACCGAGGGCAGCCCTGTCGCCGACCTAAGCACGCTCGCGCACCAGTTGCACGAAGATGTCCTCGAGCGAGCTCTGATGAGTCTGCAGATCCTTGATCTCGATCGAGAGCTCGGAGAGCTGCTTGAGCAGCGCCGGGATCCTGAGTCCGCTGGCCGTATCGAGCGCGAGCCCGAGCTCGTACCCCTTGGAGCGCAGCTCCAGGCGCCACGCGGCCAGCTCGGGCGGCAGCCGCTCGAGGGGCTTTTCCAGATGCAGCATCAGCTCCTTCTGGCCGAACTTCCTCATGAGCGCGCTCTTTTCCTCGACGAGGATGAGGTTGCCTTTGTGGATCACCCCCACGCGGTCGGCCATCTCCTCGGCTTCCTCGATGTAATGCGTGGTGAGGATGATGGTCACTCCACGCTCGCGCAATCCGCGCACCAGATTCCACATGTCGCGGCGCAGCTCCACGTCCACGCCGGCGGTCGGCTCGTCGAGGAACAGGATCTCGGGCTCGTGCGACAGCGCCTTGGCGATCATGACCCGGCGCTTCATGCCGCCCGAGAGGGTCATGATGCGGCTGTTGCGCTTGTCGGTGAGCGAGAGATCGTGCAGCAGCCGTTCCACGTACTCCGGGTTCGGCGCCCGGCCGAACAGCCCGCGGCTGAAAGCGACCGTCGCCCACACCGTCTCGTAGGCCTCGGTGGTGAGTTCCTGCGGCACCAGACCGATCAGCGAGCGCGCGGCGCGATAGTCGCGCAGGATATCGTGACCGGCCGCGAGCACCCGCCCGCTGCTCGGCGTGACGATCCCGCAGATGATATTGATGAGTGTGGTCTTGCCCGCGCCGTTCGGCCCCAGGAGCGCAAAAATCTCGCCGCGCTCGATCGTCAGATCGATCGGCTGCAGCGCCGCAACGCCGCTCGCGTACGACTTGGTCAGCTGCTCGATCGCGATGACCGGCGGCACGGCTAGCGGCCCGTCTGCGCGATCCGCTTCACCAGCGCCCGCGTGAAGTCCGCGGTGCTCGCGCTGCCGCCGAGATCGCGAGTGCGCACCTGGTCCACGTTGAGCGTCGCATCGATGGCGGCGCGTAGACGTTGGGCACGCTGCGATTCACTGCGATGATCGAGCATCAGCGCTGCCGCAAGGAGCAGTGCGATTGGGTTTGCAATCCCCTGTCCGGCAATGTCGGGCGCCGAGCCGTGCACCGCCTCGAAGATCGCAGCATCCGTGCCGATGTTCGCTCCGGGCGTCATGCCCAGGCCCCCGACCAGTCCGGCGACGAGATCGGAGAGAATGTCGCCGAACAGATTGGTCGTCACCAGCACGTCGAACTGCCAGGGGTTCTGCACGAGCTTCATGGCGCATGCATCGATGATCACGCTGTCGAGCACGAAGCGCCCCTGGTAGCGCTCCGCGTAGAGCGCAAGACCGGTCTCGAGGAAGATGCCCGTGAGGGCCTTCATGATGTTGGCCTTGTGCACCAGCGTGACTTTCTTGCGTCCATGCGCGAGGGCGTACTCGAACGCATATTCGAGCACCCGCCGGCTGCCTTGACGGGTGTTGACGCCCGTCGCCATGGCAACCGCGTGCGGATCGTCGCCGATCGCAATGTAGTGCTCGTGGCCGATGTACAGACCCTCGAGGTTCTCGCGCACCACGATCAAATCGATATTCTCGAAGCGGCCGCCGGGGATCAGCGTGCGCGCCGGCCGCAGGTTCGCATACAGCTTGAACTCCTCGCGCAGCCGCACGTTCGAGGAGCGATAACCGCCGCCCGAAGGAGTCTCGAGCGGGCCCTTGAGCGCGAGGCGCGTGCGCCGGATGCTCTCGAGCGTCGCCGGCGGCAGAGGATCGCCCGCTCGGCGGATGCCTTCGAGACCGGCGACCTGTCGATCCCAGAGGAAGGGCGCGCCGAGCGCCTGCAGCGCCTCGAGCACGGCGTCAACGATCTCAGGACCGATGCCGTCGCCGGCGATCAGAGTGGCGGGAATGGGAGCACTCATGGAGCGCGCCAGTGTACCCGAAGACAGGGCGGTCGCGCCCGCAGCGCCGGCTATTCCGGATAGACCATGACGCTGTCGGCCACCGAATCGGCGACATGTTCCTTGGTGATGACGCCGGCCACATCGCTGCCGCGGGGCACACCGCGGCTCGAGCGCACCACCACGGCCATGAGGGCGTTCTTGCGCCACATGCGGCGGATGACGTCGAACGCCGACTCCTGCTCGCCGACCACCGTGAAGTTGCGGCTCGCGACATCGCGCAGGAGGATGCCGGTCTGAGCGTTCTCGAGTCCGCGGCGCAGTCCGGTGTTGACGCGGATCACCCCGTAGATATGGCCTCGCTCGGTCACCACGACATGCCGTAGACGTCCCGCATGCTCGGGTTGGCGCACGTACTCATCGAAGCTCGCCTCCCCGGGCAAAACCTGGATGTCGGTGTCCATGACCTCGCGTGCCGTGCGCACGAGGAACATGTTGGCGTGGCGCGCCTTGGGAATCGAGCGGCCACGGCGCACGAGTTTCAGCGTGTAGATCGTCTCGCGCGAGAGCATGCGACGTGCGCCGATGCTCATGGCCACCGCGACGATCATCGGCATGATGATGCTGTAGTCGCGCGTCATCTCGAAGATCATGGTCACGGCCGTCATCACGGCGCCGGTTCCGCCGCCGACCATTGCGCCCATGCCGACGATCGCAAAGGCGGGCACGCTCAGCGGGATGGGCATCCCGAGGGCGTTCAAGAGGGCGGCGAACCCGCCGCCGAGCGTGGCGCCCATGAAGAGCGAGGGCGAGAAGATGCCGCCGGAGGAACCCGAGCCGAGACTCAGGGAGGTCGCCACCAGCTTGCACGCAAACAAGAGCCCGAGCAGCCAGAACGTCGACAGCTGCCCGGCCAGGATCGCCTGGACGGTGGCGTAGCCGACGCCATCGACATAGTACTGCCCGCACGTGCGCAGCAGAGCGTACATGAGCACGCCCAGCAGCAGCATGCCGAGGACGTGGCGCAAATAACGGCCCTTGATGCGATCGAAGGTGTCCTCGAACAGGTGCAGCCCATGGATGAAGCCTGCGGCGGCGATGCCGGTGAGGGCGCCGACGACCGCGAACAGCAGAAGCTCCATGAGCGCTTTGGAGTCGATCGGCAATGCCTGCAGTGTGGGGACGTTGAAGGCCGGCATATCACCGAAGAACCACCGGCCGAGAAATGTGGCCGACCCGGTCGCGATGGCGACCGGCAGAAACGTCTCCGCGCTCACTTCGGGCAGCATCAGCTCGATCGCGAACAGCACCCCGCCGATGGGCGTATTGAACGTCGCGGCGATGCCGGCGCCCGCACCCGCGGCGACCAACGCGATTCGCTGGCCCACGGGCATGCGGATGATCTGCCCGAGCGTCGAGCCGAGGGCCGAGCCGATCTGGATGATCGGACCTTCGCGGCCGACCGACGAGCCGCTGCCGATCGCCAGCGCCGACGCGAGCGATTTCACCAGTGCAACGACGGGGCGGATGACGCCGCCCTTGTAGTAGATCGCGTCCATCACCTCCGGCACGCCGTGACCCTTCGCCTCGGGAGCGAAGTGCGTGACCAGAAACGTCACACCCAAGCCGCCCAGCACCGGCACCAGGATCACGAACGGACCCCAGGGCGCGGGCGCCGTGAACACGTTGGCATCGTAGTGGACGAGGAGGTGACCGGTGAAGAACAGGTTGTGCACCAAGCCGATCAGATCGCGAAACAGCACGGCGCCGAAGCCGGTCACGATGCCGAGCCCGAGGGCCAGCAGCGAGAGCTGCGGCAAGCGGATCGGGCGACCGGCGTCTGCGTCGGTGAATTTGAGCGGAGTGTTCACGCGCGAATGCGCCGCATGTTGCTTGTGCGCCCACTGAACGGGAAGAAGATCATTCTATACGAGAGCCCGCGGCGGGAGTATTCAGCGATCGGGGCTTTGACGTACACTTGGATCGGAGCGCGGCTCAAGTGCGCGCCGTAAAAAGCACGGAGGGAGAAGCATGCGCGCGCCAGCCAAGGGCTCTGCGGCCGTCACGCCGTTGTTGAGCGATCGTCCAAGGGCCGCCCGACCCGCTCGGATTCCGAATCTCGACAGAGGCATTCGTTCATGATGAAGACATTGTTGCGCGCCTCGGGGGCGCTGGCGGGCGTGCTCGTCCTGATCGTCACGGCGCACGCCGCGCACTTTGCGCAGCCTCTGCCCAACGACCCCACGCTCAGGGTGCAGACGCTGCCCGAGCACTACCCGAGCGGCTGGGCTTTCCTCAATTACGCAGGCGATCGCATCGAGCTGCGCAACGTCGGCAGCGATGAGCGCGATGTGAAGGCGCAGCTGCAGGCGCACGACTCGGCCACTCTCCTGGTCTCGAGCAAGCGGCCCGAGATCTACGTCGCCGATACCGTCTGGGCGCGCGGCGTGCGCGGCCCGCGCACCGATTTCATCACGGTCTACGACCGCACGACCCTCAAGGTCGACGCCGAAATCGAATTGCCGGGCGGCAAGCGCGCGCTGATCACCGCGATGGAGGGCCTGTTTGCATTCACCGACGACGAGCGCATGGCCCTCGTCTTCAATTTCACTCCCGCCTCCTCGGTGTCGGTGGTGGACCTCGTCAACCGACGGTTGCTCGGCACGATCGACATTCCAGGGTGCATGCTCGTCTATCCGACGGGCGCCCGCGGCTTCTCCTCGCTGTGCTCGAGCGGCACGCTCCTCACGGTGCGCCTCGATGAGCACGGCGCGGTGGCGGCCCGCAGTGAATCGAAGTCCTTCAATCCGCTCGACACCGATCCGCTGTTCACGCAGAGCGCCCTGGTCGGCGGAGTGCGTTACTTCCCGAGCCTGCACGGTCGCATCCAGCCGCTCGACCTGCGCAGCGAGGAGATCAAGGTGCTCCCCGACTGGCCGCTGGTGAGCGATGCGGACAAGGCGGGCGCCTGGCGACCCGCCGGCTGGCAGCTGCTCACCAGCGATGGGGACAAGCTCCTCTATGTCCTCATGCAGCCCGGGGCTCACGAGGGGACGCACAAGGACCCGAGCAAGGAAGTCTGGGTGTTCGACGCCACGACCCATGCCCGGGTGAAGCGGCTGCACCTGGTCCGTCCCGGATCCTCGATCGCACTGACGCAGGGCTCGCCCGCATTGCTTCTCGTGCAGGCCGACGATCGGCTCGATGTGTATGACCCGCAACGGGGCAGCCTGATCCGCAGCATGGACCTGCCGGGCTTGCGCAGCCGATTGCAGATCGAGACCGTGCGCTGATCATGGAACTCGCCCCCGCCACCCTCCCACTGCTGATCGCGGAGCTGACGCGGCAGCTCGCCGGCTTTCTCGCCTGGCTCCTCGCGGCCTCGGCCCTGCACAAGGCGCTCGATCCCGCGGCGAGCGTCGCCGCAGCGGCCGCGCTCACCCGCCGTCCCGCTGCGGCCGGCACCGCCGCCGTCCGCCCAGGTCCCGGGGCGCGAGCACTCACCGTGCTTGCCATCGTGCTCGAGGGCGGGGCGTGCGCGCTGCTGTTCGCGAGCGGGCCGCTCCTTCGGGCCGGCGCGCTGCTCGCCGCGGCGCTGTTTGCCGCCTACGGGGCGGCGCTGGCCGTGGCCCTTCGCGAAGGCCGCACCGCCATCGACTGCGGCTGTCATTTCGGCTCGCACCGCCCCGAGATCGGCGGCTTCGACCTCAAGCGCAACGCCGTGCTGATCGCGCTCGCCGCGGCCGTGCTCGCCGGCGCGCGCTGGGCGGCACCCTTGACGCTGCGGCATCTGCTCGTGGGAGCGGGCGGCCTTGCGCTCTATGTCGCCCTCGATGCCGTCCGGGGCCTCGCCCCCGAGCGCAGGGCGGCATGAGCATCGTGCTCGCCTCCGAAGCGATGCTGTGGATCGCCGTGATCGTGCTGTCGCTCGTGTGCATCGCGCTCGCGCGCCAGGTGGGCGTGTTGCACCAGCGCATTGCGCCCGCGGGCGCGCTCTCCTTGCCGGCACCCGTCAAGGTCGGGCAGCCCGCCCCGCAGATGAACTTGACCGCGCTCGACGGAGCATCGGTGCAGATCGCCGGCGTGCGCGCCGGCCGCAGCCAGCTCGTGCTGTTCATCGCACCCGACTGCGCGATCTGCGAGGCGCTCTTGCCGGCGGTGCGCACGGCGCAGAGCGCCGAGCGCGACTGGCTCGACATCGTGCTTGCGAGCGATGGCGAGCCCGAGCGCGCCGCGGCGTTCGTGCAGGCGAAGGGTCTGGCGCGCTTTCCATACGTGCTCTCCGAACCCTTGGGGCGCACCTACGGCGTAGCAAAGCTCCCCTATGCGGTGCTCATCGACGAGTCCGGCAAGCTCGCGGCGAGCGGCCTCGTCAACACCCGCGAGCATCTCGAGAGCCTGTTCGTCGCGAAGGAACGCGGTGTCGCCAGCATTCAGCAGTACCTCGGCCAGCGCGGCCGACGCAGTGCCTCTTCAGGAGAATAGTGTGGCCGAAATCGATCGTTTGACGGAAAAGCTGGTGCGGGGCCTGGCCAGTCGCACCTCACGGCGCAGCCTCTTCGGGCTCCTCGGCGGCTTCGTCGCCGGCGCCGCCACGCTGCCGCTGTTGCCCGTGGCGAAGGGCGCCGAGCACACGAACCCGGCCGATCCCACCTCCGGCAAGACCCCGCCGCTCCCCTCCGGCAATCCGCAGGATCCGGGCGATCAGCGAAGCTGCGACTACTGGCGCTACTGCGCGGTCGACGGGTCGCTGTGCACCTGCTACGGCGGCACCGTCAATTCGTGCCCACCCGGCGCCGAGATGTCGCCGATCACCTGGATCGGCACCTGCCGCAATCCGGCCGATGAGCGCAATTACATCATTTCATACAACGACTGCTGCGGCGGCGTCCCGTGGGGCCGCTGCAATTGCCAGAACAACAACGGCGACCGGCCGGTGGTGCGACCCCAGTCGAGCAATGAGGTGACCTGGTGCTTCGGCACGCAGAGCCAGTCCTACACCTGCACCGTTGCGATCATCCTGGGCGTGGCGATTGACCAGGGAAAGAAATAGGTCCGTCCTGCCTCTGCTCGGGCTCTTGCTCGCAGCCGCCGCCGTGGGGGCCCCCAGCGCGCCCGCCGGGGTCGCCGATCCGCAGCGCGCCTGGCAGAACTGGACGCTCAACTGCCAGGGATGTCACCGCATCGACGGCTCGGGTGATGCGCAGACGGCACCAAGCCTGGCGGGGATCGTCGCGCAGTTTCTGCTCGTGCCGGGCGGGCGCGAGTACCTCGCCCGCGTGCCGGGCGTCGCCACCTCGCCGTTCTCCGACGCCGACCTCGCCGAGCTGCTGAACTGGATGCTGTGGCGCTTCGATGCCGCGGACCTGCCCGCCGATTTCAAACCCTACACCGCCGAGGAGATGCATGCGCTGCGCGCGGCGCCGCTGCGCCTCGAGGCGAATGCGCAGCGCACCGCGTTGCTCGAGACGCTCAAGCGCCAGAGATCGCCATGAGCGATGCGCGCGCGGGCGATGCGCTCAAGTCGACCTGCCCGCGGGACTGCTATGACTCATGCGGCGTGCTCGTGCAGAGGCGGGGCGCCGAGATCAGTGTACGCGGCGACCCCGATCATCCGGTGAGCCGCGGTCGACTCTGCGGCAAGTGCTCGACGGCCTACAATCGGGAGTGGCTCGATCCCCAGTGCCGGCTCACGCGCCCGCTGCGCCGCGTGGGCGCCAAGGGCTCGGGCCGCTTCGAGCCGGTGAGCTGGGAGGAGGCGATCGCGGAGATCGCGCAGCGCCTGCGCGCCCTCATCGCGGAGCACGGGCCCGCCCGCATCCTCAATGCGCACTACACCGGTACCATCTCGCTGCTGGCGGGCATTGCACCCATGCGTTTTTTCAACCGCCTGGGATCGACCGAGGTGCTGCCCGACACGATCTGCAACATGGCCGGTCATGTGGGATTGCGCTACCTGTTGGGCACCTCGCTCGATGGTTTCGACCCGCGCATGGCGCAGGAGGCCGCGTGCATCGTGGTCTGGGGCGCAAACCCACACGCATCCGCGCCGCATGCGCACGAGCACTGGCTCAAGGAGTGCCCGGGGCAGGTGATCGTGGTCGACCCGGTGCGCACGCCGACCGCCGCGGAGGCTGACCTGCACGTGCAGCCCTTTCCCGGGAGCGATGCCGCGCTCGCCTTCGCGGTGTTGAAGGTGATGCAACGCGACCGCTTGATCGACGAGGTCTTCGTCGAGGCGCATGTGAGCGGCTTCGAGGAGCTCGCCCCGCAGATCGCCGCCTGCGATCTCGGGGAGCTGAGCCGGCGCACCCAGGTGCCGGTCGCCGTGATCGAGCGGTTCGCGCACACCTACGCCCGCGGGCCCTCGCTCCTGTGGCTCGGACAGGGCCTGCAGCGCCAGCGCACCGGCGGCAACGTGATGCGCGCGTGCGGCCTGCTGCCGGTCTTGAGCGGGAACCTCGGCAAGCGGGGCGCGGGCGTGCTCTATCTCAACGGCAACTTGAAGCAGCGCGGCATCGACGAGGAGTACCTCGCCGGCACTCATCTCGCGCGCGCTGCCGCACCGGCCATCTCGCACATGGACCTGGCTGCGGTGCTCGCCGACCCGTCCCGCGCGCGGGCGCTGTTCGTCTGGAACATGAACCCGCTCGCCTCCGCTCCGCGGCAGCGCGAGCTGCGCCACGCGCTCGAGCGCGAGGACTTGCTCACGGTCGCGCTCGAGCTCTTCCCGACCGACACGACGGCGCTTGCCGATTATGTGCTGCCGGCGGCCAGCTTCCTCGAGTTCGACGACCTCGTCGCCGCCTACTTCAATCTCACGCTCTCGGCGCAGGTGCGCGCGATGCCGCCCCTCGGGGAGGCGCTTCCCAACCTCGAGATCTTCCGCCGCCTGGCTCGCGCCCTGGGCTTCACCGATCCCGAATTTCTCGAAAGCGATGCCGGCATTCTCGCGACGCTCCTCGAGCGCAGCGGCCTGCGGGAGACCTTCGAGACCCTGGCGCGCAAGGGCACGATCTTCGTACCCGCCGCGCCGCTGGTGCAGTTCTCGACCGCACATTTCCCGACCCCGAGCGGGCGCATCGAGGTGGCGAGCCCGAGCGCGGAGGCGGCCGGTCTGCCGCGCCTTCCCCAGTGCTGGTCCGATCCGCCGCCGAGCGGCGGGCATCTGCGCCTGCTCTCACCCGCGGATGCCTGGCTCCTCAACACGAGCTTCGGCAACGTCGAGCGCGTGCGCACCCGCCTCGGTGCGCCGAGCATCGGCCTCAATCCTCAAGATGCGGCAGAGCGCGGTCTCGCCGACGGCGACGCCGCCCTCGTACACAACGAGTGCGGCCGGCTCACGCTCAAGGTGCAGATCACGGACGTCGTGCCGCGCGGCGTCGCACTCAGTCACAAGGGGCGCTGGCTCGCGAGCGATCCCAACCGGGCGAACGTGAACGTGCTCAACGGCGGCGAGAAGTCCGACATGGGTGAGAGCACCGCCGTGCACGGGGTCGAGGTGCGGGTGCAGGCTGTCCAGGAGCTGCGCGTGCCGGGCGCTGGAGACGGATGAGCGGCTCCGCCCGCGAGGCCCACGAGCCCTTGGCCCCGGTCGCGCCCCCCGGCAGCGGTCCCCGCATCCTCAAACGCTCGCTCGGGTACTGGGATCTGGTGCTCTACGGACTGGCCTACATCGCCCCGTTTGCACCCTTGAGCACGCTCGGCTTCGTGTGGCAGGAGTCGGGTGGTCTCATCGTGCTCGCGTACCTGCTCGGCGGGGTCTGCATGTACTTCACCGCCAAGAGCTACGCGATCATGACCGAGACGATGCCGACGGCGGGCTCGGTGTACGGTTTCGCGCGCGCCGTGCTCGGCACCTTTCCCGGCTTCATGGCGGGCTGGATGATCCTGCTCGACTATCTGCTCATTCCCGCCTTCGTCTATGTTCTCATCGCGGTCGCGCTCGAGACCTTGCTCCCGGGCATCGACCGGGCCGTGTGGATCGTGCTCCTGGTCGCGCTCACGACCGGTGTGAACTGGCTCGGCATCACGGTGACCGCGCGCGCCAACCTCGTGGCGGTGACGCTGCAGGTGCTCGTCCTGGCGGGCTTCATGGGGCTCGCCGTGCTCGCGCTCTATCACGGCAAGGGCTTGGGTCGGCTCACCCTCGAGCCGGTGTTCGATGCCGCAAAATTCAATGCCGGGCACCTCTTCAGCGCCACCTCGATCTGCATCATGTCCTTTCTCGGCTTCGATGCGGTCTCGACGCTCGCCGAGGAGGTGCGGGGGAACGATCGGCGCATGGTCGGACGGGCGATCATCGCCGTGCTCGTTCTCTCGGCGCTTTTCTTCGTGCTGCTCACCTGGATTCTCGGCAACCTGCTGCCCGGAATCACGATCAAGGATCCGGCCGCCGCGGTCTACGAGCTCGCCGCCTGGGCGACCGGTGCCTGGAGCGCGGCGGTGCTCGCCTGGACCTATGCGATCGTCGTCGGCCTCTCGAACGCGCTGCCGATGCAGGTCGGCGTCGCGCGGGTGGTGTTTGCGATGGGCCGCGATGGCCAGCTGCCCGCGGCGTTCGCGCGCATCCATCCGCGCCATCACACCCCCTGGGTCGGCATGCTGGTCACCGCAGCGATCTCGCTCGCGGTCGCCCTCGCCATGAAGCAGCGCCTCGACGATCTCGCCTCGATCGTCAACTTCGGGGCACTCAGCGGTTTTCTGTGCCTGCATGTCTCGGTGCTCGCGCGCTTCGCGGTTCGCGAGCGCTCGCATCGCTGGTTCCTGCACTGGATCGTGCCGATCCTCGGCATCATCGTCGTGCTCGCGGTGTTCCTCGGCATGAGCGCGCTCGCCGTGCGGGTTGGGCTCGCCTGGCTCGCCGTCGGCTTGGGGTACGGAGCCGTGCTCCGGAGCCTGCGCCGTGTGGAGCTCGGCACCTCGCTCTGATCGCGACGCGCGCGTCGCGGCTCAGCCGCGGTAGGACATGTCCTTCGGTTCGATGCGTGCTCGATCAGCTTCCGCTCACGATCCTTGCGCCGCAAGCTCGCGCTCGAGCGTCGAGTCTTGTCGCAACCGATAGAGGAGCATTGGTCATGCAGGCATCGCTCGCTTTTCTGGACAGCGCCGGTACGCGCAAGGAGGCCTCCCTGAGCATCGACGCGGCGTTCTTTCAGATTCTCAACCTGCTGCGCACGGGCTATGCAACGCGCCCGGTGCGGGCCGCCGCCGCTCGTCGCGGAGCGCGCGCCCCGATCGCGCGGCGGCGCTCCGCGAAGCACACCTCGCTGGTGGATTGTGCACCGCAATAAAGCTGCCTGAGGCGGGGTCGCGCGCGGCGCGATCGCACGCCGCGGCGCCCTGGAGCAGCCCCTGGACTCCCGGGCTTGACAGAAATTCGAGTTTTTGAGGCGATTGCTGTAGCATCCCCGCCGGTCGTGATTTCTACTTTCCAGTTTCTGGTCGCGCGCCCCCGTGGCGCATCTCTGACCACAACCCACGAAGCAGTCTTTTCGATCCAGGTGGCTGGGCTTCACTCAGCAGAGTGAAACCGGCCGATTTGTATTTTGTTAGCAGGTATCTCTCACATGACGAAAATGTATGTTGGTAATCTCCCGTTCTCCATGGATGAGGCGGCGGTCCGCGCACTGTTCGAGAAGCACGGTCCCGTGCAATCGGTGGCGCTGATCAACGACCGTGAAACCGGTCGACCGCGCGGGTTCGGCTTCGTCGAGATGGCAAGTGCGGATGCGCAGCGTGCCATGGCGGCGTTGAACGGACAGGACATCCAGGGCCGGGCACTCAAGGTCAACGAGGCGCAAGAGCGCACCGGTGGCGGTGGCGGCGGCGGTGGCGGCGGTTCGCGCGGCCCGAAGCGCTGGTAAGCACTGACCTTGTCGCTTGAGAGCGGGGCCTTCGCGCCCCGCTCTCAAGTCAGTCGAGCGGTTTTTTGATGCTGCGGGTGGTCCGCAAGGGTTTACCCCCGCCGGGGGTTTGCCTATAATTCCGGCCGCGGCTTCGGGATGGGTGCTCGCCCGGTGAGTGCCTTTCGCGAGCGGCTCGTGCAGAGCGTGCTCGGCTGAACGATTGGTAAGGATTGAGCCCCTCTCCAGGGGCTTTTTCGTTGAAAGGGGGCCGATGGTCCCCTTTTTTGTTTCGCCGGGCCCGAGCGCCGCGGGCGCGGCGGACCCTGAGTGTTGGGGAACGGCGATGCGTGAGGCGTTGATTCGCTTGCTCGAGCCGTCGATCGAGGCTCTGAAGTTCGAGCTCGTCGACCTCGAGTACGTGCGCGTGGGGCGCGGCGGCACTCTGCGGATCTTCATCGACCGCGAGGGCTCGGGGGCGGCGGCGGCGGGCGTGACGATCGAGGACTGTGCCCAGGTGAGCCAGGCGCTCAGTCGGGTGCTCGACGCCGAGGAGCCGATCCGCGGCGATTACACGCTCGAGGTGTCCTCGCCGGGGTTCGACCGTATTTTGCGCACCCGCGCGCATTTCGAGCGGTTCTTGGGCGCGCGGGTGTTCGTGGAGATGAAGCTGCCGATCGAGGGACGGCGGCGCTTCGTCGGGACATTGAAATCGATCGGTGCCGACGCGATTGTCGTGGAAGTCGACGGGCGCGAACACGAGTTGCCGCTCGAGGCGATGCAGAAAGCACGGTTACGAGCTTAAGTAACCAAGCTTAAGTAACCAGGAGTCTTCGGATATGAACAAGGAAATTCTGATGGCGGTCGATGCCGTCTCGAACGAGAAGGGCGTCGACAAGGAGACCATTTTCGACGCGCTCGAAGCGGCGCTCGCCTCGGCCACGCGCAAGAAGCACGGCGAGGAGCTCGACGTGCGCGTCTCCATCAATCGCAAGACCGGCGCCTACGACACGTTCCGACGCTGGAAGGTCTTCGCGGACGACTCCAACGAGCTCGAGGTCCCGGAGCGCGAGTTGCGGCTCGACGATGCGCGCGACATCGACAAGGATGTGGAGGTCGGCGGCTACGTCGAGGAGCCGATGGAATCGGTGCCCTTCGGCCGCATTCTTGCGCAGACCGCGAAGCAGGTGATCGTGCAGAAGGTGCGCGAGGCCGAGCGCGCGCAGGTCGTCGATGCGTACAAGGACCGCGCCGGAACGCTCGTGAGCGGTATCGTGAAGCGCGTCGATCGCAACGGCGTGTACGTGGACCTCGGCAGCAACGCCGAGGGGTTCATCGCGCGCGAGGAGATGATTCCGCGCGAGCCCGTGCGCTCACAGGACCGCATCAAGGCGTATCTCAAGGAGGTGCGCACCGAGCCCCGCGGGCCGCAGCTGTTCCTCTCGCGCACGGCGCCCGAGTTCCTCATCGAGCTGTTCAAGCTCGAGGTGCCGGAGGTGGGGCAGGGGCTCATCACGATTCTCGCCGCCGCACGGGATCCGGGCGTGCGCGCCAAGATCGCGGTGCGCAGCAACGATCCGCGCGTCGACCCCGTGGGGGCCTGCGTTGGCATGCGCGGCTCGCGCGTACAGGCGGTATCGAACGAGATCGCCGGTGAGCGCGTGGACATCATTCCCTACGATGAGAACGCCGCCCAGTTCGTCATCAATGCGATGGCGCCGGCCGAGGTGACCTCGATCGTCGTCGATGAGGATTCGCACTCGATGGACATCGCGGTCTCCGAGGACAAGCTTTCGCAGGCGATCGGCCGTGGCGGACAGAACATCCGCCTGGCGAGCGAGCTCACAGGCTGGGAGCTCAACGTGATGAGCGAATCGCAGGCCGAGGCGAAGAGCGAGACCGAGTCGCTCGCCTTGCGCGAGACCTTCATGAAGCAGCTCGACGTCGATGCCGACGTCGCCAACATCCTGGTGCAGGAAGGCTTCTCGACCATCGAGGAGATCGCCTATGTGCCGGCGAGCGAGCTCAATGCGATCGAGGAGTTCGACGAGGAGATCGTGAAGGAGCTGCGCACGCGGGCGCGCGACGTGCTTCTCACCCAGGCCATCGCCAGCGAGGAGTCGATGGAAGGCGGCGAGCCCACCGCCGATCTCATCGAGCTCGTCGGCGAGACGCTCGCGCGCACGCTCGCCTCCAAGGGGGTGAAAACGCGCGATGACCTGGCGGACCTCGCGGTCGATGAGCTCGTCGAGCTGGGCGGCGTCGACGACAAGAAGGCGGCCGAGCTCATCATGGAGGCGCGCAAGCACTGGTTCGCTGCGGAAGAGGCCAAGGCCTCGGAAGAAGAGAAGGCCTAGGAGATTTCGAGTATGGCAGATGTAACCGTCGCGCAATTCGCCGAGGTGCTCAAGGTGCCGGTGGACCGGTTGCTGCAGCAGCTCGACCAGGCCGGCATCAAGGTGGAGGGTGCCGAGGGCAAGATCAGCGAGGATGCCAAGCACGAGCTGCTCACGCACCTGCGGCGCAGCCACGGCCGCGATGCGCAGCAGGCGGACGCGAGTCCCCGCAAGATCACGCTGCGCCGCAAGTCGCAGTCCGAGCTCAAGCTCGCGAGCCCGCAGGGTCGCGCCCGCACGGTGAACGTCGAGGTGCGCAGCAAGCGCACCTACATCAAGCGCGAAGTTCTCGAGGATCAGGCCCGCCATCAGCAGGAGGAGCTTGACCGGCAACGCGAATCGGAGGAGCAGGCCAAGGCCGCGCTCGAGCGGGCCGAGCACGAGCGGCTCGAGCGCGAGCGGCTCGATCGCGAGCGCCTGGAGGAGGAGAACCGGCGGCGGAGCGATGAGGAGAACCGCAAGCGCACGGCCGAGGAGGAGGCCCGCCGGCAGGCCGAGGTGCAGGCCCGCGAGCAGGCCGAGCGCGAACGCAAAGCCGCGGCAGGGGCTGCCAAGCCGGCGAAGAGCGCGCGCGAGGTCGCGGACGACCGCGGGGCGACGCGCTACGGACGCCAGGAGCTGCACATCGTCGGCGACGTCAGCTCGCGCCACAAGAAGAAGAAATCACGCGACGGGCGCCGCCGCAGCGTCGGCGGGGACTCCGAATCGAAGCACGGCTTCGAGATGCCGACCAAGAGCGTGGTGCGCGAGGTCGCGATCGGCGAGGCGATGACGGTCGGTGATCTCGCGCAGAAGATGGCGGTCAAGGCGACCGAGGTCATCAAGACCCTGATGAACATGGGTGTGATGGCGACGATCAACCAGACCATCGAGCAGGACACCGCCGTCCTGGTGGTCGAGGAGATGGGCCACACGGCGGTCGTGCGCAAGGAAAACGTGATCGAGGACGATCTGCAGGGCATCGTCGATCCCTCGCTCGAGGTGCTGCCGCGGCCGCCCGTGGTCACCGTCATGGGTCACGTCGACCACGGCAAGACCTCGCTCCTCGACTACATCCGTCGCACCAAGGTTGCGGCGGGCGAAGCGGGCGGCATCACGCAGCACATCGGCGCCTATCACGTCGAGACGCCGAAGGGCATGGTCACGTTCCTCGATACGCCGGGCCATGCGGCCTTCACCGCGATGCGTGCCCGCGGCGCCAAGGTGACCGACATCGTGATCCTCGTGGTCGGCGCCGACGACGGCGTCATGCCGCAGACGGTCGAGGCGATCCAGCACGCCCAGGCGGCCAAGGTGCCGATCGTGGTCGCGCTCAACAAGATCGACAAGCCCGAAGCGGATCCCGAGAAGGTGAAGCAGGAGCTCACCAAGCACGGTGTGATTCCCGAGGAATGGGGCGGCGAGAACATCTTCGTGCCGGTGTCCGCGCGGACCGGGCAGGGCGTGGAACAGCTTCTCGATGCCATCCTGCTGCAGGCCGAGGTGCTCGAGCTCAAGGCGCCGACGACGGGTCTGGCCGCAGGCTATGTGATCGAATCGAGTCTCGAGAAGGGACGCGGCCCGGTGGCCACGGTCCTGGTGCTTCGCGGCACCTTGAAGCTCGGCGATCCTTTGCTCGTCGGCCAGGAATTCGGCCGCGTTCGCGCGCTCTTCGATGAGGCCGGCAAGCCGGTCGAGGCGGCGGGTCCGTCCATGCCGGTGGTCGTGCTCGGCATGTCGGGCGCGCCCAATGCAGGCGATGAGCTCCTGGTGGTGGAGAGCGAGCGGCGGGCGCGCGAGGTGGCGATGCATCGCCAGGCGCGTCTGCGCGACGTCAAGCTGGCTGCCAAGAGCGCCAATCTCGCCGATGTCTTCTCGACGATGGGCGAGACCAAGCCCAATACCGTGCAGCTGCTCCTCAAGGCCGACGTGCAGGGAAGCGTCGAGGCGTTGCGCGATGCGCTGAACGGGCTGTCGACCGCCGAGGTCGCCGTGAACGTGGTGAGCTCCGGCGTGGGCGGCTTGACCGAGTCCGATGTCTCGCTCGCCGCGGCCTCCAAGGCGCGCATCATCGCCTTCAACGTGCGCGGCGACGCCGCAGCCCGAACCGCGATCAAGGACCACGCGGTCGATGTGCGCTACTACAGCATCATCTACGAGGCAATCGATGACATCCGTGCGCTGCTCACCGGCCTGCTCGCACCGGAGGTCAAGGAACAGATCGTGGGGCTCGCCGAGGTGCGCAACGTCTTCCGCTCGAGCAAGTTCGGCACCGTGGCCGGGTGCATGGTGATCGACGGCTATGTGCGCCGTAACTTCCCGATTCGCGTGCTGCGCGACAACGTGGTCATCTTCGAGGGAGCGCTCGAGTCGCTCAAGCGCTTCAAGGACGACGTCAACGAGGTGCGTGCGGGCACCGAGTGCGGCATCGGCGTGAAGAACTACAACGACGTGCGCGAGGGCGATCAGATCGAGTGTTATTCGCGGGTGGAAGTGGCGCGTACGCTCGCCTAGAGCGCACGCCCCGTGCCTCATCCGACGGGAGAGCAATCGATGGCCAAGCACAACCCGCGGGCGCGTCGCCTGGGTGAGCAGATCCAGCGCGACCTGGTGGATCTGCTGCGTCGCGAAGTCAAGGACGAGCGCATCGGCAACGTCACGCTGACCCATGTCGAGATGAGCCCGGACCTGCGCCATGCGAAAGTGTATTACCTCCTCTTTGGACGCGAGGGCGTGGATCCCGAGGTGCAGCGCGGCCTGGCAAGCGCCGCCGGCTTTTTGCGCAATGCGCTCTCGAAGTCCTTGAGGATCCGCTCGGCACCGACCCTGAGCTTCGAGCTCGACACCTCGCTCGAGCGCGGCATGCGCCTCACGCAACTCATCGATTCGACGGTGCGCCGCGACTCGAAGGCGCCCTGAGGCGATCGATGCGGGACGTGCACGGGATCCTGTTGCTCGACAAGCCGTTGGGCCTTTCTTCCGCTGCGGCCGTGGCGCGCATCAAGTACCTCTTCGGAGCCCGCAAGGCAGGTCATACCGGTGCGCTCGATCCGCTCGCCTCGGGCATGCTGCCGATCTGCCTCGGCGAGGCGACCAAGTTCGGCGCGCTGCTGCTCGAGGCCGACAAGTCCTATCGGGTGAGCGTGCGCCTCGGGGAGCGCACCGCGAGCGCGGATCTTGAATCGCCGGTGATCGAGCGGCGCGCCTTGCCCGACTGGAGCGTCGCGGACCTCGAGCGCGCGCTGGCGGAGTTCCCGCGCGACTATCTGCAGGTTCCGCCGATGCACTCGGCCATCAAGCAGGGCGGGCGACCGCTGTACGAATACGCCCGCGCCGGCGAGATCCGCGAACGCGCCGCGCGGCGTGCGAGGCTGCATGCGCTCGAGCTGCTGGCCTGGGAGCCGCCCGAGGTGTCTTTCGATGTGCGTTGCACGAAAGGGGTCTATATCCGGGTGCTCGCGGAGGACCTCGCCGAGCGGCTCGGCAGCCTCGGTCACGTCGTGCGGCTGCGCCGCCTTGCGGTCGCACCGTTCCTCGAGGAGGCCGCCTGCTCGCTCGATGCGCTCGAGCGGCTCGCTCCGGATGAGCGCCGGGGGCTCTTGAAGCCCATCGATGCGGCGCTGGCCGGCTGGCGCCGATTCGATCTGCCGGCCGCCGACGTCCTCGCCTTTCGCCGCGGTCAGGCGGTCGCGGTCGAGCCCGGCGATCATGGCGCAGATCCGGTTCGGGTCTACACGGCCGGCGCCGGCTTCCTGGGTCTCGCGGCCTTGCAGCCCGAGGGGCGCCTCAGACCTCTGCGCCTGATTGCCTCCAATTGATTTTCGAGCTTGAGACAAGGTGCTGCGACGCGTACAATGCGCGCCTCTTTAAAGGTCCTAAGTTATTGATTGAGGGTTCGATTTCCATGCCACTTACGCGTGAAGAGAAAAGCGGCGTCGTCAGCAAATATCAGCGCAGCACGCGCGACACCGGCTCCCCCGAGGTCCAGGTTGCCTTGCTGTCCGAGCGCATCAACGGCTTGAGTCAGCATTTCACCACCCACAAGGCCGACCATGCCTCGCGCCGCGGGTTGCTCAAGATGGTGAACCAGCGACGCAAGCTCCTCGATTATCTGAAGAGCACGACGCCCGACAAATATGCGCAGCTCGTCGAGCGCCTCGGCTTGCGCCGCTGAAGTGATCGACTTCGGTCCCCCCGCGCACGCGGAGCGGCCATCCACTCTTTACGACATCGAGGCCTGAAGTGAGCCATTTCAAAAAAAGTTTTCAGTATGGTGAGCACACCGTAACGCTCTCGACGGGCGAGCTTGCACGGCAAGCCGACGGCGCGGTGCTCGTCACCATGAGCGAGACCGTGGTGCTGGTGACCGCCGTCGGCATGAAGAAGGCGACACCGGGGCGCGACTTCTTTCCGCTCACCGTCAACTACCAGGAGAAGACCTACGCCGCCGGCCGCATTCCGGGCGGCTTCTTCAAGCGCGAAGGGCGTCCGACGGAAAAGGAGACCCTGACCTCCCGTCTCATCGATCGACCGATCCGCCCTCTCTTCCCGGAAGGCTTCATCAACGAGGTGCAAGTCGTCGCCTCCGTGCTTTCGGTCAACTCCGAGGTCGATCCGGACATCGCGGCACTCCTGGGCGCCTCGGCCGCCCTCACGATTTCAGGCCTGCCATTTCTTGGTCCCATCGGCGCGGCGCGCGTGGGTTACCTCGACGGCAAGTACATTCTCAATCCCACCGCCTCGCAGCTCGCCGACTCGGGTCTGGACCTGGTCGTCGCCGGCACCGAGGAGGGCGTGCTGATGGTCGAGTCCGAGGCGAGCGGCCTCGATGAGGAGACGATGCTCGGGGCGGTGATGTTCGGTCACGAGCAGATGCAAAGCGCCATCAAGGCCATCAAGGAGCTCGCCGCTCAGGCCGGCAAGCCGCGCTGGACGTGGACGGCACCGACGCCGAACGAGGAGCTCAAGCGCGCCGTGCGCGAGCGCGCCGAGCAGACCCTGCTCGCCGCCTATGCGCTCCCCGAGAAGCAGCAGCGTTACGCCCGGATTGCCGAGGTGAAAAGCGCGGTCGTAGCCGAGCTCGCGCAGGGCGAGAGCCCGAAGTGGAACGCCGAGCAGGTCG
>Ga0070734_10001026_pt1 | contig 45287 bp, 36 predicted proteins | sample Coa_R1_8_FD_66444 | JGI IMG/M metagenome (GOLD analysis project Ga0070734, IMG submission 66444) | Surface soil microbial communities from Centralia Pennsylvania, which are recovering from an underground coalmine fire - Coalmine... | ecosystem: Environmental > Terrestrial > Soil > Unclassified ...
TTGACGATTAGAGATTTTTGCAGCTATCCTCAGAAAGTTGGGAGATTGATTTAAGGTTTTAGAATTTAGTTTTTAGTACTTAGTACTTTTTTATGGGAATTAGCTTACTTACTATTTGTTATTTAATTGCTTCAGTCACATTTATATTGGGATTGAAAATGCTTTCCAATCCTGCATCTGCAAGAAAAGGAAATTTAATCGCAGCAGCCGGAATGACGATTGCCATCATAGCGACTATTTTTTTATATGAAGACAATGGCAAAAAGCTTCACAACTATGCATGGATTTTTGGCGGCATATTAATCGGCGGGATTATCGGAACACTTACTGCAAAAAAAGTGAAGATGACGGCGATGCCGGAAATGGTGAGCCTTTTCAACGGAATGGGAGGAGCTTGTGCGGCGCTGATTTCGATTGTGGAGTTTAATCATCTTTATAAAAATAATTTTATCACTTTCAAATGTCCTTCGTGTAGAGAAAGATTAATAACTAATAATTTTTTCGCAACAGAACTAATAATAATACTTGCAGGTTTAATTATTGGGAGTGTTTCTTTCGCGGGAAGTATGATAGCATGGGGAAAATTGAATGGAAAAGTAAAAGATAAAAGTTTTAAAGGCCAACATATATTCAACATTTTATTATTAGCCCTAATTCTTGGTCTTGCTATTTATAATATAGTTTTTGAACTTAGAACTTCTTCATTCATTAATCTTGGCGATGTATATTTTTATATAATTCTCTTTTTAGCTCTTTTGTACGGCATTCTCTTCGTTCTCCCTATCGGCGGTGCTGATATGCCTGTTGTCATTTCATTATTAAATTCTTTTACTGGTGTTGCTGCTGCATGCGGTGGTTTTTTATATGATAATAAAGCAATGCTCACCGGCGGTATTTTAGTTGGCTCTGCAGGAACGTTGCTCACAATACTCATGTGCAAAGCCATGAACCGCTCATTGGCAAATGTGCTGATTGGCTCTTTTGGTAGTTCAAATAAAGCTGCAAGTGGTGTAGCAAAAGAACAAGGCGCTTACAAAGAAATTTCTCTGAGTGATGCCGCAATGGTGATGGCTTATGCGCACAAAGTGATGATTGTTCCCGGATACGGATTAGCTGTAGCACAAGCTCAGCATGCATGTCATGAGCTTGAAAAATTATTGTCTGAAAAAGGTGTTGAAGTAAAATATGCCATTCATCCTGTTGCAGGAAGAATGCCCGGTCACATGAATGTGCTTTTGGCAGAAGCAGATGTGAGCTATGATAATTTATTAGAGATGGAACAAGCGAATGAAGAATTCCCAACAACGGATGTTGTGTTGGTGCTCGGCGCGAATGATGTTGTGAATCCCGCAGCAAAAACAGACCCTTCCTCTCCTATTTATGGCATGCCGATTTTAGATGTTGAGCTTGCGAAAACATGCATCGTGAACAAGCGAAGCATGAAGCCCGGTTATGCCGGCATTGAAAATGATTTATTCTTCCAACCCAAAACTTCCATGCTTTTTGGCGATGCAAAAAAAGTGCTGCAGGATTTGATTGGCGAGATAAAGAATTTATGATGTAAAAATTTTTTTCTTTTCGATGGTGAAAAAAAAATCGTATATAGTTCCATCCATATTCTTTTTAGCATTATCTGTAATACTTATAGTAATACAAATCATTCTTCTTCGGCAGTGGAAGGCAATCCATCCGGAAAAAAAATTCTATTCATTTATTTTGGCGCCAGGAATATTCCTTTTTGAGGCAATTATATATTTCCTCATCCGCAATCATATTTTCAAGAAATGGGCAAACCTTCATATGATATGTGTCATTTCACCGATTATTATAAGTGTTTTACTTGTCCCAATGTTCAATATTTTTCCTAAACAAAAAATTATTATAGTTTTAAATATTCAATCTTCTTTAAGTTGGATGTTCACAATTGCAGGTTATATTTTTTTTATCTCTGCTGTTGCAAAAAGCTTCCTGTTAAGAAAAGATGAGTTAATAAAAGATGAACAAAGTTCCAACCTCCTTGATGACATCTCTGATTGATGTAAAAGGATTCGATAAAGCTTCCTTCGAAAAAGTTCATGAACAAAATCAGCAAATCACTTCTATTCGTTTCAATCCGCTGAAATATTCGTCAATGGTGAATGGTCAATGGTCAATTAAAGAGGCACCCATGCACGATTCACCATTCACCATTCACGAAAAAGTCCCATGGTCATCATTTGGCTTTTATCTCAAAGAACGCCCGTCATTCACCCTCGACCCATTATTGCATGCAGGCGCATATTATGTGCAGGAAGCAAGCAGCATGTTTTTGGAGCAGGCACTAAAGCAAACTGTTGATTTAAAGAATTCAATTAAAGTATTGGACTTATGTGCAGCACCAGGCGGAAAATCCACATTAATACAATCACTCATTTCTGACGAAAGTTTATTAGTGAGCAATGAAGTCATTAAATCAAGAGCAAACATTCTTGCAGAAAACATAACTAAATGGGGAGCATCAAATGTGATGGTTACCAATAATGACCCGAAAGATTTTGCAAGACTGGAAAATTATTTCGATGTGATTGTGGTTGATGCCCCCTGCAGCGGAAGTGGGTTATTCAGGAAAGAACCTGAAGCCATCAATGAATGGAGCGAAGACAATGTGATGCTATGTAGCCGGCGCCAGCAAAGGATTCTGGCAGATGTAATGCCAGCATTGAAACAAGAAGGGATTTTAATTTATTCAACCTGTTCATATTCAAAAGAAGAAGATGAGAATATTTTGGACTGGATAGCTGAAGAGTTTGCAGTTCAGAGTTTAGAGTTCAGAGTAGAAAACTCCTGGGGAATTATTGAGACACTATCTGATAAAACTAACAGTCATGGCTACCGTTTTTACCCGGATAAATTAAAAGGCGAAGGTTTTTTTATAGCAGCATTCAAAAAAAATGACGGCGACGATTTTCATTTTCCAAAAAGCAAAAAAGTAAGTTTTGAAAAACTTACGAAAAACGAAGAAGCAATTTGCAGGAAATGGATAATGGATAATGGAAAAATCATGTTGATCAAGGTGAATGATTTCATTTATGCAATACCGGAAAATTTATTGAACGATTTTAATTTCCTGAAATCAAATCTTTATATCAAAAAAGCCGGAGTGCTTTTAGGAAAAATTACTCCACATGAATTAATACCCGAACACGAATTTGCCCTAAGTAAGCTAACTAATGCTAATGTCAATTCCATTGAACTTTCGAAAGAACAAGCATTAAGCTATTTGAGAAAAGAAGAAATAAAAATTGAAGCAGAATATAAAGGCTGGTGCATTATCAAATATCAAAATCAAAACCTGGGCTGGATAAAAATTTTGCAGAACAGGATTAATAATTATTACCCTCAGGAATGGAGGATAAGAATGAAGGATTGATTTATCAAAATCCTATTCAGTAAATTGCTAAAAAAATATAGATGCCAACAAATATAAAATGCCCGAGTTGTGGAACGGAATTTCCGATGGAAGAAGCAGTATCGGAAGAATATAAAAAAGAATTGCGTGAACAAATGCTTTCCTACAAAAAGCAGAAGGATGATGAGTTCCTGAAAAAAGAAAGAGATTTTCAGGTTGTCATTCAAAATAAAGATGCGGAGTTTGCAAAAAAATTACAGGACGAAAAAAGCGCTTTGCAAAGAACGTTGGAAGAAAATTTGCGCAAATCCATTTCTTCAGACTATGAAAACCAATTACGACTGTTACAGCAATCTAATAAAGACAATGAAGAAAAGCTAAAATTATCGCGACAAAAGGAACTGGAATTTTTGCAGAAAGAAAATGAATTGAAAAATAAGGAAGCCGAGCTTGAAATTTCCGTGCAAAGAAAATTGCAGGAAGAAAGAATAAAGCTTTCGGACGAAATCAGAAGAATTGAAGAACAAAAAAATGCCACAAAAGAATCAGAACATCAGTTGCGTGTGAAAGAACTGGAGAAACAATTGGAAGACCAAAAAAAATTAGCTGATGAAATGAGGCGAAAAGCAGAGCAAGGCTCCATGCAATTACAAGGCGAATCGCAGGAACTTTTGCTGGAAGAAACTTTGAAAATGGCTTTCCCTTTTGATGAGATAGCCGAAGTCGGCAAAGGTGTTCGTGGTGCAGATTGCATTCAAACAGTTCGAAATAATTTTGGACAGGTCTGCGGCAAAATAATTTATGAAAGCAAGCGCACTGAAAACTTTGGTGCCGATTGGGTTGAAAAATTGAAAACTGATATGCGTAGCCAAGGTGCTGATGTGGCAGTAATTGTCACAAAAGCATTCCCAAAAGAAATGACTCAATTCGGAGAAAAAAATGGTGTGTGGGTCTGCAAGTTCAATGAAGTGAAAGCATTGGCTCATGTGCTGCGTGATGGCATTATCAAAATTTACGGAGCAGGAAAATCGCAGGAAAATAAAGGCGATAAAATGCATTTGCTCTACGATTATTTAACCAGCAATGAATTCAGCGAGCAATGGAAGGCAATTCGCGAAGGCTTCATGTCGATGAAACAATCTATTCAACGCGAACGTGACACGATGGAGAAATTATGGAAAGCCAGAGAGAAACAGCTCGAAAAAGTTTTGCTGAATGCCGCGCATGTGAAAGGTTCAATTGAAGGCATTGCCGGACAGGATTCGATTGATCTGAATCTGATTGATGATAACTCAACCTCACTCCTGGAATAAAGTAAAGTTTTTGGAACTAAAATGTTTGGTTTATTAATCGCAATAAAGAATAAGATTGCTTAATTTTATATAGTCTGACTGCGCTTATTCAGGACAGTGATTCCCATCTAAAAAACAAACATGAAGTTCCCATTAATCCTTTTGTTATTGCTCCTGCCATTTTATGTCTTTTCAGGTGAAAATAATGGGATTGTCCGCGGGACTGTGACTACAGCAGATAGTAAACCAGCAGCTTCCGTAAGCGTTGAAATAAAAAATTCAACAAAAGGTGCAATCACGGATGATAAAGGAAATTTCGAGATCAAAAAAATTAAGCCGGGCCATTATGCGCTGTCATTTTCTTTATTAGGATATAGCGATACTTCAATCAATGTTGATATAAAACCAAATGAAGAAACTTTTGTAAACATTCAACTTCGCAGGACAGAAGCAGAACTAAAAAAAATAACTGTTGAAGCAAGTGCTTCTTCAAAATATACAGAAACAAGACCATCAGAATCGCTTCGGCTGAATTTGCCACTTATTGAAATACCACAAAATATAACTGTTGTCACTCATCAAACGCTTACAGACCAGGGTTTGCTATCTACGCTTGAGGCAATCCGAAATGTGAGCGGCATTGAAAAAACTTATGGCGGATTAAACGATTATTCATTGATCATTCGCGGTTCCGATGCGACTTACAATGTGTTTCGGAATGGCGTAGGCGGTTATTGGTGGAATCAGCAGGAAGATATTGGCATGTTGGAAAAAATAGAATTCATAAAAGGCCCCGTTGGCTTTATGATGAGCGAAGCTGAACCGGGTGGCATCGTGAATATATCGACTAAGCAGCCGATAAGAGAACCGCTCATGAATATTAATGCAGCATTTGGCAGTTATAACATGAAAAGGTTAACTTCTGATTTTGGCGGAAGTCTTTCTAAACAATCAAAATTCTCGTATCGGTTTAATGCAGGTATTCATTATCAAGACAGGGCATTTCAATTCAGCAATGCTTTGCGATATTTTGTTTGTGGTGCATTGAAATATGACCTTGATAAAAAAACTTCGCTCACAGCTGAATACAATGTAATGAAAGCCGAAACAAAGGGGAACAATATTGATTTGCCATCTATCAACGGTAAACTATTTGTGCTGCCCCGGAATTTTGCTGCGGCAGATGCAGGCACAGATAAGGCAAGCCCATCCGACAATTATTACCGCATCCATTTCAATCATATCTTCAATGATAACTGGCAGTTGAATGTGCATCTTGCTTATATAAAAGGCTCATATACGTTTCACTGGTTGCGGGCAGATGGCACTGTGCCTGTATCTAAAGACACGATATACAGATATGCAAACAACGAATACTGGAGCAACTTTTCTAAAGTAGCTCAACTTTTTTTTGAAGGAAAATTTACAACCACTCCTAAGATAGAGCATAAAGTTTTACTTGGAATTGATTGCTACAATGCCGGCTCAGAAGATCCCTGGGAAGACACACAGGGAGAACAAAAATTTGGGTTATACATACCAAATCCGAAATATTATGTTTCCCAAGACTCATTGAAAGATACTCAATTCAATTTGCATTATCAAAAAGTACGATTCAACTATGCTACAATTTATCTCCAAGATCATATAAAAATCGGAAGGAGATTAGTGATCACACTGGCCAGTCATTTCACGCATGCCACTTTTTATGACACTGCGGATTTCGTACCCGATTATCAAAAGAATAATACCTACAATGTGGCTGTTCCTCGTATGGGAATAACCTGGATGTTTACAAAAGATATTTCAATATACACGATGTATGATCAGAGTTTCTGGCCGCAGGTTGGCGCAGTTTATAAACCAACAACTTTAAAACCTCTGACAGGCAACGACCTTGAAGCGGGTTTGAAATCTTATTTTTTTGAAAAAAAACTCAACATCAATTTTTCAGTTTTTGATATCACAAAAAATAACACATTATCAGGAGATCCTGAGCATCCCGGATTTAATATTCAAACAGGACAGATAAAAAGCAAAGGAGTTGATTTTGATATGACAGGAAATATCACACCTGCTCTTATTATAAATGCAAATTATGAGTATGCTGATGCCAAAATCACTAAGGATAGCAGCGGCTTTGCCGGCTTAAGAGTTTTCGGGACACCCGATCACTATGGCAATCTTTGGTTAAAGTATCTGGTGCTTCATCATAAACTAAAGGGCTTGTCATTCGCGATAGGATACCAATATATGGGCAAGCGAAGCGCTGTAGATGATGGCAGTTGGGAGCCCGGCAATTCAATCAATTATTTGCCTGCTTACAATTTGTTTGATGCAGCAATAGGTTACAGCAATGAAAGATTCAATATTAACTTGAATCTCTATAACCTTTCCAATAGAAATTATGCAGCAGTCGGCTATTTTAATTCCGGCACTAATGAATGGCGATATACTCCCGGAGAACCGATTAACTTTCGGTTGAGCATGGGCGTTAGTTTAGCGCATCATAAGAAAGTTGATAGCAATTCAAGACCCGATTAAAATCATTTCTCAAAAACCGCATGATGCTGCACAGTTTGGAGGAAGAGGTCGGGTTAAACAATTGCAAAACGTAATCTTTTTGCAATAACCACTATCGCAGATATATCCGGGAGGGCAACTATGCAGCGGGCTACATTTTTGCATGGCAGTTTTGCTTGTTGAGTCATTTCCATTATTTGAATCTGGTGGCATGGTTTTTTTGCATGAAAAAAAAGATAGCACGCTTGACATGATGATGCAAACGCATATAAACTGAATTCCTTTCATAACTTTTTAAGTTTGTGAATTACTAAAGATTTCCGTTTTAATAAGCCTCTCTGGAAAGAGAGGCTATTTGTTTTTATTGCGTAACTATTAATGAAAGATTATTACATCACTATTATTTTTCTGATTTCTGTTCCATGTTGCGTTTCAACCTTGATAAAATAAATTCCTTTTAGAACACTATTGCCTCTCGTGTCTTTTGCATCCCATATTAACTGATGCAAGCCGTCTTCCATATTGGCATCGGCAATCTTGCTTACTAATCGTCCACTCAAATCGAAAATGCTGACTGAAACTTTTTGTGGTTGTTCCAGAGAGAAAGAAATGGTTGTTGAATGAGATAGCGGATTAGGGAACACTGAAATGATTTTATCATGAGAGATAATATTTTTTTCTTCCTGCAAAACATCTTCAGATGCCAGATAGCATTGTCGGCTTTCCAGTTTTGCAATCCAATTAATATTTGGAAATATTTTGCTCCCGTATTGTCCTTCTATCCAGCATTCTCCCGGGTGATTGTACCTGCGGCACAGCGCAGAATAATCGCCCCACAAACCATTGATGGTATCTTCACCTTGTTTTACTGTTGTTGGCTGACTGACTGAAAAATGATTGTCAACTGATACGGCTTCGAGACCGGGATATTTTTTTTCTCCTGTATATTCAATTCCTACAATGGCGCTATTGTCATTGTGAGCATTCCCTGAATAAATTATTTGCGGAAACAAAAGATCAAGATGAGGGTCGCTGATAGTTTGTGCCTTGCAAGAAAGGTGACCGGGAACACCGGTTATTTTTCCAATGCATACTGTGGCATTCCCTTTTTCTGCACTGTTTTGGCTGAATTGAATAATTCCATTTTCAAAAAAAGCATTTTGCAAAAAGTCATCATAGCCGGCACCTCCATCTTCGGTGCCTTGTTCAAGAAGCGGGATATGCCCCGGTTGATAAGAAATCGGTGCAGGAAAATAAGTTTCTCCTGAATGAACCGGCCCATAAGTTTTAAGCACAGCCTTTCCTGAGGCAATCGTATTGGTAACTTCAAACACATAATACAAATCGTCAGAAGAGCCGGTTTCATCAGCCATCACAAAATACATATTTGGCCCATAGGTTGTTGAGCCGCCTGAAGCAGGAACAACACTTGCATAATAATCTCCTGATAATTGAACAGAAAATGTTTGCATTTTTATTGATGATGCGCCCGAATATCCCGCATGTTTATCAAGTTGAAGGATGATGGAGTTGACAATATTCCCGTCAGCATCAGTTCTGAATTCGGTTACGAAAACATCATTATCAGAAATGCCTAATTGCGGATAGTCGATGCTGTTATTATCACCAACTTCTGAATCGGGGTAATAATAAAAATTCCATCCGTCCATTGGATTGTTTGATTTTGAAAAAGCAACCACCAATCCTTCAGAATCAAAAACAGCATTGAAATCTGTAAACCCATACGAGCTCACAAAGACGAACCGATCTTTTTTGGGGTCATAAACTACCCTTACATCAATTAACCCTGAGCAAAAATGATAGAGCGAATCAGAGAAAATCAATCTCCCGTTTTCATCGTAATAACAGATCCAGCCATTAGAAATGCTTACGATCTTTCCTGCATTGGAAATTGCAATAGAGCTTTCAGATGCATAATATCCTATCGGGGGCAGATAAAAAGGAGTGAGCGGATTGCCTGCAAAATTTGTTTCAAGTTGCGGCGGGCAAACTTTTGAATTGTTCTTATTTTCATTTGCAGAATTATTATTGAGAGGAACAGAAAGTGCGTTCTCTTTTTGTTTGCTCTGGGAATGGCGGAAATGCATATTATTTCTAAATCTATTGTGCTGATCAATTCTTTTTTGAAGCTGAGACTTTATTTGTCCTGGTTCTGCTTTTTGAATTGTGGTTTGCAGGGATGAATTTTGCGCATTGCTATTTGTTAAAAAGAACAGAAGCAAACCCAAAATGCAAACAATGTTTTTGTAGAAAATAATTTTCATAATTATTGATTTAATGATGAAGTTTTTAAAGTTTTTGCCCGGCTGATATGGAATGCCCGGAAATATTATTGTAAGCATACCCTGAAACAATCAGGTCGCCATTGCCAAACATATCTGAAGCAAAGTGAATTCATAGGATCCATCATCGTTCATGTCAAACATCAATGAATGATTAGCCAGAATCACCGAATCAGGATTTAGATCAGTATAAACAATAGAATCTTTTTGCAAACCGCCAACAGTTCAATCAATATTCATTTGCCCGCCATGATTATTTACGTCCAGAGGAGAAGTTCGTGTGCATGAGCAAAAACAAATATTGTAATGAGGACAATTACACCTTGCCTTATTTAATTCGAACAGTTTCATCACTTATAACAATGACTGGCTATTAAAATCTGTTCTTCGAAATCCATCATTTATTATATTTCACTCGCCACAAATAATTCCACAATAAGGTGGAATGGGACGAACTGAACAATTACAACCGACCGGCTTCTTTTTGCAGTAACCGCCATCGCAGGTGTACCCCAAAGGACAAGCATGCTGCACATCACATTTTTGTTTTGCAATCGTGCCATTACCATTGTTGTTAGGAGGCATGGTTTTTTTGCAAGCAACGATAAACAGCATTGTCAATGCGATCACGACGCCAGATCTAAATGATAATATCTTCATATTATTTTTTAACCGGTTAATTATTGAACACGTTTTATTTTGTAGCTGCAGGAAAAAGGACCAACGATAGTAGGAGTACTTGAACCTGAGCCGGCCCATAGAGCCATATTTCCGGAAACTGTTCCTGTTATATATTCATTCACTGCTCCATATTCGGTAACAGTTGTTGTCAAATTGTATTGATTGATAAATGAACTGGTATAGAGAGTGCCATCTAATGCGGAAACCAAATATATCGGGTAATTTCCGGGAGATGTACTGTCACCGGTATAAATATTAAATGAAATTGATTTTATACCACTGACCATAGGGTCTCCATTGCCCTGTATAATCGTATAAAAAGAGCCTGATGTATCTGCCTTCCTTATGCCTAAAAGAGAATCGGAAACCGGCAACCATGAATAAGTAATCCCGTTTAATGTAAGAGTAATGAATTGCGTTGTGTCTACAGAAGCCGGTCTGCAATTACTGTCGATAATATTTATTTTATTAAGAACCGTGTCTGTTGCAAACGGACCGATGTTCTGTGAATACACAATTGTACCACAACTGTCAACCACCCGCATGATCAAAATTTCATTTACAGGAATTAAACCAGTTGCTGTCCCTGTATTATCAGTATGATCGCTTGTGCTTGTTGAATCAAATCTGGTTAATGTAACCAACCGATTTGCAAATGGAGTGTTCTTAAGCGAATCAATAATAGTTACAGTGAGATTGATAGAACCTGCAAGATCACCTGCGCTCCAGAATGTAAAATGTTTTACAGTGCCGATATAATTACTGCCCTGCTTAGTTGCACTCCCTTCTCTTGTCCATGAGCTTTTTGTATCATCGAAATACCAAAGAGGTATTGATGAAGGTGCCATGTTTTGCAATGCAGAAGGAATTGGCAACGCGATGGTAGCTGTTTTGCCAGAAGCCAGTTGCAGTTTGTTACCGGAAGCATCATTCATTTCAACGACAACTGCGCCGAAGGATTGAAGAATTCCCTTTGGATTAGCAGCACTTGCAATCTTTAAATTCCCGGGCACTGAAGCTGCAAAATTTGGGTCGGCAGGATTAAAGTAAACTGAAGAAACAGAAACAGTTCCCGAATATGCATTACCGTTAGATGCATTGACGAAGCCGGCGCTGAAATTAACTGAGCCGCCACCAGAAGCTGTGATATTGCCGCCTGAAGATGCCGCAAAAGTTCCTGACGCAGGTTTTGTGATGAGCTGAATTTTTGCATTGCTTACATCATTGTTATTGGATGCAAAATTTTTTGAGCCTTCAAAAAAGCCATCTTTAGTAACAATCAATACTACGCTATCTGCACTGAACTGAACTTTTGATAGCGTGAATTTGCCACTCGCATCCGTAGTTGTAGTAGCTGTTCCGCCAGCAACAGTTGCATTGCTTACCGGGGCATTGTTCAAATCTGTAACAATGCCTTCAACAGAACCTGTTCCGGAACCAGGATGTGATGTGGTTTGGTTAATATCAGTTTTCTTGCATGAAAAAAAGATATTTGCAACAATGAATAACCCAATGGCTTTGATTATAAGAGGTTTCATTTATGTTATTTTGGTTTACGATTAATTAGTTGAATGGATTTGTAATTTGTCAGTGTGCCATTCTGATTGTTCTGAATTTATTTTGATGTTCAAATCCGCATATTATAAAGCTATTCACACAATAAGGAAAATGAAAATGGTAGTTCACAGTTGACAGATAATGAGGATAATTTGCAGGCATGAGTTCGTAGGAAACATATGAAAGTTGCCATCAATTACAAAATGAAAACCGGATGGGGTGCCTCATAAACACATATTCTCTTACAGATTGATTTAAGAAACAATAATTCACTTTTTAACTGATGCTGACTGATCACTAAAACCCTCTAATTGTTCTTGTAGCCCGCTCTCTGTACATTTATTGTTGATTTTCCGGAGATAAAAGTTAGATTCGTTCTGGTGGCTTATTCTATCAACGTATTATTAGGGCAATATGCTGATCAGCAAAAAAATAATTATTACGTTAACAGGTTTATTATTAACTACTTTTTGTTGTGCGCAATCTCCGGAACTGAAAAAGATCGACTCACTAAAACAATTATTGCTTTCACTTCATGATTCCTCAGAAATAGATTGCTTGCTTAAAATCAGTTTTGATTATGGCCATGTGAACAGCGATTCCAATAACTTGTTCAATTCAATAGATATCGATTCTGCTAATCGATATGCCGCAGATGCACTGGCTAAATCAAAAAAATATGGTTATCAGAGAGGCATCGCGAATGCGTATGAGAACCTTGGTGAGATGGCATTTACCAAAAACCTGAAAGAAGGAGAATTTTTTTTTAAAACCGCTATTTCGATTTATAATAATCTTCATGACTATGAGAATTTGAATTTGTCGTATCTGTGGTTAGGATATTATATGATGCATCAGGGAAGATTTGCTGAATCAAGGAAAGTTTTTGAAAAAGCTTTGCCCTATTACAAAAAAGAAAAAAATGAAAAAAAAGAGGCAAGGGTATATACGTTATTATCCCTGAACTATTGGATGGAAGGATATTTTGAAAAGTCTTTTGAATATTGTTTACAAGAGATTACTGTGCTTGAAAAAGACAACCAATATCGTAACGACCCGATTTATTTAACGGGCCGCTTATGCGATCTTTACCTGAATGCTGGCGACACTGCAACCGCAATCTATTATACACGCAAATGTATTGACTATACAAAGGATCATAATAAAAATTTAGCGATACTGATGATGGGTGATGTATGCTTTTACCAGCACAACTATGATTCGGCTTTGTATTATTATAAAACAGCCGATTCTGCTAATGTGAGTGTTGGAGAAGCTTACCTTTTTAAAAAGGATTATGATAAAGCGCTTATGTGCTTCAATATATTGCTGCAAGTCGAAAAACAAAAAAATAACGTATTCGGTGTAATGCAATTGCTGAATGATATTGCCAAGGCTTACTTTTATAAAAATAAATGGCAGCCATCTTTAAATTATGCAAGGCAATTGCTTCAAACGGCGACATCGGTTCATGCAAGACAATATATAAGAGAAGCAAACTGGCAGATGTGGAGTTTATACAATCAGAAGAACCAGACTGACAGCGCTTATAAATACAGATTGCAGTTTGACAATATAAACGATTCGATTGCGCAGGATGAATTTGCAAGAAATGTAGCAGTTGCTCAAATGAAATTTAACAATGAACAAAAACAATCACAGATTGATTTGCTGCAAAAAGGCAACAAAATCGTCCAGCAGCGATTGGAGAGTGCTTCCTTTCAAAAGAAAATTCTTCTTGCTGCAATTTTTGCCCTGACAATTATCGGCTTTATCATTATCAGGAATTTTACACTTACAAGGCATAACGAAAAATTGGAAAATGAAAAAAAACAATCTGAATTGCAAAGCAAAGCTATCGATCTTGAAATGCAAGCACTCCGTGCGCAGATGAACCCACATTTTATTTTTAATTGCCTCAGTTCTATCAACAGGTTTATTTTAAAGGATGAAGCAGAAGCGGCTTCAGGTTACCTCACGAAATTTTCAAGGCTTATCAGAATGGTACTGTCAAATTCAAAAAGACAGTTTATCAGCCTGGAAGATGAGCTTGAAACACTTTCGCTTTATCTTGAAATGGAAAAGCTTCGCTTCAAAAACTCTTTTGATTATAAAATCACTTTTATCAATGATGTTGATACTACAAATATTTTTGTTCCGCCACTCCTTTTCCAGCCGTTTGCAGAAAACGCAATCTGGCACGGATTGATGCATAAGGATGGTCAAGGCCGGCTTGAGGTTGAGCTGAGCACGGAAAAAAAAATATTGAGCTGCACTATAACTGATAATGGCATTGGGAGAGCCAAAGCTGCTGCTTTCAAAAGCAAATCGGTTGAAAAACATAAATCGATGGGCCTGCAAATGACTTCAGAAAGGCTTGCGTTATTGAACGAGGGTGATGATGAAAGAACCTTTTTTGATGTTGAGGATATTTACGACGATGAAGGAATTGCTGCCGGCACAAGAGTTGTGCTGAAAATAAAGTATAAGAATCTGACTGAAACAATCCAGTGATTATTTTAAAGACCAATGACAACAGCAACCATAGTTGATGATGAGCCCTACAGTTGCGAAGCGCTTGCAACACTGTTGGAACGATATTGCCCTGATGTGCAAGTATTAGATATTTGCTATTCTGCGGATGCTGCCTTGCAGTCACTTAATGAAAAAAAACCTAACATACTTTTTCTGGATATTGAAATGCCGTTCATGAATGGGTTTGAACTGCTTGAAAAATTATCAAAAATAGATTTTAGGTTAATTTTTACAACCAGCTATGATCATTATGCCATCAAAGCCATTCGGTTCAGCGCTATCGATTATTTATTAAAACCTGTTGATAAGGAAGAACTGCAAAAAGCTGTTCAAAAAGCTGTCAGCCACATCAAAAATTCATTGCCGCAGCAAATAGAATTGCTTTTGCAGAAATTAAACCAGCCTGCTATCCCGATAAACAAAATGGCTATCCCGACTATGGAAGGATTACAGATGATTCAATTGAACACAATTATTGCCTGCTCTTCAGACAGGAATTACACAATTCTCTTATTAAAGAACAATCAGAAAATAATAGCATCTAAAAATCTAAAAGAAATTGAAGAGATGCTTGAAGGCTATGCTTTCTTGCGCGTACATCATTCGCATCTGGTGAACCTGAACGAAGTTGAAAAATACATTAGGGGCGAAGGCGGTTATTTGATCATGAGCGATAAATCAACCATTGATGTTTCCCGAAGCAGAAAAGAAATTTTATTAAAGAAATTACAACCGAATAAATTTTGACGGAGAATTCGAAGTTAGATTCTATGCATAAGCATGCATGTTGTAGGATCTTTTTAATGATTGCATTTTAATTTTATTTGTTTGAAGATTTAAAAAAATTCGATGAATTAAATAAGGCCTCCCTGAAAAGAGAGGCCGGATTTTGCTTGATATTGATTATATACGTTAGGTGGTCAATGTTATCTTGTCACATCAATCGCCCCCGCTGCTTTCCCTATTAATGTGCCTGCGGCATGGCCAACATCAACTGATGGCTGATAATGGATGCCTCCATACACGCGTGATTCGCCGCATTCAAGTGATATGTCTTCAAATGAATTATAGCTTCGTGAAGGATAGTTCAGGAAATCATACGTGTGATCAGTAATGTTTATATGATTGCCAAATACAGAGCTCAGAGCTTCCATCACTGAAGATGTAATGAAAGCATGTGCAGCGGGGTATTCAGGGTGAGGCGGAGTTCCTATCAATGGAAGCCATGCATTGTCAATATGAGCTTGAATATAACTAACAGGCCTTATTTGATTATAAGTAAATTTTGATCTCCAGCAAACAATAGAAGCATCCCACATAGCAATGCCAGCTTTTGCATACGCAACATCTGCTGTTGCGAGTGAAGCATTAGAATTATCCAAAATTTCAGTGAGGATGGAAATGCAATGACCCATTGGTGTGTAGCCTACGCCAACACCAACATCATTCCAAAACAGTGCGATATTTTTTTGGTCTGCTGTCAACGTTTTTGAAATGGTGTAGTCGTTATCCACCATTTTATAAAAATCAGAATTAGGATCCTCAGAATATGGAAATGGTGGTGGTGGAGTTGTGCCGGTTGCAAATGAATGCATAAATGTTCTGCAATCGCCAAAATGTGGCCCTGCTGCTGCTGCAAATGCCGGTGGCGTGGGGATCCATGCACCCGGAAAAACAGGTGGAGTGTATGGGTCGTTCGTATGATTGAACAAATCAGTTTTTGACCAGTTGAAAATCGCTGAAGCAACCGAATCGCCAAATGCGGCTGAACGTGTAACAACATCAGCTCCTACTGTGCTGGTATAGCTATCTGTATAAATTTTTTCAAGAGAGTCAATAGATGCGGTGTTCGCAGCATTTGGTGCGGGAAAAATATCTCTTGTAATGTTTGCGAGCGCTGCATTCGCAGCTACCACCCATGAATATTTTTTCCCGTTTTCAGGAACAGGCATGGCTGGCATTTCATACAACTGACTTTGTAAGCTCTTAGAATTGTGCATTTCAAACCTTGATGCTTCAAACAAGGAAATGCCTGAATAAGCAAACAAACGGATGGTTGCAAGATTTGATTTTGCAGGGCTTGATTGGAGTATCATGCGCAATTGCAACTTATACCAGGCTGTTGCTACTGTTGCGTCGTCCTGAGAAGGAGGAGTATGGCCGCCTTCGCCCGACCCTGGAAATTTTGGGTCTTTTTGACAACCCGAAAAGAACAAAATAGCTGCAAGCATAATAAATGCTGCGCAATGGTTCAAAAAAACGAAAGGTGAAATGATGAATTTAGTTTGTTTCATAAGCGTTAATATTTAAAGATGAAGAAAAATGGTTTCTGGTTCAGTAGCTTAAAGCTATCTCGACAACTAAAATTTCTAAAGCCTGAATGTTCAATTGGCAGGAATTGAAGGACAGTTTGCGGAAACGAGTTCGTGATTATTAAACCGTACGTGAAAATTTGCAATGTTTTTATGTAAGTCTGATGCCGGAACGTGATTACGTATGTTGCTGATTGGTAGATGAAACCCACCATTGGTATTTTCAATAGTTCAACTGCTCATTATTAATATTTAACTTACAGTATTGAAAGTATTTTGTAGCCGTCAATTCCTGATTACCTAACCTACTCATCATGCGAATATGCTGCTAATAAAAAAAATAATTAATGGAGTGATCAGCATATTTTTTGTTTCATTATGTTCCGCTCAGCATCCTGATCTGAAATCGATTGATAGCCTGAAAAAAATTTTACCGTTGTCGCAAGGCACCAAAAAAATTGATTGTCTCAATTCTCTTGCTGAGGAATATTGGTGGCCTGCATCAGATAATATGGATTCTGTCTATCTGTTGGCTAATCTTGCACTGAATGAAGGGAAAAAAATAAACTACAGTTCAGGCAAAGCAACATCCATTATGCTTTTGGGTGTGGTAGAAATATATAAAAGGAATTTTATCGGAGGAGAAAAATATTTACGTCAGGCTTTGGATATATATGAAAATATCAATAGCGTTTTCGGATTGGGCTGGGCAAATGTGTGGCTTGGACAGGCTTTATATTTTCAAAGCAGTTTCGAAGAATCTCTGAAATGTTATTTTAAAGCCATGCCATTTTTGGATAAGATGGGTGATTGGGAAGCCAAGGGAAAAGCATGGACCTGGATGGCATTTATATACGCTACGCTCGGGAATTACGACAGCAGTTTTTATTACTGTAGCAATAGCTTATTGCTCAGGCAAAAAATGAGCGATCATGTTTGTGTTACCGCATCGCTTACTAATATGGGGCAATTATATAGAATTGCAGGATCTTACGAAGATGCACTTGGATATTACAGACAGAGCTTTAATTATGCCAATGCACATGGTGTTGATCTTTACACTGCAAACTGGGCTTATCTTGAACCCGTAGGATTGATTTATCGTATCATGAACTCGCCAGACTCTTCTTATTATTATCTTCAAAAAGCGATTCATCTTGATTCTACCAATCAAATGACAAGAGTAAGTTATGCCGAAACCTTATTGGCAAAAAAAAAGCCGGACTCTGCTTTAAGCATTTTTTTAGAACCCGTTAGCCAATTCAGGAAAGGGAATGACAAATGGGACCTGATGAGAGTGGCAAATGATATCGCAAAAGCTTATGAAAAAAAGAACAGCATCAAGAAAGCGCTCGATTATGCCAATGAAAGTTTTTCAATTGCAAGACAATCGCGAGCAAAACATTTTATGCTAGATGACTATCTGATACTTTCCCGACTTTATAGCAATGCCAAGATGAACGATAGTGCTTACTATTTCCTGTCACAATACGCTGCACTGAAAGATTCTGTTGTAAAAAGCCAATTCCTCTTTAAACTTTCCAACTATAAAAAGCAGGCAGACTTTAAAACGCAAAGAGATCAGCTTGATTTCCTTGGTAAAGAAAATAAAGACAAGGAAAAAGAATTGAAGCAAAAAACATTATTACAATTTATACTAATTGCCTGCCTTGTTATTGCTGCATTGTCCGGTTTTATTGTTTATAAAAATCTTGCGCTCAAAAGAAAAAACGAAAAGCTTGCGAACATGCATAAGCAGGCAGAACTTCAGCAACACGTATCCGATCTTGAAATGCAGGCGCTTCGCGCACAGATGAACCCGCATTTTATTTTTAATTGCCTGAGTTCGATCAACCGTTTCATTTTTAAAAATGAAACAGAAGCAGCCTCTAATTATCTTACAAAGTTTTCGCGTTTGATAAGAATGGCATTGAACAATTCTAAAAAACCTTTTATCAGTATTGAAGACGAAATTGAAATGCTTACTCTTTATTTAGATCTGGAGAAGCTGCGTTTTAAAGATTCTTTTGACTACAAGATCACCTTCATCAATGCATTCGACACAGGGAATGTTTGTGTGCCACCGCTTTTATTGCAGCCATTCGCAGAAAATGCGATCTGGCATGGTTTGATGCACAAAGAAGGAAAAGGGCATCTCGAAATTCAGTTGGGCATCGATGCGAAAATTTTGTGTTGCACCATTACAGATAATGGAATTGGCAGGGCTAAATCTGCAGAGCTAAAAAGTAAATCGGCACAAAAACAAAAATCAATGGGCTTGAGCATAACAACGGAACGTCTTGCATTGCTTAATAAAAATAACAATCAGCAAACGTTTTTCAATATCGAAGATATTTTTGACGGAAACGGACAGCCTGCAGGAACCAGAGTGATCCTGAAAATCAATTATAAAGATTTAAGCGAAATAAATACTTAACAGCAAAAATGAATTATGGTCACTGCAATAATTGTTGATGATGAATTTTATAGTGCTGAAATATTGGCTGCTTTGCTTGAGCGCTATTGTCCTAATGTGAAGGTGATAGATATTTGCCATTCAGCTTCGGTTGCGTTGAAATCGATCGCTGAAACAAAACCCGATATTCTTTTCTTGGATATTGAAATGCCCATTATGAATGGGTTCGATCTTCTTGAAAAACTGCCTGAAATAAATTTCGAACTCATCTTCACGACCAGTTATGATCATTATGCCATCAAAGCAATCCGATTCAGCGCATTGGATTATTTATTAAAACCCGTTGATCCCGAGGAATTGCAAAAGGCGGTTCAGAAAGCAATCACTCGAATGAAGCACCCGCTTCCTCAACAAATAGAAGTTCTCTTGCAGAGGCTTAACCACTCTGCCACCACCATCTCTAAAATTGCCATCCCTACTATGGAAGGTCTGCAAATGGTGTTGGTTGAAAATATCATCAGTTGTACCTCCGATCGAAACTATACTGTTTTATCCTTGAAAGACGGGCAAAAAATTATTGCCTCAAGAACTTTAAAAGAAATCGAAGAGATGCTGGAAGATTATTCTTTTGCGAGAGTGCATCATTCATACCTCGTTAACCTGAATGAAGTGGAAAAATACATTAGGGGCGAAGGAGGTTATTTGATCATGAGTGATAAATCTAACATCGATGTTTCACGAAGCCGCAAAGAAATTTTATTAAAAAAATTGCAACCTAATAAACATTAATGTTTCTAAAAGATTTTAGCTTATTACCCACGCCAGCACCAGATCATCAAAAAATTTTGCATTCACTGAAAGAGAAACAATTTTGTTTTTTGCGAAGACAAAAGGAAGATTAATTTCTTCATCGTGGTTAATCTCTGTGAATTTTAATAATTGAATGTGCTCACTGAAATCAATGCCGCCATCACCATGCCATTTATAAATGGCTTCTTTTGCGCTCCACATCAATGTCAGATATTCCATGTACACTTTGTCTTTCAGGTTCCATTGGTCTAAAAATGCAGCGTAATCTTCATTGAAAAAATTATTCTCGTGATTGTTAAGGAATTTATGAGCGATATTTTGAATGCGAGGTGTTATCATCTCCACATCAATCCCTACCCTGCTTTTGCTGCTGGCAATTGCCGCAGCAAAATTTCCGCAATGCGAAATGGAAAAATGATATTTTTCATTCTGCAGAAAAGGTTTTCTGGTGTCTGCAATCATTATTTCTTCCAATGGAAAATCGCTGAACAATGTTGGTAACAAAAATCTTCCTGCCAAATGCTGCAATCGTTTATGCGGATGCGTGATGCTTCGCTGAAGCGGCACTTTTTTCAAAAAGAAATCCTCCTCTTCTTCTATCTGCCAGATGGCAAGTTTTGTCGATTCGTTAATATTATGTTGATAAAATAAGGGCATGATAAAATACCGAAATGCGAAATTCGCGTGCTGTTGACAGTGTGCAAATTCAATAAATAAATGGATAATAAGAAATGATTTTATCAGACACAACTATACTTGCAGAAATTGAAAAAGGAACAATCAAAATTGAACCTTACAAAAGAGAATGCTTGGGCAGCAATTCTTATGACGTGCATCTTGGAAGATGGCTTGCCACCTACAACGAGCATATTCTTGATGCAAAAAAGCACAACCTCATAGATTATTTTGAAATTCCTGATGACGGGTTTGTTCTCTATCCTCATATTTTTTATCTCGGCGTTACAGATGAGTACACTGAAACACATGTTCACGTTCCATTTCTTGAAGGCAAATCTTCTACAGGTCGTCTTGGTATCGATATTCACGCAACTGCTGGAAAAGGCGATGTCGGTTTTTGCGGCAATTGGACTTTGGAAATTTCTGTGAAACAACCGGTGAAAATTTATAAAGGAATGCCCATCGGTCAACTGATTTATTTTCCTGTTGTTGGAGAAATTGAAGTGAAATACAATCAGAAAAAAGATGCAAAATACAGCGGGCAAATCAATAAGCCGGTTGAGAGCATGATGTGGAAGAACAAGTTTTAATTTGCGAATGAGATGATCTGCGAATTTGCAAATGCTATTAACCCGCACATCCTCAAATTTTCAAATCTCTCCTGTTTTTTTATAATAAGCAATCAGCCATGCAATCACTTCATTATAGCTCATAATTCCTTGTGGTTGCTGGTTTGCTTTTAGATATCTTCCATACATTTTGTTGATGATCGGCTCAAATGGGTTCTCATATTTTTTATAGAATAACCTTAGGTCGCGGTAATCTTTTCTGATACTCGGTTTCAGGCTTTCTCTTAACGGCACTAATAAAGTGGAGTCTCTAAAGTATAATTCCTTGGCGGCGTATAAATACAAATCAAAATAAGCGGAATACTGGAATGCAGCATTGCCAGATGCTTTGGCTGAAAGATAGCCTGCAAAATTCGCTTCATTCTCTTTTGCATAACCAAGCTGGTGACCGATTTCATGGCAGGTGGTAAAAGGCTGCACAAATACCGGAACGGTTGTGTTCACCTGTGCTTCGCCGGAAAATGGATTATAATAACCAGTGAAGCCAAGATAATCTCCTGCGTAACTGAAAATGGAAGGTTTCACTGACGGTGATGGGTAACCGAAAATGTTATTTTCTTTTTTTAAGTTTGTATAGGAATCGATAGATTTTGAAAACAGAATATGTTTTGTTTTCAGCTCGTTTCTTTCAAGCCTTGAAGCAGAATCAAGATTGTTCATCTTTACTACAATCAATTTTAATATTTCGGTGAGTTCTTCTGTGGAATATTTTTTGATATCGAGGTTTAATTGATAAGCAACTCCCTTTCGGTCATAATTTAATCCCCAGAATAAATTAAAAACAACATAAACAATCAATGCGATAAAAATTATCTTCTTAAAAAAATAAAAGAGGTATTGTTTATTGATTTGTTTTCTGAAAATTTTCTTGATAAAAGAAATAGTTTTTGTTAAAAGATAGATCCCTGCAATGGCATATAAAACATCACCGAAGCTGAATGGAATCCAGCCTAAAAGCAATCTGAGAAATCTGGCAATGAAAGGATATAGTCCGGTCGAATAATATTTCTCCACCGCATCAGGGAAAAACGAAAACAGCTTTATTAAAACGGCGACTGCAATAAGGATCATCCAATTTGATTTCTTATTCATGGGCGTTTGTGTAAATCATTCATCAATTATCAACAAATGTAATGGTAAGAACTTTAAACCCTAAACTTCAAACGTTAAACTGCTTATCATTAAATTGCATGCTATAACTATTGCTATGAACCTTGAATTCAACAAGAACGAGGATGCGATGAAAATGTCGCTGAGCCAGCTAAAAACAAGGCTTGAAAAAATAATGCAGGGCGGCGGAAAGAAATCCGTTGAAAAGCAAAAAGAACGAAATAAACTTACTCCGCGGGAACGCATTGATTATCTGATTGACAAAAATTCCACATTTATTGAGATTGGTGCATTTGCCGGATATGAAATGTATGATGAATATGGCGGATGCCCCGCTGGAGGAACTGTTGCCGGCGTTGGTTATGTGAGCAATCGTCAATGTGTGATTGTTGCAAACGACCAGACTGTGAAAGCAGGCGCATGGTTTCCTATTACCGGCAAGAAGAATTTGCGCATGCAGGAAATCGCCATGGAAAATAATCTTCCCATAATTTATTTAGTTGACAGCGCAGGTGTTTTTCTCCCGATGCAGGACGAAATTTTTCCTGACAAAGAACATTTTGGGAGAATATTTAGAAACAATGCACAGATGAGCGCAATGGGCATCACACAGATTGCTGCGGTGATGGGCGCTTGCGTTGCGGGTGGGGCTTATCTTCCGATTATGAGTGACGAGACTTTGATGGTAGATGGCAATGGCTCTATTTATCTGGCTGGCCCTTATCTCGTGAAAGCCGCTATTGGAGAGGACATTGACAATGAAACATTAGGTGGTGCGGTTACACATACAGAAATTTCAGGCATTGCGGATTATAAATTTAAAACAGAACAGGAATGTCTTGACCACATTAAAAATATGATGAGCAAACTTGGTCATCATAAAGAAACTATTTTCAACTATGCATCCCCGTTAGCCCCCAAAAAAAGTGCTGAAGAATTATATGGAATATTACCAAATGATTCTTCCAAAGCTTATGACATGCTTGATATTATAGAACGCATTGTTGATAGTTCGGAATTTGAACAGTTCAAGGAAGATTATGGCAAATCGATTTTGTGCGGATATGCAAGAATAGAAGGCTGGTCGGTGGGCATTGTTGCTAACCAGCGCAAGATTGTGAAAAGCAAAAAAGGCGAAATGCAGATGGGTGGCGTGATTTATAATGACAGTGCGGACAAAGCCGCGAGGTTTATTATGAATTGCAACCAGAAGAAAATCCCATTAATTTTTTTGCAGGATGTAACAGGTTTTATGGTAGGCAGTCGCAGCGAACATGCGGGCATTATCAAAGACGGAGCGAAAATGGTGAATGCTGTTGCTAATTCTGTAGTTCCGAAAATCACGATTATTATCGGCAATTCTTACGGTGCCGGAAATTATGCAATGTGCGGAAAAGCTTATGACCCAAGATTTATTTATGCGTGGCCATCTGCAAAAATTGCCGTGATGGGCGGCGACCAGGCTGCAAAGACCTTGTTGCAGATTCAGGTGAGCACGATGAAAGCGAAAGGAAAAGAAGTGAGCGCTGACGAAGAAAAGAAATTATTAGATGAAATCAAAGGGCGATATGAAAAGCAAACGACTCCTTATTATGCCGCCTCACGGTTATGGGTAGACGCAATTATTGACCCGGTTGAAACGAGAAAATATATAGCCGAAGGATTGAAAGCTGCAAGCAATAATCCTGAAATGAAAGATTTCAAGACAGGAGTGATTCAGGTTTAATTAGTAATTAATAATGGATAATTAATAATTCCTTCTAAATAATAAGAAACGAAAAATGAGAAATAAAAAATTAGAAAGTAAAATGCATAGTCAGCACTTCCTTATTCCTCATCCCTTATTTCACATTTCTAATTACTAATTCGTCTTGCAAAACCAACTTATCATCTACACAGACGGTTCTTCACGCGGGAACCCTGGCCCGGGCGGATATGGAACGATTTTAATATGGGGAAAAACAAAAAAAGAATTATCTGCGGGTTATCGCTTCACAACGAATAACAGGATGGAGCTGATGTCTGTGATCGCAGGATTAGAAGCTTTAAAAAAAGAGGGATTGAATATTACTATTTATTCTGACAGTCAATATATCGTGAAAGCTGTCCAGGAAGGATGGCTGAAAAACTGGATTGCGACTAATTTTAAAGGCGGCAAAAAAAATAAAGATTTATGGCTGCACTATTATGATCTCGCACAAAAAAACAATATCAAATTTGTCTGGGTGAAAGGTCATGCTGATAATCCTCATAATAATCGTTGCGATGAACTTGCGACAACCGCCGCTGATGGAAATGATTTATTGGTTGATGAAGAATATGAAAGAGAAATCAAGAAATAAATCTCTCCGATCAAAATTTCAAGCAACAACTATAAAACTGAAACTACAGCTCAACATAACTGTTTCGGCACAAGAGCCCGCCGCGGCGGGAGAATGTTTAATAGCGTTCCAATCCTCGTTACCCCAAAATAAATCTCAAATTATTTACTGCGATGAAAATCCAAATCCTGAAAATCGTAACTGAAATCTGTTAATTGTGAAATTGGCTTCATCGTGATGCCTGAAGCTTTGCCATTTTCATCGAGGCTGAAAGAAACATAAGCATCTGCATCCATGCTCCTGTCACGCCACTTTGCAACAAAAGTGTTTCCTTTATATGCAAACATTTCTCCCGTGAGTTTTGGTGAACGTTTTGAGTCGAACCACAGTTTGCCATTTTTCATAGAAATGATTACATCACCAAACCATTTGTCATTGTATGTTCCGAGATAAAGTGAATAATCTTTGCTCGTGTTTTTCCTGCCCGCCTCATTAATCTCATTCCAAATAGAATCAACTAATTTATTGGCACCTTCGAGTTGTTTCTTTCTATTTGCAGAATATTCTGCAACGCGGTCTGTTCCTGTGATGCCGAAATAGCCATCTTTTATTTGATTGGTGATCGAACTGAATGCACCTCCCTCCTGCTGGTTAGTGAGCACGATGATGCCAAGATTTAATTCCGGAATCATTGTTATCTGAGTCACCATCCCTTCAAGCCCGCCTGTGTGTGTTACTTGTTTGTAGCCTTTCACATCAGAAAGCCCGAAACCGAAACCATAAGATGCAAAATGCGTGTTGTAAGGACCGGGGCCGCGCACTTGAAGAATCGTTTGCGGCGACCACATTTCTTCATGCACATTATCTGAAAATAATTGTTTGCCATCGCCATATTTTCCATGATTGAGCTGCAACAAAACCCATTTACTTAAATCAGCAATACTGCTATTAATGCCACCTGCAGCATGACCTACTTTCAAACTGCTTCTTGCAATCACCTGAACTTTCCCATTCACAGCAGCATGCCCGTCAATCATCAATGATTTATCTTTTACCCTGTCCGGGCTTGCAGCACTATTTGACATACCGAGCGGCTTCATAATCCTTTCTTCAATAAAATCGTCCCAGCTCTGCCCGCTCGCTCTCGCAATCACTTCGCCTGCGATGATGTACATATTGTTGTCATAATCATATTTGGAACGAAAGCTGGACACAGGTTTCAAAAAACGGAGATTGTAAATAATATCTTTCAACACAAAATCACTTGAATCAGGAAAGAACATTAAATCGCCGGCACCCATACCTAAGCCGCTGCGATGTGTAAGCAAATCGCGAATGGTGAATTCTTCGGTGACATAAGGATTGTACAATTTGAATTCAGGAATATAATCTCTCACTTTGTCATCCCATTTAAGCTTTCCTTCATCGACAAGAATGCCAAGTGCCGCAGCAGTAAAAGCTTTGCTGTTAGATGCAATCCCGAATAGCGTGTTCTCATCCACTTTTTGCATCGTGTTGAGAGAGCGAACACCATAACCTTTTGAATGAATTACTTTTCCATCTTTAATAACTGCAACAGCAATTCCGGGAACATCAAATGCTTTCATCGAGCGTTGAACAAGCGTATCAATTTTTTCACTGCTAAGCGGCTGGCTGTATGAAATATTGAATGAAACGAATAAAATAAATGCAGCAACAATCTTTCTCATAAGCAATTTTTAGTTCAACAATATAACAAAAAAAGCCACGCGATAATTAGCGTGGCTTTTCCAATTAAACTAAAAATTTATGCTGTTGCAAGCTTTGTTTGTTTTTTGGTAATGAAATAATAAGAACCGAATAATACTGCGCTGAATACAACTGTTGCTATCAAACTGGTTTTGTAAAAAGGCAATGCATCGGTATAGCACTCCATCAAACCGCTGAAAGTTTTCGGGCGATCTAAACCGCGGGTACCGCTCCAGCCTGCCCATAAGATCAGATTTGATAAAATGAAATAAACGGTTGGCGCTGCAAGCGATGCTGCAAAAACATTCACCACATTTATTTTCTTTATCATCATGCCGAAAACAGCGAGCATGGCGAATAATAAATAGTTTTGCCATTGGCCGTCATAAAAACCTGAAATCGGCGTGAGACCATTCATATATAAAATCTGATAGAGAACATCTGAAATAAACATGGACAAAACCGGAATGATGAAAGCCCATTTTTTATCTTTAATAGCAGCACCTGCGAAAACAGCCATGGCCCATTGTGGAGCAAAGCCCCAGGGACGATTTGGTATAACGCGATATAATGCAGCAACAACTGTAAGAAGAATCAAAGTCCAGATAACAGATTTATTCAGTTTCATGATGAATGTTCGTTTGAGTGCAAAAATAAGAATTTCTGATGTTTATAGGTGAAATTTTATGGAACGGATGCTTTATAAATTTCTGTGTTTTCTGCAGATATAATTTTAAACCCAGCTTCATCAAAGCTCACAAATGCCTCGCCAGAAGTCCGGTTGAATGTATTTTCACTTTCTTTGATTTGAACCGAGCCTTGCATCACAAAATAAATTTCTACAGATTTTGAATGAACATTAATGGATTCATTTTTTGCAATACTGATTTTTGATAACTTGAAATCCGGTGCTGGTGTCGTATAAGAAACAACATCCTCAGCAATTTTAGTCTCGTGAATGATATTCGGAATAGTTTCTTCAAACTTCACATGCTTGAGCAATTCATGCACATCAATATGTTTCGGCGTTAATCCGCCGCGAAGAACATTATCAGAATTTGCCATCAGCTCCACGTTTTGTCCTTCGAGGTATGCATGCGGCAGTCCTGCGTCCTGAAAAATAACTTCACCGCTTTTTGCATTCAGCAGGTTGAAAAGATAGATTGAGAAAATTCCACGGTCAATTCTTCCGGGCTCATTATACGTGAGTGCTGCTCTTGCTGCCCAAAAATTTTCATCATCTTTTTTCAATTCATTTTTTTGATAGGCAGGAATAATCCTGTCGAGCAAAGGCTGTAAAGTTTCATTCACAATTTCCTCGTCCATTTCCATCACTGCCCGATATAATTCATAATAATTTCCATTTTCAAAAATGGTAAGCAGAAATTTCAACTCGGGAGTTTGTTGTAAAATTTCAACCAGTTTCTCTTTTGGTTTGAAACCATGAAGCAACCAGAATTCGCCAAGAGCAAGCATCAACTCGGGTTTGTGATTATCGTCTTTGTAATTTCTTTGAGCCGCTGTTAATGGAACATTCCTTTTATTTTCTTCTGCAAATTCTTTGATCGCATTTTCTTTCGATGGATGAACCTGAATAGAAAGCATATCTTTCACATCCAAAATTTTAAAAAGATAAGGCAGGCTTCCAAATTGTTTCAGCACATCTTTGCCTAGTGTTTCTTCAGGAAATGATTTGATATATTCATTCAGTTTTATTTTTTCTCCATTGCTTAATACCAATTCAGAGCTTGCATTGACGTGTGCGCCCATCCAATATTCTGCAAAAGGTCTTTGTTCTGTATTATCGACATGCAAAAGCTGTGGGATGAATGTTAAACCGCCCCATGCATAATGCTGCGCTTTGCCAATCAATCTGAAAACTTTATTTTTATCCGGTTGCATCATCTATGTTTATCTGTGAATTCTGTGGCTGATATTAGCCTCGCAAAATAAACAAAAGAAACCTATCCAATGGCAAAGCATAATGATTTGGGAAAAGAAGGTGAAGAACTTGCTGTTGCCTGGTTCAAGGATAAAGACTATCAGATTTTGCATTGCAATTGGCGACATTCACATTACGAAGTAGATATCATCGCAAACAGAAATAATATCCTCCATTTTATTGAAGTGAAAGCAAGACGCAGCAAGACTTTCGGCTATCCCGAAGAAAGTGTCGGCAAAAAGAAAATCAAAAACTTAATGAATGCTGCTGAAGAATTTCTGATTCAATTCCCCGAATGGAAAAGAATTCAATTTAATGTGCTCTCTATTTTATTGAAGAAAGATAACAAGCATGAATACTTTTTGATTGAGGATATCTCCTTATAGTGCTAGTGACAAGTGAAAATGATCTTGTGAATATTTTGAAATGACTCTGAACTTTTAACTCCCGACTTACGACTTATCACTTACACCTCTTTCTATCTTCTCCACCAACAAATAAGTCGCAGGGCAATATTCTATATTCTGCTTGAACATGTGCATATAATCAGCGTTCATCTTCTTTTTTGTGTGATGTGGGAAACCTGCGCAATCGCGAGGACGCACTTCATAAATGCTGCACATATTCGTTTTCAAATCCAGAAATTGGCAAGGCTGTTTTTTATTCATCCAATCGCCGGTCTTGTCTTTGTAAAGCCACTTTTCACGAAACGCTTTTTCGCTCATGCCGAGATGTTTTGAAATCCGCTGCATATCTTTTTTTGTGTATGTCGGCGACATCGTTTTGCAACAGTTCGCACAATCAAGGCAATTGATTTCTTTCCAGACTTCTTTATCTGCTTCTAATTTTATCTGCTCTAAATTTTTTGGCTGCTTTTTTTCTAGCCTTGATAAGAAAATTCTTATCCTTCTTTTCTGATGCTTTACAATTTGTTTGAACGAGCGAAGATTGACTGTTGCCATGAATGGTTTTCTTAGAAAAGCAAATATGCTGCAAAGGGAATAAGCTGCAAAGAAAATTTTTAGTATTTGCCGATTATCTTATAATCTTGCTCCATGTGGGATGCATATAAAAAAGGCTTCAAGGCTTATCTGCAATTGGAAAAATCTTTATCAGATAATTCCGTGGAAGCTTATTTGCACGATATAGATAAGCTGACTGATTTCCTGCAGGAAGAAAATGGCATGAAAACGCCTGCCGATATTGAGCTCAAAGACCTTCAGCAATTTGTGAAATGGGTCGGTGAATTGGGAATGACAGCAACTTCGCAATCACGGATTATTTCGGGCATACGCTCTTTCTATAAATATTGTTCGCTTGAAAATATTATCAAAAAAGACCCGACAGTGTTGCTCGAAACTCCAAAGCTGAAAAGAAAACTTCCCGATGTGTTGACTTTTGAAGAAATAGAAAACATTATTTTGCAGGTTGATTTGAGCACGCCTGAAGGCGGAAGGAACAAAGCAATTCTTGAAACAATGTACAGTTGCGGCTTGCGGGTAAGTGAAGTGGTGAACTTAAAAGTATCCTGCTTATATCTTGATGTTGGTTTTATCAGAGTGATTGGGAAAGGGGATAAAGAAAGGCTGGTGCCAATCGGATCTGCTGCAATAAAATACATTAATATTTATAAAAAAGATATACGCATACATATCCCCGTTAAGCCAGGCAATGAGGATATTCTTTTCCTGAACCGCCGCGGAAGCAAATTAACCAGAGTGATGATTTTTTTGATATTAAAAGACCTTGTAAAAAAAGCAGGTATCACAAAAAATATTTCACCGCACACGTTCCGGCATTCATTTGCTACGCATTTGGTGGAAGGTGGCGCCAACCTTCGTGCGGTGCAGGAAATGTTGGGGCATGAAAGCATTACCACCACAGAGATATATACGCATCTTGACAGAGAGTATCTGAGACAAACATTGCATGATTTTCACCCGGCTTTTAAGGGTTCAAAATAGTCTTTATACATTTGGTGAAATAAAAACTATATAATTTTCGAAAGCAATCATTATGAACGCGACGAGTTTACTTACAGAAGGCGATGTGAATTTTTCCCAAGCAAGAAAAAACTGGCTCTCAACATTGAATTCAGCTACCAAGGAAATGCTTGACGAAGATGCGGAGGTGTTCCTGCATCAGTCTTTGTCTACCCCATGCCTTGACGTGCTTGAATCTTGCGAAGGCATTTATCTGACAGATACGAGCGGGAAAAAATACATGGACTTTCATGGGAATAATGTTCACCAAGTCGGTTACCGTAATCAATATGTGATTGATAAAGTGAAACAGATAATGGACGTTCTTCCATTTTCTCCGAGGCGTTATACAAATCCGATTGCTATTGAATTTGCACATAAACTTACATCATTATTGCCGCGCCCTTTGAATCGTGTGCTGTTTGCTCCGGGCGGAACAAGTGCGATTGGCATTGCGTTAAAATTAGCGAGAGTTGTCACAGGAAAACATAAAGTTGTTTCCTTTACGGATTCATTTCATGGTGCTTCTCTTGATGCGATTGCTATTGGTGGAGAAGAACAGTTCAAGAGATATATGGGTCACCTTTCTCCGGAGGCGTTGAATATTGAGCAGCCAGTTCATTATAGAAATACTTTTAATGATGGAGATGATTCACACTATGCAGATGCATTGGAAGAATTGATTATTAATGACGGACAGATCGGAGCTTTCATTGCAGAAACTGTAAGGAATACGGACGTGCAGGTTCCTTCGAAAGCATATTGGAAACGAGTAAGGGAAATTTGTACGAAGCACAATGTGCTTTTGATTCTTGATGAAATACCAATCGCTTTCGGGCGCACAGGAAAAATGTTCGCATTTGAACATTATGATATCGAGCCGGATATTATTTGTCTCGGGAAAGGATTGGGTGCGGGCATTATTCCATTTGCTGCCATGGTTGCCAGAGAAGAATTCAATATTGCAACAGATGTCGCATTAGGTCATTACACCCATGAGAAAAGCCCGCTTGGATGTGCCGCTGCATTAGGAATGATTGAGTTCCTTGAACAAAATAAAATAATGGAAAAAGTAAATGGTGACGAACAATTCATGAAATCTGAGCTGCATAAGTTAAAAGAAAAATACAGCATCATTGGCGATGTGAGAGGAATTGGATTGCTCTGGGGAATTGAATTGGTAAAAGACAGAGGCACGAAAGAAAAAGCAATTGAAGAAGCAGAAAAAGCAATGTACGAATGTTTGAAGAACGGATTGAGCTTTAAAGTCTCTCAGGGAAACGTGCTGCAATTATCTCCTCCATTGATTATCACGCGAGAGGAATTGAAAAAAGCAATTGCTATTGTTGATAATGCCATTTCGAAATGCACGCAAAAATAGATTCATGAGCCATATACATTTTCAGACGATTGACTGGAGCCGGATTGAGCAAACCGAGCACAAAGGCGAAAGCGGGACATCTTTTTGGAGAACGCTTCAATTTGATGGATTAAGAATGCGAATAGTGGAATATTCAAAAGGATATATTGCAGACCACTGGTGCAAAAAAGGACATATCGTTCAATGCCTCGAAGGCGAATTCACCAGCGAGTTACAAAACGGAGAAAAATTTGTTTTGACTAAAGGCATGACTTATATCGTTTCTGATGAGCTAAGCTCTCATCGCTCAATCGCTGCTAATGGAGTAAAATTACTTATCATTGACGGAGATTTTTTGAAATTAAGTTAGTGTCAGAGATTGCGTTATTCATTACATTTTTTGCTGTACTTTGCAATTAATTCATAATCGTTAACTTTATCTCTCATTTCCATTTTACCTTCTCAATTGAATTACTTCTTTTGTTTACGATTTAATTTATCCAAAAATGAACGCAACCAAAAATTTCACAGGAGAAAAATGGAAAAAAGTAAAACTTGATTTTGTACGCACGAACAACATCCGCATTGAAGTTTCAGATTTCGGGCGGGTCAGAACTTTCCACAAAACTTCCGATGGTAATATTATTACCGGCTCCATGACCAATGGCTACCGGATTATCCGCCTCAAATTCTTTTCGCCTAGAGACACTGCTATGCAGAACAAGCTTGCTTATCTTCAAAAGCAAGTGGTAAAGCTTCAGCAAAAAATAAAATCAATGCATGAAAGTGGCGAGAGCAAAAAAAACATCAACGAAGCAGCGGAGCTTTTAAAGTCCATGAAGAAAAACCTCAGCAAAAAATTTGCTGACGATACGCGAGAAAGAACCATCAATTATCATGCGCTCATACATCGTTTGGTCGCAGATTATTTTCTGAGAAGGCCTTCTGCCAGATATACGGTTGTTGCTCACCTCGATCATAATAAACTCAACAACAAATCGACGAATCTTAAATGGATGACACCCGAAGAAAATTATGAGCACCAGAAAACAAGCCCACATGTCATCAATGAAAAAAAGACGCGTGCAGAACGGATGAGAAAAACAAAAACAACCAAACTTACCGTTACAAAAGTGATGCTGCTTAAAAAATTATTGAATGATGGAAAGCCAATGAAAACATTGGTGAAACAATTCAAAGTAACCGACACTCAGATACTCAGGATAAAACGCGGAGAAAACTGGGCTGATGTGAAAGCCGCTAAATAAATCTATAATCACTAATATCTAATCCCTAAAAGCTATTAGCTTACGCCTCTATTGCTTTTAGTCTCGTCTTTTTGCTTCTCAGATATTTTTCTTTGATGACTGTGCTGATGGGTTTGTCATACAATTTGCTTTCCACCCAGGAAATAATATCGAGATAAGCGAACGCTCTCGTTTCAAAGCGGCTTTTTTCGAACTGTTTTATTTTGTGCAGAAATTTTTCAAGCTCAGGTTTCAATTTATGTCTCGAAATGCGAAATGAGTTTCGAATGAAGGCGAACATCTCTTCTTCAATAACAGTGAGGTTTTGCATCTTTGAAAGAAACCGATACACAGATCTGATGAGAGATTCTATAATCTCAAAATTGCCAAGCTCATAATGTGCAAGCAAATGAAGCACACGTGCGTAGCATTGAAGATCGCCGCGCATGTCAGTATTATCATTGATTATTTTCTGTAGGTAATCAATAGAAGTATCATAATCGCCGCTGCCAAAATAAAGCGATGCAATCTTATAATTGAAAACAAGAATGCGGTGCGCATCAATGAATGGCGCGTATTCTTCCAGTTTTTCTTCAATATAAGAAACCAACGAAAGCCCTTCTTTAAAAGTGCCTTGCATCAAATGCTGATTGATTTTTGCGCTATTGATATAAATGAAAGCCTGAATGCGGAAATTGTCATGATCTTTCACTCTGTCTGTCTCCGCAAATGCTTCAAACGTTTTTAATGTTGATTCAAATCTTGCATGATTGCGCAAATCAAAATGCGCATTTAAAAGATTGTGTAAGCCTTTGATGTAGTGACTCGTCTCCACGCGAATCATGATTGGCTGCTCTGTAAAAAGATCAACCCATTTTTGCGAATAGCGATAATACATGATGAAATCCTGGCGAATGAATGCATACCAGCAATAGCTTTGATAGAGATAAAGCTGCTCATAAAAACCTGTTTGCTCATGCGCATTTACTGGTAAATTCTCTTTCAGAAATTTTCTAACGCCCGCTTCATCTTTTTCATTTCTTGCATGGCCGTGTTTGATATACCATCCATACAATTGCAAAGCAAGATTGGAAAGTTTGGAAAGTATATCGATACGCTCGCTAATTTCATTTGCTTCTTTTGAAAGCATTTCAGCACGGCTCTGCATGCTCCGCGTGATATGAAGCATTTCAATTCTTTTCTCCAGCGCATTCACCTGTGTGAGATAATTATATTTTTGGTTGACTCTTGCAGTTTCCTTTGCTCTTTCTAAAATTTTCAGGCTTTGAACGAACAATCCTTTCTTATATAAAATATGTGCATAATCGAATTGCTCGTTCAGTTGCAAATCGATGCTGTCAGAGCTTTTTAATAATCGAAGGCTTGCTAATAATTGTTTGTAAAGATGCGTGCGAAGGTTATAAAGCTGTGGCTTTTCAGTGCCTTTCAGCTTTTTCAGAAGAACTTTCTCATCATAATCATTCATTTTATCCAGCGCATCAAAAAGCTGGACAATTTTGAGGTCTTCTTTAGAGGAACTTCTTTTTATATATAGTTTAAAATGCCGTTTTTCAGACTTTTCCAGAGAATGGATCAACTGAAATAAAGCATCGGTATAGCGGTTGGACATAGTGTGCTAATTATTCTGTAACGCAGTCTGCCAAAGGGTTTCATTAAATAAAATCATTTTTGGCATAATTAAAACAGCGTTAAGTTGGCAAGAATCGGTTCATTTTGCATCCTACATTTGTGTAGGAAATGAGCGAAACATATAAGCAAGCAACCGTTGAAGCAAGAATCGTCAGAGGCTCATTTTAATCGAAGCTGTGGATCAGCAAAAAAGTAATTCAGCTTTTTTTCATATGGCAAGCAATCGTTAGAGGCCAGTCTGTTTCTACAGACAGGCCCTTTTTTTTAAAAGAGCGATGCAAAATACAATAGTTTTTTAAATAACCATCACAAGCCGCCATTTTTTCTCAGGCAATTTATCCAACACTTTAAGAATCAGTTTCCAGTCTTTAGTTTCGAGTTCTTTAAAGGCATCAGTGATAATAAATTTTATTAGACATCCTGAACTAAAGAACTGATGACCGCCGACCGACAACCGAAGACTTTTAATACCAGCATTAGAACTTCGACTGAGCATCGTTGCAGCCTGTCCGCCGCGGCGGATCGTAATCCGTTCATCGGCATTGTTACTATTGGGCTCCGGCATCCTCCGCAAAAAATAATTTAAGAAAAATTTTGTGAAACCAAATAGTTGCGCGTATATTTGCAACCGATTAGTTTCACAAAGAAATTCAAACAATATGAGAAGAGATATTTTTCAAGCCATTGCAGACCCGACAAGGCGGGCAATCATTGCTTTGATTGCTTTGCAGGCAATGACACCAAACGCCATTGCCGAAAACTTCAAAACAACGCGGCAAGCCGTATCAAAACATTTACGAATACTCACGGAATGCGAACTGGTGAAGCAAGAATATCAGGGAAGAGAAATTTATTATTCCCTTGAAATTAATAAAATGAAAGAAATAGATAAATGGTTGGAACAATATCGAAGGATTTGGGAAAACCGCTTCAACGCATTAGACAAAGTATTATCAACCATGAAAAAACAAAAAAAATGACAAACAATTTGCTATTCGATTTCACTGTTGACAAATCAATAAAAACAGTTTTCATAACGAGGGAATTTGATGCTGAACTTTCACTGGTTTGGGATGCTTTTACAAAAAGCGAACTAATTGATCAATGGATTGCACCCCAACCATTGACAGCAAAAACAAAATACCAGGATTTCAAAGTTGGCGGCAAAAGATTTTGGGCAATGATAAGCCCGGACGGACAAGAGCGCTGGTCAATTCAGACTTATACTTCCATTACTCCTAAGACAAATTTTAAAATGCACAACACTTTTGCAGACAAAGATGAAAACCCTGAATTGCCGGGCTCAGCATGGGATCATACATTCAGCGAACAAAACGGAATATCAAAAGTGCATATTACTATTTACAACGAATCGCTTGAACGGTTAGAGAGAATACTCGATGGCTTTACAATAGGAATGAAGATGTCATTGAGCAATCTGGAAAATCTATTGTCGACTTTATCAAAGCAACAACAATCATTATAATCGGGAAAATTTATTGGAGATGATTTATGTTTTCAAAACTTCTGTCAGGAATAAAAAACATATCAGGCAATTAAGCCCGCTGTTAAATAATTTATTGCAGCAATCAAAATGGAATTTCGACCTGGAAGACTGCGACAAAGTTTTGCGCATTGACAGTGAAGAGAACATCGTTTTGAAAATAACAGACCTGCTTCATGTTCACCAATTTTATTGCGAAGAATTGAAATAAGACATAAAAAATAAACAACTAAAAACAAAAATTATGGCACTCATCAATCCTCACATCATGTTCAACGGAAATGCAGAAGAAGCATTTACATTTTACAAATCAGTATTCGGCGGAGAGTTCACCAAAGTGTTTCGTTTCAAAGAACTCAACATTCCAGGAGCCCCAATAGGAGAAAAAGAAGGAAATAAGATTATGCATATTGCTTTGTCTTTTGGCAAAAGCAATGTGTTGACAGGAAATGATGTTCCGGACTTTTTGGGACAGGTAAACGAAAAAGAAAACAGAAGTAAAATTTCTGTAAACGCAGATAGTAAAGAAGAAGCAGACAAAATATTCAACGGTCTTTCGGTAGGTGGAGAAGTAGAAATGCCTATTGAGGATAGTCCGTGGGGCACCTATTTTGGCAGTTTTAGGGATAAATATGGAATTGAATGGACAGTAGAGTTTACGTCAAAATAATAACTAGGGAAATCAAAAGCCCCGAAAACTTTCAGGGCTTTTGATTTTATTTATGTTACTCGTTCAGCTACTCCAGACCAAGGCTCAAGAACTTCATTCACGATTCAGTATTGATCATTCACCACCCTACTGTCCCACCACATACTTCACTCCTTCCGTCACTCCTTTCCAATCATCAGTCCTGAATGGTGATGCAGGAAAGCCTTCTTTGTTGAAGAGGTTTGCTTCAAGCGCATCATCTGCCCATGCATAATGCACTTCAACAGGATTAGCAACTTCATCAGAATAAACAATCACTTTGTCACCACTGATATATGCTTTCGCCCAATGGAATTTTTTGTCTTCACCAGCTACTTCAAATCCTTTGATATAACCATATTTATCTTTTGTCATTAATCCAGTTCCAACATGCGTAAATGAAATAGTGATTTTATTGCCGTCAGCTTTCATGGATGCATACATCGGACCGCTGAATTCTTTCGGTTGTGCATAGGTGTTAGAAAGGGCAATGGCTGCCAGTCTTTTTCCAACATCCTGTTTATTTTTTGGATGAATATCATGAGATTCTCCGATATCCGTTGTCACTGCCATCCCGGTATTCGGCAGGCTCAATGTCATGGTTTGCGCTTCTCTCAGTTCAGCCCAGCCACTTCCATGTTCGCTATTGCCGCCGCCTGCGTCAAAGCTAGCCAGTTGCACAAAATAAAAAGGGAAATCACCTTCTGCCCAATGTTTTCTCCAGTCTGCGATCATCAATGGAAATGATTTTCTGTATTCATAAGAACGTCCGGCGTTTGTTTCTCCCTGATACCAGATCGCTCCTTTAATGCCATAAGGAATTAAAGGGCTCAGCATTGCATTGTACAATAATGTCGGATATGAATTCGGGCTTGTCTGATTACCTCCTCCATAAATATTTTCAACCCTGAAAAGCCAATCGCCATCAAGCGCTTTTGTTTTAGTTCCTATAGATAACTTCATATCTGAAGGACTACCAAAAATCCCTCCACCACCGCCGGTGTCTTCTACTCTTACTGCTATCACATTTTTTCCGGCTTTCAATATTCCTGCGGGAATAGTATAAGAGCGGGCATCATTATATTTATTTTTCAGTCCACCAACTTTTACGCCATTGACATAAGTCTCATCTGAATCATCAATCTTTCCGATTTCAATTGTTGCGGCTTTGCCGGCATCCACATCATCAATAATAATTGTTTTGCGGAACCATACCAATCCATCCAATCCCTCAAGACCAATTTTCTGTTCTTCCCAAAGACCGGGCAATTTCATTTTTGGCCAATGGCTGTCATCAAAATTTTCATCTTTCCATTGTTCTGTATTTGCATGAGCATCATAACTTCCCTGTAAATCAATAATGTGTTTTTGAATCTCCACAGCTTTTTGCTTGTTCAAAGAATCTAAATTCAGCAAAGGCATATTCGCGATCATGTTTTTGAAATCATCGCTTTTTTCAAATGCTTCACGGCTGATCCATGTTTCCACCATTGTTCCACCCCATGAGGTGTTTATTAACCCAATTGGAACATGCAATTGCTTGTATAGTTCTCTTGCAAAGAAATATCCCACTGCTGTGAAATCTCCTGCTGTAGCAGAACTGCAGGGTTTCCAATCTCCACCGGCAACATCTTCTTTTATCGTTGCGCTCACTGCTTTCGTCACAAGGAATTGCCTGATCTGAGGATAATCTGCCTGAGCTATTTCCTGCTGATAATTGTTCACTTTCCCCCACCCTTCAATGGGCATTTCCATATTTGATTGACCAGAGCAAACCCACACTTCGCCAATCAAAATATTATTAATAGTGATCGTGTTTTTGCCTTTCACCATTAATTGAAAAGGGCCACCTTCTGTTTCTGCATCAAGTTTCAACATCCATTTTCCATCTTTTCCTGCAACTACAGTTTTGGTTTGCTTATCCAATTGAACTGTAATTTTTTCCTTTGCACTTGCCCATCCCCAAACAGGAATTGGCTGATTGCGCTGGAGCACCATGTTATCACTGAAAATTTTTGGCAGCGTAACATTGGCAGATGCAAAATAAAAAGTTAATAATACTAACAGTAATGCATATCCTTTTTTCATACAGAAGCTTTTTTGAAAAATGAGAGAATGTTGAAAGATGCTAATATAAAATTTTATCCCAAACGAATTTACAAACTGCCTGTGCCTTCCCGTCATATTATCATAACTCGCTAAAATTGTATCAAAACCGAACAATTGTGTATCACAAACGAACTGATTCGTAGATTTTGCCTGATTCAAATTGCTGTTTATCAGACGGAAAAGCAAGTGGCATGTTAGTAGATAAGATAATTGAGAATTAATAATCAGTAATTAATAATTCATGCTTCTTGTACCAATGAACCAAAACAGAACTAAGCAAATCGTACATCTAACATCGTATATCGTAAATTAAAGTCACATGTTTAGAAACTACTTCATCACAGCGCTCAGAAATTTCCGTCGCAACAAAATTTTTTCAATCATTAATGTGCTGGGGCTATCTATTGGCATCAGCGCTTCGCTGGTGATTTTTTTGATTGTGCATTATGAAATGAGCTATGACAGATTTGAGCCTGCCCGAAACAGCATTTATCGTGTTGTGATGGATTTGCATTTTAATGGCAATGATGGGCATGCTTCGGCTGTGCCGGCACCTTTGGGTAAAGCAATAAAAGATGAAACAACAGGCGTTGATCAAACTGTTCCGCTTTTTCAGTTTCAGGGTGATGCTACCGCGAAAGTAGCGATATTATATAGCAACCCTGATAAACCTATTGTCTATAAAAAACAAGCCAATATCATTTTTACAAACAATGACTATTTCAAAATGATGGCTTACGATTGGGTTGCCGGTTCTGCTCAAACTGCTTTGCAAAAACCATTTGAAGCGGTGATTTCAGAGAGCAGGGCGAAGCAATATTTCCCATCTGTTTCTTTAGCTTCTGTTATTGGCAAACAAATTACTTATAATGATTCTGTAAAAGCTTTTGTAACCGGCATTGTGAAAGACATTGATGAAAACACTTTTTTCGATGCAAAAGAATTTATTTCTCTGCCAACTGTATTTCAGCTTGGATTGAAAGATGATTTTATGATGAACGAATGGAAAGACTGGATGGGCTATTCGCAATTGGTTGTGAAGCTTGCACCAAACAGCAACGCCGCAAGAATTGAAGCGCAATTAAAAACCATTTTGACAAAATATAATCCGGAAGCGGCAAAAGATTCAAGCCGTTTAATGAGCTTTAAACTACAGCCGCTAAACGATATTCATTTTAATAATGTCTATGGCGGAGGTGTTGGTCACCGTATTGCGCATTTGCCAACATTGTACGGGCTTCTTGCTATTGCCGGATTTTTATTGTTGTTAGGATGCATCAATTTCATCAATCTAACAACAGCACAGGCATCGCAGAGAGCAAAAGAAATCGGTATACGCAAAACAATGGGCAGCTCGAAGAAGCAATTGGTCATGCAGTTTCTTGGTGAAACATTATTCATCACTTTTATCGCTACAGTTTTATCCATCATCATTACTCCCGTTTTATTGAAAGCATTTGCAGGATATATCCCCGATGGATTGCATTACGATTTGTTCCATCAGCCTTATTTATTGTTGTTTCTTGCTCTGGTTACTCTTGTCGTTAGTTTTCTTTCAGGGCTTTATCCTGCATTGATTTTATCGGGCTATAAGCCTGCACTTGTTTTAAAGAAACAGGCATTTGCCAACAGCAGCCAGACGCGAAATGCATGGCTGAGAAAAACACTTACTGTTTCTCAATTTGTGATTGCTCAGTTTTTTGTGATTGCAGCATTTATGGTGAGCAAACAAATTCATTATTCGCTCAATAAAGATTTGGGATTTAAAAAGGATGCGATCATCTATTTTCATGTGCCGTTTGATACAACGCTCAGCAGAAGGTATGCGTTGATGAATGAAATTAAATCAATGCCGGAAGTGCAATTGTCAAGCCTTGGGTTTTTATCTCCCGCTATAGAAGGTGCTGCTTTCAGCGATATAGTTTATGTCGATGGAAAGAAAGAAGTCAAAGAAAATGTTCAGGTGAGATGGGGCGACACCAATTATCTAAAATTATATCAGATAAAATTAGTTGCAGGAAAATATGTTCAGCAAAGTGATACGCTGAAAGAATTGCTGATTAATGAGGCATATTCAAAAGAACTCGGTTTTAAGAATCCTGATGATGCTATCGGCAAGCAATTATTAATAAATCGTAAACACATTTCCATCGTTGGGGTGTTGCATGATTTCCATGAACAATCATTGCATGGAGTTATCGGACCGCTGGCATTTTATTCTTTCAACAACAGAAGCTTCAATGTTCATGTGGCACTGAAACCGCAAAATGCAGATGGCACACAATGGAAGAATGCTATCAAAAAAATAGAAAGCAGTTTCAAAAAAATTTATCCGGATGCTGAATTCAATTACAGTTTTTTTGATGAGAGCATTGCTAAATTTTATGAAAGCGAACAAAAAATTTCTTCATTACTAAAATGGGCAACAGGGCTTGCAGTTTTTATCAGTTGCCTTGGGTTATTGGGATTGGTTATTTACACAACCAATGTCCGCACAAAAGAAATCGGCATCAGGAAAGTGCTTGGCGCTTCAGTGTATCAAATTGTTTCTATGCTCTCAAAAGATTTTGTTTCATTGGTAATGATTGCATTTGCAATAGCTGCTCCCATAGCATGGTGGGCCGGAAATAAATGGCTTGAAAATTTTGCATATCGCACAAACATAAGCTGGTGGGTGTTTGCATTGAGTGGTGTTGCGATGATAGTTATTGCTTTAATTACATTGAGCATAAGAACGATTCAGGCTGCCATGGCAAACCCTGTGAATGCTCTGGTGAATGAATAAATTGTAATGCCATCATTCCTTGTTTTATAATCGCTACATTTACAGAACGCTTGTTCATTCAAGCGTTTTGTTTTTAACATTATGAGAAATCTTTTATTCATCTTCATTTTTCTGTTTTCATCCCTTTCTGTTTTTTGTCAGGATAATTATGAGATTCAGGTATATGGTTCTGAAACAGTAGCGAAGCATGCAACAATGGTGGAGCTGCATAGCAACTATACTTTCGATGGACAAAAGCAAATCGAGAATGGAGTGCTGCCAACAAATCATGTGTTTCACGAAACAATTGAGATAACGCATGGATGGAATGATTTTTTTGAAACAGGATTTTATTTTTTTAATACGATTGGAAGCGGCATGCGCACGAATTATGTCGGAAGCCATATCAGGCCAAGAGTGATGGCTCCCAAAAAATGGCATTGGCCTGTTGGTGTTAGCCTTTCACTTGAAGCAGGATATCAGAAAAGAGAATATAGTGAAGATGACTGGAGCCTGGAGATAAGGCCGATTATTGATAAAGAGATGGGGAAATTTTATGTTTCATTGAACCCCACATTCGACAAATCTTTTCATGGCCTTAATAAAAATGAAGGCTATACATTTTCTCCGAATATTAAAGCCTCATATAACATTACAAAAGTTATTGCTGCAGGCTTTGAATATTATGGAGGCATCGGCCCATTGAATAATATCCCTGCTTCGCGAAATCAGGAACATGAATTATTTCTTGCTATTGATCTGGAATGGTCGCCTGATTGGGAATTTAATTGCGGTTATGGCCTTGGTTTCACACCAGTAACAGACAATGGAATTTTTAAAGTAATACTCGGCTATCGGATTCATGCGAAAGCTTCTAACAATAAATAGTGATCAGCCAAAATATTAATAACAGTCATGGGTATTTCTTTTGATTTGGTTATTTTCAAAAATACCAGATAACCACTATTGACTTTGTGAAAAGCTAACTGAGAGCTTAACACGTGGCGTTTTTAAATAATATTTTTAATAAAAATCAGTTTTTACTATGAAATAAAATTCTTACGAATTAGTTTTACAGAAAATACTGATCAATTGTGTAACAAAGAATAATTGATTGGTAAGAATCCGATACTTAAGAAGCTAAACCTTTATTCTATGTTATGTACCCAGCACTTCGTCGCACTATTTGCGAAAACATCCAATCGGTTTATTAATCGATGTCCTTCCAAACAAATTAATGAGTTGCATTTTGCAAATATTTTTCCCAGAACGGGTAGAAGTATTTATATGATAATTCGCGCTTATACTGATTATCAGGCATGCATAAAAATGGCATCCGGCTTGTTTTAATAAGTCAATTTAAGATTCAAGCAACATTAAACCGGTCCTAATGAAAAACATTTACACCCTTCGTCTTTATTTTTATTCAAGTATTTTATTGTGCGCTTTATTAGTTGCAAATAACATTTTGCAAGCACAAACAATTCAAACTGTTGAGTCGCGCTGTGTGAACACAGGCAAGATTGTCATCAGCGGAACAATTGGTGCGGGTGGCCCCTATCAGGATTCTATTATCAATGCACCCTCGCAATACATAAATACAGGCTTGCATTATCTCGCTAATCTGCCTGATACTTTTGAAGCTCTTTATCCAGGCACATACAGCTTGCAGGTAAAAGATCAGACAGGAGTCAAATTCACATACACCAATATTATTGTTGCAGGCAATTATGTATTGCCTGGCAACAACGATTATCAGCCCACTGCAACATCTGTAACGAATTGTTCTTCTCCGAATGGTTCCATTCAGGGAACGTTGACGAATGGAAGAGCACCATATCTCTATACGATTGTTAGTGGCCCGGCTCAATCAGGAACGAGCAATAGCACAGGAACATTCACAGGGCTGATTGCAGGCACTTATCAGGTGCAGGCTTCAGATTCTTGCCAAAATATTCAGACGCGCAGTGTTACAATTTTAAATAATAATACAAATTATAGCATAACCGGCGGCATCATCAATAAAATAGGTTGTGATAGCTTCAGCCTTGATGCGCTGACGGTGAGCCCTACACTTCCCTCAGGTGTAACTTATGAAATCGTAGATCATAATTCTGCCAGTTATATTGATGTTACCAGCAATAGTTTGCCGTTTCATTTTAAGTCGAGCAGCAGTGATATCACAGGTGGATATATAGAAATCATTTTATCGAATGGATGTGGTGTGCTAACAAGAACGGATCAGATCAGGACAGTTTCTAATGAGTCGCCATATACTATTGGCAACCCTGTGATAAATAGAATAGCGTGCGACAGCTTTAGCCTGACTTCATTAACCGTAAGTCCTTCCCTTCCTCCGGGAGGGTATTATCAGGTAACTGCCTATTCGCATATAGGCGGCCCGGGCAAAATTTACACCAGCACAACGCTGCCATTAAATTTTTCAACATTTGCTAACAATGATATTCCGGATGGATGGGTCCAGGTTTCTGTAATAGATGCCTGTGGAAATGTGGTGCAACAAATTCAACCAGGTGCTGTATCCAACGATTGGAACATAGCATTTTCAGCAGCAAATGTTTCTATAACCTGTTCAGGCGGAGTTGTTATCAATAATATTTCAACCACCGGATTTATCCCATCACCATATACTGTCCAGGTAGTTCCTTTTACGACGGATATGTCTTCAGGATTAACTCCTCCTCAAACAGTGGGCAGTTTTCCATACACAATGTCAGGGGTGACCGCTTCTTCTAACAACTATAATATCGGTGTAATTATTACAGATGCATGCGGGCAGCAAAAAACGGCTTGGTTTAGTGTAACATTCGGCACTATTATCGACAGCACGGTATTCACAGATTGTACTCATTCAAAAATAATGCTTCATTCATATGGCGTTTATAACGGTCCTGTCACCTACACCATTTCACCCGATCCGGGGCTAGGTTCCAACACAACAGGAATTTTTAATAATATCCCAGACGGAAATTATACAATAACAGCAACTGATGCCTGTGGCAAAACATATTCTACACCGGTTTCTTTTGATCACAGTTGGAAGCTGGGTATATACGGGCAACAAAATCTTTGTGCTGTTGGGTACATTAATGATGTACTAAGTGTCCCTGCAAGATCTATTGGCTCACTAACTGTTAAGCAGTACGATGGGGCTAAACCGATAACGGCTTCATCTACTCTCCTGAGCACAAATGTTTATACAACTACTCTCAACGGCTGTGCGACTTGTGCCATAGATGACAATACTAACGAATGGATGATAAGCTACGATAGTACTTTGCCAAATCATACCTACACTTATGTAATGACAGATGGATGTGGACGAAGCGATACCGTGTCCATTACAAATGTCAGCGTAGGCCATCAACCTTTGTATCATAAAACATGGGCGAAAAATAAATGTATTAATAAAGCTGATATTATAGCTACATGGAATAGTGATAACCCAGGATGGAATTATGCGATTGTCAAAGTATGGAATCAAAATAGCCCTTCTTCCGTACTAAATGCTTTATATACGACAAACATCGGTTCAAATGTTACCCTGCTAGCAGATGCTACACCGGGAAATTATGTGGTTGAATATTCATTAGCACAATGCGGAGTAGTAGCGACAGACACGGTAACTATAACTACATATACGCAACCTCAGGTTAACACCGCACAAAGTTTCACTCCATGCAGCGGAGGTGGCAGCCCTGTTATCATAACAGCATCAGGTGGCATTTCTCCTTACA
>Ga0070734_10001027_pt1 | contig 45240 bp, 43 predicted proteins | sample Coa_R1_8_FD_66444 | JGI IMG/M metagenome (GOLD analysis project Ga0070734, IMG submission 66444) | Surface soil microbial communities from Centralia Pennsylvania, which are recovering from an underground coalmine fire - Coalmine... | ecosystem: Environmental > Terrestrial > Soil > Unclassified ...
ATCCGCCTCGATAGCCGTCTCCGGGCTCTCTTTGATAGCCGTCGCTTTCGCCGGTTCTATGCCCAACCCCATCGCCAGGGCCTGTGTCAATCGGGCGCCTCCCCAGGCGATCGGATGCACAAAGCGTAAGGCGGCATCCTGAATAATCGCCAGACTGGAAGTCTCTTCCCCGAGATGCACATAGGCCACCGGCTGATCGCGCCAGAAGTTGCGCCGCGCCTCATGTCCCAGATCGAGCGCCCGCAGCAGGCAGAAAGGCTCGGCATCCATACGGGCGACCTCCAGGCCGGCCATTTCCAGGGCTTCCGCCCGGCTCTGCACGACCTCTTTCGGAGCCGCGATCAAGATGGCGGATAGCTTCTGGTCGGCGCCTTTTGCCGGGCCTGGCATTGCCAGGATCTCGACCTCCGCGTTCTCAACAGGATAAGGAAGGTATTTCTTCGCTTCGAAGCGGGTCGCGGCGCGCAGCGCATCGGGCGGCATCATCGGCAGGTCCAGGCAGCGCACGAACAGGTGCTCCGAGGGGATCGTCAGCGCCGCCTGAGGAACCCGCACTCCCAGGCGACGCACGATTTCGCGCAATACGCCGGCGACCGCCCTGCGATCCTGGACTACCCCCCGGACGATGGCGCCGATAGGCGTCGTCAAGCGCATGGCCGTCCGGAGCAGGGTCATTTCCTCCCCATGCTCCAGCAGAGTGGCCTTAATCGCCGACGCGCCGATGTCGATCCCCAGGGAGTGAGATACTTTACGATTTGTAGAGAGACGCGAGATCACCGTTTCATCTTTCCGAAGGCTGAAATAACCAGGTAGAATTGTCGGCAGGATATCTCTACTCTCTAGGCGGCTGGCTGCATACCACGATAAATTCGGTGCTCAAAACGAACCACCGGTCGTATCCATCAAACCAGAAGCCCGCCGATCTGGGCCGTAAAACAATCCCATCCCACCTTACCCGGCAAACTCCTGGGGAACCATCACACGCAGCGCCCTGGGCGCGATTCCGAACCGGATGGGTGTCCGGAACGGGATCTCGCCATCCACCGTTACCCGTTCCGAGGGGATTGTCTCCAGTGCGATTTCCGTGGTTTCAAAAGCGGCGACTTCCGACAGGTCCACATGATGCCCCCCTGGCAGGTTGAGCGCGTACTTCAGTAAACCCCAGCGGCTGGTCGTTGCCAGCACATAGGCGACCAGCTTGCCATCGGTGATCGTTGCGTCCGGAGCCAGCGGAAAAGGGCCGGCATGAAAGCGCCCGTTGCCGATCACGATCTGCAGCGTCTGTACGGTAAGTCTCCTCTCCGGCAGGGTCAGGGTGGCCTGGAAGGGGCGGACCCGCCGCAGGGCGTGGGCCAGAGCCACCGCATAGACAAACCGCCCGAACCGGCGCTTGGCCTGAACCGTCAACTCCTCCGCGATCCGCGTGGTCAATCCGACCGTCGCTACATTCAGAAAGTAGTCGTTTCCGGCAATACCCAGGTCTACCTGAGCCATCTTCCCTTCGATCAACACGCGGCATGCAGCTTCTACCTTCGCCTCGATCCCAAGATCCCGCGCAAACTGGTTGCCCGTCCCGAGGGGAAGCACCCCAAGCACAGAGGGGCTGCCCACGAAGTGCTTCACCACACTGCTTAGCGTGCCGTCTCCCCCTCCGACGATCACAAGCGGCACACACTGCGCCGTTGCCGCCTGCACTCGCGCGATGGCGTCTTGCGAACGCCGCAGCGCCCAGACCCCGATCAGATCTACTCCGCCCTGCTCCAACGTCTCCTTGACCCGCGGAAACCACTCCTTACCGCGACGGGATCGGGTATTGACGATCAGAACTGCCTGCCTTGTGACAGACATCGGTGCCTCGCTTTCTACTCCGGTTTCGTGTTACCTCTGTTTATTTATTTTGCGGTGGGTAGACGGGCAGGACAGTGAAAAGTTCCCACAGGGCGTACGGGCAGTATTTGAAGGAAGGGGAAGACCCAACCATCCAGATTTTGGAGGATGGTTGGGTCTGAGATGGTTGGGTCTGAGAGGATTACCAGGTATTGTAAGCCGTGCCATCCAGTCCGTTGCCGGAGGCGCTGCTATAGATCGCGTTGTTTGCTCCCGTCCAGTTCGAGTTCCAGTTGAACGCGGTTCCGGAAACGGGATCATTGGGAACGGTGGCGATGTAGGGGCCATGCCAGTCACTCGCCGTAATAGCGCCCAGAGACCATCCATGCCCTAGGCCGGTGTCTACATAGCCCTGGGCGGGCGCCGTCGAAGCCGCCAGGTCCGAGAGATTTTGGCAATAGACGCCTGTGTCATTCTTCATCCGTTCATTGGCGTCACGCAGCAACTGCAGGGTGGATTTCAAAGCGGCTTCTTTGCTGCGGCGGCGCGAATCCATAAACTTCGGCACGACGATCGCCGCCAGGATCGCCAGAATCACGATCACAACCAGTAACTCGACGAGGGTAAAGCCCCGATATTTGCGTAGTTTGGGTAGCATTCGTATAGTCTCTCCTCATGAACATGAGCGTACAGGTACACCCGGCCATGTTGTTCCATAGTTGCTATGCGAATCACCATACATATATCGGTGAAGCTCCGTAATCCCCGCCGTAAAGCAGCGGCCTTCCGAAAATGGAGTTTTTCCATTTTCGGAAGGCCGTAGGAGAGCGCTTGACCGTAGATCAGTTGCCGGACTTGCGCGGGATCTCGCGAATGTAGATGTTCTTGAAGAAGAGCGGCGAGTTGTGGTGCTGCAGTTCGATCTGCTCGATGGGATAGATGGGTTTGTCGCGCTCCCAGTAGTTCTCCATCGTGACATTGTGAACGACCAGGACATTGTTCAGGTAGACCGTCACCTTGTCGCCGATCATCAGGATACGGAAGCGGTTCCACTCGCCGATCGGGTTGTCCGCCTTTACCGTCGGGTTGCTGGGGTTCTTCTGGTTGTTGTAGAGGCCGCCCGACCCGACCCTGGCGGCGATCTCCGGCGCGTCGTCCCAGATCTGCACCTGGGGGCTGCCCCGTAAGTAGATGCCGCTGTCGCCATGTGGGGTGATCTTCCAGTCCACCAGCATCTCAAAGTCGCCGTATTGCTTCGTGGTGCAGAGGTTGTTGTTCTTGCCGTCGTAGACGATCATCCCATCCTGAACGCCCCAGTGCTTGAACGCCTCCGCATCGGCCTTCTTCTGGGCCTCGGCCAACTGCTCTGGGGTCATTTTGGCCCGCGTAGGCGGATCGGCGACCAGGGCCTTCCAGCCTTTCAGATCCTTGCCGTCGAACAGCGCGACAAAGCCGTCCGGCGGTGTGTTGTCCTTCTCCGGCTTGGTCAGGTCCTTGAGGAACACGTTGCGGAACTGGACGTCGCTCGGCCCATGTCCCAGGAACCCGATATGCCCTGTGGCGCGCCGAAAACCGGGATGATCGGCAAAGACCTGGGGATCGTTCACATCGTTCAAGTTGGTGTCGATCGTCGCCATGCCGTTGACGACAATCTTGATATGCCGCCCGATGGCCGTGATAGTCTCATGGTTCCACTGCCCGACAGGCTTGAGCGAACCCCGTTTCGCCGCCACGACCTTGTAGATGCTGCTGTGATACTGCCCCGGTTCGAGATGGGCATACATCGGATCACTGTCATCGAGGACCTGGCACTCCATCCCCATATAGGCCGCATCGCCCTGAAACGGCGCGCGGATGCCGATGCCGTTGTTGGACCCATGATCCAGCTTGAACTCGAAATCGAAGATGAAGTCGGCATACTCCTTCTCGGTAAACAGGTTGCCGCCGCCATCCGCCGGGCAGTCCAGGATGCCATCCTGCGGCACATAGCCCGGCCCCTGCCCGCCTACCAGCCTCCAGCCGTTGAGCGTCTTGCCGTCGAATACCCGGATAAAGCCCCTCGGCGCCGGCGCGTAGTTCGGGTTCTTCTCCTGCGCTGCACTCACTCTCCCCAGCGCCAGCGCCGCACACACAACCAGCACAACCTTCCACACCCTCTTAGACATAGCGCGTGTCCATCCTGTTTGTTTTTAGAGTTCGAAGCCGTTGATGATCAGGTGGAAGTGGCAGCCCAGTTTCTCCGCTGCTTTGCGGCACATGATCATGCGGACGACGAAGATCTCGAAGTACTCCATGACGGTCGCCTCCTTGGTATCGATCGAGAGGTCGAGCGTCAGGGTCTTTTGCGTCTGGTTCACCAGCAGGCGCGATTTCTGGACGGCGTGGTTCACCCGGTCATGGATGTCGTAGGTCGTTGGGTCGGGGTTCTGGACACGGGTAAAGTGGACGTCGGATTTGTCGGCGAGAATGACCGCCGCCGTGATGGTATTGATCGGGACGCCCTCCGGCTCCTCGTGGTTGCCGATCGCGCCGATGATGAGGCCGATCTCCTTGGCGTCCATGCCCATCTGATCCAGCAGTTGAAAGGCCATCGTCGCCCCGATCTGCGGATGGTAGATGCGGTGAACGCAGTTGCCGATGTCGTGCAGATAGCCTGCAATGGCGGCGAGTTCTGCGGAGCGCGCGTCGAAGCCCATCTCCAGGCAGACGTTCCGGGCGATGGCGGCCACAAGCGCGGCATGGCGCAGGCCATGCTCCGAGTACCCGATCACGAGCATCTGCTCGTTGGCCTTCTCGATATAGGCCCGCACTTTCTCGTTGTTGCGTACATCGCGCAGGCCGACCAGTCGCATTTCGCCGGTAGCGACGAGAGCCGCGCCGTCGCCGGTTATGGACGCGGTACCGTTGGTGTGTTTGCCGTCCTTGGGCGCAATGGCGACCCGGTCCTTGGCGAGGACCTCCGTCGTGTCACTCATTCGTGATTGCTCCTTCAGCTTCCTCCTCGAAGCCGGTATATCTTTGTAGAAAACTCTCCCGGAAGGCCGCAAAGCGCCCGGCGCGGATCGCTGTACGAATATCCGCCATCAGCCGGTGATAGAAAAACAGGTTATGGTATGTCGTCAGGCGCGGCCCCAGGATCTCGTTCGCCCGAAACAGGTGCTTGACATAGGCGCGGGTATGCCGTTGGCACACCGGGCACGCGCAATGGGGATCGAGCGGGCCGAAGTCCTCGGCGAACCGGGCGTTCCGCAGGTTCAGCACGCCTTCCGAGGTAAAGACCTGGGCGTTGCGGGCGTTGCGGGTGGGCAGAACGCAGTCGAACATGTCTACCCCGCGCAGCACCGCGTCCAGTATATCTATCGGCGTCCCCACGCCCATCAAGTACCGTGGTTTTTCCGCAGGAAGCAGCGCCGTCGTGAACGCGATGGTCCGATTGCGCTCTTCCACCGCCTCGCCGACGGCCAGTCCGCCGATGGCATAGCCGGGAAAATCCATTCCGACTAAGATACGCGCGCTCTCGGCTCTTAATTCCCGATAGACGGCCCCCTGCACGATGCCGAACAGGGCTTGCGGCCATCCTCCCGTCGCCCTGCGGCCCGCCTGGTCATAAGCGACGCGGCAGCGTTCGGCCCAGCGGTGGGTGCGGTCCATCGCATCGCGGGCATACTCGGGAGTACAGGGGTAGGGGGCGCACTCATCGAAGGCCATGATGATGTCCGCACCCAGATCCCTCTGGATCTGCATGACGCTCTCCGAGGTGAACTCGTGTCGTGAGCCATCGATGTGAGATTGGAACTGGACGCCGTCCGCGCCGATGCGCCGCAGCCCGGTCAGGCTGAAGACCTGGAAGCCGCCGCTGTCGGTCAGTAGCGCGCCCTCCCACCCTTGAAAACGATGCAGCCCGCCCGCATTTTCAATCAATTTCTCGCCGGGGCGCAGATGCAGGTGGTAGGTATTGCCGAGGATCAAGCCGAAGCCGATCTCGCGCAGCTCGCCGGGCGTCATCGCCTTGACGGTGGCCTGCGTTCCCACGGGCATAAAGACGGGCGTCTCGACGGTCGCATGGGGGAGAGTTAGTCGCCCGCATCGCGCCTGGACGTCCGGCTCCGTAGCGTGCGTTGTGACCTCGAAGGCAAACTCGGGCCAGGTTTCGCTCATAGATTGGCAGCCGCCAGCATATCCGCGATCTTCGCCCAGCGCAGCAGGTGCGATGCCGCCGTATGCTCCTCCTGGAAGCCGAGGCGGTGATAGACGCGGATCGCAGCCAGGCGGTGGTCGTCGGTCTCCAGCACGGCGTCTTTGCAGCCGAGTTTGACAAACTCGTAGAGCGTTGCCAGCGTGACGGCGTAGCCGAGCCCCTTGCCTCGATGCGCCGGGTCGCAGGCGACCCAGTGGACATAGCCGGAATCGGGATACTTATCGGGCAGCAGGCGCACCGAGGCCGAGGCGACCGGCTTGCCCTCATAGTCGATCACAAATATGGTCTTCACGTCGGGCGCATCTATGAGGGCTTCGCGCAGCCGCTCCGGCGTCCACTTGGGATCTTCAAACGCCGCCTGCATCAGGGTGGCCAGCGCTTCCAGATCGTCCGGGCGATAGGTGCGTAGCGTATAACCGGGCGGCAGTTCCGGCATGGGGGGCAGGTCGTTCAGATCGAGACGGCGCATCAACAGATGGTCCATAATACTCACCTCGGATGGTCCATAATACTCACCTTATTCGTCGTGTTCGACGTTACAAGAGCCATTGTATTCTTTCCATCGTCATCTGTCAAGGGCGAGCGGAATAACAACGCCCCGCTGCCGTTGCCGGCAGTGGGGGCTTGTAGAATAAGGAAGCAACGGGAATTCAGGCCGGAGCGGAGAGGCGCAGTCCGACGGAGGTAAAGAATTCGAGCAGCACCATGGGCAGCATCGCCTGGCGGTCGGTGACGAGGATACGCTCGCTGGCTTCATCATCGATCAGCCAGCGCAGCGTCGCCCATTCATCGTGGACGGCATGCAGCAGATACAATCCAGGTTCCAGGTCCTGTAAGGGGGTCAGGAGGGCCAGCACCTCGCCGGGAACGAAGAATGAATTGGAGTGTAAGTTCGTACTCGACATGATTAAGTCCTGCACAGATGAGGATGCCTCCGTGTTGCTCAACATAGTACTACGCAAACCATCCGCAAATGTTTCTCGGTCGTTTGTGCAGGCCGCAAAAGAGAAGGTTTCGGATAGGACGGCCCGGAGGGCGAGAATGTTCCCTCCGACTTTAGTTGGAAACGCCCACTCTTTACAGGAAATCGGCAGAGACGCGAAGAATATGCGTGTACATCACCCATCCGGCTGCCGATTTGCCTATGGCAGCGGAGAGGAGGAGAGTTCCCCATGGGCGACTGGGCGCATATAGGTCCTTCGGTGCTGGCTTCGTTTCTGGCATCCCTGGTGGAGTTCGTGGAGGCATTGACTATTATTCTGGCCGTCGGCACGGTGCGGGGTTGGCGCCCTGCCATGATCGGGACGTTTGCGGGCGCGGGCTTTCTGGTCCTGCTGATCCTCCTCTTCGGGCCGACCTTGCGAAACATTCCCCTGACCACGCTGCAACTGGTGGTGGGGATCCTGCTATTGCTCTTCGGGATACGCTGGCTGCGCAAGGCGGTGTTGCGGTCGGCGCGTATCATCGGGTTTCATGATGAGACCGCGATCTTTGCCAAAGAGACAGCGGAGTTGCGCCAGGAAGCCACAAGCGGACCGGGCCGGTGGGACTGGGTGGCTATCGCGACGACCTTCAAGGCGGTCGTGCTGGAGGGGTTGGAAGTCGTCTTCATTGTGATCGCGACGGGTGCCATTGGGAACATGCTGGTGCCCGCCAGTCTGGGGGCGGCAGCGGCGGGCATCGTGGTGATCGTGTTGGGGCTACTGCTGCATCGGCCTCTGGCGCGTGTGCCGGAGAACACGCTCAAATTTGCGGTGGGGATTTTACTCTCCTCATTCGGGGTTTTTTGGATCGGGGAGGGATTGCACTTTACCTGGCCCGGTGAGGATCTGTCGCTGTTCGGCCTGGCAGGGGGTTTTCTGCTGGCTGCATGGGTGGGTGTGTTTCTGGCCCGCCGGGCGGTCGCTCCTGCAATGCCCGTCGTAAAAGGGGAGACGCCATGAAAGTGATCAAAACAGCCATCCTGGAAATCTATGGGCTCTTTGTGGAGGATGGCAGCCTGGCGGTGGCGGTCTTGCTCTGGGTGGCCGTCGCCGCCCTCATCCTGCCGCGCTGGTCCGGCGGCGCGGCGTGGCATGCGCCCCTGTTCTGCCTGGGGATAGCGATCATCCTATTAGAAAACGTATGGAGGTCCGCCCGCCGCAAGCGATGATCTCCATTCTGCATCCAATGCTGTCTCCTCCAGTAGTTACTGCTGGAGGCGTCTCCAGGTAAACGTGGCGAGGTCGAGGGCGAAGGTCTCAGTATTGTCCACGATGCCTGCGTGGGTCCAACGTTTTCTCTTCCTGCTGCTTGTAAATCTCGTAGATTCGCATTTCTGAAGTGTCTGGAGTATATTTTCGCCTGGCATTACTTCGACTCCACAAGTCTCTTGAGTTCTTGTGTACCGAGCCGGACTTCTTCGATGGCGTGATCCAGAGATGTGATAATCCTATCGAGGGAGGCATTAAGCACCTTGAGTTCGGCAGGTGTCAAGCCTTCTTCTTTCTCTTCCTGTCGCAGAGTATTTTTGTTGCTTTGTACTCCTGCCATCGTATCGGCAGATAGAACATTCGGTTTCATAAACGAATTTCCTTGCTTAGATGACTGTGTTCGGATCTACATAGACGGAACCGAAGGATGGCAAGATTAGCGCTCCCATGCATCGCGCTCCTCCCGAATGTAGGCGCCTACCTCTTCGGCAGTTTGAAATGCTAGATGTCCCGGTGCTTCCGCCAATATATCCACGATTGAACGGCGCGGTAAAGCCTCTGCATTTGGAAAGAGAACGATCACATCCACTTCCTTTCCTGATGGCAGTTGCGCGTCCGTGATTTCAATTTTTCCACCTGGATGCACCCAAGTTGTTAAACGGAGTGCAGCTTGCATCTCTTTCTATCCTCCCGAATCCAATTACCTCTTTTCAATTATAGCAAGGAAAACCATGCCTGTCAAATACGAGGATCGAAGTGAGATGAGGGCGAAGGCATGGAAACCTGTGATTGGCGAGAAGGGGTGAACCCGTGGAGGCGGAGGGCGTTGGTGACGACGGAGACGCTGCTCAGGGCCATCGCCAGGGAGGCGAGGATGGGCGAGAGTTGCCAGCCTGTGAACGGATAGAGAATGCCCGCCGCGATGGGGATGCCGAGCACGTTGTAGCCGAAGGCGAAGGCCAGGTTCTGCCGGATGTTGCGCAGGGTGGCCCGCGAGAGTTCGATGGCGTCCGCGATCCCGTGCAGGTCGCCGCGCATCAGCACCACATCGGCGGCCTCCAGGGCGACGTCGGTCCCGGTGCCGATCCCCATGCCGATATCCGCCTGCGCCAGGGCGGGCGCGTCGTTGATGCCGTCGCCCACCATCGCCACGATCTTCCCCTCCGCCTGTAGCCGCTTCACCTCCTCCGCCTTAAGCGCTGGAAGCACCTCCGGAAGGACGCGCGCGATACCCACCTGCCGCGCCACGGCCTCCGCCGTGCGCTGATTGTCGCCGGTCAGCATGGCGACCTGGATACCCATCCCCTGCAGCCGCGCCAGGGCTGCCTTTGCCGTCGGTTTGACCCGGTCCGCGACCGCAATCAGGCCGATAACGCAGCCGTCCAGAGCGACGTACATCGGCGTCTTGCCCTCCTCCGCCAGGCGGGCGAATGCATCCTCCAGAGGGGCGGAGCCGGCGATGCCGCGCTCCGTCAGCAGGGCGGCGTTGCCCAACAGCACGCGCTTTCCTTCTATTCGCGCTTCGAGGCCGCGGCCTGCCAGCGCATGGAAGTCCGTCGCCTCCGCCAGGGCGAGTCCGCGCTCCTGCGCTCCGGCCAGGATCGCCGCCGCCAGCGGGTGCTCGCTGCCCCGCTCCGCCGAAGCCGCCAGGCGGAGCAACTCCGCCTCCGTAAAACCGGGCGCGGGCAGCACATCCGTAAGCGCAGGCTTGCCCTCCGTAATCGTCCCGGTCTTATCCAGCACTACCGTCCGGATGCGATAGAGCGTCTCCAGCGCCACTGCATCCTTAATCAGGACGCCCAATTGCGCGCCGCGCCCGGTCCCCACCATGATCGCCGTCGGAGTCGCTAGCCCCAGCGCGCACGGGCAGGCGATGATCAGCACGGAGACGGCAAAGAGCAGCGCAAAGAGAAATCGCGATTCCGGCGAGGGCGAAAACACATACCACCCCGTGAACGTCGCCACCGCCAGCATCAGCACCACCGGAACGAAGTAGCCGGTGATGACATCGGCGAGCCGCTGGATCGGGGCACGGCTGCCCTGCGCCTGCTGCACCAGCCGCACGATCTGGGCCAGGACCGTGCCTTTGCCTACCCGCCGCGCCTCCATAGTAAACGCGCCACGCTGGTTCAGGGTGGCTCCGATGACCGGATCGCCTACCGCCTTCTCGACCGGCATGCTCTCGCCCGTCAGCATGCTCTCATCCACCCAGGAGCTCCCTGTCACAATTACGCCGTCTACCGGGACTTTCTCGCCGGGCCGCACCAACAGCCGATCTCCCACATGCACATCCGAGAGGGGAACGTCCTCCTCATGTCCGTCGCGCACGATGCGGGCCGTCTTGGGCTGCAGCCGGATCAATGCCTCGATGGCCGTGCCCGTCCGCCGCTTGGCGCGCGCCTCCAGCAGCCGGCCCATCAGGATAAGAGTGATGATGACCGCCGCCGTCTCAAAATAGACTCCTGTTTTCAGCCCACGGCCCCACGCAGGAAAGAGGGGTGCAAGCGTCACAAAGGCAGAGTAGGCATAGGCCGCAGACGTTCCCACCACAATGAGGGTGTTCATGTCGCTGGAGCGCTGACGCAGTGCGGCCCACGCGCCCCGGAAGAACCCGCCTCCCACACCGAACAGGATAGGGGTCGCCAGAAGGAGCTGCACCCCATTCCACCAGGGCGACATCGCCCACTCCATGGGCACGATGCCGATATGCGGTCCCATCCCCATGTACAATAGCGGCAGGGTCAGTACGGCGGAGAGCAGGAACTTGCGCCATGATGTCCGTGTCTCGTCATCCTGAGCGGAGTGCGTCTCGTCTGCATCCGTCAGTGGCGTCTCCATCGGGTCATCCGACAGCACGGCGCTATCGTAGCCGGCGATGTCAATGGCTTCGACCAGGTCCTCCGGCTTTGCCTGTGCGGGATCGAACTGTACCGCCGCGCGCTCCGCCAGAAGGTTGACCGTCGCCTCCTGCACGCCGGGGACTTGCTGGAGCGCCTTTTCTACGCGGCCTACGCACGCCGCACAGTGCATTCCCTGGATCGTCAGGTCGCAGCGCTCCAACACCGGCTGCACAGCACTCGCCTGAGTTGAAGATGCCTTACCCAAATTTGTCTCGGCACGCCTGCTCTCTTTGGGGCTGAAGAAGAACCATGCTAGAAAGGCGATCATGCCAACGCCACCCACAAGGACAGTAATAGAATCGAGTGCCATGAATGCCACGACCTTTCGAAATAGCGCCGGAGAGGGCTATTTCGCAAACTTATAGATGAGATCCATCATCTCCTGATAGGTCTTCTCGGCTTTCGCTTCGTCCCCATCGCGGAGCGCATCCGTAACGCAGTGCTGAAGATGGTTACGCATTAAGATCTTCCCCACACCGCGCAGGGCCTCATGCACGGAAGAGATCTGGTTCATCACGTCCACGCAGTAGGTCTCCTCCTCCACCAGCCTCTTGAGCCCCTTGATCTGCCCCTCGATCCGGTTCAGGCGGCGCAGCACATCCTCTTTTTGTTCATCTTGAACAGCCATCTCATCCTCCGTTACCCTATAGGGGTACCCCCTATATCAAATTACCGAATCTCCGGCATGGAAAGTTCCTCGATGATAGAAAGCGGCTACTTGGAAATCTTGAATTCCAACGCCTTGGTGAAGGGTTTCTGGTTGGGCGGGATGACGGTCAGTGTCACGCGCCAGGGGCCTTTCATGCTGAACTCCACATCCGTCAGGTAGTGACCGGCCTCGCCCTCCTTCGCCAGGGGGCGCTTAACGCCCATGTCCATGCTGGTCATCTCCACGGCGCTGCTGACCTTCGCGCCTGTCACCGGCTTGCCTGCCGGGTCCATTATCGTCACGTCCAGCGTATTTTTGCCCACCGTGAGCATATCCGCCTTGGTATTCAGTACGACCTGCCAACCCTCCGCCTGCCCGGTTGCTGCGGGCGTTCCCTCCTTGGGTTTGCCGGACTTCATCGCTCCCATTTTCATGTGCTCCATCCCGGAGCCGCCGACCATCATCAAGGTCATCATCTCCGCCATGGCGGCATCCTTGCCGAAGCCGGTCATCTCCTCCCAATTCTCGTTCCCTGTGACGGTGAGGACCGCCTTCGGCTGCAGGCGCGGCGGGTTTTGAAAGGGTGATTCCTTGCCGGGTTTATCGGGTGTTTTTCCCATCTTTCTGGCCTTTCCAGCACGGCGGGCGCTCAGTCCGGAAGGTACTGATGCTGCAGGTTGAGCAGCGAGCGGCGCGGACCCAGGTGCTTGTTGAACGTGTTGTTGAAGTTGAAAACGAACCCTGCCTGGATGGAGTGCTCGTCCTTGACGCCGCTAAAGACAGCGGCATAGGCGGGCTGGCGGTGCTGGTAGGTGTACTGCACGACGAAGTCGAAGCCGCTTCCCAGCCGCTTGACGCCGGTTAGCGCCAGGGCGAAGGTATCCGCGTCGGAGATGTGGCTGTAGGTCTTATAGCCCGCCGTCAGCGAGAGCTGGTAGCCGGGAGTGCCGAACGGACTATGGAGCCAGCGCAGGGAGGCTGCGATGGAGTTGGAGGGCGCGCGGAAAGTATCGGTGACGCTGCCGAAAGCGCCGGTATGGTTGCCGAACGAGTAGATGTCCTGAAGACGCAGGTCCACCCGATCCGTCGGGTCGGGCGCGATGTTGTAGATTAGCCCTCCATAGAAGACGTTGTTTGCGCCGCCGAAGCCGCTGCCGATGGTCTGGCGCTCATAGCCGACGCCCCAGAGCGGCACCTTCTTTTGCGCCTGCTGCGCCTCCAACTCCTGATACTGGTAACTGATGCCGTAGGAGTTGATCCCTCCCTGCCCGACGGTGTCCGCCGTGCTGGTGATCAGGTTCTGGACATGCAGGTTGACAAAGGAGCGGAGGCCACGGTTCAGCACGACCGTCGCCTGGTTGCTGTAGCGGTGCTCCTCGACATTGTTGCCGTTGGAGAAGGGATCGAGCACGTTGACAAACTCGTTCAGGTCGTCGCCACGCACCGTCGGGAAGTCTACCAGTCGGGTTCCGACGTCCGTGCGCCCGAGGTAAGCCTCCAGAGTATGGGTCTGGTAGTCCACATAGAGCTGGTGCAGGAAGAGGCCGGTGCCGCTGGGATTGGCGTCGGTCTCCGTGGTGGTCGCACCGATCACAAAGCTACCGACGCCCTGCCGAAACAGTCGCTCCGAAGCGCCCAACAGGAGCGCGGAATCCGAGACATTGATCCGTGTGCTGCTGGAGCGTGCGCCGCTGGGCAGGGTGATGCGCGGCGAGTGCAGCTCCAGCGTGCCGATGCCGGTTCCGTCCAGTTCAATCTGCGGCGCGACGCCCGGCTCTTCCGGAACGGGCGTCTGTTGCGCCTGGCCGCGCGCCAGCGTCGGCAGGAGCAGGGCGAGCAGCGCCGTCAGTGCCGCGGGTGTACGGTTCGATCTCAAACTCTGTTCTCCTTTTCGTTCCCCTTCTTGCAAATAAGTGTTGCGCATCACGAGTCGAGCGCGATGATCTCTTTGAATTTAAAGCCCGCCTCTTCCGCGTCCTCGTACATCAGCATCGTCATCATGCCGCCCGGTGAGACGCCGTTGTTCATGCCGCTCAGGTCGCTATGATCGTGGAAGTGCCACGCTCCGGGATTGGAGCCCTGTACGATGATGTCCGCCGTGTTGCCGGGGTAGATGGGCATGGTATTCCTGCGGGCCGGGGCGGCCAGCGGCGCGCCGTCGGTGCAGACATGCCAGAAATCGTGCCCGTGCAGATGCATGAAGTGCGGCATGAGCCCGGCGTTGATGAGCCGGATCCGGATGGTCTCCCCCCGCTTGATGTGCATGTGTTCCGTCATGGGGTAGGGCCTGCCGTTGATCAGGAAGAAGTTCGGCTCGATCCGCTTTACCTGGCCCGTTCTGCTGCGGTGGTAGGGGGGAACCCAACCGTCCTTGACAGCCTTGAGGAACGCCTCTTTATTGGCGAACCAGCCCATCATGCGTCCGTCCATCTTCGCCATGAGCTTCGGGGAGCCGTTCATGTAGTCCATCTGCCGCCCCATCGCCAGCATCTCGTTCATCTGTTCGCGCAGAAAGTCGGTATCTACTTCCGAGAGGACGAGCGTGTAGTCCCGCGTGTAGGGGAAGGTCTTCTGCACGAGGTCCTCGCCCTCTTTCGGCTCGATGATGAGCGCCCCATACAGCCCCGCCTGGACGTGCATATTGGTCATGTTGTGGCAGTGGTACATGTGCGTTCCCGCCGGCTGCGCTCGCCATAGGTAGGTGAAGGTCTGGTTATAGCCCACGGGATACTGCGTTCCCAGCGGCACGCCGTCCATTTCGCAGGGCACATAGATACCGTGCCAGTGGATGGTGTGGAAGTCGTGCGTCTTATTGGTCAGGTTGACCTTCACCCAGTCGCCCTCCTGAACACGGATCTCCGGTCCGGGCAGCGTCTTGTTGAAGGTGTAGAAGTGGTGCTCCTCCAGGGGGAGCAGTTCGATCTTCTCGACCGTGATCTCGATGTCGAACTCAAGAATCTTGTCGCCGGGTTTGGGCATATCGCGCGGCGGGTAGGCGGGAGCGATCTCCTGGAGGGGATTCGGTACAGCCCCGTCCGGGGGAGGCGAATGCTCCGCCTCCCCCGCCCAGGCGGATGGCGTATCCAGCGCCATGCCCGCGCCCACCGCGCCCGCGACACCCGCCAGAGACGTGAGGAACCGGCGGCGTCCGTTCTGCGTGTTCTCTTCCATTTCCGTCCTTATCACTCTGTTTACGGCTTGGCGTCCTTCTTCCGGTCGGCGGCCTTGACGCGGTTCTCGATGCCGTTCAAATATTTGTCGGGGTTCTGGTCGAACTGGGGTTTGCAGCCGGCGCAGCAGAAGTAGTAGCGGGTGCCCTTGTAGTCGCTGTAGTCGGAGGCATCGGCATAGGAATCCACTTTGGTGTCGCTGACCGGGCAGTAGAGGAGGTCTTTCTTAGGGGCGGCGACATACTTCTTGGGATCCTTATCGAAGGTCGCCTTGTCGTCCGCCTTTGCAAAGAAGTAGCGTACCCCACTATAGTCGCTATGTGCGGTCGCTTTGCCTGCGTCGAGGCGCTTGGTCGTCACCGGATCGAACAGCGCGACACCGATCACTTTGCCCTTGTTCTTCGGGGCGTTCAGGAACTTCGCCTGGTCCTTATCGAACTGCGGCTTGCACATGTCGCAGCAGAAGTAGTAGCGGACGCCCTTGTAGTCCGAGGACTTGGTAGCGTCGGTCACTTTGTCAATAGCGGTTCCCAGGACGGGACAGGCATAGGAGCCGGCGTCCTCCGCACGGACGGAGGCAGGAAGTACGACGGCGGCACAGGCGAACGCCGCCAGGAGGGCACGACCAAACGCGCGCCGGGTTCGGGAAAACATGGATAAATACCTCTCTTCGGTTTGAGTTGTGAATGATGTGAGAACAGGGCTGCCCGCAGGCAGACGGAGTCAGACTCATCCCTGGAAAGGCGGGGCACGTGGCGCAGAAGGGGAGGGCAAAGCCCGGTGTAGAGAGAGAACGGAATGGGCAATGTGCGGCACGCATCCCTCAGATGCGGCCGGAACGACCTTCGGAATGGTAGTGAGTAACGCCGGGAATAGCACACCGGTACGGATCGACGTTCTTGATTGCGGAGCGCTCTCCTGTGAGGGGGTCAGGTGGCAGGAACATGCGTTCGCTCGGCACGCTTCGGCGTGCGGTTTCGCAGGGGATAGGGCGCTCTGCCCGGAACCGCAGGCGCATTGCATGGGGTGCGACGCACAGCAGGCATGGGGTTGCGCGGTCGAAAAAGGCGCTTTGCAAGCGACGGCGACAGGCGGATAGGGCGCCAGCGTCGAGAGCATGAGCGCCAGCCAGACCACCAGATATCCCATTATGCGTCGTATGCCGGGCATGCCTGCGACCAAACCTCCCAGGGAAGAGAGCAAACGCCGTACGAAACGAGACTGCCGACAGAGGACTTGTCGACTGCCATACTTAACCTGCATTACGCTGTTCTTGCGTAAAGCAGTTCCCCACCGGCCCGATAAAATCCGGATCCCCTCTTTCCTCTTCGCCCCGCTTCTCCGCGTGACGGTTCCCGGTTCTGAAAGTAGTAACGGTTGGATGCCTGACAAACATTCCGGTTGCAAGGCGCTAAGAAACGTATAAAAGCGTGCCACAGGCGCATTTCGTGTTCCGTCCGCCAGGACGGTTGGCCGGAGGCCCTCAAGACGGGGGTTTTCAACCCCCGGCAGCAGGATGCCTATCAAACATTACCGGTTGCACAGCGCTCAGGCTCCGTATTCCGATCTGTACTCTGGAAAGGAGAGACGACCCGTTCGATGAAGAGGACGCACTTATTATCCATCCCACTGGCACTCTTCGTGATTGCCTCTGGGCTTCTCCCTGTTGTGCCTGGGGGAGCGGACGAAGGGAAGAAGGCCCAGCCCTCGGAAACCGCAATCGGCGTGTGGGAGTTGCCGAAAGAGGGCGATACGCTGAAACTATTCACCTTTGAGCAGGTGGACCCGGTGAAGACCACGCTCACGGCGAAGACCCTTATTGAGGGGATTTGCGTTCATTGCCAGATAGCACTGAAATTCAGTGCGTTAGACCTGGGCAAACGGTGTGCCACCTGCCCTTGCGACCTCTCTAACTCCGAATGCCTGCTGGGTAAAGGCGGTAAACTGCAGACCTGGGGCGCTTTCCTCAAGGCTTTGCCGCCGGGCACGAACCTTCGTGTCGAGTACGACAACCCCAACACGCCCGATGCGGGCCTGAAACGCCTGGTAGTGGATCGTCGCAAAGCGCTGTTGCCGGTCACTGGATTGGCGGAGATGAATACGGAGGCGCTCCAGAAGCTCGGCAAAACGGTAGGAGCGACCCGCGTCGAGTGCAGTAGCGATAGTAAGCGTCTCCTGCTCACCTTGAAAGAGGATTGGTCCACGGCGAAGGAACAGCGCCTGGAACAAGCGCTGGCGAAGGCCGGCGTCAAGGTTGTCTTTCCTGCTTCACAGCCCGGATCTTAATGCAAACGCTCGACGGCTACAGAGAGCGAAGCGCTCTCTGTAGCCTGCGCCTGCTTTCCTACGGGAGTAAAGCGAACGAGAGCGCGAAGACAACGACTTGAGAAAGGTGCCCTAATCGATGATTCCAGAGAGGAGATGCGAGAAACGTACTCTCGCTCGCTCCGTTCCCACGTCGGTACTCGTGCAACGGCTGTTCATAACAGCAATGGTGATGTACGCGCTCTGTACGCTGGGCCGACCCGTATCGGCATTGCCCGTCTATGCACGGCAGTTTGGCGTTCCCTGTTCCACCTGTCACACCGTTCCGCCCCGGCTGAACAAAATGGGATTGGCGTTTCAGGCAAACTACTACAACTGGCCCGGACCTAAAGGCCATGCGAGGGTGGAAGGCGTCGCACCACTCTCAACCATCACCACCTTCAGTTACTCCCACGATGCTACAGCAAATCAGGATACCGCAAACTTCCGCTTGCTCGAACTGCAAGTGACGAGCGGCCTGGGGATCGGCCCGGCCCGGCAGGGAGGCTACTTTTTCGATGTGCACCTTGCCACGACGGTAGACGGCGATTCGGAGGGGGACCTGGAGAACGCGTTCTTCGCCTTTCCACTGGTGGGGAGGCGGGGGCAGTTGGCGGTTCTGGTCGGGCAGGAGAAGCCGCTTATGTTCCAGTACGATGCGATCAATAGCCTGACCGACAACATCGCCTACGGGCTCAGCGAAGGGGTAGGCAACTTCGCCCTCGAACAACAGACCCCCATGCTCAGCCTGGATTATTTTGACAATCGCGGGAAGATCTCCGCAGATGGCAACTATGTGCGGTTCGCGGCGCTGTTTCAGGGTCAGATCCTGTTGAACCGCCAGGGCACGATCGGGCCTGGGGACGGCTATTTCCTCCACGCCTTTCATCGGTGGGGCTATACCACCGTGGGCGCGATGAGCTATGTCCACAAAGACAGCAACGAAGAGGGTCTGGTGGGGACCTATGCGTTGAATAATCACGTCTTCCTCACCAGCGTCGCCGCATTGGCGCACCAGCCCGGATTCAATTCCACGCACCTTTCTATGGAGACCGAGTACTTGCCGAGCCGGCGACTGTCACTGACCGGGCGCGCCGAACTCATCGGCGGGGGCCGGAGCGAAGTGGCTACCGTCGCCGCGATCAACTACTATCCCCTGTCCAACCAGTACCTGCGGCTGACCGCGGAATCCCACCAGCGCCGCACCGACCGTGGGTTTGATCTGACGTTGCGCGTGCAATACTGAGGAGTGTCTTCTCAATAGAGGAGTACAAAGCTGCCATCGGGGCGGGCAAACGCGCTCAAGAGTCCCCAGGCCGGAACGCCTTCCGACCGTCCCTGGCGGACATTCCCACCGGCGTCAATGACTTGCCAGGCCACGGATCCGCCCCGGTTCCATCCGGTTCCCTCGGTCCAGGCCAACAGCATCGCCCCTGTCATATTGATGGCGAGCGTCGGATGCTTGCGCGTTGGTCCCGTTCCAGGCGGAAAAAATAGCGAGGAAGCAGGATCGCCCTTTCCGTCATTTCGTAGCGCCTGTAGTTGCGGCGAAAGCACCTTTCTGTCAGGGAACCATGAGGCGAAGTAGACCTTTTCTCGGGTCTCCCAAGCCATGATAACATAATCCTTGCCCTGCGCGAAGGCGGCGCTGCTCATCGGGCAGGCGTTGATCTCCCACTTATGGACAAGCAGGGAATCGAAGCGGCCTCCCTTATCGTGCGAAGTCAGCAGGATCATGTCGCGGTGGACGCTTTCGGTCGCCGCCCGATAGAAGACATAGAGGGTATGGTTCCGATCCACGAACGCACGGAGGCTGCAGCAACTGCACGCCCCGGTCGGATCGGGGTTGATGCGCTTCTCCTTTGCAAAGGTTTCGCCGTTGTCGGTCGAGTGCGCCAGATAGACGGCGCGGTTGGCCTCGCCATTCTTGTTAGGGTTGGCGTGCCAGACGACATAGACATCGCCCTGGGCATCCGCCGCGACCGATCCGCCGCCATCCAGCCCACCGGCCCAGGTGATCAGGTTGCGCTGGGGCTCGAAGCCGGTTCCCGCTGCATTGAGGCGGGTATAGAGCATGGGATTTCCGCCGGGGCCTTTCGGCTCGGCTACCCCGGAGCCGTTCCAGGCGACATGCACCACATCGTCCTTGCCGATAGCGATCTGACCGCCGCGTATCGTGCCGATGGCGATGGCGCTGCCCGGCTGGCTGTTGACGCGTAGCGTGGGCCGGAACCCGCGCTCACCCGGCGACATCCGCGTATAGTAGAGGTCACCCGCCTGCGGGTCCCCTTTGAAAAAGATCAGATGCACGACGCCCTTCGAGTCCATTGCCGCCTGCGGCTGGATGCCCCCATCCGGCGTCTTCAGGAGCGTCACCTGCCCCGGCGCGGCCAGGGACGTTTTCCCTGCCAGGCATAGCATCATCAACAGGCCCGACAGCAAGCAAAAAACCGCCTGTCGCATAAAACGAGGCTTCATAACTCCCTCCTGCTCTTGATACCATAAGCATACCACACGGATGGGGGTCAGCCCTGACGCCTCTCTGTCCCACCCCGTTTTCTCTTTGACTTGTATCTGGTTATGGTGTATACTTGTTCGCATAGCATTAGTAGACAGATGAGCATAGTTGAATGCCGCGCGACACTGACGTCCCCCATATGGTGGAGAATACGCGTTAAGAGGCAAATCATGACATTGACCATCGAACTGACGCCAGAGGAAGCCCGGCGTGTAGAAGAGGCCAGACGGCGTGGGGTGGGCGTGGACGCACTCCTCAGACGCGCCATCGCGCAGATGCCTGAGACAGAGACTCCGACCGTCGGGCAGGAAATCCTGGCTGAGTTGGAGCGGGCCGGGGTGATCGGGTCGCGCCCTGACATCACCGACAGCCAGGCCCATGCGCGAACCCTGCGAGAGCAGGCGCAGCGTCGGGAACGGGCATCCTGATGCTCCCGCTCGACACGGGCGTGCTGATAGATTACAGCGCGGCCATCCGCCTGCGCTGGCCTGGTTCTCCTCGCTGACGGAACGCCCCTGTGTCTCCGCACTTAGGGTTATTGGAGGAAACAAATGGAAATCTTCGCTTGGATCGCTCTTATCGTTTTGATGATCTGCGGCTATTCCTGGTATCGCGCTTACCAAGATCGTGCCTTAACGAAACGCCTCAAAGCGATGCGTGACAAAGACTTGATTCTCCAGGAAATGGATACTGCTACCGAGGAGCTAAAAGCAGAAGGGGACTTCTGGCGTCGAAACCGAAGCAAGTTTTAGAGACGCTGGAGGAATATTCCGCCGATGCTGAGTTCGGATTGTACGGCCCGGCGGGGCTGAGGGAGTGAGATCGAACCCGATGCCCGAGTTAAATTTTGACCAATGGATCGCTCGTTTTTTCGACCAGCCAATCGCTATCGAGAGAGGGAGTTTCCCCGAGGATTCGGATTGGTGGGAATGCCCTTCAGCAGATATCGTTGCCTGCCTCACACGCACGTTTGCGGAGTGTGATACGGTCCTCAAACCGTTCTCAGAGGTACAGGTTGCTCAGGGCCTGGACTTCCTGGTCGGTGGATCCGAGTACATGCAGGAGTTAAAGGAGACCAGAGTTCCGCTACCGGATCGCCTACGCTGCATCGAGGCGATGGGTACTCTTTTTGAAAATTGCTTTGCAAAGCGTTGTACGCCACACCTGTCGCACCTGGACGAGCCGGGGGCAAGTCCCCTCAATGGGGTGTGCTATATGTGGTGGGAGATACTCCCTCTACATGGCATGGTACATCATGCTCCGGAACACCCTGACGGAGCAGCGTTGGATCGGAAGATTCTGGACGTCATTTCGCGCTGTCTTGAAATCGACTCCGAGCCCTGCCAGGAGAGCGCATTGCTTGGGTTGCTCAATTGGTCCCCATATTACGCTGAGACAACCACGATCATTAACGACTTCCTCAGCCGACATCCTAACATCCGACCCGAACTGCGGACATGGGCTATAAGAATGCGAGAAGGATAACATGAAAAACCGTTCGATACTCCTGCTGGCCGGCCTGCTGATCGCCTTCCTGTTCTCCTGCCTGCTGGTGCATCTGGACTTACGAGAGCATAAGAAGACCCGAGATTTGATTATCGCGCATTCACTTGTGAGCGCCCAACAGCTCAAGCAGATTACCGTGATGCGAGAGACGGCGACACAGACGCGAGAGGCGTTTGATCAGATGCAACATCCACATGCGGACTTCCACTTCTCTTTTCACAGTGTGCATATCGTGCGTCCGAATAGGAGAGTGCGCGGATGGGTCTTCCCGCGTAGTTCAGATTTAGCGAGAAACAATAGGATGGTTCACGATGGAGGACGAAGGGTTTGTCTTTGAAATCGAGGGGGCAGTTACCGTCTGGTATGGTCGGTTCACGACCATCTGGGGCCGGTTGACAAAAGGGACGATAGTGCTGCTTGATGTTATTTCGCTGCCCATGAAAGATGGAAGTCAGAAAAACACCTATGTCAAACGGCTGAGCGATGAGCAGATACACCAAGAAGCCGAACGTGTAGGCGTCACATCTGGATGTGAGAAGCCTATTGCCATACAGGTTATGGGAACCACTCCGGCAGATTCTATTCTTGTTCCTGGAACTGCCATCAAAGGAGACCGTGAACGCGTACCGAGGTAATCCGCATACGATTATTCGACCATAAAAATGGCATGTAGGGACAAAACGGGATTCTGAGAGAAGGGGAAACGCAATGGAAAAACAGAAGACATTTACGATAGGAGTAGGATTCTTCCTCTTCCTTCTCACAGGGGCCACAGTTTACTACACTTGGTCCAGGGATCCTACGGCTCTTCTAGCAATCGGATACATTGTACTCCAAACTGGATTCCTGTTGTGGAATTCGTGGAAGCGTCGGCGTGTGAAGACACCATGAAACGATCTATCCTTCTGATGGTAGGTAACAAAAGAGGGGGCGAGCATGACACTGACCATCGAACTAACGCCGGAAGAAGCAGCGAAATTGCATAGTCTGGCCCAAGCGAAAGGGACTGATGACGTCGGCGCGTTGCAGGGATTGTTGGCGGAGTGGACAGGGCAACCGCTAACGGCTCGGGAACTGTTGCGTCTGCCAAAAGAGGAGCAGGCACGGTATTTGCGGAAGGCTGTGGAACAGGCCGCTCCTCTCTACGAGGCCGACTTATCCCGCCCGGTCCAAGATCGGGAATTGACGGCCTTCAGTACGCTGGATGGTGAACCGTTCTGCGAGTATAGCGAACGGTCTGGCAAAGGAGTCTGCTGATGCTCTCCAGATCCGGACGGTGGTTCTGCAACACTTCCATGAGTAACTCGGCAGCGTGACGACGGACGAGTTAGAGCCAATCGTCGCCTCCATCATACGTTGCTTACAGCCATAACCTGGATACCCCATGTGGCAACAAAAAGATCGGATTGCAGTCCGGCTTGCTTCTACGTGTTGCAGCGGCAATTGTCATCTTTGTGTTAGAGCCCGCACATGATGTCTCTCTTTCTCCTGTTTCCTCTTTGACTTGTATCTGGTTATGGTGTATACTTGTTCACATAGAAGTGGTAGACGGATGAGCATCGCGGAGGGTATTCGGCCCTACGGCTGCAGAGCGTTGTACGGACATCCGCAGGGGAAGATATGATCCTGACCGTAGCGAGCTTCAAAGCCGTCGCCGGAGGAAAACCCTATGGCTGAACTCGACACTATTACAGTCAGAGGTTTCAAGAGCATCGCTTCTATAGAGGCTCTGCCTCTCGGGGCGATCAACGTGATCGTCGGCCCAAACGGCTCTGGAAAGTCGAATTTCATAGGTGTGTTTGCTTTCCTGAATGCGATTTGGGAGGGACGCCTAGAAGATTATATCGCCAGAGCTGGCGGAGCCGAGAAGGTTCTCTATTTCGGCTCAAAGGTGACAGAGATTCTACACCTCCATATCTCATTTCAAGAGGGAGTGAACCAATACGAAATTGATCTTGCGCCGACTGAGGCTGACGAACTTGTGCCTATTAGCGAATGGGTCTATTTTTGGGATAAGGGTCATTATCCAAATGCACCATATGGGCAGGCGATTTCTCGGAAGGGCAAAGAGGCTGGGATCAGCGCTTCCAACTCTTCAGGGATTACGTCATATGTTCGTAGTCACCTCGCTCGCTGGCGGCTTTACCATTTCCACGATACCAGTTCGAGTTCGCCAATGAAAAAGACAGTTGACGTGAATGACAATCGCTACCTGCGGCCCGATGGTTCCAATCTCGCAGCCTTCCTCTACTACCTACGTGAAAGGCACGAAGCATCCTACAGTTTGATTCGGCGCGCCGTTCAACGGGTCGCCCCATTCTTCGATGATTTCCTGTTGGAACCGCTGAAACTCAACACAGAAAAAATACGTTTAGAATGGCGACACAAGGGTTCCGACGCCTATTTCGATGCGTCCTCGCTCTCCGATGGCACTCTACGCTTCATTGGGCTAGCCACGCTCTTCCTACAGCCAGACACCTACCGTCCCTCCGTCATCCTTGTGGACGAACCGGAACTCGGTTTGCATCCCTACGCCATTTCTATACTTGCATCCATGGTGCGACGGGCATCGGTAAATACTCAGGTCATCCTATCTACCCAGTCTCCACTCTTGTTGGACCACTTTAAGCCTGAAGATGTACTGGTCGCCGACCGTGTGGATAGCGCAACCCAATTCACACGGCTAGAGCCTGAGAAACTGGAAGGTTGGCTGAAAGACTACAGTCTCGGACAACTCTGGGAGAAGAATGAATTTGGTGGGCGTCCCAGAGGAGAATGACTGCATGACCAGACTTCTTATTCATGTCGAAGGCGAGACGGAGGAGACTTTTGTCAACGAGATCTTAGCGCCGCATCTCTATGGTTATGGCTATACTGACATTAGTGCTCGCTTATTGGGAAACGCACGGCAACGCTACCGTCGTGGGGGCATTCGCGGATGGACTTCCACACGTGATGACATAATCAGACACCTTATAGAAGACCAGAAGTGTTTGGCGACCATGATGGTAGACTTTTACGCCCTCCCGCAGACAGGTGAGAAGGCTTGGCCAGGTCGCAAAGCTGCAGCTAGTCTTCCATTCCAACAAAAAGCCAGTACGGTTGAGAGTGCCCTGCTAGCGGACATAGAGTCCACAATAGGAGACAGTTTCGACCCCAGGCGCTTCCTCCCGTATGTGATGATGCATGAGTTCGAAGGACTACTCTTCAGTGACTGTTCGCTTTTCGCGAAAGGAATTGGACACCAGGATTTGGTTCCTCATTTTCAGGCAGTGCGCAACCAGTTTGCAACGCCAGAGGAAATCAATGATTCGCCTATGACCGCCCCATCGAAGCGAATCGAAACCTTGGTGCCAGGCTACGAAAAGCCGTTGATGGGGACGCTGGCCGTCCTTGAGATCGGTCTTGATGCAATCCGTAATGAGTGTCCGCATTTTCGAGATTGGCTCGAGCGCATGGAGACCTGGCTGGATTGAGGTGTCGTTCTATAAGAGAGGTTTGTACCATGCAGAACCGTTCGATAGTCCTGCTGGTTGGTCTGGTGATCGCCTTCATGTTCTCCTGACTATTGGATCAGATCGCCTCGCTATATCGTGAGAACGCACAGAGGCGGAGCAGATCGCTCTGATGCGAGAGACCGCGACACAGACGCGTCAGGCGGTTTGGTTCACGGCTTCGACGCCTGCGATGACGTCGAAGAGCTCCTCGTCAATCCCATTCTGGCGGGTCTGGTTGAAGTCCGCCTGTAACTGCGTTTGAAGCTTCTTGATATTGTCCTCCGCGCCCTGCATGGCCGCCAGACGGCAGGCGTTTTCGCTCGCCAACGACTCGGCGCAGGCCCGAAAGAGGGAGATGAACAGGTACTCTCGGACCAGGGCGGCGAAGGTCGCCTCCGCAGGCTCCCGTACCTGGGGCAAGACGGCTGTCGGCCAGGTTTTGGACCGGAGATCCTGCGCCCACACCTGATCGAAGGGCAGGAGGCACTGCCGCACGGGCAGATACCCCGATCCGGGTAGGGGGCGATTATGAAAGAGAAATACCTGCCCTAAGTTCCCCTTCGCCCGCTGCTGCTCGATGGCAAACAGCACCTGGCCGATGAGCGGAGCGATGTTGAGCACGGAATCCGGGACGCGCTGCGCCGGCTCCAACTGCAATCGGGAACCCATCCAGTGGGAGCATACCCGCTCGCCGACGGGCCAGACCCGGATCTCCTCCGTTTCGGCCTTCAACTCCTCCAGCACGAAGTCCGCCAATTGTTCGTTGAACTGCCCGACCATGCCCTGATCCGAGCCGAAGACCACCACGCCCACGGGCCGGGAGATATATCTTTTACGGTGGTCCAGCAGTTCCGGGCCGAACTGCCGCAGGCAGGCGATCAGCCCCAGTTCGACCGTCCGGTAGTAGTCGGTTAAGGACTGCACCGCCTGCTCATAGGGCCGGATATTGACCGCAGCCCAGTTCTTCATGGTCCGCACCACCGATTTGATCTCAGCGGCGCTGCGGATTTTCCGGCGCAACTTGTCCGTCGTCTGCGTCATTCCGGCCTCGCTTCGAGGGTGGTCAGGGCAGCGTCCGCCTGCGCCAGGATCGCGTCCTGATCCGCCTGCGTCAGCGTCTCTCCCGCCAGGAGACGGGTGTGCAACTCGGAGGGCATTCCGGAGGCGGCGCCCCGGACGGCGCTCTCGGCTTCCGGCATCCGCTCTATCGGAATGGCGTCGAACTTCCCGGCAGTGAGCGCCAGCAGCACGGCGATCTGTTCGGCCACCGGCATCAGGTCGAGTTGATGCTGCTTCAGCCAGCAGCGGATACGCTCGCCATGCGCGATGGTTCGGCGGGTATGCTCATCCAGGCGCGTTCCGAACCGGGCGAACGCCTCCAACTCCTCGAACTGGGAGTAGGCCAGTTTCAGCGCCCCCGCGACGCCCCGATAGGCCGCCAACTGCGCCTTGCCGCCCACGCGCGAGACCGACAGCCCCACATCTACGGCGGGCAGAATGCCCTTCTGAAACAGGGTGGGGGAGAGGTAGATCTGGCCGTCCGTGATCGAGATCAGGTTGGTCGGGATATAGGCCGACATATCCTGCGCTTCCGTCTCGATGATCGGCAGGGCCGTCAACGATCCGCCGCCCAGCTCCTCACGCAGGTGGGTCGCGCGCTCCAGGAGCCGGGAGTGGAGATAGAAGACATCGCCGGGAAAGGCTTCGCGGCCCGGAGGCCGCCGCAACAGCAGCGACAGTTCGCGATAGGCGCGCGCGTGGTTCGTCAGATCGTCATAGACGATCAGGACATTGCGCCCCTGTCGCATAAAGTACTCCGCAATAGTCGTTGCGGCAAACGGCGCGATATAGCGCAGGCCGGGCGCGTCGTTGCCCTCCGCCGCCACGACCGTCGTATACTCCATGGCCCCGGCGGCCCGGAGGTCGGCGATGACCCTGGCGACCGACGCGCCCCGCTGCCCGACGGCGCAATAGACGCACACGACGCCCTGGCCCTTCTGAGCGATGATCGTGTCCACGGCGATGGCCGTCTTGCCCGTCTGGCGATCTCCCAAGATCAGTTCGCGCTGCCCCCGCCCGATGGGAATCAGCGCATCGATCACCTTGATGCCGGTCTGCAGGGGCACATTCACCGGCGCGCGGTCCATGATCTGGGGGGCGTCGCACTCAATGGGCATCCGTTGCGTGGCGCCCAGGCGCCCTTTGTCATCGAGCGGGCGGGCGGTAGGGTCTAGCACCCGGCCCAGCAGCCCCTCGCCGACAGGCATATCCATCACGCGCCCCGTGCGCTCCGCAGAGATCCCGGCCTTCAAATCTTCGCTGTCGCCCAGCAGGATCAGGCCCACGCCCTCTGGGTCGAGCTGAAAGACGATGCCGAGCGAACCCTCCTCCAGGCGGATCAGTTCGCCGAACTCCGCACCGGGCAGCCCCGATACCCTGGCAATGCCGGTGGAGAGGGTCCTGACCGTGCCTATCTCCGAAGCGCTTAACCGCGGGGAGAACTGCTCCCGCGCACGGGCCAGCGTCTCAAACGTGCGGTCCAACAGGGGCGAGAGATAGCTCTGCTCTGTCTTCACCGGCGCTGCCCTCCTTCTCCGAAACATTATCCGAAACATTGCCCTCCTTTTCCAACAGCTCCGCCGCGCTCTTTTCGAGGTCGGCGAGCGAGGCGGCGATGGTCCAGGTGAGCTTCCGCTCCTCCGTACACAACTCGATGCCTCCGATCAGGTCGGGGGCGGTCTCGAACGCCACTGCAACCTGCGTTCCCAACTCCCGCTGTATGGCCTGCGTCAGCCTCTCGCGGGCCGGCGGCGGCAGCTCGAAGGCGCTCCGGAGGCGTATCGGGTGTTGCGCCCCCTGCAGCGAGGCGGCTAACAGCCGCTTCTCCTCCGGGTCCAGCGCCCGCAGACGCTCCTGCCAGAGCTCCGCCATGCGCTCCTCCAACGTCTGCCCGGCAAAGCCCTGCAAGACGTGGCGGGCAATGGCGAACACCTCGCCCTGCACCCGGCGCGCGAGACCTCGGTCGCGCTCCTGCTGCTCCTGCCGCAGCGCCTCCTGCCAGCGGATACGCTGCGCTTCGACTTCCGTGCGCGCCTCCTCCAGCCGCTCCCGGCGATAGCCATTGGCCTCCGCTTCGGCCTGTTTGAGGTTGTCGGCCTTCCGGCGCTCGAAATCCTCAAGCTGTTCCCGGAAGTGCGCGCCCTCCTGCTCCGCCTCGATCTTCTTCTGCTGCGCCTCCTGAATATTGCCCTCGACCTGCTTCTCCCTGGCATCCATGGCGGCCAGGATCGGCTTGTAGAGAAAGCGCTTCAACAACCAGACCAGGATCAGAAAGTTGATGATCTGGGCGCAGACGGTAAACCCGTTGATCAGCATGGGGCTGTCTCCCTATTTCCCGATGACATGGTTCCAGAACGGGTTGGCGAAGATCAGAATGACAGAGATGACAAAGCAGTAGATCGCGACCGATTCGATCATTGCCAACCCGACAAAGAGCGTGCGCGTGATGGTGCTGCCCGCATCCGGCTGCTCCGCGATGGAGCGCAGCGCCTCGGCAATGGCTTTGCCCTCGCCGAGTGCCGGCCCGATGGAGCCGATGCCCATCGTAATTCCCGCCGTGACGATAGAGGCGACGGCGATGATGCTGGTGTTGTCCACAGATTTCTCCTCAAAAAACGTTTGCTAATCGGCCTCGCCGTGCGTGGCCGCTGCGATATAGACCGTGGCGAGCACGGCGAAGATGTAAGCCTGGACCATTCCGGTCAACAGCCCGAGCGCGAGCATGAGGATCGGGAAGAAGAGCGGGGTGATAGTAAGCAGGATGCCGACGATCATGCTGCCGCTCATGATGTTGCCGAAGAGCCGGACCGCCAGGGCCAGCGTGCGGGAGAAGTCGCCGATGATATTGAACGGCAGCATCAGGGGCGTCGGTTTGAGATACCTTCCGAAGTACCCCCCGATGCCCTGCTCGGCGATGCCGTAGAGCGGCACGGCGAGAAAGACGGCGATGGCCAGTCCTGCCGTCGTCGAGAGAGAGCCGGTCGGCGGCTCGTAGAGGGACAGGATGCTGCAGAGGTTGGAGATCGCGATAAAGAGAAAGAGCGTGCCGATAAAGGGTAGGTACTTCTCCGGTTGGTTCAGGCCCGTCTCGCGCAACTGCTGCCGCATCCCGCCGACCAGGATCTCCAGCAGGTTCTGCCAGCGCGGTATCTTCACGCCTGTCGCGAGCCGGCGGGTGACCAGCCAGGAGCCCAGGGTCATGAAGAGCATCAATCCCCACGTGGTGACGATGGTGGAGTTCAAGTTCCAGAACCCGGAGTGCCAGTAGACGATGCTGTCGGGACTGATGTGCATTGCCGTTCCCTATCGCTCCCTTTGCGTCTGGAGGCGTACTGCCGGGGCCGTCTTCAGAAGGAGCATCAGGGGAACCTTGACCGCGATGAACCCGAGCAGCGCCAGGGCGAGCGGCGCCGCCTGGCCCCGCGACCAGAGCGCGAGTACGACAGCCACGACGGCGGTGCGTGCCAGAAAGCTGCCCAGGAAGAGCAGGCCCGGCTGTCCCGCCGTGATCCCTTTCCGGATCGTCCACCACAGGCCGCCAAAAAAGAAAGCGCCGGCTGCGGCCCCGATCAGGAAGGAGAGGGTTAATCTAAGCGTCTCCGTCATTCTCTTTGTCCTCCGTATCCGTGTCTTCCAAGCCAGGGTCGGCGGCCTGGCTCTCTCGAGCTACCCAGTACCAGGCGCTGTAGCAGCCGAGCAAGATACCCAGGAGCATCAGCATGAGCGTCCAGGAGTAGGAGCCTGGAAAGCGCTTATCGATCCAGATTCCGAGCGCCGTGCCCAGCAGGCAGGAGAGTACTACCGTCCAGCCGACGAGTCCCACCAGGCGCAAGCCGCTCCAGAGATCCCGGTTCCGGTCTCGCTGTGCGCGGAGCTTGCGCCGCTCTTTGCGGCCAATATGGAGGCTAAATTCGCCTCCGGGTAGTAGGGGCTTTTGTGGGTCTTCAGCCATGCCGCGTAAACTCCACCAGTCGTCGGGTCAGATCGCTCTCCAGCCTCGCCAGCACATAGCGGGCGTTCTGCTCCCGTTCATCCCGGTTCAGAAACTCCCGCTCCACGGTCTGCTGCAGGCGGCCCAACTCCGCGCCGCCGATGGCGTTCCGCACGGAGACCAGGACCTCCGCACCGGCCTTGACCAGGATGCCCTCATCGACCGCGATATAGACTTCGCCCTCCTCCGGCGTCTCATAGGTGAGGATGCCGGGCGTCAACGGGGCCACGCCGTCCAGGCGGTGCGGCAGCAGCCCGAAAGAGCCGGTGGGGGTCTCCGCGACGATCCGGGTGACCCCCTCCCTCTCCGCAAAGACCCGGAACGGAAGCAGGACTTTAAGCCGCATCTGCCTGAACTCCCTCGCGCTTCGGCGCTTCCGGCGCGGGCTCGCGCCTCTGCCCGGCTTGCAGGCTGCCCGGCTGCGCCCCGACCTCCTCGATGGAGCCGATCATATAGAGCGCGCTCTCCGGATAGTCTCGAAATTCGTCCCGTAAGATCCGGTCGCAGCCCTCCAGCGCTGCCGCCAGCGGGACCGTTTTGCCCGGCATGCCGGTAAACATCTCGGTGGAGTAGAAGGGCTGCGTCAGGAACCGCTCCAGCTTCCGCGCCCGATCCACCACGTCCCGGTCCTCACGCGACAACTGCTCCAGGCCGAGCATGGCGATCAGATCTTTCAGCTCCTCGTACTGGGCCAGCGTCCGGCGTATCTCCTGCGCGATGCGGTAGTGCTTCTCTCCGACCACGCCTGGCGTGGACATCTTGGAGCCGGACTGGAGGGGATCGATCGAAGGGAACAGCCCCTCGCTCGCCTTCTTGCGCGAGAGGATGATGGAGGCCGAAAGGTGCGCGAACGTGTGGACTGCCGCCGGATCGGTGAAATCGTCCGCCGGGACATAGACCGCCTGGATGGAGGTGATCGCCCCAGCGTCCGTCGTGGTAATGCGCTCCTCCAGTTCCGACAACTCCGTGCCCATCGTCGGCTGGTAGCCCAATCGGGAGGGCATCTGTCCCATCAGCCCCGAGACTTCGGAGCCGGCCTGGATAAAGCGGAAGATATTGTCTATCAGCAGCAGCACATCCCGTCGCTCGTCGTCGCGAAAATACTCGGCCATGGTGAGCGCCGCATGGCCCACCTCGAAGCGGCAGCCAGGCGGCTCATTCATCTGTCCGAAGACCATGACCATGTTCTGCAGCACATTGGCCGCCTGCATATCCCGGTAGAGCTCCTCGCCCTCGCGGCTGCGCTCCCCGATGCCGCAGAAGATGCTCACTCCGGAGTGATGCCCCACCATGTTGTGGATCATCTCGGTGAGCAGGACCGTCTTGCCCACGCCGGCCCCGCCGAACAGCCCGGCTTTTCCCCCGCGCTCCAGCGGGGCCAGCACATCGATCACCTTGATGCCCGTCTCGAATACCTCCTGCGTAGTGGATTGCCGGGATAACGGCGGTGGCTTGCGATGGATCGGACGCCATTCGACGCCTGTGACGGCTTCCTTCCGGTCTATCGTCTGTCCGAAGACATTGAACATCCGGGAGAGAATGCTGTGGCCTACCGGCGCTTTGAGCGGCCCGGCGGTATCCTCGGCGGCATCGCCACGGGCAAGCCCCTGCGTGGAGGTGAGCGCGATGCCTCGGACATGGTGCGGGCCGAGATGGGCCAGGACTTCGATCACGATCTTCCCCTCTTTGCCTGCCCTGAGTAGCGTATATACGGGCGGCAGGTTGGTTTCAAACGCGATGTCCACAATGCTGCCATACACCGCCAGGATCCTTCCCTGGCGGGGCTGCCCCTCTCCTTTCTCGTCCCGCTCCACGCCTTACCCTCCCTTGCATGTATGCCTAGAATTATAGAGGCAAGAGGGCCGGGAGGACATCCGCGAAACGGCGGATTGTGGTTGAACAATTCTGAAGCCGATCCCTCGGTTCCGGATTCGATTTCCGGTAGCGTTGCTGAAACCATCCGTTGGGTGAAAAACGTAAGGGAGGAGGGGTATACTATCCCGACGAACGATTCACGACGCACTTATTCGAGGAAAACCGACACCATGGCCGCCATGCCCAATTTTTTAAGCCGATTTTTCGATAGCAACGCCCGTGACATTGCGAAATATCAGACCGTGGTCACGAAAATCAACGCTCTGGAACCCAAGTATGAGAAGCTGAGTGATGAGCAGTTGAAAGAGGAGGCGAACAAACTCCGTGACCGGGTCCAGGCGGAGTATAAGCAGAAGCGTGAGGCTTCCACCGTCGCCTGGGACACTTTAACCGACCAGAAGAGGCGCGAGGAGGATCGCAAGATCTACGATCCCATCCTGGACGAGGCGCTGCCGGAGGCGTTCGCGCTCGTTCGGGAGGCCTCGAAGCGCACCCTCAAAATGCGCCACTACGACGTGCAGATGATCGGCGGTATGGTGCTGCACGACGGACGCATCTCCGAAATGCGCACAGGGGAGGGGAAGACCCTCGTGGCGACCTGCCCGCTCTTTCTCAATGCCTTATTGGGGAAGGGGGCCCACCTGGTTACGGCCAACGACTACCTCTCCAAGCGCGATGCCGTCTGGAACGGCCCCATCTACCACCTGCTCGGCATGAGCGTCGGCATCATCCAGGGCCAGTCGCCCGAAACCGGCGACGAGGGCGGCTCCTATCTCTACGATCCGGAATACACGGATAAAGATGAGCGCTTCGCCTATGCCCGCCGGGTCTCCCGGCAGGAGGCCTACGCCTGCGACATTACCTACGGCACCAACAACGAGTACGGCTTCGACTACCTGCGCGACAACATGGCCTTCAACAAAGACGACCTCACGCAGCGCGAACTCCACTTCGCCATCGTGGACGAAGTGGACTCCATCCTGGTTGACGAGGCCCGTACCCCGCTCATCATCTCCGGTATGGTCGAACAGTCCACCGACAACTACGCCATCATCGCTCGCGTGGTCGCCAAGATGAACAAGGGCATAGACGATCCCAAGAAGGACAAGGACAACCCCGACGCCGATAAGCACAAGCCCAATATCCACTATGTGGTGGACGAGAAGGCCAAGACCGCTACCATCACCGACGCGGGCGTTACTTTCGTTGAGAAGGATCTGGGCATCTCGAACCTCTCCGAAAATCAGGATGTGATGCACTACCTCCAGTCGGCGATGAAAGCGCACGGCGTCTTCCGTAAGGACATCGACTACGTCGTCAAGGACGTCGATCCGAACGACGACGAGGGGCCGGAGATCATCATCGTCGATGAGAACACGGGCCGTCTGATGTTCGGACGGCGCTACTCCGATGGGCTGCACCAGGCCATCGAGGCCAAGGAGCACGTGGAGGTCAAGAACGAGAGCCAGACCCTCGCCACCATCACGTTCCAGAACTACTTCCGCCTCTACTCCAAGCTGGCGGGCATGACCGGAACCGCCAAGACCGAAGAGGATGAGTTCCGCAAGATCTATGCGCTCGATGTCGTGCAGGTTCCCACCAACAAACCCGTCATCCGTAAAGACAATCCCGACCTCATCTTCAAGACTGAAGAGCCGAAGATGCGCTGGATTGCGGCGGAGATCCTCCGGATCTACTGCAAGCAGCAGCCGGTCCTGGTGGGAACGCGCTCCATCGAGATGAGCGAGCGGGTCAGCCGGCGCGCCGGGTCGGACATGCTCAAAACGCTCTGCCTGATCGAGATCGCCCGCAACAAGGTCGAGAACAGCAAGGCGCTGGCCGCGCCGAAGCGCGCTGAATACACCAATCTGCTCAATGAACGCATGGAGGCGCACATGCTGGTGGACGCGAACGGCAACCGTCAGGCCCGCCCGGCCCTGACGCTGGGTCGATTGCGCCCTCTGCTGAAGGAGCTGAGCATCGATCCCGATCCGCTCACTCCGGACAACATGAACAAGGTTGCGGAGATCTTCGAGATCAAGGATGATGGCCTGGAGCGGCTGGAAGAGGCCCTGACATACGGTATCGAACACCGCATCCTGAACGCCAAGTTCCACGAGAAAGAGGCCATCATCATCGCGGAGGCGGGGCGCAAGGGCGCGGTCACCATCGCCACGAACATGGCGGGGCGCGGCGTCGACATCCTGCTGGGCGGCAAGCACATCAATCAGGAGCTGCCGCCGGTGGATGGCAGCCTCAAGTCGCTCAAGGCCGCAGAGGCCATGGTGGACCAGGCGGAGGCCGAGCCGGGAGAGCACGACGTACCGGAAGAGGAGCAGAGCTATATGCGGTACGGCAAGCCCAAGGTCCTGGATGCCGTCACGACCGGGGCGCTGACCGACGAGGAGCATAAAAAAGCGGCGGATGAGGTGCGCAGGCTGGGCGGACTGTTCATTCTGGGCACCGAGCGCCATGAGAGCCGGCGCATCGACCACCAGTTGCGGGGACGCTCCGGACGCCAGGGCGATCCCGGCGAATCTCGCTTCTTCGTCTCGCTGGAAGACGAACTCTGGCGGCTCTTCGGAGACCGGGCCAGCCATCCGCTGCTCAGGACCTGGGAGGAGCATCTGGGCATGGACAGCCCGATCCTCTCCCCGATGATCCAGCGGGCGCAGCGCAAAGTCGAGGAGCACTACTTCGAGTCCCGCAAGCACGTCCTGAACTACGACGACGTGATGAACCGGCAGCGCGAACTGATCTATAAGGAGCGCCGCCGCATCCTGGAGGGCGTGGACCTCAAGCAGACCATCCAGTACTATATCCGTGAGAACATCGAGGCGGCGGCGATAGTCTACTGCCCGGACAACGCCCCGCAGAGCGACTGGAGGATCGAGGAGTACTATAATGAACTGAACGACTACTTCCTGCTCTATCCCGTCGTTACTCAGGAGGATCTGAACGGCAAGAGCCGGGCTCAAATGACAGAGTTCTTAACCAACCATGTCCTCAATGTCTATGAGTCGAAGGAGAAGGAGTTCGACGCGATCCAGGGGCCGGGAACCATGCGCGAATTGGAGCGCTGGATGGCCCTCCGCGCCGTCAACTCCAAGTGGATGGAGCATCTGGCGAACATGGACTTCCTGCGCGAAGGCATCCATCTGCGCGGCTATGAGCAGAAAGACCCGCTGCTGGTCTACCAGAAGGAGGCATTCGACGAGTTCGAGCGGATGCAGCAGGCCATTCAGGACGACATCGTGCGGAATGTGATGCGGCTGCAGATCGTGCCGCCGCCCCCGCCGGCCCCGCTGGTGGCGCCTGCGATCCCGCTGCCGGAATCCCTGCCGAAGTACTCCCGGATGCAGGACATCGAGACGCCGCGCAACGTCACGACGAATATGGACGAAGCGGTCGAGGCTGGCGCGCGCAGCCGGAATGGCGCGCCGCCGGACTGGAAGGGGGGCCGCAACGATCCCTGCTGGTGCGGCAGCGGCCAGAAGTACAAGAAGTGCCACGGGAAGTAAAAAATCACCCCGCTCCGAGTTCGGAGCGGGGTGATTTTTTGGGGAAACCGCTACTGTAGGAGTTTGAGCAGAGCGTCAGGCTCCGACTTGGCCGTATAGAGGGCCGAGATACCCGCCTGCTGGATCAACTGGTTGTTGGTCAGGTTCAGGACCTCCTGTGCCACATTCACGTCCCGGATGCCGGAGATGGATGCGGTCAGGTTCTGTGCGGCGGTCGTCAGGTAGTTGTTCGCAGATTGCAGGACATTGTTCTGGAAACTTCCCAGGTTCGCCCGATATTGGGTGACGGAATTGAGCGCCTCATTGACGATAGAGAGGGCGTTGTTCGCGCCCGTTGACGTCGTCACATCGATCGTGGCCAGGGTCTGCCCGGCGACAGAGGTCGTTCCCAGGTTATTGGTCGCGATACTGTTGAGCGTCAGGTTCGCCGTCTGGCCCACGTTCGCCCCGATCTGGAATTGGAGGGGAGCGGAACTCGTCTGGCCTACCGTTTGCGCGGTGGTGGTGCCGTTGCCCGCTTCGGTGAGCAGGATAGAGTTGCCGTTCGTATCGGAGACGCGCAGCCCGCTATCTGAACCGGAGCGCCCGCCGACGAAGGTGACGGTCGCGGTGCTGACGCTGCCGCCAATGAGTGAGGAGGCCAGCACGGTGACGGTAGCATTGGCGCCCACGACGCTGGTGCCGGACGTGCCCGCCAGGAGGGCCGAGGATTCCGTTTCCGAGATTTTGTAGTTGGCGCCGTAGGTAGTCTGGGTCAGCGTGATCGAACCCGAGGCATTGGCAAAGGTGAAGTTGGCGCTAACGCCGGTGGAAGCCGACAGGTTGTTGATCTTATTGATGAGCGTCTGCACCGTGTCCGACCCGCCGACGGTGACGGACTGTCCGTTGATGACGACGGTTCCTCCCGTGCCGGTAGTGCCGCCATTGACGGTGGAGATGCTGGCATTGACGCTGGCATAGGTGGCGAGCGCTCCGCCCTGCACGACCGCGCGTGTCGCCGCGTTGTTTACCGTGATGGTCACGTTGCCGGCCTGGACCGAGCCGCCTCCGAACGCCCCATTGAGATTGATCCCTCCGACAAGGGTGGAATTGGTAACGGACGCAGCAACGCCCGCCGAGCCGTCCAGCAGCGTTTTGCTGCCGAACTGGGTGCTGCTGGCGATGTTATTGATGGCCTGCAGTGCGGATTGGATGGCGGTCTGGTCTGCCTGAGCCGCGCTGGGGTTGAGAGAGACGTTGTTGGCGGCATCCAGCACATTCGCCCGAATATTCTCCAGCAGGTTATTGACTGCCGACAGGCCGCCGTCTGCAGTCTTCACCAGGTTCGAGGCGCTCTGCGTATTGGTGAGGGCCTGGTTGATACCGTCCACCTGCGCCTGCAATGCATTGGAGATGACGAAGCCGGACGGATCGTCCGCAGGGGTGTTGATCCGCAATCCCGAGCTGAGCCGCTGCACCGAGGTGCTGATGGAGTTGGAGACGTTTTGAAGGTTAACGAGCGCGTTGAGCGCATCGAGATTGGTATTGAAACTGAAACTCATGGGTTCCCTCCGTGTGACGTAGCGGAAAGCGGCCACGTCTGGTCGTGCCATGCACGAGGCCGCTTTCCGGACATCCTGCCGTTATTTATGGAGAGCGTGGTTCGGCTATGTGCCACCGCTCGTGTTCGTCTTTCCGCGCGAAAGCGAACGGTGTGAATGGCACAAATGCGGGTTTGATGGGGCAGGGAGGAGGGGGAGGGGAAAAAACAGGATCTCTACTGGCTATTAGAAAGACCAGTTCCGTAACGACCGTACAGAACCGGTAAAAATAAGAGGCGACAAACCTTTGTAGGTGGGGCACAATTCCGTTGGTGTTTGATTTGCATTCTGTTCTGTCTCACCTTTCATTGGCCCGGCAACTTTCTCGCCGGGCCTTTTTTCGCGCCCCGAACCTCTTCCGGCGACAGGGCGTTTACTCTTTTTCCGCCCCCAGAAGCGCGATGCCGCGCGCCGGCAGGGCCAATTGTACTTTCGTGCCCTGTCGCACGACTTTTGCGCCTGCGGCCAGCCATTCGGTGAAGGTGGATGGGATTTGCGTCGGGGTGAATGTCAGCGTCCGGGGCTGGTCGCTGCGGTTGAAGGCGACGAGGAGGTGCGCTTTGCCCAGCTTGCGCGTGTAGGCGAACAGGCCGGCGGCATCGTCCGCCATGAGGGGCTTGTAGTCGCCGCGCCGCAGGAGGAGATGGGCGCGGCGCAGTTGGAGCAGACGCTTGTAGAAGGCGAACGTGGGCTGGTCCCAATGCGCCGCGTTCCAGTCGAAGGCGCGGCGGTTGTCGGGGTCGCGCCCGCCCTCCAGGCCGATCTCGTCGCCATAGTAGATGCAGGGCACGCCGGGGTAGGTCATTTGAAACAGGATCGCCTGCCGCTCCCGCAGCCAGTCGCCCTTGCAGGTCGTGCGGAGGCGCTCGGTATCGTGGCTGTCCAGCATATTGAACATCACGGCATCGGCGGCGGGATGTGTCTCCTCGCGGATCCGGGCCAGCCGCGCGTCGAATTGTGTGGGGGTGGCTCTGTCGAGCGCGAAGAAGTCCAGCGCAGCGCTTCGCCAGCGATAGTTCATCGCCGAATCGAACTCATCGCCCTGCAGCCAGGCCGTCGCGTCGTTCCAGATCTCCCCCACCAGGTAGGCGTTCGGGGCTGCCTTCCGCACCGCGGTGCGGAACGCCTTCCAGAAGCTATGGTCCACCTCATCCGCCGCGTCCAGCCGCCAGCCATCCACGTGTGCGTCCCGGATCCAGCGCGTCCCCACATCCAGCAGGTAGGCGCGGGTGTCGGGGTTGTCGACATTGAGCTTCGGCATCCAGGGCGATCCGTACCAGCCCACATAGTTCTTCTGCCCGTCCCGCACCTGGACCGGGAAGGCGCGCACATAGTACCACTGGCGATAGGGCGACTTTTCGCCCTCCGTCAGCAGGCTGCGGAAGCCGACGAAGTCCACGCCGGTGTGGTTGAACACCCCATCGAGCAGGACGTGCCAGCCCAGCGAATGGGCCTTTGCGGTCAGATCCTGCAGGGTCTGAGCCGTGCCGAAGTGGGGATCGATCTCGTGGTAGTCGGTGGTGTCGTAGCCGTGGCTGCTGCGCGCCGTGAAGATGGGATTGAGATAGAGCGCATTGATGCCCAGATCACGGAGGTAGTCGGTATGCTGCAGGATGCCCGCCAGGTCGCCGCCCATGTACTTCGAGGAGCTGGCCGGGCCGCCCCAGGGGATCGTGTCGGAGCCGTTGTTCGCCGGGTCGCCATCCGCAAAGCGGTCGGGGAAGATCTGGTAGAACACGGCGTCCCTGGCCCAGATGGGGATCTCGAACGGCGGATAATCCGACGGCTTCACCGTAAACCACTCGTCCGCCGCATAGGTGGCGTGCAGGTGCTGGTGGGCATCCCATACCTGCGCGGTCTTGCCGTCCTCAAGCAGAAACTCGTAGTGGAGCGGACCGCTCTTCGGCACGGGCAGCGTACCATGCCAGTAGTCGAAGAGGAGGTCGGAGTGGTCGCGCGCCATGGCGTTCTCGGGCATCAGCCGCATGGTATTCCCCGTCTCCTGCTCCTGAGTGAACACCCAACAGCGCTCCACATCGCCCTTACGGGTGCGCAGGGTGAGTTGCAGGTGGGTTGTGTCGAGGCGCACCACATAGCGCGCGTTCGGCAGGTGGCGCACCGCCGTCTCCGTGATGCGCCCATCGCCGACCTTGCACGGCTCCTCATAGCCTATAGGGGCAACAATCAGCAGCGAGTTGACATTGCCGCTGTCATCCCGCTGGCTGGGCCGGCTCTGATCGTTCACCCATCGCTGTCCGTCTACGAAATACTTGAACGGGTAGACGCCCGGTTCGAGGGTGAGGGTGGTGCTCCAGGCGGCTCCGCGCGTGGGGCGGGAGAGCAGGTTGGCTGTCGTGCTCCAGTGGTTGAACTCGCCCGCGAGGGCGATGCTGCGCACAAAACCGACCGGAGTGTACGCGATGGTGACCTCCCTGGCGCCGAGCGGGGGAGGCGGAGGGGTCTGCCGGGCCTCCACGTGGGAAACCCAGCAGAACAGGACAAGGCTGAGAAGCAGCGTAATACGCCTGGTTTGCATGGTCTCTCTTTTACGGGGCGTTGGCCCGCAGCGTCACTCGTCCAGGTAGATCTGATCGATATAGCACCAGCGCCAATCCTCGCCCGGCTCGAAGGACTGGACGATGGGGTGCTGTGTCTGATGAAAGTGGTGGGTCGCATGCCGGTTGGGAGACGAATCACAACAACCGACGTGCCCACAGGTGAGGCAGATACGTAAGTGGACCCACTGCCCGCCTATTTTGAGGCAGTCTTCGCACCCCTTCGCGCTCGGAGTTACCTCCTGTATCTGGTCCTGATGCCGACATTCCATGCTCTAGTTTCCCCTTTCGGTGACGCTCCGCGTCTAAGCCGGGCCGTGAACGAAATTCGCGTAACAAGCGAATTTGGACTGCACCGAAGGTGCGACCATTATTCGTCTAAAGAGCCTTCGGCTAACCGTCCTGCGGACGGAAATACCTCGGTTCTCATTGGCGTTTCAAAGCCTTTGTTATGCGCGCTAAAGCTCTTTGAGATACTCGTGTACAAATTGGACTGCCATCGAACCCTCCCCCACGGCCGAGGCGATCCGCTTGACCGAACTGGACCGGACATCCCCGGCGGCGAACACGCCGGGCTTGCTGGTCTCCAACAGGAACGGCTGCCGTCGGAGGGGCCAGTGGGGAGACTGCGCCAGATCCGGCCCGGTGCGGACAAACCCCTTGTTATCCCGTTCGATCTGCGGGGGCAGCCAATCCGTGCGGGGCAGCGCCCCGATAAAGCTGAACACGGCCGGGGTCTGCACCCTCCGCTCCTCTCCGGTCCTGCTACTCCTAATCTCGACCGAGTCGAGATGGCCGTTGCCCGCCATCCGCTGGATCGTGGTGCTGCAGAGCAGTTCGACGTTAGGTATCTGCTCGATGCGCCGGACCAGATAGCTGGACATGCTGGCATACAGGTCGTCCCCACGGATCACCAGCAGCACCCGGCGTGCGTGCTGGGAGAGGTAGACGGCGGCCTGGCCGGCGGAATTACCGCCGCCCACCACCAGCACATCCGCGCCCCGGCACTGCTGCACCTCATTGGGGGTCGCGACATAGTAGACGCCCCGCCCCTCGTACTTCTCGCACCCCTCCACGCCCAGTCGGCGGTAGTCGGCGCCGGTGGCAATGAGCAGGCACTTCGTGAGGACGGTCTCCCCATCGTCCAGGATCACCGTGGGATAGGTCTCCTCGAAGGTCAAGCGGTTCACGGAGGTGGGGACGGATAGGCCCGCACCGAACTTGTTGGCCTGCAGGATGGCGCGGTCGGCCAGTTCGCTGCCGGTGAGGCCGGTGGGAAAGCCCAGATAGTTCTCGATCCGCATGCTGCTGCCTGCCTGCCCTCCCGGCGCAGTGCGCTCGATCATCACGGTCCTCAGCCCCTCGGAGGCCCCATAGACGGCGGCAGCCAGTCCCGCAGGGCCTGCCCCCACGACCACCAGATCGTAGAGCGCCTTCTCTACCGGCCTATGAATGCCGATGGCGTCGGCGAGTTCGAGGTTCGAGGGGTTGCGGCGGAGGACCCTCCGCCCGCAGGAGACAACCGGCATGTCGGCCTCGGTCACTCCGAACTGCTTGAGCAGTTGATCCACCTGGGGGTCCGTCTCCACATCCACCCAGGTGAAGAGCACCCGGTTCTTGGCAAGGAAGTCGCGGATGCGTGTCGTATCGGGAGAGTAGAGGGACCCGATCACCCGCAATCCGGTGAAGTCGGGAGAGGATCGCAGGAGTTGTCGCCGGGCGATAAAGGCCTGAAGGATGATGTCGCTGAGGCCCGGACACTGATTGAGGACGCGCTGCAACGCGTGGCGTGAGATCTCATAGACTTCCGTGTCCCCCATGGCGATGCCGCTGACCACGGAGGGGTTGCCGGTCAGATGGGTGATGTCCCCCGAGAAGCCCCCTTCGCGATGGACTGTGATCTCCCTGGGCGCATCGCCCGAGGAGTCTATGATCCGGATTGTGCCCGACTTGACAATAAAGAAGGCGAAGTCGCGGTCGCCGACGGTGAAGAGCGCCTCCCCATCCCGATATAGCCGGGGCGATACGGTAGCACAGCGACTGATCTCCGCGATCTGGGCCGCATCGAGCGTTGGGAAGGCGATGGACTGCATCGTTTGCTCAGCCATGCGTGGTATCCTCCTGAATACACCTCACCGAGTATACTTATGATCCCAGCATTTCGTCAAGAGCATTTTGCGATCCCTGCTCCTGTCCGACCTTCTGCCAAACGACGCAGCTTCAGGAATAGTTCCAACCCTGGAAGCGTCGGCTCCGACCCGTTCAGGACAATTGTCCATGCGTTCTGCCATAATAAGGCGTGGCACACACGAGAAATTCGACAGGCTTGGCCCTGATGCGTTCGAGAAACTGCCCCGACATCCAATTGACCTACAACAGTGAGGGAAATATGAAGAACACCGAAACCAGGGCGTTATGGATCGAAGGAATCGGCTTTTTAGCCATCATCGTCCTCTCATGGGTCAATGAGTTAACCGGGTTCCAAACTCTCTTTTACCCGGAATACCGGGGCAACTGGCATGAGGCCGCCCTGGAAACCGTATTGATTGTGCTGGTCGCGATACCAACCCTCTTACTGACGAAACGTTTGATAGACAAGCTGCAAGAGCGGGTACGCTACCTGGAAGGATTTTTGCGTATCTGCGCCTGGTGTCGGCGTCTCGAAAGCAATGGGGAGTGGGTGCCGGTCGAGACATACTTCAGCCAACAGTTTTCGGTCTCCTCTACGCACGGTATATGTCCGGATTGTCACGCGAAGCAGTCGGAGGAGGAGGATTAGGCGCTTAGCGCCAGCAGGGAGACGCCCTGCCGGGGCAGCGTGAAGCGCAGCGTCGCCTTCCCCTCCGCGAGCGGGGCGGTTGTCGGCGCATCGTGCAGGAGGGCCAACTGTCCGGCCTGCTCCAATTGTTGGTACTGCTCCGGCGTCGGCGACGCGGGAGATCCCATCCGCTGCCATGCCGTAAAGGCGTTGCTGTGTTGCGCGTCTATCCGCCAATGGGCCAGGCGCGCTTCGCCCTTGCGGGCGAGTGAGGGCGGCAGGCCCTGTAAGGTGACCTCGATCTGGGCGCCGGGGCCGGGCAGGTCGTCGTCGTGGTAGTGCCAGACCAGCAGGCTGAGCCTCTCTTTGTCGAGCGCAGCCAGTGCGCCCACGTCCGGTGTGCTACCCCGCACGCCGTCTTTCAGAATGGCATCCAGCGGCGTCTCCCCGGAGCTGACGGCAGCAACGCGCTTACCGCTCCCCATCTTGCTCAGCATCCGAAACACGTTCAGAACGGGCAGATCGAGGCCGCCGGATGCTAACACCCGGAAGCCTGCAAACAGGGGCTGGTTCTCGAACTCGAACGCCCAGGTGAGCGCGCCCTCCAGGTGGACGCCGTGCCGATCCGCCAGCAGGTATTTGCGGGCGAAGGCGGCGGCGGTATACGAGGAGTACATAGTCCCGTTGCGGTAGCCCAGTTGCGGCCCCTGGCAGGCCGCGCAGCCATCCGGGTCCGATTCCCCAATCACGATGGGCAGGCGCTTGAGTTCCGGAAAGGCGGCGACCTGTGCAAACCCCGCGTCGATGGTCCGTAGCTGGTTGGCGATCCCCATGCGCACATGGCCGGCGCTGCCGTCCGCTCCCGCGACAAACGTCGGTGCGCCCTTGGCATGGAAGGAGATGAAGTCCAGTGGCGTGCCTACCCGGCCCGTGGCGTGGTTGGTCCCGCGCAGGCAGTGCTCCAGAAAGTCGTTGGTGAACTTCCCGCCGTTGCCCGCCGTGTCCGCCCCGCCCACCCGCGCCTTCGGCAGGGCGCGACGGACCGCGTCCACCGCGTAATCGTGCAGCTTGCGAAACTCCTCCGGCGTGCCGCGCCAGTAGCCGATATTCGCCTCGTTCCAGACCTCCCAGTACCACGTCAGCACCTCCTTGCGTCCATACCGCGCGACGCAGTGGCGTGCCCACTGATAGACCAGTGCCGCCCACTTTGCATAGTCCTTCGGCGGGTACGCCCAGCCGGTATAGATCTCCTCATACTTCGCGGTGGGGGTCCAGTGGTGTTTGTAGGGCTCCGGATGGACCGACAGCGCCTCGGGCATAAAGCCGATCTGCACATAGGGGCGCACGCCGCGCTCCCGGTAGGTATCGAAGATCTGGTCCAGGATAGTCCAGTCATAAACGGGGTTGCCCTGCGCGTCCTCGGTGTAGGCGTTGGTGCTGCCCCACTTCAGCGCCGGCGTACCATCGCCCGTTGTGAGGAGGTTATGGGTGCGGAAGTAGACCTGATTGGGAGCCAGCGCGCCCAATTCGTGGAGCAACTTCTTGCCGTCCGGCATGGTCGCGTAGTTGGGCTCATCCGCGCCGAAGAAGCGCCAGATGGGGCGCATCTCGCCTACCGGCTGCGCGGCGTCTACCGCAATGGTAACGGGAAACGCCTCCGCACGAGGCGCGGCGGCGGAAGCCGTTTTGGGGTCGGTTAACGCTCCTGTTTGCCCTGCCAACCCCGCCATTGCAAACCCGGCTCCGGCCAGCAGGCTGCGCCGCGACACCTCTGTTTTGGATGAATCCATTTCGCAGACCTCCTATACGGACGACGTCAACTTAGACGGGTTATACATCTCGCGATTGGTACGTCATCGCGCACGATGCAGTATCCCATGCGGGCGGCGAAAGCACGCCAACCAGGGGTATGCGCGTTGTCAAACTCCCAGATCTCATCACCGGGCTGCAAGACAATGCCAGAGTTCGACCTTCTACGTGTTTTCTTTTTAGGCTGCGCTTCCTGGTCGGACGCAACTTCCTGTCGCTCGTTTACCATCCGCTCTTCTAATGGCAGGCTGGAATACCATCCATCCGACAAAATCTCCGGATCGAAATCCTGTAGGCGCGTCTTGAGCCAACTGCGTGGAACCATGCCTTCAGGATAGATATAAGTGTCGGCGCCGCGCACCCGCAACAGTTCCATGATTTCTCTCCCATTCCCACAATAGTTCTCTGCAGCGATCTGGTAGGGTGTCTGGATCGGTCCTCCCTGATTTATGTCCGCACCCGCATCAAGCAGCATCTCTACCATCTCGCGGTCACTCGTTAGCGCGGCAAAGGCGAGGGGCGTCCAGCCTCCGCGCGATCCTTGCCATGATATGTCGGCCCCGGCTGCGAGCAGTTCCCGAGCGACGAGGAGCGAGCTATAGTGCGCGGCGTTTGCGAGAGCCGAGTCTCCCTCCTTATCAATCGCGTTGGGATCCGCTCCAGCCTCAATAAGAGCGACGACAGTAGCCGCTTCTGCGCGTGCAATCGCGTCGAGTAGCTGCTTGTTTAGCAACTGTTGCTCAAGATCTTGCGGAATGTCCGCCGGGTTCACACCGGCGCGCATAAGCATCTCGACCATCTGCCGGTTGCCACAATCAATCGCTACGGTAATCAGAGACTCATGGCCAAGCTTGGCATTGGGATCGGCCCCATGATCGAGAAGGAACTGCATCTCCTCCAGACATTCTCGAGCAAGCGCCCATCCCAGCGCAGACATCCCATGGTTATCGAGGAGGTTGATGTCGGCGCCGGCATCGAGTAGACGCCTTACCACTTCCACATTGCAATGGGGTGCAGCCCAGAGAAGCGCGGAGGAACCCGTTTCGCCCCCGGCGTTTATGTTCGCGCCGTGCTCCAGAAGCAGATCCACGATCTCCAGGTGTTCTCTCGCAGCGGCCCACATCAAGGCGGTATCCCCGCGCTCGTTGGGTTGGTTTACATCCGCCCCCTCTGTCAGGAGCTTGCGCACCATTTCGACATGACAGGCTTGCGTGGCCTCGATGAGGCTCATGCTTGCTCCGGCTCTGAGTAGGAGATCCAGGGTCTCACGGTGACGGTTGCGTGCTGCACAGGAGATCGGGGTAGGCCCGTAGGTTGTGGCGATATCGGGT
>Ga0070734_10001032_pt1 | contig 45111 bp, 27 predicted proteins | sample Coa_R1_8_FD_66444 | JGI IMG/M metagenome (GOLD analysis project Ga0070734, IMG submission 66444) | Surface soil microbial communities from Centralia Pennsylvania, which are recovering from an underground coalmine fire - Coalmine... | ecosystem: Environmental > Terrestrial > Soil > Unclassified ...
GGTGGTGGAGATGGTGAAGCCGCCGCGGAGCACGGGGCACACGCCGCTGTTCCAGGTGATGCTGGACTGGAACAACACGCCGGAGAGCAGCTTGCAGATGCCTGGGCTGAGCATATCGGGGTGGGAGACCGAGTTTATAAGCGCGCCTTTCGATTTGACTCTTGCACTGAAGGAGAGCGCTGAGGGGATTGTGGGCGAGCTGAACTATGCAACGGCACTATTCGACAAAGGGACGGTGGAGCGCTATCGGAACTATTGGGAGACGTTGCTGCGAGCGATTGCAGAGGGTACAGATCAGCCGGTAAGTCGGCTGCCATTGCTGCCGGAGGCGGAGCGGCGGCAAGTGGTCGAGGAATTTAATGCTACCGAGATGGAATATCCAGCCGACCGGTGTATCCACCAGTTGTTCGAGAAGCAGGTGGAGAAATCCCCCACAGCGGTTGCTGTGGAGTTGGAAGGTAGTTCGCTGAGCTACTGTGAATTGAATGCCAGAGCCAATCAGATAGCGCACTATCTGCGAAGTCTGGGCGTAGCTCCGGACCGGCGGGTGGCGATCTGTATGGAACGGAGCTTCGAGATGGTGGTAGGCATGCTGGCAGTGATGAAGGCCGGCGGCGCCTATGTGCCACTTGATCCCGATTATCCGGTCGAACGCTTGCATCATATGCTGGAGGACTGCGCACCCTTAGCGTTATTAACTCAAACCCACTTGCTGGATCTTTTCAGAGTGCAGAGTTTTCCGGTACTAGATGTGGAGCAACTAGCCGCGCCTTGGCGCCAGCAGTCGATTGGTAATCCGGAACGAAACACTGTTGGACTCACATCCCGGTCTCTCGCGTACGTAATCTACACCTCCGGCTCAACGGGAAAGCCTAAGGGTGTCATGAACGAGCATCGCGGCGTGGTGAACCGCCTTGCCTGGGGTCAGCAGGCTTACCGTATAGGGGAAGATGATGCCGTGTTGCAAAAGACGCCATACAGTTTTGACGTGTCGGTGTGGGAGTTCTTCTGGCCGTTGATGGCAGGTTCACGTTTGGTTTTGGCCAAACCTGGTGGGCATAGAGATCCAGCCTATCTGGGAGAACTCATTCGTAGTGCCGGTATCACCACATTACATTTCGTGCCGTCGATGCTGCAGGCATTCTTGGGCGAGGATCGGGCGATAGCGGGCTGCGGCAGTGTGAATCGAGTCATGTGCAGTGGGGAGGCGTTACCGGCGGGAATGGTCCGTGGTTTCCATGAACGACTGCCTGGCGTGGCGCTCCATAACCTGTACGGACCGACGGAAGCGTCGATCGAGGTCACGGCCTGGAATTGCGCTGAAGATTGGCAGAGCACTTCCATTGGTCGGCCGATCGCGAACACGCAGATGTACATTTTGGACGAGAAGATGGAGCCCGTGCCTGTGGGGGTGACAGGAGAGTTGTACATCGGCGGGGTGCAGGTAGCGCGTGGCTATTTGGGTCGGCCGGAGTTGACAGCCGAGCGGTTCATAGACAGCCCGTTCCGGGCCGGTGAGCGGATCTATAAGACAGGAGACTTAAGCCGTTGGCGCGCAAATGGGGCGATCGAATATTTGGGGCGCAATGATTTCCAGGTGAAGATCCGAGGGTTCCGCATTGAGTTAGGAGAGATAGAAGCGAAGCTGGCGCAGGTGGAGGGAGTGCGGGAAGTAGTGGTGGTGGCGCGTGAAGAGGAAGGCAGAGAAGCGAGGCTGGTGGCGTACTACAGCGGGGAGGACGCGCCGGAAGGAGAAAGGCTGCGGGAAGAGGTGGCGGGGAGCTTGCCAGGGTACATGGTGCCTGGGGCGTATGTGCGGATGGAAAGGCTGCCGCTGACGACGAGCGGTAAGCTCGATCGGAAGGCGCTGCCGGCTCCAGAGGGCCAAGCATACATCCAGCGGGAATATACGGAGCCACAAGGAGAGACGGAACAGAGCATAGCGGGCATCTGGTCGGAACTGCTGGGAGTAGAGCGAGTGGGAAGGCATGACGACTTTTTTGAACTAGGGGGGCATTCGCTGTTGGCAGTGCGAATGATATCGCGACTCTCCGCAAGTTCTGGGATCAAGGTAACTCTGCGAGACTTGTTCACCAATTCCACCCTGGCTGGTTTTAGTTCATCAATTGGCCGTATTGCTCCAGAGGCTCTGCCTTCAAATCTCGCGCCCTTTCGACGCACAGGGCAAATGCTTCCTATTTTCTTTGTTCATTCAGGGCTGGGAGAAATTGGCTTCGTGAATGCGCTGCTTCCGGGCATCGACCTCGAAATTCCAGTCTATGGCTTTGCGGCAATTGGGTACTTCACGGATGAGCGGCCGCTGGAAACAGCGGAAGAGTTGGCTGCGGCTTACGTCAAGTCAGCGCGGCAAATCCAGCCACGCGGGCCGTACCGGCTTGCCGGTTGGTCCTCTGGCGGAAACATTGCCTATGAAATGGCTAACCAGCTTCTACGTGCAGGTGAAACCGTGGAATTCCTCGGCCTGTTGGACTCCCCGATGGGGTTGTCCCCGAGTTCTACCTCCACCACGAAAGCCGAACAATTGGCTGAGGTTTTGTGCCGCGCCGACTTGCCTCAGGAAATTCATATCCGTTTGAAAGAACTCGCCGCCACAGGCGATACAAGCGCCATGATGGAGGCGCTTCAGACCGCTCGAATGCTGCCGGTGGATCTACCTATCAATGTATTTGAGCGCTATTTGAATGTTGCCGTTACTCTCTCAAAAATCTACTACGTTCCCCCAAGCTTGCCGGTGACGGTGACCTGTTTTACTGCTTCCGACGCCCGCTTGGAATCGTCCCGTGGCTGGATTGCGGTAGCCGCCAAAGTAATCGAAGTTCCTGTTTGCGGTACCCACTCGTCAATGGTCGAACCACCTCATGCGGAAGGACTGGGTAAGAAAATCTCTGAGGCGCTCGCCTTGGCTCACACCACGCAACCCGCCTCTTCCTAAATGAAACATCGCTTTCGCGGTGTGAAACCAAAAAATCACAGTTCAAAATCGGCGGTGGCTGGAACCAGCCTCCGCAGTACCAACCCAAATTTCTAAGAAGGGAATTTATTTATGGAAAACAATCAAGAACTTTATCTGCGTCAAAACATTCAGGTGGAACCTCTGATCGATCACTGGTATGCATGGCCTCACCTGATTCCACCGGCTACTGCGGCGCGCAACATCACCGAACGCCACCTGAAGATCATGGATTCCTACATCACTAGCCCCCAGATTCACGCCAATGCCGTAAAGAACCCAAAGATGCAGGGTGGGCCTTTCATCGATTGTGGCGGCAAGCGCGTGGATGAGATCCGTGCGCTACGGGATCGCATTAAAAAGGATCGCGCCCATCTTCTTGAATTGTCGGCGGCGATATCGGCGCTGGATTCTATGCTGCGCGAGAACGCCAAGGGGCACAGTCTGCAGCCGCTTTACGCCAAGGTTCCGGACATTCTCCGTGGCTATGTCGAACTGGTCTACGATCTCAACAATCATCCTTCGTTCCGCCTGTTGGAGCCACTGCTTTATAAGAGCCGATATTATGATCGTTCCCAGCAGAGCCTGTTTCTTTCAGAGATCCAGAGCGACGCGCGTCCGTTTGTTCTCAGTACGCCACGCTTGGAATCGGATGACACCCTGCATCTGCGTCGCCCATTTGAAGACAGCTCCGTCGATAGCCTGTTCAAGCTGAAAACTCAACCACAGCCCTGGTCCGTGATCAAGGAGATGCTGGAACTTCCGGATGCAAAGGACGCCCTGCTACGGTCCTTCCTCACCTCTGAGTCCCCGGATCGCTATGAGTCGTATGAGGGGCAGGGAGTACGCTGGCGCTATTTTGGACACGCGTGCATTCTCATTGAATCCAATGGCATCTCCATGCTGTTCGACCCCGTTCTCAGCTATACGTATGAGAGCGATGTTTCACGTTACACCTATCTGGATCTTCCGGAAAAAATCGATTACGTTCTGATTACTCACAATCACCAGGACCACATTCTCTTCGAGACGCTGCTACAAATCCGCCACAAGGTCAGAAATATCGTAGTGCCTCGCAACAGCGGCGGACATCTCCAGGATCCCTCGCTGCGCTTATTGCTGGAAAATGCGGGGTTCACCAATGTGATTGAAATTACGGAGATGGAAGAAATTCGTGATCGCAACGTGTCGATCACTGGGTTACCGTTTTTTGGCGAGCATGCCGATTTGGACATCCAGACCAAGATGGCTTGGTTCCTGAAAATTGGCGGCCATCGTCTTTTGCTGGCTGCGGATTCGTGCAACGTCGAACCGCGCCTCTATGAGCACATTCACCGCGAAATTGGTGATGTCGATGCGCTATTCCTCGGTATGGAGTGTGATGGGGCGCCGCTGAGCTGGCTCTATGGACCGCTCCTCACGCAACGGGTCGAGCGCGCCATGGATGAGTCGCGCCGGCTTTCGGGGTCCAATTTTGAACAGGGCATGAGCATTGTGGACCTTTTTCATTGCCGGGAAGTGTATGTCTATGCCATGGGACAGGAGCCTTGGCTGAACTACATCATGAGCATCAAGTACACCGACGAATCTCGTCCGATTGTTGAATCCAACCGCCTGCTGGAGGCATGTCGAGAAAGAGGTATCGTCGCCGAGAGGTTATTCGGAGAAAAAGAAATACTCCTAGAGTCGCCGGCCATGCTGGTTGGGGCCGCTTAAGGAAAATTGGAAGGATTTGGCAAACCTGCATACTCATTAGACAGAACCGAAAATCACATCATCCGTGCGACCACTCTGTTCGCACGTCCACTATGTCCACACTCCACTATCGATAACGTTGATTTTCATGAATTTTCGTAGGGCTCCAGGCTCTAAGGCAAAACCAGAGTTGGTATAGCCTGGCGGTCTTTTCTCAACGGCTGAAGCCGAGCTTGTTCAGGATCTTATTGCAGGCTTGAGGCTTACTCCGCCGGTATTGGCCAACGGTCTAGCTTCGATCTAAAACGACAACCTAGAAATCTTCGATTTCGTTAAAACCCTTGGAGGATGATATGAAAGAGGTACATCGGCACAATGGTGAAGCAGCCGGACATCGGCTGAAGAACGTGGTAGTCATGAAATTTGGTGGCACTTCAGTGCAGGATGCTCCAGCGATTCGCCGCTTAGTCCAGATCGTACGCAGTCGAGCCAGATTTTCGCGCCTGGTAGTCGTCAGCGCCCTGGCCAAAGTTACTGACCAATTGATCTCATTGGGAAAGCTCGCCGCCGAGGAAAAGCTGGACGTAGCAACCCAGTCCTTAGCGGCTCTCTGTCGGCGTCATGAGCAACTGGCCTTTGAACTACTTAACAAAGAGGATTATTTGCGGGTTTATTCTGAGTTGAAAAACGATTTTCAGGTCTTAGGCAATTTGCTTAGCCGCATTGCTGAAAACCATCAGCTTAGCCCGCAATTTCAGGATCATCTGGCGGGATTCGGAGAGTGTCTTTCCAGCAGAATTGTGAGCGCGGCGCTTCGCCAGGCGAATGAAAACGCAGCTCTGGTTGATTCACGGTCATGCCTTGTTACCGACAGTTGCTATACGCGTGCTGCTCCTCTTTGGGAGCAAACCCAGGAGCGGGTAGAGATGTTGTTGCAGCCGTTGCTGGCGGAAGGTAAAGTCCCGGTACTGGGAGGGTTTATTGGCGCGGACCCCGACGGGATACCAACAACTCTCGGACGCGGCGGCTCAGATTTCAGTGCGACCATTTTGGGGGCCGCTTTGCATGCGCATCGAATTGAGATATGGACAGACGTTGATGGAGTCTTGACGGCGGACCCGAAGCTCTGTCCGGACGCACGCCTGATCCCCCGGATGAGCTTTGGCGAGGCCTCCGAACTCGCCCAGTGCGGCGCCAAGGTCTTGCATCCTTCCACGTTGATTCCGGCGATGCGGGAGAACATCCCCGTGTTTGTGTTGAATTCCGCCAATCCGGCAAATCGCGGGACCGAGATAGTCTCCCGTGCAAATTCCGGATACGGTGTTAGATCCGTAACGCTCAAACGAAATGTGGCGACGGTCGAGATTGCAACTGAGACGCAAGTCGATCCATCTCTGCTGGAAGCTGTCTATAGCGCTTTCGAGCGCCACCATGGCTCGCTGGATTGGATGGAGTGTTCTCGCAGCAGTATATCGCTCGTGGTTGGCTCAACCGCCGGGTTACCGGCCATTGCGGATGACTTGCGCGGCGTCGCGAGTATGTCGTGGAAGAATCACCAGGCACTGGTCTGCCTGGTCGGCGAAAACATCCGGCGGCGCCCTGACATCGTCAATGGCGTGTTTGCTACCGTCTCAGATATGGATGTGCGCCTGGCGTGCCAGAGTCCATCGGGTAGGAGCATTGGTCTTCTGGTGGACGAGTCGAGAGCCGAAGAATCGGTACAGCGGCTGCACAGCTACTTCTTCCCGCCGTGTGGAGATCGAGAAGAGCCGATGTCCACCTGCTACGCGGATGCGCTCGTAGCGGGTCAGCTCTCCTGAGCTGCCCTGCTACCGATATCAATGTTATTCGCTCGCGAATCCTTGTGGTTTAGGTAGACATTTATCGGGTAGCGATGAATCCAGATATCGGATAACGAGTCATTCCAGCCTCAAAACGGGCCACCATGGGTTTCCAAAGGTCATGCCTCAGCCTTGGCATGGTTTTTCAGGAGGAATATGCGCAATCTAAAGTTCACAGTTCGCTTGTTGTGTAAATCGCCTGGGTTCACCCTGATGGCCGTGCTGATGCTGGCGATCGGCATTGGAGCTACGACCTCAATCTTCTCGATTGTCGAAGGCGTGCTGCGTCGTCCGCTTCCCTTTCCTGATCCCGGTAGTCTTATGGCCATTGGCGATAACGTGCAGGGAACAGGCGTCGATGGCGATACAGGGATCAGCGTTACTGCTTCCGACGTGCTTGCTTACACTCATAATGCTGATAGCTTTGCCAGTCTAGGCGGATATCAGCAAACCAACTACGAGCTTAGCGGCCTGGGCGAAGCTGTAATTATCAACGTGGGTCGCTTCACTGGCGGTGTTTTCCCGGCTCTGCGTGTAGCGCCCCTCATGGGGCGGGTCTTCACCCAGCAGGAGGATGAACAGAAACAGCAAGTTGTAGTGCTGAGCTACGCCGCATGGAGTAACCGATTTCATGCCGATCCTCAAGTACTGGGAACCACGATTCAATTGGATCGTAAGCCCTACGTGGTGATCGGTGTCATGCCGCGAAATTTCGAGTTCCCGTTGGTTCCTGGGCAGGTGAATCAAAGCGAACTTTGGGTGCCGATGAATTTTACTCGTGATGAAATCTCCGGCCTGGGTCAGTCATCGTGGAATTTCCAGATGGTAGGCAGGCTCAAGCCGGGGATTTCACGGCAACAGGCACAAGCCCAAGCGGAGGAGGTAGCCCAGGGAATCATGCGTAACTATCCTTCATTCATGGCTAGCCTGCGTATCGGCGCAGTGATTCGCTCTCTTCAGGAGGATACGGTATACCAGGCTCGGCCCCTCATTCGAACATTGTTTCTTGCCGTAATAGTTGTATTGCTGATTGCGTGCGCTAATCTCGCTGGGTTGTTGTTGATCCGCGCGCTTCGCCGCCGTCGGGAAATCGCTTTACGCCTTGCTTTGGGTGCATCTGCGTCGGACGTGATAGGCCAACCGATCATGGAGGGCCTCGTGCTCAGCGTTACCGGTGGTTTGCTTGGATTGGCTTTGTCTGCCGGTATTCTGCTCTTCGGCAGAAGCCGCCTGCCGGAAACATTTCCTCTCATCAACCAAATTCGACTGGATTGGTCCGTGGCGCTGTTTGCGGTTCTGCTGGGCGTTTTCACGGGCTTGCTCACTTCGCTGGCTCCGGCTTTTGCGGCGTTCCGGACGAGTGTAAATGTGGAACTGAAGCAAGGTAGCCGCACCGGCACTGCGGAGGGAAGCCATGTGCGCCTGCGCTCCGCGCTTGTAATCGCCGAGATTGCAATCGCCATGGTGCTGGTTAGCGCATCGGGTTTGTTACTGCGGAGTTTCGAAAAGATGCGCTCCGTCGATCTCGGTTTTCGTCCCGATCATATATTGATGGCCGCGTATTCACTCCCGCAATCCGAATATGCCTCTCAGTCATTGGTGGATGAATTCAACAAGCAGCTCGTGGATCGCTTGCAGCATCTCCCGGGAGTTGCAGCTGTTGGGCTAAGCTCTCTTTTGCCCGAGTCTGGAGCGAGCAGCAGCCAGTCGTTCGTTGTAGAAGGCTACCTTTCTCCGAAAACCACCAGTCTGAATTTGGCCTGGCCATCCCAGGTGATGGGCCAGTATTTCCGCGCCATGGGTATTAGCCTCCGGCGCGGCCGCACCTTCACAGACTCAGACAACGGGCATACGCCGCTTGTGGCGATCGTGAATCGCAAGATGGCAGAACACTACTGGAAAGGCCAGGACCCGATTGGAAAGCGAGTTCGGTGGGGCACGCCTGAGATGCCTACGAGTTGGATGACCGTGGTAGGAGAAGTAGATGATGTAAAACAGGATTCCCCGGATCAGGAAGCCCAAGAGCAGATATATCAGCCCCTGCAACAAACGTCTGCTTCCTTTGGCTCACTTGCCGGCTCCGTTGTATCTACACTGGTTGGCAGCAACGGCTTCATGGTGCTGCGTACCGCTACGCCCCCAGAACAGGTGGCGAATTCAATGCTCGCGGCCGTGCGCTCCATGGATCGCCAACTTCCCCTCACCCAGATTCAAAGCATGGAAAGCGCAGTTTCCACAACGGAGGCGCCGCGGCGGTTCAGCACTGGACTCATTACTGCTTTTGCTGGTGCTGCTGTGCTGCTCGCGATTCTTGGAATTTATAGCGTCATTGCCTTTTCATCTGCGTTGCGCACTCGGGAGATGGCGATACGCATAACACTTGGCTCCCAGCGTGGGCAAATCCTGAGTCTGATTGCTATCGCGGGCGCTAAGCTCGCTGCCGCAGGCTGCGCACTCGGTCTACTGGGAGCGCTCGCCGCCTCAGGACTTTTGCGCCCGTTCCTTTTTGGTGTCAGTCCCTTGGATCCTCTCGTCCTTACGATTGCGGCTGGATCGGTGTTGCTGTTGGCGGTAACCGTTTCGCTATCTCCAGCGCGGCGAGCGGCCTCGGTTGATCCCATGCAGGCTCTTCGAGCGGATTGAGGTTTGTTTCAGCGCTCCACGTTGCTAGTCTTTCCTGCCAAAGCCGCTCATGGAGATGGTTAACACCGAAGCGTTGCGCCATCATACTGTTGCGAACAAGAAGTGCCTGCTTGCGATCTCCTTAGCGAGAGCCGGAGATGTTCCCTGGTATTCCTTGCATCGACCCCAATTCCTTCTAATTGAAGAGCAAGAAACGGAGTGTTTCGCGCGGGCGCGTACCGGTAGAGTTGCGGAGACAGAGGCAATTCGCGCTCTAACAAACGCACGCAAAGGAATCACATTATGTCTAAGGAAGATAGGAACAAAGCCATCGTCGGTCGCTGGTTCACGGACTTCTGGGGGAAGACCTGCGATCTCGATATTGTGAGCGAACTCGCCGCTCCCGACATGCTGCTACAGTATTCGCTGCATGCGCCGCGGAAGGGTCATGCCGATATCAAGGCTTTCATGACCGATTTCCGCAAGGCGTTCCCGGATCTCAATTTCTGGGGCGCTGCTGATCTGATCGCTGAAGGCGACTATGTAGTTGGCCGTTGGGAAGGCGGCGGTACGCACACGGGTTCTGCGTTCAGCGATTTTCTCGTGGGATCGTTACCTGCGGCGACGGGCCGGAAAATGCATTTTACTGGAACCACGGTCCTTAGGCTCAAAGACGGCAAGATCGTCGAAGAGATCGGTCTAGACGACGGTGTGACCGCCTTGCAGCAGCTCGGACTGCTCAAAGTCGCGTGACCTCACCACACGGAGTGTATCTACATACGCCAACTCATTAACCCCAGAGATGTGCTAAGAACAGGACTGCTGGCCTCTGAAGGGCTGGCAGTCTTCGTTTAAGGTGGAAAGGCCGCCCCGCCGGTGTCGATGTAGAGCAACTCCTTGCAGGGGGGAACGCTTCAAGATAAATAAAGCTCACTGGGGGCCTGCCGGGAGATGCTCAGTTAAATAGCGAGCCAGCAAGTGATACAGATGTACGGTCGTACCCGGCCCTTCAAAAATGCCGTGAGTACGATCGGGGTAAGTCATAAGATCGAAAGGTTTTCCAAATTCAATGAGTCTGTTCACCAGCAGCTCTGTTCCCTGGTAGTGAACGTTGTCGTCCCCAGAGCCGTGCACAATCAGCAAATGACCTTTTAAGCCAGCGGCGAAATTGATCGCCGAGCCTTGCTTGTAGCCGTCAACGTTGTCTTGGGGCAAACCCATATAACGTTCCTGGTAGATCGAGTCATAGAGGCGTTGATCGGGCACCGGCGCGACCGCCATGCCGACCTTGTAAAGATCAGGCGAGCGAAACATCAGGTTGAGTGTGTTGGTGCCGCCGCCGCTCCAACCCCAGACGGCAACACGGTTCAGATCGACGAAATCATCCATTTTGCCGAGCGAGCGAAGCGCTTGTGTTTGTTGCTTAGATGATAGAACGCCGACATCGCCGTAGATGGCCTTGCGCCATGCGCGGCCGCGTGGCGCGGGAGTACCTGAATTGTCGAAGGTGACTACGAGATATCCCAGTGAAGCGATGTAGCGATGGAAGAGTATGCCATTGCCACTCCAACGGTCGAGCGCGGTCTGTGCAGCCGGTTCGCCGTAGATGTTTACCAGTACCGGGTATTTCTTGGAACGATCAAAGTTGGGCGGCTTAATCATCCAGCCATCTACCGACACACCATCGCCGGCATCAGCTTTGAAGAACTCTACGGGCGGTGTAAGAAACTGCGCAATCCTTTTCTTGTATTCGGTACTGTCGCTGCTCGGACGTATGATCTTGTGATCTGGAAGAGACACCAGTTCGCGCAGCCCGGGATCATTGATGCTCGAGAAACTGTGATAGGCGTATTTCCCGTCGGGTGAAATATTGTAACTATGGACGCCGGCGAAGTTGCCCTGAGTGACGCGCACTGGATCTGCCGCCCCGTCGAGAGGTGAGCGGTACAGATACCGCTGAGTCGCGTTATCGGGAGATGCAATGAAATAGAGCCACCCGCCCTTTTCATCGATGCCCTCGATCCCAGTGGCATCCATGGCTCCACGTGTAACCAATGTTTCATGGCCGCTGCGATCGACCGCCCAGACGTGCATCCAGCCATCTTTTTCACTGAGGGCAAGGAACTGCCGGCCGTCATGAATCGGCTGCGCTTCCGGCAGCCCGCCAAAGCCGATGGAGATAAAAGCTGCGTCGTGATCGCGCCACATCTGGTGGGTAGCGCCAGATGTAGCGTCAGCGAGGAGATAAATATCGGTGTTCTGGAGGCGATTGAGTTGTTGGATGAGAAGCGTTTTAGCATCGGCCCATTGCATGCGCGCGATGTAGTTCTGGCGGGGATCGCCGACGACGTCCATCCATTTCACGCTTCCCTTGCCATCGGCATTCACTACCCCGACACGTACGGACGAATTTGTGGTTCCTGCGAGCGGATAAGGAACCTGCATTTCCGTCGGATACGGGCCAGTTTGCGGATATGGAATATTGGTGACTACCTGGCGTTCTTTGCCGAGGTAGTACATGAGCGCAAAATCGCCGACCCCGTGCAAGTCAAACTGCCAAAATGCGATTCGTTTCCCGTCCTGGCTCCAGCGAAAGCAGTCGTGCAGATCTAATTCTTCCTCATTCACCCAATCGGAGCCGCCGTTAATGACAAGGTCGGAACCGTCGTTGGTGATGCGTTGGATAAGTCCACTAGCGAGATCTTCTACGAATATGTCATTCTTCTTAACGTACGCGACCTTGGTTGCGTCAGGGTTGAATTTGGCGTACATCAGGCTGGCTTCGGGTGCATCTCCGCCCAGTTTTTTGAGCTTGCCGTTTGTCCTGTCGACGAACCAGTAGTCGCCTCGAGAGTCGGTGCGCCAGACGCGGCGAGTATTGGTGAAAACCAGGAGACGTTGATTGTCCTTCGACCAACTAAGTTCCGCGATCCGCAGCGGCTCTTTCGCACCTTCGGGCGTGAGCTGCGCTGCCGTGATCAGAACCTCCCGATTCATTCCCGTTGCGGTGTCGTACTTTACAAGGTCACTCCCATGGCCGCCAGCTGTTGGCTCCATCGTAATGTAGGATTGCCCGCCATTGAACCAGCTCGGCGCAGGCGAGAAATGCTCGCTGAATTCGCCTGTGAAAATGCGGCTGATCATGTCTTTCGATGTTTCCTGTGTCGGCGCTGGTACGGGCTGCTGCGCGAACAACATGGCTGGCAGTGCCAGAATTGAAATAGCCGCAAAACGACGAATGGCATGCTGGTTCATGAAATTCTCCGAATAAAGTCTGGAAGAAGCGATGCTACGGGAGAGTGCGTGAGAATGCAATTTCTTCGGAAGAGGTAAGATTTGCGATTGGATTGTGGGTTACATATTTACTAAACGAGAACAGAAAAGATTGACGTCCTTCCCGCTCGTGGTCTTTGCCAAACTGGCGAGCCGGTTCGGTGACTTGGCAGAGCCTCCCTAAGTCAATCACTGAGACGTAAGATAGGGTCACTTACCTCATGACAAACCCCGGCCCTTAAGGAAAAGGGGGCCGGGGAATTTGATTTCGTTTAAAAGGAGCCTCGCCCGGCAAGCACCAATCAGCATCCCAACTCCACCGGAAGAGTGCTCCCAAGATATTGTTCTAGAGTGAACGCAAAAAGTTCAGGATATCTTGCTTTGATCCCGTGGTCGTCCCCGGAGGGGTAACGTCCGGCAATGCGAGAAAGTTATCGATGACCTGATTTGCTTCCGAACCGCAGGAGTGGCTGGTCGATGAGGGAGTAATGTGGAGCGTATGCTGGGTCGTAGTTCCGAACCGGATATTAAAGTCCTGGGTTGCTGTAGTGTCGAAGCAGGTCGGGGCGCCCGCCGCTGCCAGATGAGAGTCCGAGTGGTTTGCAATTGCGGTGAACAGATCGGTAGTGCGACCGTCGTGAAGCAGGAAAACTCTTTGGCCGAGACCCCAGAGGGGCGCAGTGCGAAACTCATCCGGACCGGCTTCTGCCTGGGTGACTCCATCAGCAAGCTTTGCGCCCATATGGTGTAACGCAAAGTCCGAAAAAGGCGCAATGGTTCGATTGCTTAAGCCGAGTTGATTGGAGGGGCCGGTAGTAAGTTGCTGGGTATGGCAGAGATTGCACCCAACAGCGCTAAATTGCTGTGCGCCCCTGGCGATACTGTCTACTGCGTCCTGGCTTGGATTGGGCGCTCCCAATGGCGCGGGAGGAATCACTTGGTTATCCAGAGAAAAGCACCTGGATTGAGTAAGGGCGGGGTTAGTTGGATTTGGGACTGTATCGCTATTGAATGCGCATGAGCCGGGCGTGCCGTTGAAGCGCATGAAGATGGCGAAGTTTTCAATCAACGAAGAAACTTCACCAGTAATGTCTGCGTCCGTGCTGCCTAGGCTTAGCGCGACGTGAGCTTTACCCAACCGAAACAAGCCATTCACGTGTGTGAGGTCTTCAAAACCCAGGTTGTTCAAGCAGCCTGTGCCGGGAGTTCGCTCATTGGGAAACAGTTCGTTAGTAACGCCTAATTCGACATTTGCAGCTTCACCCGCGAACAGGAGCAGCGACTTGTTCTGGGCTTTCCATCCAAAACGGGAAATTGTGCCATCGTTCCCACTATGGTTGAAGTGACCGGCAATGCCCAGTTGGCCGCTGCTTTGAGCAAGATTGGCAATCAATGTTTGATCTGGGATGGCTTCCACCAGGCCCAGGCCAAAGGTCGGTGTGGGAATTCGGAAAATGACGTTGTCAGCTGCCACCTGAAGGTCGAAGCTTGGTTGGGCCAATATGCAATCGGCTGGTGCGTCGGTGCGTCCTTCGATGCTAAAGAGGTCATGGACGCCCCCATCGAGCGTGCCATCCGGTTTGAGAATAAAGCGCGCCTCCCGAATCGGGCCTGAGGAAGTTAGGAACGACAATGGAACGGGATTGAGTGGATGGGAAGGGTCTTGATTGTTCTTGTCCTGCGCTAGTGTGAATTGGGGGTTTACAGTATTGGGATTTTCGTTTGTGGGACCGACGGCGGTGCCGCCAATCGCGGGGAAGGAATGACACATGGCGCAACTGTTCCCATTGAAGCCTGGTCCTAGTCCGAAGATAGTTGGGTTGCCAGTGGCATCGGTGGAGCCGTCTACACTGGCCGTTTGTCCAAAGAAAGCCAGTCCGGACCACCAGAACTCAGTATTGAAATTGCTGGGAGCACCCAGGGCATCAATACCGGCCAACACACGGCCGGCGCCTTCGTTACCTCTGCCATCGGGTGGTTGTGCCGTATCCACAATGGCGGTGTTGAAGAAAGTTGTATCGTTAGGGCTTTGACCGAAGGATGGGCCTTTAAGTCGGCCAAGACCTGGTCCAAATGTTCTTGCGGTGGTTCCAACTGGACGGGGGCCGGGATCTTTGAGTTGACCCCAGAGTGCAGTTCCATACAGAAGAACTGCCAAGCTCAGGCAATTTGAGATTGCCTTGGTACGTCGTGTATAGATCGAACCTCTCATTCACTTTCTCCTGGTTTTTAGAGTCGTTGATTTGGGTTGGAATCTTGAGGGCGAACGGGATGAAGCTAAAGAAGAGCCCACGGACGAACGTCGCGAAGTGTAGCATTCTTCCCGGCGCTTCGAATTGACTTGACGCGCCAGAAAATTGATCGCCCGCGCCACTCTGTTTCGTAGCTGAAATCTAGGGGAGGCAATGTTCATCGGAAGGTTCATCTGGCTTTTACACTTGGATCAGCAATCAGCAATCATCAAAGACAGGCGCACGTGGGGCTCCGGCGAACGAGCCGAGGTTCTTGGTCTGGGGGTGAAGGTGCTGCCATTGGATGGACGGACGCGAGGAGGCTAGAAGGTTCTTTCCGAGAAGAGCCGATGCGGTGCGACGGATCGGCACTTTCAAATCTGCCCGTCCGTTACCTACCGCTCTGCCCGACCCCGTGGAAGAGAAAAGCCCTACACGCCATGGAATCTGCAGAGGATGCGTCTGAGGCCGGCTGCAATACGGGCGGGCTTAGGGCCAATCGGCTGGCATACATTGCGCCATACGTATCGGGCTTGGTTGGGCGATAACGGGGAGCCGCTCACTGTTCAGAAAGAGCTGATGAGGCATGCTTCGATTCAAACAACGCTGAACCCCTACGGTGGGGGCATGATGGATTCGATGTGCGAGGCTCATGGAAGGTAGTGAAACGAGCGATGAATATGATGAATGGACGCTGACTAGTCCATTAACTTGCTTAAAATCATTGGGTTACTGGCGGAGAGAGTGGGATTCGAACCCACGATACCCGTTAAGGTATACACGCTTTCCAAGCGTGCGCCTTCAGCCACTCGGCCATCTCTCCGATGCAGGGCTGCTCCTCCATTATATCTATATCTAACGAAATAACGGACGGCGAAATGATTCAATCTGAATTTAGCTTCTTGTCATGTTGGACGAATGGCTGATTCCGCCGTTCAAGGGGAAGAATGGATTTCCCATCGTTTTGGAAATTAGAAGGGCTCTCTCAAAAAGCTTCTCGAAAAAGCTCTCGTTCGCAATGGCGCTGATGGGGAGATGGCGTAAGAATGATGGCCGCTGTTACCGGTTCCGGCTCGATTGCATAAATGCCCGGCTAAACCTAGCCTCAGCCCGCGTGGGAAAACACTCTCTCGAAGTTATATTCGTCGATCACAGCCGCCACAGCGCGTTTTCCTCTTTGCTCTAGGCAGCGTACTACGCGGCCGGTGCAGTTCACCAGAACATCGGTATTTGCGCCCAGCACCGCTGCCGGAAGCACAATGCGAAACCGGATGATCGTTCCTACAGCCAACTCTGTGTTCATGTGAAACAGCACGCCGCCCGCGGAGATATCGGCGGTCTCGGCAAAATGCTCGCGGGCATCGCCGGTGCGGACAGTGATGGGGAGCTTAAGGGGAAACCGAACCGAACTTCTGAGATCCGTCACGTATGCACCTCTGGACGGTTTATACACCTATTGACATGCCGTCAAAAGTTACTTTGGTATCCCCGATGAAACCAAAGGACATGCGCAAACACCCTTGTCCTAAAATTTAGTTGTCTCCGTAAAGTTGAACTGGGCAATCTTCATCGCCGGCACAACCATGTCGAACGACTCCTCGCCGCAGGAGCGTTCCGCCTTGCTCATGGCTTCCACCGAATTCAACGTTTCGATAATGCTTTGATTGAAGCGGAAGTTCCTGATGCCGTACTTGATCTGTCCGCCTTCCACCAGGAATGTGCCATCGCGGGTCATGCCTGTGAGAATCTTTTCGTAGGGATCGACCTCGCGTATATACCAGAGCCGCGTGACCAGAATGCCGCGCTCCGTTCCTGCGATCATTTGTGCGATCGTTTGTTCGGCGCCCGGAGTCTCAAAGACGATATTCATGGGGGCTTCGCCCATTTCATTCGGCAGCGGGAATCCGTGACCGGTTACCTGAATTGCGCCGACTTTTCCCGCGTATTCTGAGCCGCGCATTTTTTTTGCCGTGCCGCGCGCATATACCAGGTTTCCGATCGTTCCGTTCTCAACCAGCGTAACGCGTGTGCGCGGTACTCCTTCTCCATCGAAGGCCGGCCCCGATTGCAGCGGATGAAACACGTCATCGCGAATCGTAATGTTTTCTCCAAACAGCTTGGTTCCGATCCGGTTGTTGAGGAAAGAGCGCTGATCAAGAATGCCGAGGCCGCTGAAATCGGCGAACATGAACCCGACCAGGTCGAGCACCGCCGCGGGTTCCAGGATTACCGTGTATTTTCCAGGGGGCAGCTCTTTGGGATTCTTGGACTCTCTCGCTTTTTGCGCTGCTGTTTCGGCCAGGCGCGCATAATCCACATTGCCTACGTCCGGTGAATTTGCTTTTTGCCAGCCGGAGGAATCCTTATCCAGCATGGTGATAGAGACTTCCGCCGATGTTTGTTCATGGTGCGCGGTCAGCCCATTGGAATTGACGATTGTTTCCGCGCTTTGTGTGCTCGAAAAGATTCCGGCCGTTGTTAATCCGTTTTTCTTGGCGATGGAAACGATCTTCCCGACCGCTTCCGCTCGATCGCCGGGAGTGATTGCGGCGGTTTTGTCATACCATCGTTTGGGCCCTTGGCTCGGCTGAAACTCATTGGGCGAGGCCATGGGCAGCAAATCGGGATTGGGGTGCTGCACCTTGGCCATGCTCTCAGCCAGTTGCACAGCACGCTTCAGGCTCTCGTCGTCAAAACGATTGGTCGATGCGCGCGCCGTCTTCCCGTCAAAGGCGGCGCGAATGGAGGCCGATTCGTTGAGCTCCGCCACGTTTTGATGGATCGTGTTGTTGGCAAAGCGCGTCAGCGAGAAGTTCGTCGAGCTGAAGAGAATTTCAATCTCGCCGGCTGTCGAAAACTTCCGGATCCGATCAAAGATGGATTGAGCTTGGTCTTTGGTTGGCATAGTTGCTTTTCAGTCGAGGGCGTTTCTATTTCCCTTTGTAAGCGGTCCCAATCTTGACGCCGCGAAAACGCGCGGGCGAGGCTCCATGGCCCGTGCCCATCACCTGCATCGGCTGGCCCTTGCCGCAATTGGGCGTGCCCCATAGCATCCATTCGTCCCGTGAGCAGATCGCGTCCATTGAATTCCAAAATTCGGTTGTAATACCGGAATAAGAGGGGTTCTTCAGCATTCTTCCCAACTTGCCGCCCTTGATCTCCCATCCGATTTCGCAGCCGAACTGAAAGTTATAGCGCTTGTCGTCGATGGACCAGGAGCGGTTGGTTTCCATAAAAATGCCGTCGTCCGTATCCGCCAGAAGCTGATTTAGCGAAAGAGGCTTCTCGCCCGGCAGTATGCTGATATTGGTCATACGGATCAGGGGAATGCGGTTCCAGCCTTCGGCCCGCATACAGCCGTTGGAGCGATGCTCTCCGATGGTGGAAGCGGTTTCACGGGAGGAGATATATCCGGTAAAAAGCCCGTTCGTGATGATTGGCGTACACTGCGCCTTCACGCCTTCGTCGTCGTAAGCAAAGGTTCCCAGTCCCGGGCCGTGCTGCTCGGTGGCATCGGCAACCACGTTTACCAGAGGGCTGCCATACTGGAGGGTGCGTAGCTTCTCCAGCGTGAGGAATGACGTTCCGGCGAAATTCGCCTCCATGCCCAGCACTCGATCCAGTTCAATAGGGTGCCCAATGGACTCATGGATCTGTAGTCCGAGCTGCGAGGATCCGAGCACCAGGTTCATTTTTCCTTCGGGGCATTGATCGGCCTTGTGCAATGCCACGGCCTGCTCGCCGATGCGCCGCGCGTTTTCGAGAAGCCGAAGCTCCTCGATAAGCTCATAACCTTTGTTCTGGTACTGGCCGCCGAACGAATTGGGATAAGAGCGTTTTTGTATCTCTGAACCCTGGAACGCGTAGGCTGCAAACCCGGCGCCCGTGATGTGCCTGGTCTGGTGAATGTCCGACCCTTCGCTGCTGTAGAACCATTGCTCATAGCGCCCGAAGTGTAGACCACTTTCCGCCAGGGTAACGCCGCTGACCGAAAGAAGTTCCCGGTCGATTTTTACAAGAAGGTCCAGGTTCTCCTCGACGGAGGTGGAGAAGGGATCGACCTTGCAGGGGCTGGCCCACTCGATCTTGACCGCAGGCTCGGTCGCCATCTCAACAGGATGCTCCTTGACTCGCGACGAAGCCTTAGCGATCTCCACCGCTTGAGCGGCGGTGCGGTCCACACCTTCGCGCGATAGCTCATCGGCGGAGGCAAATCCCCAGGAACCGTCTACCAGTACGCGGATTCCTATGCCCAGCGACTCCACGCTGCCGGCGTTTCCGACTTGACCGTTCTTTGTTGCAAGGAGACGCTGGCGGTCGTCTACAATCCTGACATCGGCGTAGCGTGCGCCTCGCTGCACCGCCGTATCAAGGGCCCAATCTGCAACCTGTTTCATGCTCATACAATTCAAGATCATAAATGAAAATTGCGGATTCGGTCCGCGTGAACGTTTACACTCAGATGCAGTATGTCGCGTAAAACCGCCCAGATGAAGATGGTCAATCTCGAAGAGGGCATGCCTACCGTGGAGCAGGCGCGGCTGCGCATGGAGCGTGAATTGTACGGTGGGCGCCAAGCCCGCGTGGTGGCCCTTAAATTAATCCACGGTTATGGTTCCTCTGGAGTCGGGGGAGCGCTGCGTATGGAACTGCAGAAAGACTTGCGTGCTGCCCTGCAAAGGGGAGAGATTCGAGCTTTCATACCCGGCGAAGACTGGCGCATCTCCAATGAGGCTACCTGGGCTCTACTGAAGCAATATCCCGAGTGGAAACAGGACTCCGATTTGGGAAGAAATAACGCGGGCATCGCGATCGTCGTGCTATAGAAGACGGATGCCGGTCCGTCCTTTTGGCTTTGTTTTGCGGTCTTTGTCTCGCCGTTGATAGCCGATTGCCTCCAACGCACTCTTTTATTTCAAGACATTCAAAAAATAGACCGGAAAGCCGGGCTGCAAAACTACGTCTCAATAGCCGGTGATCCTTGTCTCGATTGGATTCTTTCTCCTCTTCAAAAATGCCTTTGTCCCGGTGGCCAAGGCTTCTCTCCATCGGTTCACGGCTACTCTGTTACCTCTACAGTTAATACTTAAGGAACGAACCGTCATTTTTTTCGCATTTAGATAGGGAAAGAGTGCGAAATTGCGTTCAGTATACTGTTGGGCCTTAAAGCGTTCAGCGTGGGTGGATCCAGGGAATCAATTGCAGAGCGGCTTTTCCGTCAAATGAAGATCCGCAAAGAAATGCCCGGGTAACAGGATATCGCGGCGCAGGAACGCTAGAAAAACGAACGCCTTTGCTTAAGGGAGAATATGCAATGAGCATCGACCTGAAAGTTTACGATAACGGCGACCATACATGTCTTGTATGGCTTCCGGCGGATGAAAAACCGATTCCCAACTGCCGGGGATTCGCCATCCAGCGCATCTACAACCGGCAAAAGGATGGCGAGTATCTTCACGGAGGCATCGGCTTTTCCGACGACGACAAGCTTGACCCCAAGAATCCCTGGAAGTTTCCTATCCAGCGCTACATGTGGTGGGACTACACGGTCAAGATCGGGGATACCGTCCAGTACCGCGTGGTGCCGGTCATCGGGTCGAAAAGCAACCTTAAGCTTGCAGACAATCTGGCCAGCGATTTCACCCCGGAGATGACCATTTCCGGCCAGTGCACCGACCATCTCTCCGCTTACTTCAACAAAGGCATAGTCGCTACTCAATGGGTGTCGCGCGATCTTCTCAAAAACGCTCAAGACTCTCTGAAGACCGTAATCTCCAAGCCCAACGACCCCCTGCGCAATGAGCTAAGCGGATTGCTGCGGCCTCAAATTCTCAATCTCCTGTCGGAGGCCAAGAAGAACAAGGGCAAGATCTTTGCCGCCTTGTACGAGCTCAATGATCCTGAGCTTCTCGATGGCCTGACCGCGTTCGGGGATGACTGCAACCTGATTCTCGCCAACGGTGCCTTCAAACCGCCAGACAATGATGAGAACAAGGCGGTCCGTGCCAAGTTGAAGAACAAGATTCGTGTTTATGATCGCCTCGTCACCGGCAACCACTTTGCCCATAACAAGTTTGTGGTCTTCTGCGATGCCGATGGAAAGCCGCAGAAAGTGCTTACCGGCAGCACCAACTGGACCATGACGGGGTTGTGTACTCAAGCCAACAATGGATTGATTATCGACGACGCGGCCGTAGCCCAGGATTTTCTCGATGCCTGGAACCGCTACCACCTTGCTGGAAACGACTATCCAGATTCGTTGGCAGCGAGCAATTCCGAACTGAAGAGCTTTCAGGTGGATGGCTCCAAGGTTACGCCCTGGTTTGTGCCCACCCGCCACACCGAAGATATGGACTACGCCCGGAAGCTCATCAACGCCGCCAAAGACGGCATCCTTTTCCTGTTCTTCAATCCCGGCGGATTCGAGCCGCCGGATCAACGGGACAAGTGGACGCTTCTGCAAGAGATCCTCTTTCGCCATCATGAAGAGGGCAATGCCTACTACAATCCGAATCTGTATCTGAAAGGCGTCGTTAATCAGGAAATTCCATATCTCACCGAGGGGCAGGCTCCAACCAAGGGCCAAAAACCGCCCGATGCCCACATGGACCCAACCGCTCCCGTGCACCCCGTCGCTCTGTATACAGGCGGTATTGAGCCTCCCGACAAGCTGACCCAGGATCTAGTGGTGCCCCTAGCCATCAAGCAGAAATTCAGCACCTGGCAACAGGAAGACCTTGGCTCCGGCGTTCATATCCATAGCAAGGTCATCGTTCTCGATCCATTTGGAGAGAACCCGGTGGTCATGACCGGCTCCCACAATCTTGGCGTCAAGGCATCCAGTAAGAACGACGATAACCTGGTCATCATCGAAGGAAATCGTCCGCTGGCGGCCGCCTACGCTGTGAATATCATCGCCATCTTCCAGAACTATCACTGGAACAGCTATGCCAACAAGCATGCTCAGAATCCCAAGGACCCGAAAACCTGGCATGGCTTGCAGGATAACGACACATGGCAGCAGGGCTATATGACCGGGGAAAAACTGGCCGAGCTTAATTTCTGGTTTGGGAAGGAAGACGCTCAGGCCCAGCCCGCTGTGGCAGTACGGGCCGCCGCGGCAGGTGCCGGAGCGGGTGGATCGTTTACAACCGTGCCCCAATCGTCATCGGCGCCGCCGGTGCAGCACCGCGCCACTGTCCACCGCGCGGCGCACACCGCTTCCACAGGCGTGCACACGCGCAGCCGTCAATCGGGCGCTACCGGGGGCCGGGCGGCCAAGGCTCCAGCTGCGAAAAACAAAGGTAAGAACGCCTCATCCGGAGCGAGAAAGAAGTAAATCGAAACCTCGAACATCTCAGGGCTGCGGCTTCGGCTGCAAGCCCTGATTGTTTGAGTGTGAGCCCCTATTGCGTCGCGGTACTTTGCCTTCGCCGATCTCAATTCTGCTTTATCAGCCTTAAGTTATTCTGCCTCAGCGTCTCCACTCTCTATAGATAAGCCTGTGAACAAGCCCTGTAACCTGTAACTCCAAGCTTTCCAAACCGTATCCTATTCGTCGAAGTACAATAATTGTCGCTCGATGGCACGTCCTTATCTTATTCAGGATTCACTAAAAGGAGCGGTTGGAATGAAACTACGGCCGAAATTACTACCGGGCCTCGTTCTGCTTGTTGTTACCGCCTTGAGCCAGTCACAGGAGTGGAAAGCGCCTACGGCCATGAAGAAATTGGCGAACGGGCTTACTGTGGTTGTCTCGGAAGATCATTCTGCGCCGACCTTCGGTCTGTGCATCAGTTACGGTATCGGATTCCGCCTGGAACCGGAAGGCCGCACGGGTTTTGCTCATCTTTTCGAGCACATGATGTTTGAGGGAACTCCCAACGCTCCCAAAGGCGTGCTCGACCGTGTGATCGAGGCTGGAGGCGGTTTTCTGAATGGCGATACCCGCTATGATTTTACGGAATACATCGAGACCGCACCGATTTCGGCGCTGGAGCCCATGCTTTGGCTCGAAGCCGATCGCATGAAGACGCTTGATTTCTCGGAAAAGAACCTCGACAACCAGCGTGCCGTCGTCGAAGAAGAAGTTCGCGTCAACGTGCTGAACCAGCCGTATGGATTCTTTTACGCGATTGATCTGCCTGGCAAGGCTTTCGATACATATCCCAATGCTCATAATTTTTATGGTGAGTTCAAGGATCTGGACGCCGCCCGCATCGAAGATGTGAAGAAGTTTTATGAGCAATATTACAATCCGAACAACGCGGTCCTGGCCATCGTTGGCGATGTAAATACCCAGGACGCCTTCGCGAAGGTTGAGAAGTACTTTGCCTCTGTTCCTTCCCGGCCCACTCCCCCTCGTCCCGAGGTTTCCGAGAAGCCGCAAACTGCGGAGCGGCGATCCCAACAACCGGACAAGCTTGCCAGGATTCCAGCCGTGGCGATCGGATACCGCATGCCGCCCCGTAGCTCTCGCGATGCGGTCGTGGGGGGCGTGACCGGCGAACTTCTGCATAACGGGCAGGCATCGCTCCTCTATCAGAAGTTGGTCAAGGAAAAGCAGGTAGCTGTTAGCGTGAATGGTGGTGTTAACTGGCCGCTTGGGGCGCCGCTTGTCTATAACGGTCCGACCCTGATGGTATCTTTCATGACTTATCCACCGAATGTCACAGAAGACAAACTCCTGGCAGCCTTCGATGAAGTTGTTGCCGAACTGGCGAAGACCGCGCCCAGTAAGGAAGAGGTGGAGCGCGTAGAAACCAAGATGCGCTCCGATTGGTACAACGAGTTGGAATCCCCGCTCGATCGGGCCTCCGCGCTCTCTCATGCCGTGCTCTTCGATGGTAAGTTTGACAGCGTGTATCAAATCCCCGACGAAGTCGCGAAGGTGACTCCCGAGGAGATTCGCGCATTCGCCGCGAAATATCTCGTTAAGACCAACCGGACGATCATCAATCGGGTGCCCGCGCCCGCCGCCGACAAAGGAGGCGCACAATGAAGGGTCTCTACTTAGCCTTTTGCCTGCTGTTATTGTCCTCGGCTCTCTTCGCCCAGAAAGAGCAGCCTCTGCCGAAGGATATGCCTCCTTACGGCCCGGAAAAGCCCATGCCCGCTCCGGATGTAAAGATCGAGAAGCTCGACAATGGCCTCACTCTGTGGCTGGTCGCTCGTCCGGGACTGCCTAAGATTTCATCTTTGGTTGTGGTCTCCGGTGGCCTTGCTTCTGATCCCAAAGAGCTGCCGGGAATCTCGGAATTGCTTGGGCGCACCGTGACGACCGGAACAAAGTCCCGCACTTCGAAACAGATTGCGGAGGAGATGCAGGGCGCCGGAGCCGACCTGAGCGCCGGTTCGTCGCGAGACATCACCCAGGTTTCTGCCTCCATGCTGTCAGCCAAGATGAACCAGGGCTTGAGTGTGCTTGCCGATGTCGTCTTGAATGCCTCATTTCCCGACTCGGAAGTCGATTTGGCCAAGCGCAATCTCAGCAGCGCCATTGACGCTCGTGAGGCCCAGCCAGGCTTCCAAGCCAATCGTGCTTTGGCGAAAGTCCTCTTTAAGGATGGTCCTTATAGCGTGGTGGGAGCTACCAAGGACTCGTTGGCGGCCATGACCGCTGCCGATCTGAAGAAGGAATACGCGCGTCGCTTTCGTCCGGATCAGGCCATCCTGATTGTGGTGGGTGATTTCTCCGCGGACAAAATGCTGGCTTTGGTCCGCGAAAAATTCGGTCCGTGGCGCGCTCCCGCGGGACCTCCAGTTGCGCCGGCCTCAGTGCCCTCGGTTGAGGTGGAGCACGCGGCTTTTCTGGTTCCTCGCCCACAATCTGTGCAAACCACTCTGGCTCTCGCGGGGCTCGGTCCGCGGCGCTCGGATCCTGATTTCGAAGCTGCGGAAGTTGCCGATGGTATCTACGGAGGCACATTCGGCTCTCGCCTTACCTTGAATATCCGAGAGGACAAAGGCTATACCTACTCGCCTGGCTCATTTCTTCAGACGCTGCGCTCCGCCGGCTTGGTGCGTACGCAAGCCGATGTGCGCAACGCCGTAACCGGCGCTAGCCTGAACGAGATCTTCTACGAGTTGAACCGGATGGCGACCACCAGCCCGACCGACCGCGAGCTTGAGCAGGTAAAGCGCAATCTCGTGGGTATTCAGGCCATTCAACTGCAATCGCGTGGAGGGCTGGTTGGCGAGCTTGCAACCTTGTGGGTCTATGGCTTGCCGCCGGGAGAGATCGGCGAGCACGGAAAGAAAGTCGCTAAGGTTACAGCGGCTGACGTGGATGCCGTGGCGCGCAAGTACTTTGGGGCATCCCGTATGGCCGTAATTGCCGTAGGTGAGGAAAAGGCTGTGCGCGAACAGCTTACGCCTCTTGGGCTGCCCATCCATCCCGCTCCGTAAGGAGCAATGAACTCGTTTCCGGTACCTCGGCGTGTCCATGAAGTCCAATCACGCCGAGGCTTTCCCTTGAAAGGGAATCATTAGAAAGGAACCGCGGTGGAGCCCCGCTGCGCGCGATCTCTCTCGCGCCATGCTGCTGAACAGTTGGAGTGTCCCGCTAGATTTTTGGGCTTTAACCTCTGCAAAGATGGCGGTACACCTCCCCAAATGGGTTCATGGAATCGCGGTCTGTTTCTTTTTTCCGGAAACAAGCAAGGCCACTACACTGGCGATTGCAATACTGGAAATCATGGTCAGCGAAATGACACAGTAGATGCACCACGTTTCGAGCACCTTGGCCTCGATATAAGCAAGGTAGAGTGAAAACGCCAAACCGGGAATCGCGGCCGCCGTCAGCGCCTGCCAAGCCTTTCTGAACGCCAGTGCGCCAAGCAGCACGTAGCCGGCAATTCCGATCACCGCAACCGGAACTCCCTTAATGACCGCGTAGTCGCTGTGGTTCACCACGCCGCAGTCCCATCGATCGTTGATGCTGCACGGTGAGGTTCCCGTGTTGTAGTGCTCGTGCAGAGCGGCTGCCGCGGCTACCAGCCCAATCAGGGCCAGCAGAATGATCAACCAGCGCATGGTGCCTCCAAAAATGCCGATTCGGTTGGAATCGCTTCTTCCAACCCCTCTCTTGATTTTCTCATTTTTGGAGTCGGTTGATTTTCAACCGCCCAGGTAGGCGCGCCGCACATGCGCATTGTTCATCAGGGTCGCAACCGGGCCTTCCAGGGTGATCCGGCCCGATTCCATGACATATCCGTATTGGGAAATCTGTAGCGTGTAATTTGCGTTCTGGCCTACGAGCAGAATGGTCACACCTTGGGCGGCAATGTTCCGTATCAGCTCAAAAATCTCTTCCACTAACTTAGGGGCCAGCCCCAGCGAAGGCTCGTCCAGCATCAGGAGTTGTGGTTCGGACATAAGGCCGCGCGCGATCGCGCACATTTGTTGCTCCCCGCCGGAAAGCGTTCCGGCGAGCTGCTTGCGCCGTTCTCTCAGTCGCGGAAACAGGTCGTAGGCTCGGCCAAGGTTTGCCTCAGCGCGGCTTCGCAGCGAAGGCAGAAAACATCCCATAAGCAGGTTGTCTTCCACGGACATTCCGGGCCAAAGCTGCCTGCCTTCCGGAACAAGGCTGATCCGGCGCTGGATTCGCTGGCGCGTCGGCAACGCCGTAATATCGGTGCCTTCAAGAAGAATTCGCCCGTGGCTTGCCGTAAGAATGCCCGCCAGCGTATTGAGAGTGGTGGTCTTGCCCGCTCCGTTGGAGCCAATCATGCAGGTAACTTCTCCTGGACGCACGGTGAAGGAGATGTCCCACAACACCTGCGCCTGGCCGTACTTGACCGCGAGATTTTCTGCCGTTAACAAAGTCGCAGCCTCCCCGACTTTTCCATGAACATGAATTCCTGGGCCTGGGGCTGATCAGAGCTCAGGCTAATTTGAGGAACCACTTAAAGCCCCTTTTCCTAAGTAAGCTTCGATGACCGCATCGTTTTTTCGAATTTCTTCCGGCTTGCCCTCCGCGAGCTTCTGCCCGAAATTCAGCACCGTGATGCGATCGCAGATTGACATCACAGCCTTCATGTCGTGCTCCACATAGAGAATGGTTGCGCCCTTTTCTCGAATCCGCTGAAGAAGGTCGAGCATGGCGCTGGTCTCCGATGCGGCGAGTCCGCCGCAAATCTCATCCAGAAGCAACAACTCGGGATCGGTCGCCAGGGCGCGGGCTACCTCCAGACGTTTTTGCTCTCCCAACGGTATTGCTGAGGCGGAGAACTCCGCCCGATGTTCCAGGCCAACCAGCTTTAGAACCTCCCAGGCTCTTTCTCGCGCTCTTTCCGCACTTTTCACAGAATGTCGCCCAAAATGGACGGCGACCCTGGCATTATCCAGAACGCTCATGGCGCGAAACGGACGGACGATCTGGTGAGTGCGGGCAATTCCTCTCTTCACCAGCGCGTGCGGCTTCATGCTCGTGACGTCTTTGCCGCGTAATCTGACCTTACCCGACGAAGGACGGATCGCTCCGGCGATGACTCCAAAAAGCGTGGTTTTACCCGCGCCGTTCGGGCCGATGAAACCGCAGATCGTCTTCTCCGGGATGTCAAAGCTCACGTCCTTCAAGGCGGCTACGCCCCCAAAGTACTTTGTCAATGCCTTTACTTCGAGAATCACTCCCACGCCTCCTAACGATTCTGTGAAACAGGCCCACGAGGCCGTCGGGTTCTACCAGCACAATGAGCATCAGCAATCCGCCGTAGAGCAGAAGATGGATGTTGGGGAAGTTCGCGACCAATTGCTCCTCAATGGCTCCGAAAACTACGCCGCCCAGCACCGGTCCCCAAATCGTGCCAATGCCCCCTATTACGGGCATCAGCAAGATCGAGATGCTGGTATTGAAGGCGAACACTCCCTGAGGATTGATGTACGCGGCATAACGGGCAAAAATTGCGCCAGCCATCCCCGTAAGCGCCGCTGCAATCGCGTGAACATACAGCTTGCAAACGTAGGCGTTCACGCCCACATCGGCGGCAGCGTCTTCATCCTGTCGGATGGCGCGCAAGGCCAGGCCAAACCTGCTCCTGGCGATTACCGCCGAGATCGCTATTGCGATCGCCGCCGCGCCCAGGGCGGTGTAATAGTGCTCAACCTGGCGGTAAGGGCCATGCTCGCGAAGCCGCAGTCCGCTCGCTCCGCCGGTAATGGCAAGATTGCTCATGAGCACGCGTACAGCTTCGTTGACTCCGATGGTTGCGATCACAAAGTACGGGCCGCGCAGGCGAAATGTTGGCGCGCCAACAATCAGGGAGGCAATTGAGGCCATGGCGGCTGCCCCAGCCATTGCCGCATAGGGACTGACTCCTTGGTTCATCAGCAAAGCCCCGGTATAGGCTCCCACGCCATAAAACACCGCAAAGCCAAAAGAAACCTGCCCGGCAAATCCACCCACCAGATTCCAAGCCACGCTGGTCACGATCCATACCAGCGTCAGGAAAAACAGGCGGATCAGGTTTGTTCCAAGCCCTGCCGAGGGCAGAAAGATCAGAGCTACAAGCAGAAGCCATGGCAGCACACTGGAAATTGAAAAACGAATGCCGGAAGCGGGAGTGCCTGTTTTCATGCCGCCCGCCACTTCTTTTGCATCAGGCCGGCAAGCCCTCTGGGGAAGAGCAAAAGGACGACAACCAACAAGGCGAACGAGATTGCCGGCTGATATCCCGCCGGAACCGCCAGAATGCTGAATGTCTCAACAACCGCGAGGACCAGCGCGCCAAAAGCGACTCCCGGAACCGACTCAAGCCCTCCCAACACAATAATCACAAACGAGCGCACCAGAAACGGACGGCCAAAATCGGGATTGAAGGAATAGAGCATCGACAGGAGCGCTCCTGCAAATCCCGCAAAGGCCGTGCCTAGCCCAAACGCCATGCGGCTGATCTTCTGGTCGTCTACCCCGGTGATCTGGGCCGCGTACGGATTCTGGATCAGGGCGCGAACGGATTTTCCAAACCAGCTTCGATTCAGAATCAATTGCAAGATGGCCATGGACACAACCGCTGCCGCAAAGACCACCAGCCGTAGCGTAGAAATGGTGATGGGTCCCAAATTGATGACGGAAAGCGTGTGCGGGGTCAGGATCGACATGTCCGTGTTCCCCCATGTCAGGTAGGCCACGTTTTGCAGCACCAGCCAAAAGCCGAACATCAGCAATAGAGAAGAGAGTGTCGGCTGGTCGGACTTCGGGAGTCGGCGAACCAGCAGCCAGTGAATGGCCATCCCGAAGAGAAAGAACACGGGCAGTGCGAGGAATGCTCCAAAGAGCGGATCGATGTTGAAACGCTGAAAAAGCTCGTAGGCGAAATAAGCGCCCATCATCATGAAACCCGCATGGGCAAGGTTCACGATCTTCATGACCCCGTAAATCACGGTCATTCCGACCGACATGGCTCCGTAGATACCGGCCAGCATCAAAGCGGCGATCAGCAGGTTTAAAAAGTCGGCGGCAGTCATCATTCTTAATTCTTAATCGGCCCGCATTTCAAATGCGCCCTGACCGTGGCTGGCCTCGTTGCATCGAGCCGGTCGCTGAAAGCGGGGAAGAGCTCGTTATGGCCTGGGGGCAATCGGCTCTCCTGTCGCGGACTCTTTCGGATAGACGATATCGACTTTATCCCCCGGCTTGTTCTGTACAATCACAAAAGGATATCCGGCCTGGCCATTCACGCCGAACTTGAGCACTCCTCCCGGCAGCAGAGAGTTCTTTAACTCCACGGAGTGCAGCGCATTGCGGACGGCCGCGTGATTTGTAGTCCCGGCCTTTTCGATAGCCGCCGCCAAAGCGCGGATTGCTTCATGTGAGGTGGCGGCATACCAGGAGTCCGGCTCCCGTCCCGTGAACTGTTTGTAATCGGCAATAAATTTGGCGACTTGGGGGTAGGGCAATCTCTGCGACCACCAGATGCCCGCAAAAACATAGTCTGTCCCCGCGCCTAGCGCCTTGCGCGCATCAGACTCGGGGCCGCGAGCGCCGTAGCTGACCACCTGGTGCCGCATGCCGCTCTGCAAATACTGCCGGTGCATGGTGATGTAGTCCTGCAGGTGGGCGTCGGCCAGATAGATGTCGGCTTTGGATGCCTTCACCTTTTGTAGAAGACCGGAGAAATCCGTTGATCCAAGCTCGAAGTTTTCGCTAAACACCAACTGGAAGTAGCCAGGATGCTTGGCAATCCACTCTTTGACGCCGCCTACGTAGTCCACGCCGTGATCGGTGTTCTCAACCGCCATTGCCACGCGCAGGCCGCGCTTGAGCTTGCCCTGGTCGACCAGTTTGCTAATAAACTCGACTGTGGTTGCGCCCAGCACCTCCACCGGACTGAGTGCTCCAAAGGCATATTGATATCCTTGGCTGAAGATCGCGGTAGCTCCTGCGCCGGTCGCGATCCACGGGGTTTGGTAGCGGTCCGCCATCACCGATTCCGCCTGGCCCAATTGTGTCGAATAGCCGCCCACCACCGCGGTCACATGGTCGGAACTCATGGCGCGCTCCGCCAGCGATGCCGATTTTTGTGGATCGGAGCCGTCATCATAGAAGACTTCCTTTAGGAGTAGCTTCTTGCCTTTGTCCTTTACGAAGACACCACCCGCCTCGTTGATCTTCTTGATGGCCAGTTCGATTCCTTCTTTCTGAAACTGCCCCGGCTTGCCCTCGCGCCCGGTTGTTGGCAGAACCACGCCAATCGAGATGGTGTCATCGGCAGCCGCAGTGGCCCGGCTGCTTTCGGGGACCAGCACGCTGGTCGCGGAGAAAAGCAGCGCCACGGCAATTCCACCTCGCAAAGCCCGAAACCCGACGCGGAACCCAGCGCAGAACAAAGACAAATCCCTCATAGCCCTCCCAATTAGAGTCGTGTGCGTGGACGCAGAATGATACGCCTCAGCCGAAGCATTCAGCAATTCGCATCTGGGTAATGTCGGAAGATGCGTGAGAATGCACGGGAATGCAAAGGAATGTCAATGGAAGACCAGAAGACCTACGCTGGGCTTCAAGATGTCATGCTCTTTGGCGACGCCATACGAATGCGATAGGTAGAAGGCCCCGGATGAGTTGTGCGGTGCTTGCGTCGCCACGGTCAGCGCCGGAGGCCGGTATGACGTTAGCCCGCCCAAAAGGTCGGGGATGGATGAAAGACGGATGAAAAATGACGAGCGCCGGACGTGCGGCAGATCAGTCAGAACGTATCGCATAGATTTGATTCGGAACCAGCATGCATTGAACTTGCACCCCGGCCGGAGCATATCCTTCGGTCAAATCTAGTTTGCTTTTGCTGATCGCTACGAAATCGAATGGCGCACGATTTTCGTGCGCCGCTCATTTCTCCCTTGCTGACTGCTGACAGCTAATTGCTGCGCGCGGCAGAGATATCTGCCGGGCTGCGCGGGTCAATCTCATAGTGCGTGTCATATTGGCTGCTGAAGCCAGTCACGCTCACCGCTTGTCCCAACTTCAGGTCGTTCATGGAGATCTTCGTTTGAACATTGACGAAAATCAAGGCATCGCCGGAGCCATCGTTCACAGAGAACTTGAAGCCGTAAGGGCCGTCGCTCGCGGGCGCCTGGCTGACTTTGCCCGTTACCCGGACAATCCATCCCTCGGTAGCTTCTCCTACCGTCGAGGTTTTGATCTGCTTTGGCTCGATCTTGGGGCCGTCGCCCTCGACTTTCACTCCATTTGCATCCGCCGGAACAAGTACGAGAAGGCCCGACTGGTCTTTAAGCACGCCGCTCACACGCGCGCGCTTCGGCGGCGCCACATTGAGATTCGCTGGAGTGCTGATGTAGATGCCGGCGCTGCGGTCTTGGAGTCCGAAGCCCTTGTCGGAAAAGCTGGACTCGAACGCTCCCGAAGGTGTCGAAACCGAACCATCAATCGTAACGCTGGCCCCAGGCGCAAGTTTGCGCGCCTCGGCAATCGAGATTACCCGTTCGGCTTGCCCGGTGGTGGTGGGCGTCGCGATAAGCCCGATAAACGTGACGAGCAGGCCGAGAGGCAACCATGTGGCCAGAGGCGGCCTTGAGGAAAGGAAAATGGAAGAACGGAAAATGGAAAAGCGGAAAAAGCGTGTCATAGGCGATACCGTACCTTTCTTGGGAAGCAATGAAGATGGGCTCCCATTTGCGCTTTGCATTGCAAATGCGCGGAATTGAAATTGGCAAAATTGTGAGGATGTGAATGCCGGGGATACTCTTGTCTGCGGCAATCCGTTGTGCTCGGCTGGGTTGTTCTTCGGCGCAATTCTGCGTCGAGGTTTCCGTGCGTTGAGTTCGATGCCCAGACCTTTCATGAGCATCGAGGGTGAAGTTTGCTTTCATCGTACGTCCAGGGGGAATGCGGTTGTCCGTCCATCAAACAGCTTTCGCGAGAGTATAGACGATTTTCGATAGGACGCACGGTTTCGGGCAGGTGAGCCAATCTACGCGTCTAAGCTTCAAACATTGCGCAACGATTTGCCACTCGCTCTCGATCTATGTATACTGGCGTTTCTTATGTTGCTCACCAGTCAGCTGCGCACGAACCCCGGCACATGTTGTTTGTGTTGTGTATTTGTGTCATCTGGCGCATGGGAAGAGGGCAGCTAGCAAGTAGCATAAAGTCTAGTCAGCATAGTCCCACCGCCATATACCCTGGCAGGTGGGTTTTTGTTTTGGACCGCAATTGAAAAGGGAAATATGCCGCAATCTCTGCAATATCGGAACGGAGTAAAAGTCGTGTCCGCGCGCCTGAGGCGTGATCGAGGCCCGGCTCCCACTGCGTCATCCTCCGCTGGCTCTTTCCCCTTGCTGCCTCCCTATTCCTCGCATTGTTGTTGATCCTTCCTTTGTTCTGACCTTTGTTCTGACTATAAGCCCGCTTGGCCAGTCAGCCAGGCTTGTTCAAAACCACGAATACACGACTGAAAAGCAAACGCGCTGCAAGGCGGTATTGCATCAAGGGGAGCATAGGAAAATGATCTTTCAGGGAATAAAAGGACATGTAGGGAACTTCAACGCGCGGTACATATTTTGGGCAGCGATCTCTCTCTTGGTAGTTTTATTTGCGCAGGCGAGCCGGGCGCAATCGATTGCGGGACGATGGGACGCGGCCATTTCCTCCAACGGCATTTCTATTCCGTTTGAGTTGGAAATCGAGGGCAAGGGTAGCGCCGTGAGGAGCTACTTCTTGAATGGGAGCGACAAGGTCAATCCATCCAACAAAGGCGAGTTTCAAAGCGGCGCTCTACACCTTCAGTTTGCGAGCTATGCTTCAGAATTAACGGCTGTTTTGCAGGATGGGGTGCTTACTGGCGCATTCAAAACTGCTGGCGGCGACTCCTATGAGTTTCGTGCCAGGCGTCATGAAGAACCTTCCGGATTGGTCGAGGACCCCAATCCTCCTGAAATTGGGGGACCATGGGAGATTCAAGTCAAGAGTCCCAAGGGTGAAACGTCATGGCGCTTCCTCGTCAATCAGGCTGGGGTTCGGGTATCGGCGGCAATCTTGCGGGTTGATGGAGACACGGGCACTCTTTCAGGTTCCTATGAGAACGGCAAATTCGTTCTTTCCCACTTCGCCGCGGAAAGGCCGCTGCGGGTCGAAGTAACACCTGCCGAAGATGGCAGTCTGCAGCTTGACCTGATTGGCTTTCGAGGAAAGCAAACACTGAAAGCCTTGCGTCCCGAGGCCGCTCGCGCCAAAGGCCTCGCTCCGCCCGCGGATCCCGCGCAACATACAAAGCTTAAGAATCCAAATGAACCTCTGCGCTTTAGTTTTCCCGACGTGAACGGGCAAATTGTCTCGAATACCGCCGAGCGGTTCCAGGGTAAGGTTGTGTTGGTGAATATTACCGGAAGCTGGTGCCCGAACTGCCATGATGAGGCGCCGTTTCTCGAAGCACTCTATCGCCAATACCACGGCCAGGGTCTTGAAATCGTGGCCTTGGATTTTGAGCAGGAAGATCAGCTTAAGGATCTAACGCGGCTCAAAGCGTTTATAAACCGTTATGGCATTGGCTACAGCTATCTGATCGCCGGAGAGCCCGATCAGTTGAACCAGAAGTTGCCGCAGGCTGAAAACCTGAATGCGTGGCCGACTACGTTCTTCGTCGGGCGAGATGGTCTTGTTCGCAGCATCCATACGGGATTTACCAGCCGGGCGAGCGGAATCTTCGATTCGCGTTTAAAAGAGGAATTGAATAGCGAAGTAGCCCATCTTCTTCAAGAAAGCGTTCCCGCTCAGGCGAGCGCTCCTTCTGTAAGTGTTGGGAAGAAGTAAGACAGACGACAAAGTTTGGGCGCGGTAGCCAAGTGGTAAGGCAAAGGTCTGCAAAACCTTCATCGGCGGTTCGATTCCGCTCCGCGCCTCCAAAACTAAAAAAAGGCGGTCGCTCCTACTGGAAACCTGCCAAACACAATGGCCCCGCTATTGAACCTGACCTGAGGCTTTGTAGGCCGCCTGCGCCGTCGCGCTGCAGTTTGATGACCTCATGGGTGGCGAAAACTTGCCACCCATAGGTTGCTGTCCGCATCTTTAGCGATTCCCGTGGGGTTGCTCACAGAGGTAAATTGCGGAAATAGAGTGAGATCCAAGGACAGCGTGGAAAGTAGAAGCGTGGAAACGAAAAACAGTCTTTGCCGCATTGCGAGAATCCTTTCGGTTTAGAGCGCTTCGGTACTGGTTGATCCAGGAAGTGAGATTTCGCTAAGCGTGGCTTTCCCCTCCCACGGTTCTCTATTGGGAAATCGCTCGGAACTAGATCAACCTAGATATGGCAACGCCGGAAACGATAGAAACTAAGGTATATCGGGGGATTAGTGGTGAGGTATACCGAATGCGCCAATCGAGTGATCGAGTACGCCATTCCGTGGGAGATCCTGATGCGTGCCATGGCGGCGATTTTTCCGGTAGGATGGAGCGCCGGGCCCCAAAATGAATTTCGCATCAACGGAGGCCGATGTGGGTTCTGAAACAATCACGGCTATTACCCCGCGCATCGTTGTGGAGGAATGTAGACAGCGAGGCTGGACGGAACGGCACTTGCTCGCCGGTACGGGAATCTCACCCGCCGCGATTCGTCAACCCGCTGGAAAAATATCGATTGATGCGATGTACGGTTTGTGGGAGCGCGTCATTCAGCTTACTGCAAATCCGATGCTTGCGGTTGAGATTGCGAAGGCCGTTCCTTTTGGGACATACAAGCTCATGGATTATTTGTTTGCCGTGAGTTCATCGATGGCTGAAGCGCTGGAGCGTAGTGCGCGCTTTTTTTGCCTCTTCAATAATGCCTTCGCGCTGAGGTTCCGGTTGCATCGTGACGCGGCTTATCTTGAACTGCACAATGCGAGTGGCAACCAGGACCTTCCTCGAGTTTATGTTGAATATGTTCTTACAAACTATCTGGTTCGCTCCCGCATGATCGCCGGTGATAAGGCCTCCCCGATTGAAGTGCATGCCGCCTACGCGCGGCCCGGCGCCATGCGTAACTATGAAAAGTATTTTGGAGTGCCTTTCCGGTTCAATTGTGCGGTGAATCGGATTGTCTTTCCCCGATGCATCAAGAGTGCATTGAATCAATGGAGCGATCCTGAACTCTGTGAAATATTGGAGTCGCATGCGGAGCGTAAGCTGTGCCTTTCGAGCGGCGAAAAAAATGTGGTTGCGGAGATTCGCGGGGCTATCGCCCACAGCCTTAAGACTGGGCATGTTTCTTTGGGGCACATATCAAGGCAGCTTGCGAAGAGTAGCCGCGGCTTGCAGCGCGAGATCCACAGCTACGGAGCCAGCTTCAGCGAACTATTGGATGATGTCAGGCGCGATCATGCCATCTCTCTTCTTTCCGACCGGGAAATGCCTCTAAGTGAGATTGCCTCGCGATTGCAATTTTCAGGTTCCAGCGCTTTCTGCCGGGCTTTTCAGCGATGGACCGGCAATTCGCCCCACAAATATCGAACCACTCTGAATTGAACTCCGGATCACTGGAGGGCCATTGGATCGCGGCGTGTGCCTGTGCGCCTGGCCTATGGCAGAATGAAGCACAGCGGGCTGCCGCATATGTCTCATAGAGGTTGAAGAAGCGGATGAAGTCGATGAATCGCAGGAACCTTGCAGTCGTGTTCACGATGATCGTGATCCTGGGTGTCTCTCTTTTTACGGTAGAGGCGCGCTACAAGCCCACCACGGGCTCCAACTGGTTTTCGCGTGATCAGGAAATCCAGGAAGGCCAGAAGGCGGCGGCCGACGTGAATCGCCAGATGCCTGTCCTGCCGGATTCACATCCGATCGTTCAGTATGTGCAGCATTTGGGTAGTGAACTCGTAGCCAACGCACCAGGCGAAAAGTGGCCCTACAATTTTCATGTCGTAAACGTGAAGGAGATAAATGCCTTCGCCTTGCCCGGTGGTCCGATCTACGTGAACATGGGCACGATTTTGGCGGCGGACAATGAGGCTCAGCTCGCCGGTGTCATGTCTCACGAAATTTCTCATGTGGTGCAGCGCCATTCGACGCGGGCTGCGACCAAGCAAATGATGGCGCAGGCGCCTCTGTCGGTCTTAGGCGGTCTCCTCGGCGGAAGTATGGGCTCCCAGTTGGTAAAGATGGGAATCTCCTTCGGCGCACAATCTTATTTTCTGAAAAACTCCCGGAAGAATGAGTCGGAAGCCGATCTGGTGGGAACCGACATTATGTACGACACTGGATACGACGCCCGACAAATGGCGGTCTTTTTCGAGAAGCTGGAATCCCAGGTTGGGAACGGCGGCTCGCTCTCTCAATTCTTGAGCGATCACCCGAATCCGGGAAACCGGGTTGAGGCCGTCACCGCCGAAGTAAACTCATTGCCCCAGCAGCAAACATCCCGGCGGGATAGCGACGAGTTCCAGAGGATCAAGCGTCTGGCAGCTGAATATAAAGGACCGCAAACGCCCGTCGTGCCACAGCCGGAAATTGCAGACTCTGGCGTGGATGTAACGGCGAGCAAGAAGTTCGCAACGTTTCAGCACAACGCGTACCGGATCGGCTATCCCGAAAATTGGCAAGTCAATGGTGATAATCAATCCGCCGTGACCATCGCGCCCCAGGGAGGGGTCTCAGCCAATGCCGTGGCTTATGGCGTAATTATCAGCGACTTTCAGCCGGAAAATACCCGCGATCTCGACCAGGGCACCCACGAACTGATCGCTAGTATGAAGCAGTCCAATCCCGAGCTTAGAGTGGTTGGCAACGATGAAGACATTCATGTGAACGGCCTGCCCGCCAAGTCGGTTGAGTTGCTGGGAACGTCGCCGATCAAATCTGAAAGAGAGCGCGACTGGCTGGTAACCGTTGCCGATCGCGAAGGCAACGTGCACTACCTTGTGTTTATCGCGCCGCAAAAGGATTTTGAAAGGCTGCATTCCGCGTTTGAGAGCATGTTGCATAGCTTTAGCTTGCAGCAATAGAGGATCATCCCTAGTGGCCTTTGAATTGGCCCTTTCGTTTATGGCCAGGAACGGCAGTGCATTGAAATGCAGCCGTTCCTGAAAAACTCGACTCCCTGAAGCAGAACGCCATTACCGAGATTCTTCATCGTGCCGAGAGCGGGATGCCGTCTCGATAGGCCTGAAAAAAATAGCGGACAGGCCAGATTCCAACGTTACAAAAAGGCGTGTTCTCAAAAATAGTACAAACGATCTCTAAATGAGAGTAGTGCCAACTGCGCTAGGGGACGTTGCATTCCGGTTCCTGAAACCGCTGCGGGCCATCGCTATAATAGCGGCACACGTTACGCAAGCATCTTCGGTCCTTTTTGGGAGGGAACGTTTGAAATCTCTTTGCCGCGTCGCATCCATTTTTTCCCTATCTGCCGGCTTGGTTTTGTACACCAGCCTGGGTTTTGCTCAGAGAGGCGTACAGCCTTCGGATTCCTACTCACCGCAGCTAACGTCGGACATCAAGCAGTTGCGGGACGCAGCTTTGAAGAGCGGCTACGCTTGGGACCAGCTTGCCCACCTGACTAACAACATCGGGCCTCGGCCCGCCGGATCGGCGCAGGCGAACTTTGCGGCGCAATATGTAGCCGATGAGCTGCGCAAGCTCGGACTCGACGTCCACCTCGAAAAAGTGATCGTTCCCCACTGGGTGCGCGGTGAAGAGACGGCCGCACTCGTAGATTTTCCCGGCATGACTCCAGGCACCACCCAGAAAGTCTTGCTGACCGCGCTGGGCGGAAGCGTTGCCACGCCTCCGCAGGGCATCACCGCGGAAGTTGTGGTGGTGAACGATTTCGACGAGCTTGCCGCCCTGGACCGTGAGAAAGTCGCGGGCAAAATCGTGCTCTTCAATGTTAAGTTCGATAAGCAGCTTGCGGCTCTCGGACACGGTGGCTCTGCCTATGGACAGGCGGTCGTCTACAGAGGCATCGGCGCCAGTGCCGCTGCGAAACAGGGGGCGATTGCGTCGTTGATTCGCAGTGTAGGCGGCGCCGACTACCGCCTTCCTCATACCGGAGCCATGCGCTATCAGCAGGATGTGCCGAAGATTCCCGCCGGGGCGGTGTCTGCGGAAGACGCGGAGATGATTGCCTATCTGGCCAAGCAGGGGCGTGTTCGTCTGCACATGGTGCTTACGCCACAGCAGCAGCCCGATGTGGAGTCTTTTAACGTGGTTGCCGATCTGAAAGGCAGCGAGCGGCCCGATCAGGTTGTAATCGTTTCCGGCCACCTCGATTCGTGGGACTTAGGCACGGGGGCGATCGACGATGGCGCGGGCGTCGCAACGGCCATGCAGGTCGCAAACCTGATAAAGCAGATTGGCCTCCACCCGAGGCGCACCATACGAGTCATTGCCTGGATGAACGAAGAATTCGGCCTGTCCGGCGGGCGCGCCTACGCCGCCGCTCACAAAGATGATGTTGCGAATCACTTCGCCGCGATTGAAAGCGATCTCGGGGCGGGCCACCCGGCGGGTGTGAGCATGTCGGCGCCCGACGCTAACTTGCCCCTGGTCCGTCCGGCAACGCAGGTGCTGCAGCCCATCGGGTCCGGCTTGTTGCAGACTTCGGAAGGCACCGAGGCGGACATCGGGCCGCTACTCTCGCTAGGAGTTCCGTGCTTCGGTCCCATTCAGGATGATCGTTACTATTTCAACTACCATCACACGGCTGCGGATACGCTCGACAAGGTTGTTCCGCGCGAATTGCAGGAGAATGCAGCCGTGATTGCAGTGCTGGCGTATTCCCTCGCGAACTTGCCCAAGGATCTCGAGCGTCCAGCCGCCAGGCCCGCAACGCCGTAGCCTCGACGCTGTATTAGAGGAAATGCAGGGGTACGGTGTTTTCAGCGTAAATGTAGACCAGGAATCAAGGTCACTGTGCGGCTTTTCCATCGAAGAAAAGCCGCACTGAGAACACGTAAATAGGATACAGTAACGCAGAAAACGCTATAACTACGGCCTTTACCGGAGTCTGCCCCCTTTTGCGTCACGATATGGAAACCTGGAAACGCGATTGGGCGTTGTTATCTCTATTCAAGGAAGATACAAAATTGGTACTCTGAACCCGCGAGGGCTAGATGCGTAGTTTCTGCCGGTCTTTTTTCTCTCTTTTTCTCTTTCTCGTTCCTTCCGTTTGGGCTGCCGATGTATGGAGCAGCCCCGCTTTTTCCGAGAGTGCCGAAGCGTTGCGTTCGGCAGCGTCAGCGGTCAAGGTGAGCAAGGATTCGGAAGCGACCATTCTTCTGAACGACGACCGGCTCGATCTTGATCGGGAGGGAAGAGTGGTGGAGGTCTTCCACAGCATCTACCGCATTGAGAACGAGGATGGCGTGAAGGGCTGGTCCGAAACCAGCGGCCGGTGGTCTCCTTGGTATCAGTCGAGGCCGGAAATCAGGGCTCGGGTCATCTCTCCGGATGGCAGCGTTCACACTCTCGATCCTAAGACCCTTACGGAGATAGCGGCCCAAGACAGCAGCCCCGATACCTATACGGACGACCGCCGCTACGGCGGCCCGTTGCCTGCAATTGCAGTGGGTGCAATTGTGGAAGAAGAGGTGATCACTCGCGATACGGCTCCGTTCTTTTCCGGCGGCCAGGTGGAGCGGCTCGCCCTGGCAAGGGCTGTCCCTGTAAACAAGACCCGTGTAAGGCTCACGCATCCGGAGTCGCTGCCCCTGCGGTATTTCTTGCAAAAGATGCCCAATGCCAAGGTCAAGAAATCCAGCGCGGGCGGTATCGAAACCATCGAGGTTGAAGACGGCGCATACCAGGCCATTGAGGAAGTAAAGTATCTGCCGCCTGATTCGATTGTGGAGCCGGAAATTGAATTCTCCACCGGAACCTCCTGGAGCGACGTGGCTGCAAGCTATCTACGCGTTTCCGAGGACAAATTGCGGGTTTCGGACGTTCAGCCGTTGCTGGCCAAAATGAACTTGAAGAACGCTTCCCGTGCCGAAGCGATCCGGCGGCTTGTGACAGCCTTGCACAAGATGGTCCGCTACACCGGGGTAGAGTTTGGCGAATCCAGCCTGATCCCGCAATTTCCAGCCGAGACCTTGAAGCGCAAATACGGCGACTGCAAAGACAAAGCCGCCTTTCTGGTAACGATGCTGCGCGCCGCCGGAATTCCCGCGAACCTGGCGCTTTTGAATGCGGGCCCTGGGCAGGATATAAATCCCGATCTTCCCGGAATGGGGATCTTCGACCACGCCATCGTTTATGTGCCCGCAGCCGGAACTGAGGGGGAGATGTGGATCGACGCAACCGCCGAGTATACGGAACCAGGCTACTTGCCTCTTATGGATTATGGCCGGTGGTCGCTCATCATCGGCCGCAGCGCCTCCAATGAGAACGTCAGTCGTCTTGAGAAGATCCCCGAGGTGACTCCGGCGCAGCACCTCCATCTAGAAACGCGCGAATTCACAATGGCAAATTTCGGCCCGGCCAAGATTGTGGAAACCAATCAGGATATTGGTTCCGGTGAGGAAAATCTTCGCGACTATTACGCGGGGGATCCGAAAAAAATCCGCGAAAATGGCGAAGGTTACGTCAAGGATATGTATCTTGCCGACTCGCTGATTTCGGTTGATCACAGCGATCCTACCGACATGGCTACGCCTTTTAAAGTTTCCTATGTCACAAAGGGTAGGCGAGGGTTTACGTACCTGTCGAATTCCAACATGGCGATCCGTCAGGAAACGATTTTCGAGGGACTCCCAGACTATTTCTATACCAAGGAAGATGAATCCAAGGAGGGCGACGGGGGCAGCAAGGGCGCGGTCCGCAAGGATGGGGGCCAAATGGGCGGGGACGAAATGGGTGAGGGCAAATTAGAAGACAGGCGCAAGCCGCGGTCTCACGACTGGTGGATCCAGCCGTTTGCCACCGAATGGCATTACAAGATTCTTGCTCCTGCCGGATTCAAGCTGCGCTCGCTCCCAGTCGACAAAGAACAGCACCTGGGGCCGGCCCTCTACACGCAGAAATACTCTTCGAACCCTGAAGGTACTTCAGTGGAGGCGGTGTTCCGCTTCGAGAGCGGCCAGCAGCGTTTCACGCCCAGTGAAGGCAAGGCGTTGCGCGATGAGATCGTCAAAGCCCGCAAAGCCGATCCGATCCTTGTTACCTTCGATGAGGTTGGCTTCTCTCTGCTGTCTGCCGGGAAAGCCAGAGAGGCGCTCTCCGTTGAGCAGCAACTGGTGGCGCAGCATCCGAAGGATGCCATGCCGCGCTTGCGGCTGGCCGACGCGCTTCTTCAGGCGGGGATGGGTGAGCGCGCGCGCTCCGTTGCCAAAGAAGCTACTTTGCTGGATCCGAAATCGGCCCAGGCATTCAGTATCCTCGGATGGACTCTCCAGCACGACCTGATTGGCCGCCGGCTAAAGAAAGGCTTTGACTACGCGGGCGCCGTGGCCGCCTACCGCAAAGCCAAGCAGCTCGATCCGAGCGACAAAGAGATTCGCTCGAACCTTGGCTATCTGCTCGAGTTCAATCCCGAGGGTGTTCGCTACGGAGATGGGACAGACCTGGAGGGCGCGGCTGTCGAGTTCAAGGAGCTCAAGAAAATCGACGAGCAGGAAGGCCGCCGTTTTGAGGACAACGTGCTCTATGACCTGTGGTATGCCCGCAAGTTCAAAGAGATCATTCCATACGCCGAGAGCCTGCCTGCCTCCGATACGCGCAAATCGTTTATTTTGGCCGCAATCGGCGCGCAAGAAGGCTCTGCCGCCGCTCTCAAAAAGTCGCTGGAAATTACGTCCGATGAGAGTGAGCGGAATAAGGCGCTGCTGAATGCGGGATCGTTCCTGATGCGCATCCAGAAATATCCTGAGGCCGGTGAATTGATGGAGGCCTCCGCGCGCGGACAAGCGGCCGCGAGCCAATTGATAACTTTGATTGGGTTGCTGGCCAAAACCCAAGCGGGCGCTGAGAAGAACATCGACCTTGGAGATCCAAGCGGAGTCTTTCAAGAACTTTTCGTCCAGGTCTTTATTGCCAATGGCGATTGGGCCGCATTTGAGAAGCGATTCGTGGGAAAGAATATTCCTGTTTCCAGTGATTCCCAAAGAGGGGCTAGAACGGTGCGCCAAGCCATGGCTGGAATGCGCCGCCAGTTAGAGGCTGCTGGCCTGCCGATGCAGGTGATGGCCGATCTGTTCTTATCAACGGCCAAATACACCAAGGAGGGCAACGATCAGCAAGGCTATCGTGTCAAATTGCAGTTCCCAGGGGTGGAGAACACGGACGCCTTTGTTTCACGGGAAGATGGGCAATATCGCCTCATCGACCTTTCCGCTGCCGGTTCAAGGCCGGAAAATATTGGGTGGGAAGCCCTGGCCCGGTTGGATCGAAACGATCTCCAGGGGGCGCGGCAGGTGTTGGATTGGGCGCGCGAGAAGGTCCATATCAGCGCGGACGACGATCCGTTATCCGGGCAGCCCTTTCCCCATTTTTGGACGAAAGGCCAGGAGGGGGACGCTGACGCCATTCGTACCGCCGCGCTGGTGCTCTTGCCGTCGATCGGTCTGCGAGCGAAGCAGTTCGCGGCCCTGGCTGAAGCCCGGGATCATGCGGCGAACGAATCTCAGCGAAATCTCCTCGACATGGTGCTGGCCTTCGGTTATTCGGCTCAGCAAAAATGGACAGACCTGCTGGGCGTGAGCGAGCGATTGACCAAAAGCTCTCCCGATTCTTTTATCGCTTACAGTCTGGCCGTCGGCGCTTATGCGCAATTGAACAGATTCGACGATTGGGACAAGTTGCTGCAGGATCGCTTGCAGAAGCATCCTGATGACCCTCAGTATGTCCGTTCCGCGGCCTTGCTGGCTCTCTACAGGTCGGATGTTGCCGGGTCGCGCAAGCTGTTAAAGAGCCTCGCGGACCGGGGCAAAGCCACGGCGAGCGACCTCAACCTATATGCGTGGGATGCGTTGATGCTTCCCGGTGGGGTGGACAAGGATTCGATCGAAGCGGCCCAGCGCGCCAACGATCTCACCAAGAATGAGAACTTCGCTATTCTGCATACGTTGGCATGCCTGTACGCCGAGTCCGGAAGGGCAACGCAAGCGAGAGATGTGCTCTTGAAGGCCATGGATGCGGCCAAAATGGATGAGCCGGACTCCGCCGTGTGGTTCGCTTACGGAAAGATCGCGGAGCAATATGGAGAAATCGAGGCGGCCCAGAAAATGTATGCTCGCGTGGAGAAATCTCCTTTGGAATTGCCGGGCTCCAACTATCGGCTTGCGCAAGATCGTCTCATGGCTTTGAAAGGTGGCAGCACCACCGCCAAGGCCGGACAATAAGCCATTTTATGGGGCGATTTCGCGAACGCTCATTTTCTTGTAAATAAGGCCGTTCTCACGGACGTCGTCGCTGCGCCAATATACGGTAACGTTGGGATTGCCCGACTCCGAGCCCTCCCGGAGACGATTGTTCGTCAATTTCATCGCCGGATCGATTCCCGGTTTGCACGCCGTTCCGCCCGTGCCAAAGTTCTGGCCGGTGTCAATCAACTCGTTCACCTTCTTCCAGTGACCGCCATCGTTGCCGTCTGTTGTGTCTAGCCAAAGTTCGAGTTTCACATTGCCTCTGTGGTCGTATACCACGAACTTATAGCCGATCCATTGGTTGTAGGGCAGTCCGCCTTTCCAAATCTCTTTGTTGCCTAGGGCCACAGAATCCGGATGGCTCGTTTCCTTTTCAAAATCGATGTGGCCGTCGTATCGCATCCTGGCGTCGATCCCTCGCGAGTCGCATAAATCGCGTTCTTCGGGCCCGGTTGTCCCGTGGTTGCTGCGCGCAACGCCTTCAATTCCGCCCCAGGGCGTGCTTTCATCGGAGAACCTTTTGGCGTACACGGTCATCTCCACGTTGCCCCAGCCTTGAACCCGTTTGGGATCGTGTATATACATCCGCGGAACAGGGCCGGAGATCGTGAAAAGCCCTTTGCCGTCGGCGGTGAACGTTGCATCTCCGTGATCGGCGTCAAACCAGGGGTCCTGCGGATCGATTCCTCTGAACGTGCGGGAAACGCCGTTGTCCCAAGTTGAAAACCACTCGTTTCCGTCTGTTTTGTAAAGTTCGGCGATTCCGAATTTGTCCAAGGTAGTCTTGCCTCGAGCAATCGCGGGCTTTGCATGAAAGATGGCAAAGATGAACAAGCCACAGATAGAGATCAAAACGATGCAAGAAATGGACGAACCACGGCGCGTGCCGTTCTCGTTCTTCATGCCAATACTCCTGATGTGGACAGACTCGATTCAATGGGAAGAGAACGCGGAGCGTAGGCGCCGGATTCTCACGAACTCTGTTGATGGCCGCGACGGTAAATCGTTGGCCAAGGCTCACGCCTCGACTGACGCCGTTTCTCGCAATCGTCTTTTGATTGAACCCGCGCTCGAACTCGTCAAATGAAAATTGCAAAGAAAATCATTTGACGGAAATTACTTGATCCTGGATATGTGCGGGAGAATAAACCATAAAGGACCTGTTGTCATCGCAAAAAATGAATCATGCTAATGACGATGTAGAGACGCCGATGCCACTTGTGCCACGGCACAGTGGCGTAGCTGCATAGCCGGTACCGCATTGCGGGTATAGCTTCGCGGGAATATCGACGTAATAGGAAAATCGATGCAATAAGAAAGAGTGCCTGCAATAGGAAAGGGGCGAACTTTGAGCACAGAAATTCTGGCGCGATTTTCCACCGGTTCAGAACCGCGCTTGGCCCGTTGTGGCCATGCTTATCATCCGTTCCGCAAGATGCCCGTCAGGAAGCCTTGTTCCGCACCACGGGCCTCGGGGACTTCTCGTGACGCACAAACGCCCTACGCCGAAAAGGCAAACGGAAGGATGGCGAGAACTACCAGCGCCAGGAAGAGCGCAAAGATGCATCCGAGCATGAGAGCATCCGTCGATTGGATACTCTTGTTTTCGCGCGTCCGGCCCCTGTCGGGATCAAGATAGGCAATTTGCTGCCAGACAAAACTATCAGAGACACTTACGCCGTTCGATAAACTG